>Ga0137353_1000001_pt1 | contig 179401 bp, 306 predicted proteins | sample EasRivERMLT760_2_FD_104759 | JGI IMG/M metagenome (GOLD analysis project Ga0137353, IMG submission 104759) | Soil microbial communities from meander-bound floodplain in the East River, Colorado, USA - East River MetaG ERMLT760_2 | ecosystem: Environmental > Terrestrial > Soil > Floodplain ...
GGATTTCGCGGCGGCGGCGGTGGTGGACGTGGAGGTGGCGGCGGATTTCGCGGCGGAGGTGGCGGCGGATTTCGTCACGGCGGAGGTGGACATCACGGCGGACACCGCCGAGGTCGAGGCGGCATCTTCGTTGGCGGCTCTCCCGCGTACTTCGCGCCGGGCTGGGGCTACCCGTACTGGGACGACTCGTACCCGCTGCAGGTGGTCGTTCCGGAGAACTGCGAGGAAAGTGTTCGATCGGGCTGCTACCAGCGCTGGGGCCACGACGCCGCGAAGATGGCGAGCTGCGTGGCGGACGGATACAAGGGTTGTGGCCTTCAGGGAATCGGGGCGCTACCTGGATTTGGTCGGATGGGCGTAGCGGTCGCGGTTGCGGCCGTCGTGGGCGGCGCCGTCGGATACTTCGCGACGAAAAAGCCCATAGTCGGTATCGCGGGCGCCGTGCTCGGCGCTACGCTGCCCGTCCTGGCCCAATCGCTGCCCGCTCTGTAGCCCGGACAGGTTTTTTGCGTCGGTAGAGGGCGCGCGGGTAGTCTGGGCTTCGGGCCCGTATGCCGACGCCGACGCTCACCGACTCGCCGCCAACGTGGTTCGGTCCCTTCCGGGGACCCGAGACGACGATCAACACGATGCGGCAGCTGTGCCTCGGGGCACGCGGCGAACGCTCGATGCTCGTGCGCGGTGCGGTCGAGTACTGCACCCGAGGGCTCCTGAACAAGGACTACCTGTCCGAAATCCTGTCCATCCGAAACTTCGCCGCCGAGAAGGTCCGGTATCAGAACGACCCCGTGGCGCTGGAATTGGTGAAAGATCCGCAGCGCCTCATTGAAGAGGTTGCGCGGCACGGGATGGCGATCGGCGATTGCGACGATCTAGCCTTGCTGCTCGCGACGATGGGACGACAGCTCGGCAGGGAGTCGGAGTTCATCACCGTAGGCTTCGGTGCGCCGAACAATTTCTCACACGTGTTCACTCGCGTGAAGGAGCCGAAGACATCGCGCTGGATCGTGCTGGATCCGGTCGCGGGGACCAAAGAAGGCGCGATGCTCGCGCGTGTCACGACCTGGCGCGCCTGGAAGATCGATTGAAGGAGCCAAACGATGTACGTTCCCGTATTGCGAGGACTCGGATTGTTGGAGCCTACTGCCGGCGGACTTACCGTGCGCTCCGCGGCGACCTGCATCTCCGCCGACGAGCAGAAGGAGGCGCAGTCGAAGTGCGCGCCGCCGGTGAACCTACGCGGGTTCGGTCAGATGGCCATGGCGCCACGGACCACGCCGATGGCAGGGCGGCTCGCCGGAATGGATCCATGCGCGGCACTGAAGTTGCCCGTGTGTCCGACGCCGAAGTGTCTGGACGCGACGACGATCGCGATGATCATGGGATGCGCAACTGGTGCGCCGCCCGCGGGTGTCAACTGTTCGGATCCCTGGACACAATGGACGCTCATCGCTCTCGGGTTCTCCAAGCTTCCGTTCTGCCAGCGCCCGGCGCAGCTGACGCTTCCCACGTGTCTCACGAAGGATCAGCTCGCAATGGTGTTCTATTGCCAGCGGTATCCGAAGTTCGACGGCCCGGACAAGGCGATGAATGCCAAGTGCTGGCTGTTCGGGCACGACACGGCGTTTTGGGGCACATACCAGAACAAGCTGCTCTGCGTGACGCCCGCGGCACCGCCAGCTCCGCCGCCGGTGCTGAGGCCTCCGCCGGTGCTGAAAGCGCCACCGGTCGTCGCGCAACCTCCGCCGGTGCTGAAAGCGCCACCGGTCGTCGTAGCGAAGCCGCCGCCTGTGCTCGTGTCGCCCCCACTGCTTGTCGCGCCACCGGTCATCGCGCCGCCCCCGCCGATGCTGGAGCCGCCGGTCCAGAAGGCGGGGATCGGCGTTGGCGGTCTGCTGGCGATTGCCGCGGGCGTTGCGGTCGGAGGCTGGTTGCTCTTCGGTAGAAAGAAGAAAAAGCTGCCGGGTCAGGCCGCCGCCTAGGCCGGTTGCACGAAAGTCGCCGAGTTCCACGAACCAAGGTAGGTTTTCATTCATGCCGCACTACCCGACGTATCCCACTCAACCATTTACGGGGCAGCCTCCGTCGATGTGGTCGGACGTCAACCGAGCGAGCGACACGCGGTACTCGTCGAGCACCGCTCCGTACTACCAGGCGAAGATCGATGCGGCGCACGGACGACACCTCGCCGGATCGGACGACGAGGTGCAGGACGAGCAGGCGAACCAAGGGTATGCCCTGAACGAGCTCCGGCTGATGGCGGAGATGGACGACATCCAGGGCAACGGAGTCTTCGACAACCCGCAGGTGACGCCGCCGAACATCCACGGCGACGCCGGTGTGTTTTCGGCGCGCTTCTCGCTTCCAGGTTATCTGGCGCGCGAGCGCATGTTCGCGCCGAGCGAGGTCCGCGACGTCACGACGGGTCGTCCGATCATTCCGGTGCCGAACAGCCCGGTGGCGTTCGACACGAACGAGCAGGTCGCATACATCGAGCGCGGGCTGCACCAGCCGTTCGGGCCCGTCGTCAGCGAGACGTCGCGCGGCGACATGCCCTACGAGTCGATCGTCAACGTCGTGCAGAACCCGGAGCGGATCAAGATTGGCGTGCCGTACCCGCCGCCTGCGCCTCAGTCGACGCATCCACCGCAGCCGACGGCAGGTTTCTGGCCGGCCACGGACGGAAAGAAGGCGGTCGTGCTGGTCGGCAGCGCCGCGGTCGCCGTGGGCGTGCTCTGGTTCGTTCTCAAGGGGCAGAAGAAGAAGCCGATGGCAGCGAACCGCAGGCGCGGGCGGAGGCACTGAGCGATGAACAACGGACTCGGTGAGTACTTCAGCGATCAGGCCGCGTTGCCGGCGGCGCCGCAGCACCCCGCAATGTCGGGCCCGACGGCGTTCGAGTCGCCGGTACCGCCCACGCGCATGACGCCGCTCATGCCCTCGTCGCGCCTGCCGCAGATCAGCGGCATGGGTGACACTGGCATGGGCATCTTCGGCCCGACCACAGGCATGGGAGCGTTCAACATGGGCCCGGTGCCGGCGCCTCGGCAGCCGGGCGCGTTTCGCCGGGTCGCGAGCCGGGTCTCTCCGTTCGCTGGAGCGCTCGGCGACATGGGCGACGTGATCACCGACGCGAAGTCGGGGTTCGTCTCGGGCGCAGCCGCCGCGACGACGCTGACGGGAATCATCCTCGGGATGGGCCTCCGCTTCGGCGCGGGCTGGATCGTCGGCAAGGCGCTCGCTCCGTCGGCGAAGGACGAAAAGGCGTACACCTGGGGTGGCGCCATCGGGAGCGTGCTCTTCGGGTCGATCGGTCTCGGAATCGAGGCGCTCGTCGCACAGAACGCGAGGAAGTGAGAGCGGCGCCGGCATGTCGATGAACTCGAACGTCGGTCCGCTCGGGCAGGGCGCCGTCGCGCAGTCGCAGATGGTTGCTGCCGCAGACGTGAGCGGATTGCCGACCGGATCACTCCTGTGGGCTGACCACGCGAACGAGTTTTGGGTCGTGGTTCCGGGCGGAGTAGCGCCGATCAGTCTGCTGGCCGAGCGTGCCGGGCGTCCACCGCCGGACGGTGAGCCGGCGATTGGGATGGCTCCGGAGTTTGCGCTCGTGCGAGAAGGCGACGGCCGCGTGCCGACGCACGGCACGGCGCAACGCCACGTCATTGCATGGGTCCAGAAGGCGCAGCGAGCGCATCCGAATCCGGCGCACCTGACGCTCGACGGGCAGTTTCGATCTGGGCTTGGACGCCAGGAAGCCTCGCACCTCGCGCTGGACGGCACGTTTTCGTTCGGTGTCGGCAGCAAGGACGACCGGCACGTGTCCAATGCCCGTCGCCGCGGCGCCCGCGCGGAGGAGCATGGCGCGGTCGTCGTCACGGCCGTGTTGTACCGAGGCATCTGGGCGGTGCCGATACGCATCGAAGTTCGGTCTCAGCCAGGGCCCGCACTGGTGCAGTTCTCGTATGAGGAGAAGCGTGCTCGCGAGACGCACGTCCGGCTGATGAGCGCACTCGCTCAGCTAGGATGGCCACTCGACGCGACGGTCACGGTGCACGTCGACCAGGGCGCGGTTGCAGGCGCAGCAGGATACGCCGGCCTCGACCTGCCCATTGCGCTCGGTATGCTCGCGCTGAAGGGCCACGTGCCCCGCGAGTCACTCCGCGGAACCATGGCGGTTGGTGAGCTGGCGCTCGACGGAAGCCTGCGACCGATTCGCGGCGCGGCCGTCGCGGCGGTCGGCGCAAACGTGGACGACGAGACTGAGCTGCTGCTGGTGCCGGCGGAAAACGAGGTAGAGGCACGGTTCCTCGCCCAAAAACCTGTCATGTCGTTCGGCAATCTGTCGGAAGTCGTGTCGTACATGCAGACACGGGAGATTCCGCACGAGCCGCCCATCGAGTTCAGGCCGTGCAAGGCTGGCTATGAGGCGCACGACCCCGGGCTTCCGCCGGAAGCGGTGCAAGCGGCACAGCGTGGCCAGAATCTACTGCTAGTCGGGCCGCCTGGCGCCGGCAAGATGATGGCGGCGCGCTACATCCACTCGACGCTTGCGCGGCTCTCGGTGGCTGACGCAAAGGAGCTCACGGAGATCTACAGCGTCGCGGGGCTACTGCAGAACCACTACGCCTGTGCGCGTCCGTTCCGTGCGCCGCATCACACCGTGAGCGAAGCGGGTCTCATTGGCGGAGGTGAGGTGGTCAGGCCTGGAGAGGTAACGCTCGCGCACCGTGGCGTACTGATGCTGGACGAGGTCACGGAGTTCCGGAAGTCGACGCTATTCCCTCTATCAAGGGCACTTCAAGAGGGCCGAGTCGTATTCAGTCGTGGCGGGACGTCCATTGGGCTTCCGTCGAGCCCTCTTGTCGTGATCGCTACCGCGCTACCATGTCCGTGTGGCCACTTCGGAACGTCGCGCTGCCGATGCAGCACGCTGGCGGTGGCTAGCCACGAGGAACGCCTCCGCGAGGTGCAGTCGTTCTTCGCGATGCTGCGAGTCGATCTGCAGCCCTTGACGGTGGCCGAGATGACGGGAGGCGCCATGCGTCGGAACGCCAAGGGCGACATCATTTGGCAGGACAACCTGCTGACGTGGAAGTCGGTGGGTGAAGATCGATCTGGGCAGCCCCGCGGCATCGAGATGATTGCCTCGGGCGAAGGGCGCGTGCGAGCCCAGGAGATGCTGGAAGAACGGCAGAGCCCACACTTCCGTCGCAGCCCACTCTCTCAGGAGATCGACTTTCTCGAAGTGGCGCTCGGCAACGGCTGGAGCACCGTGCCGCCGGAGGACATCGGTGCGCTCACGGATGCGACGATCGTGAGCCAGGACGGCTTCGTCGGCGACGACGGGAAATGGTACCCGCACCCGGAGGTCGAGGCACCGATCGTTTACGCGCACATGAACTACGCCGTGGAAGATCCGGTCGAGATGTGGGCCGAGGGCAAGCCGGTGTTCTGGATGGCGGACGTTCTCACTGTGAACGACGAGCAGCGCACCCGAGCGAGAGAGGAGTTGTCGAGCGCCATGGGCGAAGCCTACGAGTCGAACGCACGCAAGAACGTCACGGCCGTGATCAACGCCTTCCTCGCTGGGCGGCGGCACAGTGAAAAGACGTGCAGCACCGACGGTTGGCGGCTGTACTCGTACGCGCTGCTGATCGCGGCGAGGGTCGACGCTAAGGGAGAACCGGTAGACGTGGGCGCACCCGGCGCGCGCGTAGTGGTGCTCGACAAGCGTCTGTCGCCGAGTGCCACGACCAGCACCCAGATCAACGCCGTGCTCTCGGCCGTTTCCGGCGCCCAGGTCGTCGACGACATGCCGTATGCCGCTCGGTATCTGCCGAATGCGGATCAGAAACCGAATGCTCGGAAGGGCCAGTTCAAGGCCCCGGCTTCACTGAGTCCCGCGGAGAAGTTTTTCTTCGAGTGGGCTGGTGGCAGCTACACCGCTGGCGCGAGCACAGCGCAACGAAAACGCGAACGTATCGATCAAGCCAAGGCGATGGCCGCGGCGGAGGCAGAGGGGGAAGATCGCGGATGGAAGGTCGAGTGGGACTACGATCAGGAGCCGGACATCTCGTGGATGGACGACGAGCAGCGCGAGGAGCTGGAGCGCGGAGCCACGGAGATGCTCGTCGCGTTGCTTCGTGACGAAAACGGCAACGTGCTAGCAAGCCTAGGCGGCGTGCACGTGAGCGCACGTGGAGGTCGCGACCCTTACGGACGGGTTGTGGAAGCGGAGCTCATCCAGGAGGCTCTGGAAGCCGAGCGCAGCTCCGGAACCGCGATGGCGCTCAACCGCGGAAAGCGACGGCAGGCGCGCAACCCGGTATTCCGGCACATGGATCTCGGCGAAATCGAACAGGTACTGGGCGCTCAAGAGATCGCTAGAGTCATGTCGTCGGATCGTCCGGAGGCGCACGCGAAGTCCCGCGCCGCCGGATGGTGGGACGCGAACGAGCCGGACTACCACGACGCCTACACGAATCTCGCGCGTATGCTCAAGGCAGGCGTGCTCGACGACCTGGTCGCAGAGGCACGCGGAGCCCGCTGAAAGGTGAAACGAACGATGCACTACTCCTACGCACCGAAGCCAGTCGCCACGACGCCGTGGGGCGCGCCGCTGCAGGGACTCGGACAGTACGAGGTTCCAAACCCGTACGTCTCGACGACGCACCCGTATCCGACGCGATACCACGGCGGCATCTGGACTCGCCCCGTCTTCGGATATCCGCGGATGGTCTCCGTGCAGTCCGTCTTCAAGTGCGACGACTTCAACGACGGCAACCCGGCGCTGCGCGGGTTGAACGGTGACTACCAGGTCGGCAATGGTGTCTTCGGTACAGCCAACGGCGGAGGCGGCGTGTTCGGGCCGAGCCTCTACGGGCTCGCCGGGCAGGCGGACGACATCGACGCAATCGCGAACTACATCTTGAACACCGGTACCGTTTCGACGGCGGCGTTCGACCTCCAGTCCCAGTTTCGGTCCTGGTACAACAACCTCGGTCCGTACGATCGCAACTTCAGCGATGACGTGATGGCAAAGGCGACGAGCTATCGCGCTCAGTTCAACGCCGCTAACGTCTCCGGTGGTACTGCTCCGCTCCAGCCGGCAACGACGTCCTCCTCGGGTGGCGGTGGCGGTGACGCCTTCTCGAAGGCTTCGATCACGAACCTCCAGCAGCTGCTCAACGCATCGCTCGTCAAGGCAGGATACAATCCGCTCACTCCGGACGGTGCGCTCGGTCCGAGTACGTGCGGCGCGATCCAGACGTATCGGCAGATCACCGGCAATCCGCAGTCGGGCAACACGTACGACTCCTTCTGCGCAACCAAAAAGCCTTGGAATGCGCCGACCAAGGCGGGCTCTGGCGGTGGCGGCGGTACGCCGACGTACGTGCCGCCTCCCGTGGCGCCCACGACGCCACAGCCGACGATGCAGGCCGGCATGCTGGGTGCAGGTGCATGGGCGATGGTCGCCGGTGGTGTGCTCGCGATCGGCGTCGCGGTGGTCGGCAAGAAGAAAGGATGGTTCTGATCATGTTCTCCAATCTAGGTTCGCTCGGGTCCCGGCGTCGCCGATCGTCCACCAACGGCATCCTCAGCGGCTTCGGCGCGGTTCCGTCGCAGTGGACTATCGACTCGCGCGTCAAGACGCTGCAGAGCGCTCTGAACTCACAGATGAGCGCGGCGGGCTGCGGCACGACGCTCAAAGCGGACGGTCTGATCGGTCCGATGACGTGCGGCTCGCTTGCGTGGTCGAAGGCGACTGGATCGCCGCCGCCCTCGTACACCTCATACGCGAGTGACATGGACGCCGGATGCCGGTCGATCACGGCGAAGGCTCCGGCGTGTCCAACCGCGGTAGTTCCGCAGCCGTTGCCCGTGGTGGTTCCGGAACCGCCGCCGGCTATCGTTACGACGGGGCCGATCATCGTGCCCGGCCCGGTGTCACGCACGCCAGCCGTTCCGGTCGTCGTGCCCGCTGGGCCCGTGCCGCAGGTCGCGCCGATCATGCCGATGGCTCCAGCGGCATCGGCTGCGAGGAAAGGTACCGACATGAAGACGATCGCGATCATCGGCGGTGCCGTCGTCGCGGTCGGCCTTGGTGCGTTCCTGCTCCTCGGAAAGAAGAAGCCCAGCGCTCCAGCAAAGGCGGCCTGAACCATGACGTCACTCGGATCACTCGGGCCGCGTCTTCGACGTTCGAAGAGGAACGGAGTTTTCAGCGGACTCGGCGCAGCGCCGTCGCAGTGGACGGTCGATGCGCGCGTGAAGACGATGCAGGGTCAGCTCAATACGGTGCTGGCCGGCGCAGGCTGCAGCACAAAGCTGACGACCGACGGCCTCATCGGGCCGGCGAGCTGCGGCGCGCTCGCGTGGGCGAAGGCACGCGGCGCGCCACCAGCGGCCTACGTCGCAGCGACGGCCGACATAGATGCAGGCTGCAAACCCTTCAAGCCTACCGCGCCGTCCTGCCCGGCGGCCGCTGCGGGGAGCTATCCGTACGGGCTCCCGTTTCCCGTCGGAGTGAAGCACGATACTGCGTACAAGTGGCAGTACATGCTGAACAGCGAGCTCGGCGCGCGCGGGATGCCGACCGTGCCGGAGGACGGAATCTTCACCACGGCGACGTGTAACGGGATGGGCGCGTTCGTACGCTCGTACAAGGCGGACCCGGACAACCCGACGCCTGACGACACGTTCCTGCAGCTCCTGAATCAATACCAGACCAACATCGTGTCCGCGTGCCAGGCGATGGCGATGCCGACCACGACGACGGCCGTCCCTGTGGTGGCGCCGGCTCCGGTTGCGCCGACCGTCAGCGGTGCGGATCTGATGAAGCAGCAGCAGACGATGCTGAATACTTGGCTCGTCAGCGTCGGCTACCAACCGATTCGCGTCACCGGAGCCTGGGACGGACCGACGTGCGGCGCCGGTCAATTCATGACCAAGACGCTACCGGACACGGACCCGACCAAGCTCGCGCTGGCAAAGGTGCTCGCGCAGATAAAGCCCCTGCTCGGCATGCCGTGCGGGGTCACCGTGACGCCGGTGGCGCCGATAAGGCCACCCGTTGCGCCGCCGACGAGCGCTCAGATTCTGCAGATGCAGAAGCTCATCAACTCCGAGGTGCTGCGGCCCGGAGGCTATAAGCTGATCCCGGAAGACGGAAAGCTCGCGGCCGCTACCTGCGGCGCGGCGAGCGACACGGCATCTGCGGCGAGCATCGGTCGGATCAAGGTGTCGTCGACGCTCCAGACGTTGCTCAATCATCCGGGACTGCTTCCGGCGTGTCTTCCGATGAAGCCGTGGACGTTTCCGACGGTGGCCCCGGCCCCGGTGGCCGCAGGACCGTCACGTTCGCCAGCGCTTCCGCCGCTCAACCGAGACGGCGAGTGCGTCATCAACTTCGGACAGACGTACACCGAGATCGGCGTGCTGCAACAGCAGCTGAACGACGTCCTGGCTCAGAACGGATACAAGCCGATCCCGATAACGAACAGGTGGGACGCCGCGACGTGCGGCGCGATGTTCGAGCTCGGCGGTAAGTTCTCGCCGCGGCCCTCGTCAGCCTGTCCGCACTACTACTCCGTGCCGCTTTCGTGCCCGACCGTCACGAAGCCAATGATCGCGCTGCCGCCTGCTCCGGTCGCCAAAAAGACGAACCTCGCGGTCCCGCTCGGTATCGCCGCGCTCGTCGGAGTCGCAGCCCTGGTCATCGCGAAAAAGAAGGGCCTGATTATGGCGGCGAAGGCCGCCGGACCCGCCGCTACAGCGGTGTAGTCACAGTCGTCCAAAAGCGACGGCGTGAATCACTTGGGGAAGCGTGTCGTCTAATGGGCACATGCCACGATCAAGGCGCCAGCTCGGAGTTGGCCAGCGCCACGGGCATCTGACGATTGTTGCCCGAGGCAGACTGAACGGAACCTGGCGCGTGCGCTGCTATTGTGGTGTCGAGAAAGACGTACAATCTGGAACCCTCGGCACAGCGACATTTTCCTGCGGATGCCAACAGAACATTGGCAAGTATCGGCCAGGGGCGAGGTTCTTAGGTCTGACACTGGTGGCGCGCCTCGGTCGCCGGTGGCGCATGCTGTGCGAATGCGGAAAGGAGATCATCATCGAGGCGGCGAATGCTGGGCGCCAGCGCTCGTGCGGCTGCCACCTGCGGCGCGCAACCAGAGAGCGCCGCGCTCAGATAATTGGTAAACGATTCGGCCGCCTCGTGGTCCTTAACTTTCAAGGCACCGATGAACGCAGAGAGGCGCGCTGGCTATGCGTATGCGACTGCGGACAACAGAAGTCATGGGTACCGATGGGTTCGTTGAAGAGCGGAAGAACGACCTCATGTGGATGTGCGCATGAAGATGCCTCAAGGCGTCGTATCTTGCCTGAGAACCGTTCGCTCACCCCGGCGCAGCGACAACGCAGATATGCCCAGTCAGACCGCGGCATGGCCGCGAAACGCCGGGCTCAGTTCCGCTATGCGCGTCGGCGGTGGGCATCGATTCGCGGGGACCCCGGCGTGAGCTCTAGTCAATGGCTCTTTATTCAGTGGGCCTACGAGCAGCGCTGTGCGTACTGCGGGAGACGACGAGAACTAACGCAGGACCACGTTGTACCGCGCAGCAAAGGGGGCCGTCACTCCCCAGACAATATCGTCCCGGCCTGCTGGGACTGTAACTACAAAAAGCGCGCAAGAACGCTGGATGTGGCGCTTCAGATCCTGAAAGTTGCGGACGCCGACGGGTTCGTAGATAAATGGTCACACGTGGGAAACACCGCGAAAGAGTGCCATGATGCGTAGAGTTTATACTTCCACCGCCCACTTCCGGGCTCCGTACGACACGCCTAACGTGAGCTTCGCCGGCTTCGGAGCGGACCACAGTGCGTACGACGCGAATCGTTGGCCGCCGGGGCGGAGCTATTGGTCGCCGCACTTTTACCGAGCGCCGTATCAGGCTGGCTACTACCAGTCTGGAGCGCTGCGCGGCTTGGGAGGAGATCCAACTAGTCCAACCGGTGTCGGAGCGATCATCCTGATCGTCGGAACGATCATCGTAGGTGTCGGTCAGGACTACCTGAAGAAGATGGTTCGGTCGGCTGACATCAGCGGAGCAGGTCGCTGAGGACATGCCTGCGGCACCGAGCTTCGCCCTGCCGCCGGTGAGCGCCCTGCCACCGGCGGTGCAGCGATACGCGGCCACGGGCACCCCCCCGAGCACGTTTCGGCGCGATCTGGTCACGATGTCGAACCAGATCCCGCGCGTGGCCTACGCGGCGATTGCCGTTGGGGCGGCGTGGCTCGCATGGCGTGCCTGGAAGAGCTCCGAAGCCGAGCGGAAACGCGAAGGTAGACGCGAGCCCGCAGCCGAAAAGTTGACCGCGTAGCCCGTCGAGCAGGAAGCTAGGGCCTAATGCGTAGGCATGGCCCAGCGCTCGGCATCCTCGGTGGCGCGAGCGCCATTGGCACTGCTGCGCTTGGCACCGACCAGTCCGACAACATCGACGCGATCACGGAGTACATGACGGCGGTCGCCACGCAGGTGAAGACGACGGCGGCACGGGCGAAGCAGGACGAGTACAAGGCGTGGATAGATACGGTCGGCTGGTACAACAAGAACTACGATCGGCCCACCTACGACCACGCGCGTAATCTGCGGAACGAGTTCAATGTCGCGAATGCGGTTACCCAAGCGGAGAAGCAGGCCGTCCAGCAAGTGCTCACCACGGGCCTCACCACTGAGGAGCAGCAAGGTGAAGGGCGCCGCGTAAGTTCCGAAGGCAAGTTCTCTGAGCAGGAGGCGCCGCCGGTGCCGATGCCGTCTTGGGCCAAGTGGGCGATTGCGGGAGCGGTCGGCGTCGGCATCCTCTACGCCCTCGGCAAGGTCACCACATTGGCACAGATCTTCGCCGGCAAGCGCGACAGCAAGGCGGGGCCACCGGGCCATGCACCGAATCCGAAGCGGCGTCGGAGGGCGCGCCGATGAAGTACTCGCGCTGGCGTGCGGACACCGGGGGCTACGACTACTTCGAGGCTGCGGACCGCTTTGGGCTCGGCGACGATCTGCCGGTCCCGAAGCTGTCTGGAGGCACGGACATCGGAGTGGCAAGCACGGACATCGGTCGAAACCCGATCTCTGGGACTAGACCGGCCGGCAGCGGCCCGACGCCGCAGGGATCGATCATGCCGCTGTCGCGCCAGGGCCTCTCCGGCGGCCTCTTCGAGGCGATGAACCTGCTGCCCTGGTGGGTGCCGGCGGGAGTCTTTGCGGTGGGCGTAGGCCTCGTGGCCTGGGAGCTCCGGAAGGGGCGTGCACGATGAGGCGATACGTTGCCAACCGGAGCGACGCACGGTCGGCGGCCGTTTCGATCCGCGAGAAGTTCATCGACGCTCCGGCGACCACCGAAGAGACGATGCGCTGGAAGTGGCCGCGTGAGATGCAGGAGATCGGCCGTTGGCAGGCGAGCGACGGCGCGATCATGTATGCCTCGAACAAGTGGCAGAAGAACCCGAACAACGTGATCGACTACAAGCACGTGGCGGAGGGACCGCAGCGGCTTTTGGCCGTGCCAGGGTTCATTCGTGAGTACCACAACACGAGCCGAAAAATTCGTGTGTACGGCCCTATTGTGGAGTTGAACCGCCCGATGCCAGAAGCATTTGCGGTGCTGGCGCCGATCCTCGGCATTCAAGCGGAGCTCTTCGACGCCGGCACGAACGCCGCACCGGAGTCGTCGGGTGACAGCACGTATAACATCGAGATCGGCAACGCGATGCTCGGGGCTGCAAGGCACACGGAGACGGGCCGCACGTTCCTGTTTGTCTACACCGAGAAAGAGGGCCCACTCTGCGTCATCACCGGTGACGAGCTCGACGTCGAGAAGGACGGAATCGTAGGCTGAGATGGCGTACGAGGCGAGGATTGGGCCGTACCCAAAGCCGCGTATGGCGCTCCGTCCGATCCCTTCGTACGCCGGTCTAGGTGTCACGGCTCCGCCGCCGGTGAGCACGGTGCCGGGACTCCCACCGTCGATCGCGTGGGCACCGAAGAACCTGCCGAAGTTCAATCCCGCGGATTACAACCCGAAAACTTTCGCGGACGCGCAGTTTACTCGATGGGCGAAACCGGAGATGCAGGCCGGTATCGCATCCGGACGCACTCTCCTCTCACAGAAGCTCGGGATCGCACTGCCGGCGCTGCCGGCGCTGAACAAAAACGAACTCGTCGATTGGACGACGGGTTACGTGCAGGCCAACGGAGTGCCAACGGATCTGGAGTCCGGCACCAAGATGGTCACCGCGCTCGCGCACGCGCAGGCGCAGAAACTCGGTGTGCCCCCGGAGTACGTCGCCGCGGCCAACGTCGTAATGAACCCTCCGAAGACGGTCGCCGAAGGCTTCGCAATGGTGGCGGACCTAGGCGAGGCGTACTTCATGAGGTTCGGCATCCCGTTGCTTCAGAACGAGCTCATGAGCGTGAGCACGAATCTGGCGATGGTTGCGCAAGCGATTCCGATCCAGTTCGCGATTGCTGGATTCGATGCGCTTTCGGATGGCAAGCTGAGCACCCAGGAAATCGCCGGCATCGCAGTGCAGGCCGCAGCGTATGCATGTGGCCTCTTGCTGCAGGCTATTGGGATCCCCGCGCCGCTCGGCGCGCTCCTCGCTGGAGTGATCGCTCAGGGCCTGATGACCGTCGCCGACGACGTCCTGCACGCGGATGATGCTGACACGCGCGCACGGCGAGAGGCGATTGCGGCACTCGAAGCTCAGCGCCAACAACTAATTACCCAGTGCGCCACGGCCGCGCAGCAGGTGTGGAACAAGACGCAGGACTACTGGGACAAGGTGCTCGTTCCGATCCAAACGCTCCTCGATCAGCCGCTGGTTGCGCAGAAGCTGCAGGCCGCAGGCGGCATCCGATACTACGGGCGCAACGTCGTGACGCTGCCGCCCGGCGTCACGCTGCCGAACGCATGGCCGCGCACGAAATGGCTCGACTCGTCGATCGTTGCTGCAGCGGCCGATGCGGACAAGGCCGCAAAGGCAGCGGAAGCGCTGGCTGAATCGTACAAGAGTGATTTCCGCAACGCTGGGCGCTACCGAGCAGAAGCGATTGCGGCGCGCGCAAAGGCGACCGACCTCGCAAAGAAAGCGGCGGCCGAGAAAAAGAAGCCGCTCTACGAGTACGGATTCGACTGTCTGTGGTGGGAGGGGGACCTGGTTTTTGACTACCAGCCCGACACGAGGGGACTCCGCCAGTGGTATCCAGCGAACGCGCGACCGTACCCGGATGGGTGCCTTTACTTCACGCGGAAAAAGCCGAACACGCAGGCAGGAAAACAGACGTTCGACCAGGCGCAGTGGATGGATGCGAACTACTGGCCGAACCCAACGCTGATGTGGGAGCGCTGCGCTGTAGCGAGACCCCCGAGCGGATACAGCTACGACCCGCCGAGCTTTCATGCATCGGCAGAGGACGAGGCGCACTGTCTGCCGACGATGCAGTGGGCGGCGCAAATGCGCATGAACTTCGACGCCTTCAATGTGACGCGCACCATGACCGTGCGGCTCACACCGTACAAGGATCATACGTCTGCGGTACGCACGAAGACGGTGACCGTTCTGCCCGGGGCCATGGTCGACGGTAAAGTGAACGCGCAGGCGGCGCTCATGTTTTGGGGTGCGATTCGGCCGGCGACGGTGTGGTCACAGTACTCCCAGTCCGCCGACGCGCCCGACGTCACGCAATGGAAGGCGTTTGCGTATATCGATCCGTCCGCGATCCAGGTCTACAAGCAGGACGGCAGCCTGACGGCCAGGCTGAACATCAACGCGGATTACTGCGATACGAATGAGTGGGCGGCGGCAGTACAGACAGCAGCGGCAGCGGCGGCGCTGGTGCAGCAGGACATCATCCGCACGGTTGCGTGGCAGGTCGGTGCGGAAGAGGCAGCGCGGCAAGCGAAGATCACAAAGGAAGCCGGGGACAAGGCGGCAGCGCAAACGTCGGCGGCGAACGCGAAGGCCGCCTGGCAGCAGGCTGCGGCCTCGGCGATTGCGCAGCAGGTGGCCAGGGCGCAGCTGCAGGCGCGAGCGGTCGCGTCGGCGCGCCAAGCCTCGGGGGCATTTGCCGCCGCGACGGCAATGCGCCTCCGGTTCCAAACGGCACAGGCAACGGCCGAGTTCCAGCGCAAAGCCCTCATCGTCGCCGGGGGTGTCGCAGCGGGCGCCCTGCTGTTTTGGCTGGTCTCCCGCAAGAAGCAAGCGCGGCAGTAGTGCCGTCGCCGAAAAGTTGACGGACGACGCCGTAGGGCAGGAAGCTGAATGACACCATGAGCTACCACACGAACGCTGTTCTCGATCCTCTTCCTCGCCTGGGTCGCCGCTCGGTAGGCATGGCCGGCTTCGGTGCGTTGGGGCTTCTCGGTCTCGGTGCGACGCCGAACATAACGCTCGTCGGCAACATCGCCGCAGTCGCGCGGAAGTTTCCGAATGCTACGGACGGAGAGGTCATCTACCTCGCCGTCGCGGGAACTCCAGGGCTTACTCCGGCAGAGATTCAGGCGATCACGCCAACCCTGCTAGGTAAGCTGGTTGCCATCGCGCGCGCGAATCCGACGTACTCGGCGCAGCAGGTGTTTCAGGGAACGCTGGTCAAACTGTCGGAGCCCACGATGGCGAGCCGCGTGGCCGTCATGACGAAAAAGGCAGGCCCGGTTGCTGGAGCATTCCTCAAGGCGTGCATGCTCGACCCGGTCGGAAGGCGCGACACGAATGAGTGCTACGCCCTTGCGGAGAAGCAGGTCGGTTCGCTCCAGGGAGATCAAACTCTCTTCTACAACAACTGCCTGTCGCAGAAGGCGTCGGACGTGCCGGTGGTGGTCCAACACAATGCGTGCCTTGCGGAAGCAAAAAAGCTGTCGACCGGACCGGGACCCGCACCGACGGTGACGGCACCGTTCACTCCGCCGCCCGAGCTTACGCAGCCGGTCGACGAAGGCGGCGCTCCCATGTCGAAGTGGGTTTGGATCGGTGGCGCGGTCGCGGTTGCTGGTCTCGCTTACGTCCTTCTGAAGAAGCCGGCGCCCGCGCACGCTTGAGCGCCGCCGTACGCGCCGTGCATGTTGGCGAGGATCCAGCAGAAAAGATGCCGGGTCGCCGGCCTTCCCCGAGCCCGGGGAAGGCCCCTCGTTTTTTTCTTGCACAAAAGTTGACCGAATTTTCGCCGATCGGTAGCTTGACGATCGTCACGTAGGTTCCAGCCGACTTTCGAGGCCGCTGGGCAGTCCGCGAGATGCGCGGAGGTATGCCCGAAGATGGCCAGAACAATCGGCAAAGCGTTCAAGATCGGAAAGAAGCAAGTACGGTCGTACGGCTATGCCTCGCCGAATCGAGGCACGTACAAGCCGAACGCAGGCGTGACCGCCATCGCCGCCGTGAACGGCCGCGGCGCCCACGGGAAAAACCGCAGCAGGAGCGCGCGCTCCGCGATGAATGGTCTCTCTCGGACGCAGCGGCTCGATCGTGCACGAAAGATCACGAGCTCAGGTCGCGCGGCGTTCGCGCGCCGCATGAGCGCGAGCATGCGCTCGAACGCCACGCCCGCGCAGATCGCGACGGCGCGGCAGAACATTCGCGCCGCCATCGCGGCTCGGAAGTCGCATCGACGCAACCGGAAGCACCGGCGCAATCAGGCGCCGGTCAAAACATCGACTCCTGCCACGACGGCAAACCGCCGCGGCAAACGGCCCTCGAAACACAAGGCCAACTCTCGGAGGAAAAAGACAATGAGAACCCATCGTCGGAACTTCAGCGCGAAGCAGCGGGCAGCGGCCCTGCGCAATCTCGCCAAGGCACGCCGCGCGCGTCGTCATTCGCCGAATCGGCGTGGCGGACGGAAGGCCCGCCGCAACGGGCTCATGTCGAACCGGAAGCGTCGGCATCGCCGGAACAACGGCGTGGCCGCTGCGGCTCCGGCGCAGACGGCGAACCGGAAGCGTCGGCATCGTCGGAACTTCAGCGCGAAGCAGCGGGCAGCTGCCCTGCGGAATCTTCGCAAGGCGCGCGCAGCGAAGCACCGTCCGAACCGGAAGCACCGCGCTCGCAAGAACGCGCGTCGTCGTACGCACCGCCGCAACGGGCAAATGGCGAACCGCCGTCATCGCAAGAACGCGCGTCGTCGTACGCACCGCCGTAACTTCACGGCGAAGCAGCGTGCCGCGGCTCTGCGCAATCTCCGCAAGGCGCGTGCAGCGAAGCACCGTCCGAACCGGAAGCACCGTCGCAACGCGCGTCGGCGTCCCCGCAAGAACGCGCGTCGCCACCGCCGTAACATCCGGATGGCGACGAACCGCCGTCACCGGAAGAACAGCCGTCGGCGTACGCACCGCCGCAACTTCACGGCGAAGCAGCGGGCAGCCGCCCTGCGCAATCTCCGCAAGGCGCGTGCAGCGAAGCACCGTCCGAACCGGAGGCGTCGCACGCGGAAGAACGCGCGTCGTCGTACGCACCGTCGCAACGGGCAGATGGCGAACCGCCGTCACCGTCGCAACGCGCGTCGGCACGGCAAGGCGTTCCGGAAGAACCAGTTCATGGCGACGGCCATGGCGGTGATGAAGATCGGAACGGTCACGACCCTCGGCTTCCTCGGCCACAAGCTCGCGACCAAGCTCTTCACGGACAACGTCGTCGACAAGATCTTCGGATCTTCGGGTGTCGTCACGCCGCCCGCACCGGCGGCAACGAGCGGCCTCGAAGCACTGCAGCCGTACCGCACCATCATCGGTGGCGCGGCGATGGCGGCGCTCGGCATCTGGGCGACCAACCGGTTCGTGAAGGATGTGCGCGTCAAGATGTTCGTGACCACGGGCATCGCGACGTCGCTCATGCACTCGGTCGCGGTGTCACTGCTCGCGAAGTTCACGCCGCAGTACACGGGCTACCTCTCGGGCCACGACGCCACGGCGGTTAACCTCGCCGCGATGTACGGGCTCGGCGGCGGCGCGAGCATCATGCCGGAGTACCACCCGATCGGTTTCGGTGAGTACTTCGCGCAGAACGGTCTGGGCGAATACTTCGCTCAGAACGGGCTCGGTGAGTACTTCGCGCAGAACGGTCTGGGCGAATACTTCGCTCAGAACGGGCTCGGTGCCTACACCGGCAACCCCGACCTGATGCAGGCGGCGGCCGGTTACGGTGCGCTCGACAATCCGAACTCGAACATCATCGATCCGGGCAGCGACCTCGATCGGCAGCTCTCGATCGCCGAGGCAGCCGCGGGCGTCGGTGCAGTGGCTCCTTACGAGGCGGCAGCCGGCTTCGGCCGCGTGCAGCCTTTCGAGGCGGCCGCTGGCTTCGGTCGGGTGCAGCCCTTCGAGGCGGCAGCCGGCTTCGGCTCCGTCGTGACGGTGCCGCCGACGGCGGACACCTGGATCCCCGGAACGAGTGACGGCGAGCTCTGGGCCGGCACGGTGGCCATCCAGCAGGGCCAGTCGGCGAACGAGCTGAACAGCGCCGGCATCCTGGAGACCGGTGGCAACCAGGGGGTGTTCGGCTGAGCTGAGCCGGACCCTCTCGCTCTCGGCCCCAGAGCCTCCCGGAGAACCGGGGGCCTGGGGCTTAGGGCGTTGCAAGGACCCAAGAGCATCTAGCTCGAAAGAGGAACGAGCCTCTTTAAAAACGGGAAGTCCTGGCAAGGAAAACAAGAACATGGCCAAAGTGGTTTCAATTCGTGAGCGCGTGCACCAGCCCTTCTGGGATTCGCTCATCCGCACTGCCGGTCTCACCTCCGGCGCCCTCAACGACACGACGTCGCTGTTCACCAGCAACGGCTCGCGGTCCGAGGCCACCACGAACCTGATCAACGGCAGCACGCTGCCGTCCGACCAGTCGCACGTGGTGCTCGCGCTCCGCGTGTTCAGCTGGTACCGCAACCCGATTCTCCGGGCGGCGGGCGGCGTGGCTGGCGAGATCTCCGAAAACGGCGACTACGGGACGCTGACCCCGTGGCTCATCGGTGGTCCCGGCGTCGGCCAGGCCCCGGCGAACATCGAGGACATCTACCGCCTGCACTGGCAGACGGAAGAGCAGCTTCACTGGAGCTTCGGCACCGGTCTGAAGAACTCGATCGACAACGTCCCCACGTGGTACTTCCCCGCGGGCGGCGGCATCAGCGGCGACATGGGCGCTGCGACGGACCTCATCCACTGGCAGAACAGCGGATGGGACGGGCACTCGGGCATCCTGCGCCTCGCGCGCGCGATCCTGATCCCGCCCCGTCAGAACATCCTCTGCCAGGCGAAGATCTTCGCTCTCCCCGACGCGGGGCAGGCGCAGACCTTCCTCACGTCGCAGGGCTCACGCAACATGCTGTCCCTCAAGGACAACTTGAACGCGGTCGACGCGGCGCAGAAAGTGATTACGTTCACTTTCGACGGTTTGTTCTCAAGAGATGTGCAGTGACAGTCCATCGAACGTGAAGACGTTCGACATTGCAGCATGACAAGGGAAGTGGTCGCGAGGAAACCAGGACGCCTCGCGACCACCACCCCCACCCTCCCGAAGAGGTGGGGCCGACTGATGCGTACGGCGCGCTTCGCCGGTACTCCCACTGGGAGGTAGCAGTTTCATGAATCCGATGATGCTCCAGCAGTTGATGGACAGCGCTGGTCTCGCGATCAAGCAGTCGCGAGATGCGCTCCAAACGGCCCAGCAAATGGGCCAGCAGATGGGCGGCATCCGCCAGGAGATGGCGCGCATGGCCCAGAACGCGGCCGACCTGCGCGACGCGCTCCAGCGGGTGCAGGTGCAGCGCCAGCAGGGCGACCCCGGCATTCAGCGGGTCGAGAACATTCCGGGCCGGCGCGTGCCTTTCGACCTCTTCGTGGACATCCCCATCGGGGACAACATCACGAGCGTCCAGCAGGGCACGATTACGATCAGCCAGGAGGGCCCGTTCATCGCGGTGTCCCGTATGGCGGTGTTTCTCTCGACGTATCAGTTCCAGGTCGTCGCGGATCCGACGCAGCCGAACAACAAGGCAACGTTCGCGGGTCGGAGCTTCGGTCGGCAGCGTCCGATCCACTCGGTGTGGGACATAAACGACGGCATGCCGCGGTCGCAGGTCGTCATGGCCGTCGCGCCACCGGGCACCGGCGCGCCACAGGTGATCAGCCCATCGAACGCGAGTCCGTTCCGGTCGATGGAGGCGGACTACCGCATTCGCTTCGAGAACGCTGGGTCGAGCTTCCCGCGCTCCAACATCGAGATCCCGAGCGCGTTCTGGGTGCGCGGGCAAAACGATCCCTTCAACCTCGCAGCGCTCGACGTCTTCGAGCGCGGCGAAGTGCTCACGTTCCAGGTGCTGCCGCTTCACCCGAACAACCCACCCTACGGCAACGTGTTCGGCTTCGGAGCACCGAACCCAGCTTTCCCGTTCGTGCAGAGCGGGTGGGATGCAGTCGAAGGTATCAACGACGCGAACAACCCGGCGGCGGGGACGACCGACCCGGTGACCCGCGTCGCAAGCGGCATCCTCACAATCGGCTTCCACGGCTACCGCATCGTCCAGCCGGCGGGCGCAGGACCGTACTGAGGGCACCGTGCAGTACGCGCACCCACCGCTCAACGAAGCGTATCCGATCGTAAGGGTCGGATACCCGTCGCCGGAGCACGGGTGCGCGCCGTTCTCGGCGGAGTGCGGGTGTACGGCGATGGCGGAGCAACGCGCACCGCTCGTGCCGGAGTGCGCGTGTGCGTCGTCCGTCGGGGCCATCACAATGCCGACAATCAACTGGGCGCAACTCGCAGTCGGCGCGCTCGTCGGAGTCGGCCTCGGCTACGTGTTCTTCGCGACGAAATAGGAGACCAACTTCCATGGCAGTAGCTATTCGCCCAGTCACCCCGCAGCAGTTCATGCAGAAGTGCCTTGCATTCTCCACGTCGATGCCGCGCGTTCTGATTGGATCGCGCGGAGAGGCCGTGCGTCGGTGGCAGACGCTCATGCAAAAGGAGATGGCGGCCAAGATTCATGCCGATGGCATCTTCGGCGCGACCACGCAGGCCGCGACAATGGCCTTTCAGCGCAAGTCGAAGCTGCCGGCGGATGGCATCGTAGGGCCGAAGACGTGGGCGGCGGCGCTCGTAGCGCCTTGCTATGCGGGGGCGCTCGAAGCGCAACGTAACCCGCGGGCGTCCGAGATGGCCCTGATGCAGCTGAAGGCCCAGGTACAGCAGATGAGGGACGAGGCGGCCCGGTCGGCGGCCCATGGCGTCGGCGCCTTGGATTTGAGCTTCTCCGTGCTGGATCCGAAGAGCATGGTCCTCGGCGTTGTCCTCGGAGTCGCAGCAGGAGCCGTGCTTTTCCGGAAGAAGTAAGCGACACTTGAGCTCATGAGAAACCAGGCGCTGCGCGAGCGGATGCTGAGCCAGTTCCAGACCGAGAACCCCGGCCTGGCACTCGGAGCTCCGCCGCCGCAGCCGATGGAGGCGAGCTCGGCAAACCCAACGTCGCCCGCGCGCATCTGGGACCCGGCGACCGTCAGCCGAATCGTTCTGGCGGGCGGCGACACGGCTGCGCGGTTCCTGCACCCTACGTTCATCCCGTTCGAGAAGCTCTACCGGAAGTTCCCGCAGCAGGGCGTCTTCACGGCATCGCCGCAGAACAACTTCGTGTTCGAGCTCGGCGCGTTTCGCGTTCCGGCGCAGATGGCGTTCGCGCTCGTGGACTATCGCTTCGCGATCTACCGGCTCTCCGGCGCCGCCGCGGGCGATTGGGTGGAGCTCGAAGATCGGCGACTCTCGGGACAGGTGGGCTACGACGTCCTGATCTCCGACTACCGCAAGGCGAACCTGAGCTACGAGCTGGAGCCGACGGAGATCCAGGCGGCGAAGGAAGCAAGCGAGCAACCTATCTCTCCGGGCATCATCGCGGCCGGCGCCGAGTTCAACAACAACCAGCCGCCACAGATCAACGGGCAGCCGCCGTACCCATTCCAGCCGATCACTCCGGCGACTCCGGACAGCCCGTTCGCCGATGCTGCACGTGTTGGCAACTCGCTCTATGCGCCGTCGGCGCCACCGTTCGGCGCAACGGCCACGGACTTTGCGAACGCGCGCGCCGCGGCGGCCGCGTCGCCCGGCGGCCCCGGTCTCTCGCTCCTTCCGCAGCGGCACGAACGGCTCGGGCCACTGCCGCTGCCGTTCACGATGATGGTACGCGAAAATCAGCGCGTATCGTTCAAGGTGATCGTGTTCCGTGCGGTCCCGATTCCGGTAGCATTCTTCGAAGTGGACGTCACCGGCGTCCTGATGCCCGCGAACGTCGCCGACTCGCTACTCAAGGCGATGGCACCGTACGTGGCGCAAGGGGGCTAGTGAGAATGCACGGGCACAAGACTATGGGTGACGACTCTCTCGGGTGCTCTCTTCTTCGTCGTCGGCAGCACCGTGCCGGAACGCTCGTTGCCGCAAGCAAAAACGCGGCGGCCTGCGAACCGGCCCTCGAAACGAGAGCGTCGTCGCCCATTCTTTTCTCGCGTGAGGTGATGTCGTGAAGGGAAGCCCTGCCTACTACCGGCCAGAGCGTGTATCGCCGGAGCACGCGCATCTCGGCACGGGACAACACCTCGCCGTCGAGACGATGCTCCGCACGCTTCGGTCGACTCATCGCTTCGATCCGATCGGCGCCTTCGTGCCGTGGGCAAAGCAGAACGGCGCCGTCAACTGGACGACGATCGACAAGCCGGATCACGAGCTCGTGGTCTATCCGATCGATGCGGACACGGTCGCGCGCGTGAACGCTGCCTCCTACGGCTCCGAGGTGCCGTGGGTCGCCGTGATGACGGACAAGCCGGTTCAGGCGCTTGCGTCGGAACAGGCGTGGGACGCGACGCGCTACGACCAGTTCGCGGTCGAAGCGGTGTACGACGTCGACGACAAGCGCCCGGCGCCACCGATTTGTTTCCTCTACTGGGCCAAGCTCCACGACGATGTCGGCGGCGGCCGGGATTCGCTCGATGCCGTGGCAAAGCGCCTCGGCGGCAGGCTCGTCTTCCCGGTGCAGATCGAGAGCTCCGGCATGCGCGCGCTGCCGCCGCTGCCATTCAATCTCGTGCTCGACGCGCAGCTCGCGGCCCGCGAAGCACCGGTGACCGAGATGCCGGCGCGCGTTGCCACCGCGGGACTCGGGCGCTACCGCGCGATGTCGGCGGATCCGGTGCCAGCGGCACCGACAGGACCCCGCATTGCACCGTGGCTCATCGTATTTGGCGTCGGCGCCGGTGTGTGGGCAGTGCTCTGTCGTCGCAAACGGAAACGGCGGTGAAGCATGTCGTTCATGACGACGCCCACCGACGTGATGACGCTCGTGCGGACGGCGCGGAAGCTCGACGGAAATCCGTTCTCGCTCGCCGGTAAGCTCGTCGGGCTTGGGGCGGACGAGCAGCGAGCCGGTATCCCAGCCTGGGCCTGGGTCCTTGCTGGCGTGGGGGTCGGAGTGGCCATCGGGTTGAAACTCGCGCCGGCCGCGCGGGAGCGCCTAAAGGCGTTCACCTGAAACGAGTGCCAAAAAGTTGCGCTCTACGGGGCTGCCCGGCGAGCATGGGTTGACCCCCACCAAACCAAGGAAAAGCTCCCATGGCCTTTGCTCTAGCAGTTGGTGATCTTTGCAGCCCCGCAGCGGTGGCGTCGTTCGCATCGTCCTCGGAGCCACCGGTGCTAGGAACCGTAACGAAGATCGGCCCTACCTCCGTCGTATGGCAGGACGGACGTGAGGTGACGTACACGCCGTCTACGTTCCCAGGGTCCGTCGATGCCGGCCTGTCGAAGGTGACGATCGAGCTCGGCACCGAATTCCAGAACGCAAAGATCCGTCCGAACGGCGTGATACCGAATCCGAACATCGACGGCCGCGCAAACGGTATCGTCGTGCTCGTCGTGAGGGTGACGAATGCCGCTGTCACCGATTTCCAAACAGCCATCGTTCTCTTCGAAAACGGCCTTTACGTGGCCATTCCGACTCTCGCGATCGAAGTCGTTCCTGGAGCGTGATCCCCCGGGGCCTGTATTCGGTAACCAAGGAAAAGGAACCTTTCAATGGCCTTCGCTCTTGCAGTAGGTGATCTTTGCAGCGCCGCGGCGGTCGCGTCGTTCGCGTCGTCCTCGGAGCCACCGGTGCTGGGTACCGTCGTCGCGATCGGGCCCACCGTCGTCGTGTGGCAGGACGGCCGTGAGCAGACATTCGTGGTGTCGGTCCCGGTGGACGTCGGTCTGTCGAAAGTCGCGATCGAGCTCGGCACGCAGTTCCAGAACGCAAGGATCCGTCCGAACGGCGTGATACCGAATCCAAACATCGACGGCCGCGCGGACGGCATCGTCGTGCTCGTCGTGAGGGTGACGAACGCCGTGGTCACCGATTTCCAGACGGCTATCGTTCGCTTCGGCAATGGCCTGTACGTCGCCGTGCCGACCCTCGCGATCGAAGTCGTTCCCGGCGCGTGATTCTCGGAGGCCCCTTAAGCATTGACCGCGCCTTCGGGCGCACAACGACCAACGGAGACGGAGAGAAGCAATGTCCCTCAATCAGTCAGCGTACCAGTCGGGAATCCTCGGCTTCGTGCCGCCTCCCGCCGGTGCGTTTCGCTCGGGCTCGCTCGGTGGTGGTCCGCCGCCAGCGCCCGCATACCACTCGGGCTCGCTCGGTGGTGGTCCGCCGCCCTCGGGCGCGTTTCGTTCGGGCGTGCTCGGCGTGTTCGGGACACCGCCGCCGTCGGGTGCGTTCAAGTCCGGCTCGCTCGGCGTGCTCGGTGCTCCGCCGCCGTCGGGCGCGGTAAAGAGCGGCATCCTCGGCTCACTCGGCGTGCCGCCGCCCGCAGGCGCATTCCGCTCGGGCTCGCTCGGGGTGCTCGGTGAGTCGTACGCGGGCCTCGGAGCGGGCGGGAGCATCATGCCGGTGTACCACCCGATCGGTGACGCGACGGCGGTCAAGCTCGCCGCGATGTACGGATTCGGCGACGCTCCGGCGCTGCCGGCGCTGCCGAAGATTCTCGTTGCTGCCGCCGGTCTCGGCGCCGTCGGCGTGATCTGGTGGGCGATGAAGCGCCGCCACGCGAAAACCTAGGACGAGGTCACCATGCAAGCAGGAGACATTGTTTTTTTGGGGTCCGCAGTGGTCGGGCCAAGTGGATCCTCAGTGATCCACGAGCAGCCGCCCCAGCTCGGTATTATCGAGGCACTCGACGCCGGATCGCCGCCGACGAATGTCGTTGTCGTGTGGCAGGACAGTAGGAGAACACAGTACAACGCGGTTGGCAGCGGCGCGACGTCGTTGCTGTTTGTAGTCGGCACTATTCCGCCGGGTACGGTACCGATCGTCGGTTTCGTCGTGCAGCCGAAGTCGGTCTCGGGCATTCCGAATCCAGGCAGTCGTCTTCAGGGTCCAGTCATTCAACAGTATGGCCTGGAGGATCCGACAGGCGCTTCGGTTGGTCAGGCCATCGTTGTCGCGACACCGATCGGTTTTCTCGTGATCGATCCGGCCGACGCCACCGTGCTGGCAGCCGCCTGAAGGAGGAACTCATGGCAGCCCCAATCGCAGCAGGCACGATAGTCACCACGAAATCGGCGCTCAGTGGCTTCGAGCTAGAGAACCGCCGCCCAATCATCGGCAGATGCGAGTCCGCGATAGCGGGGGCCCCGGGAGCTCCGCCGACAGATGTGGTAGTCGCGTGGGAAGATGGCACGCGAGAGACCTATGCAAACGCAAGAGGGCTCGCGTCGGTAGGCCTACCGAGCTCGGCATCTCTGCTCGGTACGGTCATGCAATTTCTGCCCACGCAACCTCCAATTCTTGAGGCGGGCACCCGTCTTCGCGGACCCGTCGTGGTGCACGCGGAGTACTTCGAGGCCAATGGGGATCCGCTCTCTGGTGGCAACGAAGTCGCGACGCTGAAAACTCGATTCGGATACGCCTCATTTCCGGTCGTCGGTCTCGTCGCCGTACCTGGCGCCTAACCGAAAACTGGCGTGCCGGAGCCTAGAGAGGGTACTCTGGGCTGGCCTTGGCGGACTTGCTCGACACCCTGGGCCAAGTGGTCCTGAGCTTCCAATCTGCCCCGCTCGGGGTGCCAGGGCGCATTTGGGACGAGGTGAAGCCGTGGCTCGGTAACCTGGTGCGGCACGCGGCGCCGAAGTGGCTGCCGCGGCTCTCCTTCGGCTTCCCGTGCACCCTGCCGCGGCCCGATCGGCTCCCGTGCCCTCGACCGGCAATCGCTGCCTGTGACGCCTGTGGGCGTCCCTGCTGCCTCGACCACGCGCGGATCGACCAGTGGGGTGACGCCATCTGCTACGCCTGCTGCTGGGAGGCCCAGCAGAGGAAGCAGGCCGAGCGCGCTGCAGCGGCCGGTCATGTGCACGGGCAACCGGACCCGCGGCAGGTGCCGAACCAGCCACCGCCGATCTCCGAAAAGGATCTCGCGGCGGCGCGACGCACGCTTGGCGTAAAAAAGTCCGACGATTGGGACACCGTCGAGCGCTCGTACAAGCGGCTCCTCGCGAAGTGGCACCCAGATCGGCACCCCGGTGACGGCTACGCCGCCGCGGAGGAGAAGTTCAAGGCAGTGCGCAATGCGTTCGACTTGCTGGTGAAGGCTCGCGAACAGAAAGAAGCGGCGTGATGGCGCGAAGCAGGCGAAACGAGAAAGTGGACTTCGGCGACGAGGATGCGGTGCTCGAAGAGATCGCGAATGCGCTCAAGGAAGATCCCGAGGACTGCTCAATCGAAGAGGACCGCGGACTCACTGGCTTCGGTGAAGGCATCGTCTATCGCGTGAAGTGCGGGCGTATGGAGTACTGCGTCGTCGAAGACGACGATGCCGCTTACGCACTAGCGAAAGCCAGCGTCATTCAGGACTTGGAGCACGAGCCAGAAATCTTCAACAAGGACTTCATCGAGAGCCACATCGACAAGGACCGGCTGCGGCGTGACCTGCGCTCGGATGTACGAGACATGGCTGAGGAGGATCTCCGGCAGATGAGCGACCGAGAGTTCTGGCGCACGGCGGAGCGATACATCGACGTGCCAGAAGAGGACGAGGACGGTGACATGCCGGATACCGACGAGTACGTCGAGGACGTTGCCGAGAAGATGGTCGACGAGCGCCTCAAGGACCCGATGGAGTACCTGGAGGAAATCTACGGCGACGAAGCGGCGGCGCAGGCGATCAAGATCGCCGGCATCGACATCGACGCAGCTGCGGAGGACGCTGTCGACACCGACGGATGGCAGCACTTCCTCGCGCGCTACGACGGCAACAGCGAGGAGACCCGAAGCGAATTCGTCTTCTGGCGGGAGTAATTGATCCATGAGCTACGACGTAGTGAACCCGACGTACTATCAGACATTCCAACAAGGGACGCCGTTTCATCCCGGTGCGCCAGGCTGGACGCAGGCACCGTTTCCGACGTGGGGCGAGAATCCGAATCTTGCCGGTCGGCGACGGCTAGCGACCGACGGGCTCGGGAACGTCGTCGCGATCAGCGGCCTCGGCTCGATCGTCAAATCCAGTGACCCCGGCTTCACATGCCCGGCGGATGCACCGCACCGGGTCGTCGACAGCCGCAGTGGCATCTCGTGTTACGGTGACTCCGAATGGGCAGTATTGAATCAGCAGGCTAAGCCACCGCCCGCGTTCGTACCCCCGGCGCCGTCGGCGTATCAGACGAGCCCGATCACGATTCCATCGGTGCCGCCGTGGCTGCGAGCACTCAGCACCATTTCCGCTGCTGCGTGCGCCTACCACGGGTACAAGCGCAACGAATCCGTGGGCTGGGCGTTCGGCTGGGCGTTCTTCGGCTCTGTCGCACCGTTCTTCGCGCTACCGGTGGCGCTCGCTCAGGGGTTCGGTAAACCGAAGAAGATGGTCTCGAACCGGCGTCAACGCCGCCGCACGCGGCGCTGAGCGATGTACGTTGCAACCCCGCTACCGAGGCGCCTGGGCGCCGTCCAGGAGCCGACGAGGGGCACGCCGGCATGGGTATCGCTGGTGATCCTCGGCGTGGCCGTAGCCGTTTTCGTGGGCACGCTGCGGCCTCGTTGACAGCGGGCTGAAAAGTTGCGGGGTGCGCCGAGCGGGGCGTAGCCTGAGGGGCATGGACTACTACCGGCCCGTCACCGCCCACGTCCCGCTCCGCCCGATGGGCGCCTCACCTGACGGCCTCGGCGCGTACTTCGCGACGACCTACACGCAAGGCATCAGTCCAAGTCCAGGTGGCGTGTTTCCGGTCGCGTACAAGCCGATCACGAGGCAGTCGACGCAGGGACTCGGGAACGGAGTCAATACGGAGCCAGGCACGAGCTCGATCGCGGTGTACCACCCGATCATTCGGCAGGCGGCGAACGGACTCGGCTGCGGTTGCTCGGCGGCCGGCGCTCCGGCTGCAGGTGTCGGTGAATTGCCGGCGTGGCTCTCCAGCACGTGGGTCAAGGTCGGTCTCGGTGCCGCAGTGCTCGGCGCGCTCTGGTTCGCGTTTGGTCGAAAGAAGAAGCAAACGGCGAACGCTCGTCGCCGGCATCGTAGGAACGCCAAGTGGTCAGGCAAGTACAAGCGCTCCCTTCCGGATTCGTCGTTTCTGTACGTTGGACCGGACGGTAAGCGACACTTCCCGTACAAGAATGCGGCGGGGCACATCGATCTGCCGCATCTTCGGAACGCGATTGCGCGGATCCCGCAGTCGAATCTGTCGGCTCTTCACCGTCATGCGCTTCAGCAAAAGGCGCAGAGGATCCTCGCTCAGCACGGCGGCTACGCGCGGGCAGCGGCGTAATGCCTAGGCGCGCGAAGCGTCCAGTCGACGATGAGGCGCTCGTCGCCGAGTGGCTGGGCGAGCATCCGTCGGTCGAGCTGCAGGTCACCTACCTTTCGATCGATCGGCAGTGGCTCGTAGCGGCGTATCTGGTCGGATCCAGACAGATCCACGGATTCGAAGCGGACTACCTGGCGGTCCACCAGCACGCTTCGCTCATCGCAGCAATGCTCGCGACGGTCAATGAGCTGGAGCAAAGCGGAGAGGTCTAGGCCCCGTGACGTTTCTCCCTGCGCACATCGACGCCGAGTACGTGCGCCGCGCCTGCGCGGGCGGGCGCTGCAAGCCGCATCGCGCGCCTCCACTCAGTGAGTGCACTACGTTTGCGGTTCGCCGGCTGCCCGCCGGGCGGATCGCATTTCGGCGGCAGGTAACGCCGGTTGCTCAGCTGGGGGCGGTGGGGGAGTTCTACTTGCGGCCGACCTATCGGCGCGTGCCGACGTCGTGGCTGTGGGAGCGGCCCGCGTGGCGCGGCTACGCCGGCACGGAGGCGCCCCCGCCGGGGATTGAGTTTGGGGTGCCCCCGTGGCGAAGCCTAGACGGCGGCCTTGGTGCGCTCGGTCTGGGAGGCGTCGAGATTCCGGACAGGCTGACGCCGCTGACAGAAGCGCAAGCAGCTGGAGCTCTGTCGACGGCGTACAAGCGCGTTACCGGTGTTTTCCCGACACAGCGAATTCTTGAGCTCTTGATGGCGCAGACCGCCCAGGAGACCGGGAGATGGCTACGGCTGCACAACTACGGGTTCGGCAACCTAAAGGCCAGCGCGAGCAATGCGTACTACCAGGGCTTTCGGTGCTGGGAAGTCGTGAACGGCCAAACGGTTTGGTACGAAGCGGACAATCCGATGTGCCGATTCGCGGCGTACCTCACGCCGGAGGATGGCGCCGAGCAGTACATTCGGCTGCTCCAAAAGCGAGCTCACTGGTGGAACGGGCTCCAGACGGGCACGGTGGAGGGCTTCGTATCCGGTCTCACGACGGTGCCGAAGTTTTTCACTGGAGATGCCGGTGTGTACGCCAGAAACATGAGGCAGTTCATTTCGGAGTACGCAGGCGTCGCGGCTGAGTACGCCGGTCAAGCCGCGCAGTTTGCCGGCGCGCACAAGTACGCAGCGATTGGCACCGCCGTCGGCGTATTCTCACTCACGTTCGGCAGCTGGTACCTCTACAACGCGATGCAAAAGAAACGAAAGGAGCGGTCGAAGACAACGTGAAGATCGACCTCGCGATCGTGCTCCTCGGCGCGGGCGGCGCGTTGCTGGGCTACGGGCTCTACCGAGCTTTCAGTGGCGGCGCGCAGCCCGGAGCGGAGCCACCGGCGCCAGCACAGCCGGACGCCTCCGCGCCGGAGCCTCCGGTGACCTACGGCGAGCCGAAGGTAACTACGCCTTTCCCGGCTGGGTACCGACGGCTGAAGCAGGCTGAGGTGACTCCATCCCTCACCAGCAAGGCAACATCGATCCGGAACGCGCCAGGCTTCACGAGCATGCAGTACGGAACTGTGGTTCCAATCGGCGGAGCCACGGCGGCGCTGATCGAGCAGCACTATCACGAGCCCGGTGGAGCCATGACGCCGTGGGGCTACCACCACGGTGTCACGCTGATCCAGCAGGCGTAAGATGAAGATCGACGCAACAACCGTTCTGATCGGAGTTGGCGGCGCGCTCGTCGGTTACGGCATCTATCGAGTGGTGAAGAACCGACAGACGGGGGCCTCTTCATTCTTCACTCCATCCGTCGTGACGGGACCGCGGCCGCCGGGTCTGCCGCAGTCGGAGCCTCTCATCGCGCAGCTGAAACCGTCCGTGCAGCCCAAGGCACGCGAGGTGCTTCAGCGTGCGATCAACATGGGGATCCCGCTCGTCGTCACGCAGGCGTACCGCGATCCGGCTGAGCAGGCGCGACTGTACGCGCAGGGGCGCACGACGCCGGGGGCAATCGTGACCAATGCACCGCCCGGTTGGTCGTGGCACGAGTACAAGCTTGCCTTCGACGTCGCGGTGCTCGACCAGGTCACGGGTCGACCGACGTGGCCAAACGATAACGCGCTCTGGCAGCAGATCGGTGCGGCCGGAAAAGCCTCCGGCCTGGAATGGGGTGGCGACTGGACGGGCATCGTGGACCGCCCGCATTTCCAGTTTACGATGGGGACACCGATTGCTTCGGCGCGCGCGGGTCAACTGCCGGCGCAGCTCGCAGGATTGTGCTCTTTTCGGCTTGCCGCTTGAGGGAGTTGACGCCAACTGAATGCGCTGGCAGCATTGGCTGCACGGTGCGCATCGTCAATGCGCCTGATCCTTGACAATAGGAGTGGTGGCTGCGCGTGCGAGCGGTCCATTGCCGCTCAAGGCCCCGGGAGCGCTCGCAGGAGACAGCAGAGCCGGCGGAGCGGCATGGTTTCTCCGAGGTGGGTGGCCCAGGGCGGCACGCCCGATAGGGACGACCAGCAGATCTGGCGGAGCGGCGTTGTTTCTCCGAGCTACAGGCCAGAGATCAACCCCCCGGGATCTTCCTTAGCCAGCAGAGCCGGCGGAGCGGCGTCGTTTCTCCGAGGAGCCAATCGTCTGGCCTGCATCGAGGGTGATCTCCCCAACAGAGCCTGCGGAGCGGCGTCGTTTCTCCGAGGCACGGTAGGCAGGTGACTCAATGACTGTACCGCACGACCCAACAGAGCCGGCGGAGCGGCGTTGTTTCTCCGAGGTGGATATGGACCGCGGGATCGTCGCCTACGACTTCGCGCCAACAGAGCCTGCGGAGCGGCGTAGTTTCTCCGAGCCGCGGGAATGGCCCGAGGGACCCCCTACCGTGGCGGCCAACAGAGCCTGCGGAGCGGCGTCGTTTCTCCGAGAAACGTCCCCCCTGGGCGTTGCCGAGACCCTCGTCTCCCAGCAGAGCCCGCGGAGCGGCGTCGTTTCTCCGAGCGCGATGCCTTTTCGTTCTACCGACGAGCAAGGTGGGCCAGCAGAGCCGGCGGAGCGGCGTTGTTTTCTCCGAGCCGATGTTCCAGTCGAACAGGGGCCTGCGGAGAGGCGAAATGTCTCCGACGTGATGCGGCTGCGTCGAGAGCCTGCGGAGCGGCGTGGTAGCTCCGAGGTGACGCGCGCAACGCGGAAAACGCCTCTCCACTCGAACCAGCAGAGCCTGCGGAGCGGCGTGGTAGCTCCGAGTGGTGCGTCAGCACCGTCTTCGCACGGAACCCGTACCCAGCAGAGCCGGCGGAGCGGCGTTGATGCTTCGACCTTCGATCCAATCCATTGTGTTAGAGCGCGCCCTGCGCGGTTTCGGATATACTGGCGCCATGGCTCAGAAGCGAAAAAAGAGCGGTCTGCCCAGCTGGTTTCCGTTCGCACTCGGTGCATCTGCGGTGCTCATTCTGTTCGCGGGTGCTCGATCGGGCTGGAGGACGAGCGCAACCCAGGGGACGCCGCTCCGTGGCTGGCCAGGTCGACGAATTGCATGAGAGCCTGCGGAGCGGGCGTTGTGCCTCCGACTAGTGCGCGTAGTGCATTTGAGCCAGCGGCGTGGCCTGGTGACGTCGAGCGGTAGTAGTCGGCGTTGGTCAAGCCCGCGGAGGGGCGTTCGCTACTCCGACATCAGTCATCCCAAGGCTAGAGCCGGCGGAGCGGCAAAAAAACTCCGAGACGTCGAGCATTACCGATTGGTGCCCGCAGCAAGAGCCAGCGGAGCGGCGTCACTGTCTCCGACAGGTTGCACCATCGTCTTTTAGCTCACGGAGAGGCGCTGCCATCTCCGACCACCAGATGAGCGTCGCGGAGCCCGCGGAGGGGCGTTGTGCCTCCGGCGCCATGCCTGAGGCCACCTCCGACAGCCACATCGTTCGAGCCCGCGGAGGGGCGTTGTGCCTCCGAGAGCCTCTGCTGCGACGTGCCCGCGGAGGCGCCATTGACCCGCGTGTGCCACCGATGCTATCACTGGCGGCACATGGCAGACGACGATAAACCGGCCAAGCCGGCGGAGCCGTCTCCTCGCATCGAGGCGCCGATGATCTTCGTGCGCGGCGGAACCACGACGGCGAAGCACGATGTGCTTATGGCGAAGCAACGCGCGGATACCGAGCAACGTCGCGCCATTCAGGACCGGCAGTATCAGATCACGCGCGAGGACCCGATGGCCGCGCGCATGCATTCTATGAAACTTGCGGGCGCCGACTCGCCGAAGATCGTCGTCGCGGTCAAGCATCCGAAGGAGCTGGACTTCAAGGAATGGGTCATCTGTGACCTGCTCGACCAGGGCACGGAGAAGGTTCTGAACATGCGGTGCCCTCAGTGCGCCGCAAAGAACCCGGGCCACGAGCCCGACTTCATGATCAAGCAGTCGAACCGGCGGTGGCACTTCGACCCGCGGCCGCCGAGGTGGATGCGCGACCTCGGGACCGACCGGATCTGGGTCAACCCGGCGGACGGCAGCACGGTCGTGGTGGCGGGCAGCGTGACGACCGACGACTGGATCCGGTGTCCGGGCCTCGGGTGCGCCTGGCACTTCAAGATCGACGACTCGGTGGCGTACCCCAAATGAGCGATGATACCCTTCAGAGCGGTGCGGACGTTGTCACCTCGGCGTCCGCGCCGGCACGGCTGTCGGCTACACCCGGCGGCCGTGCGCTTTCTGAGGAGCCCGAGCTCACAGCAGTGGATGCGGCGGAGCTCCGTGCTGCCGAGCTCGCCATCGCAGGAGAGAAGGATCGCCCGCTCACACTCGAATTCGGGAAGCGGCTCGACCGGTTCATTGCGGACGCCCTCATCGAGCACACGAAGGACCATCCGCTCGCCGACCCGTTCCAGGTCATGGAGACGCTGCTCAGGATCTCCGCCGGCATCGCGATCGTGCGTGACCGCGACGCAATCTGGTTTCAGAGCTACGCCCGCGGCATCTACGACGAGGAACGGCAGGCGCGTCCGGAGGGCAAGGCGCCCGTGGTGCCGGTCGCGATCACTGGGCGGGAGGACCGTTAGCCCATGGGAGTCTGGGGCACGGGGCCTTTCGACAACGATGACTCAGCCGACATGATTGCCGGCCTAGCACGGAAGGTCCATCGAGTTCTCGAACGGAACGATAGTGACGACTACGGGGAGGCCCGCGCCGCGGCGGCGTTCGTCCTATTGGCGCACGGGACAGACGTGCTAGGCGGTCCCGGTCTCGATGTGGTGCTGAAGGCGCTCGTCAAGATGCGGGAGAACAACGAGTGGCTGGCCGGGTATCGCCAGCCGCAGCAAATCGCAGCTGCGCTCAACAAAGAGATCGGCGCCGTTATTGCGAGGATGCGAGCCTGCAAAGGCTGCCGGCGGGGGCGCGATGAAGCCGAGTGGAAAGAGATAGAAACGCTGGCGCGAAAAGCACGACGGGCGCCGGTGCCGGCTACCACTTGGCGAACAGGTCGTCGAAAGGCGCGAGTGAGCAAGGCGCGCCGCCGAAGGATCCCTCGAATAAAGGAGCGCCGATCGTGAAGCTCGACTTCGACGCTCTCACGCCTGCGCAGCAGCGCGCCGCGGGCAATGTTGCGATCAATCAAGATCTCGGAGAGAACCCGCGAGTACTCGCCGCGCTGGAAGATCTCGGCGTGCTGACCTCGTACGAGGAGAACCAGGGCGGACATCCGCCGCTCATGGTGAAGCGTTACGCGATGCCGGTGAGCGTGCACATGGCGTGGTGCGAGTGGTGCTCACGGACGCCGAAAGAAGAGGCGTTGCCGTGAGTGAGCTGAAGAAAGAGTGGCTCGCGTACCTATCGCTCGTCGGGCTCAGTGTCCTAGCTGGAGTCATCGGCGGCTACTCCATCGGCCACAACAGCGCCGAACACGACATCGCTGGTCGGTTCTACCACCGCTGCCGCGAGAACCTTGGTCTGTTTGAGCCGATGACGACGCTCCAGAAGGGCGAATCGGCGTGCGCGCATCTCATCACCGAAGAGCTCGGAATCGAGAACCGATGGGCCAAGGAACTGCCCTAAGATGGCACGCGACGTCGAAGTCCGTCGTAACGGCCAGGTCGTCGGCCACGCAAGGGTCTGCAGCCAGGACGACATTGTTCCACCGCGTGGGCTCCCCGCGCCTCGCGAGGACTACGAAGAGAAAGTGAGCACCAGCATGGACAAGGACAAGCACAAGGCTGCGCTCGATGCGCTCGCGGAGCTGATCCGGGGGGAGTTGGCAGGTGAGGACCGCGCACGCTTTTCGCGCGTGTGTCGGCTCGCCCTGATCGGTCAGAAACTCATGGTGGAACTGAACCCTCGCGCGGAGGACGTGGACGAGGAAATCGAGGGCGACGAGTTCCACCAGCTCGGTGGGGTCTATCCGGCGCGGCGCCGCCGCCACGGCGAGCTCATACTCGGCGCCGGCAACGACCAACAGCAAATGGTTCGAGAAACGTTGGCCATGCTGGGCCCCGCAATGGGCGGCCTGCAGCAGCAGAACGATGCTCGGCGGCGCGAGTCGATGGCTCGCGAGTTGAACCAACTCATCGACGCTCGCGAAGTGCTGAAGGAACAGGACCAGGCTGCAGCCGGCATGCTCACGAAGCGGATCGATGCAATCCTCGCGGCGATGGGCGAAGAAGAAAAACCGAAAGGAGACGAAGATGGACTTTCAGTGGTTCCTGCCGTCGATGTACGGCGACATCAAGCTGAACCGAGTCTCGGCAGACTCAACGAGGATGACCCTCAATGGTCTCTCGCCGACGGAGAAGGAGGCGGTGCAGGCGCTCTTCGAGCGGGCGACGAACCCGGGCGCGCTCCGCAAGTCGTGGGCCACGGCGGATAAAACTGCGGCCGTGGACCTAGACTCCATGAGGGAGCAGGTCGTCGAGCTCGACGCACCGATCACGAAGGTGCAGGAGTTCCTACAAAAGCAACTGAAGCCGCACCGGAAGCAGATTTCGGCGGTGCGCTTCTCGAACGGTCATGTCGAGCAGCTCACGGAGGCAACGCTGCAGGTGATCGACGCACCGGCCGAACCCGACGTGGCGCAAGCAGTCGATACGCCCGCCCCTGCGAAGGAGAAAAAGAAGCCCGAGCCGAAAGGTGCCGTTACTGTGGCGCAGCCCGTGCGCGGGTGTCCCGCGCCGGACTTCGATGACGTCGAGGTCCGAGCGAGCCGCGTGCTCAAGGCGTTTCTGACGCGGGATCAGATCGACGATTTCGAACGGCGGCAACAGTTCGTTGCCATCGGTGCCGACACCGGTCACCGGTACCTGCTCACGTCGCGGCACGCAAGGCGGGCGCTCTCTCAGTACGGCCATCGGACGCTCTACGACATGGACGAGCGCCTGCCGATGTGCGTCCACGACTGGGAGGTCCCGGCGCCGGAGGAGCTCTTGGCGCTCTTCGTTCACCTGTCACTGCCGGGTTTGGAGGAATACGTCCGGAGCATTCCGGACAGGGACGGCATCCTTGCCCACTGAAGCCGAAGGAGAGGTCACCGTGGACGAGAACGGCGTCGTGCGGCTTCCAGATGGCAGCGGCTGTTTCGTCGCTTCGTTCCCGCTGAGGAAGTCGCATTGGATCTACGCTGAGGGCGACAACGATCCGCCGATGCCAATGCGCATCGGAGTCGGGCCGGAGCGGGCGGCGCTGGAGGCTCAGATCCGCTCGGCAGCGAAGTACGCGATACGTGCGGCGACCATGAAGGGAACGGAAATGGACTTCGATCCGGACGCGATGGTCCAAAACATGATCATCGGCCTGCTCGGCTACTGCACGCACGACGGCTCCCACGGGGGCCGTCTACCGGAGGACGCGGTTCTCGGGAGGCGCCCATGAAGATCGAAGTAAGGACCGGCGACGACGGAGGCGCGGAGGTCATCCTGTCCGACGTGTTCTCGGGCCTAGGCATCCGGACCGACGCCGGCCTGTTCGGCATCGCACAGCGAGACGGCGGCATCGAGGTGCTGCTTAACGGCACAACCGTGTGGGCGAGGGGCGCGAGCGCGGAGGACTTGCCGAACACACTTCCGCCGCCGCCGGCCATGACCGAAGAACGAGCTGCAGCGATTGCGAAGGTGATCAGCAGGCTGAGCACACGGATCGGTCCTATGTTACGCGACGAGAAGGAGCATTTGGGCGTAGCAGTCGCGCTGACGACGATGGCGGCCCACCACGTGCTTCACGATGGCGCTACCGAAGCGGACTTTTTGGATGTCTGCCGGATGGCCTGGAAGAAGTCTTTCGAGGCACACAAGGACTGCGGAAAAAACTGACCGCACCGATGGCAGATACCTCGCGCAGCTTCATTGGGGAGCGCCTGAAAGCGGCGTGGGCCCATCTACGCGAGCAGAAGGTCGGTGACCTGTACGACCGCGCCAAGCTCTGGGCCGATGCCGTGTCGCACGGAGCCGACCCGATCGAAGCGATGCACGGGCACCTGTGCGGTCCCGAGTGCGAGCACTGGGAGACAATGAGCGCCGAACGCAAAGCGAAGCTGCGGAACGCGCCATGGAACAAGCGGAGCTGAGAGATGAGCGACCCGACAGACGATCCCGACGACACGCCTTACGTGCATCAGGTGCTCTACACCAACGACCTCATCCGAATAGTCTCCACGTGGCTCGGTGCCCTGTTCACAGTCGCGGATCCCGAGCGTGTGCGCCGAGCGCTGCAGCACGTGCTCGACAACTGGCCGCGACAGGTAGAGATGTTCGAGAACATGCGGCGTATCGCGCAGCAGGTGGAGGAGCGCAACAAGAGGCAGAGCCAGAAAGGCGGTGGGAATTGACGGAGTTCGGCGGGCTCGGCGGCGTGAGCGGCGGGAGACCGAGAAACACGGCCGATCTCTTCGAGGCGGCGATCGAACGCGCCTTTGGCGATCGGCTGCGGCACGAGCGCCGCCAGGGCCTGGACGCACGGAAGGGCGACAACGAGGAGGGAGGATTGTGGGACCGCGACGGGCTCGGAGCGCGACTTTGGGGCTCGCTCGCGAACATCGACTGGATCCACGAAAATGGCGACACGGCGGGCTACTCGTTTCGCGCAGCCGGCGACATGATCGCAGCGGTGGTCGGGGAGGGCGACTACATGGATTGGTACTGCTCATCGGACGCTGGCGTGGTCGACTCCGAAGTCGCTGAGGGCCTGCTGCGGGAGGGTTGGAGGCCGGAGGCGTGAACCGCCGCGAGCGCCGCGCGCAGCAGTCGTGGGCCCGAAAGGACCCACGGCTTCAGGGCATGGAGATCCGCTACGGCGGACGGACGCTCGTCTTCCACATCCTGGTGAACACTGACGAAGACGCGGAACAGGTCGTGTGGAGGCTCAAGCGCGCTGCCCCTGGCCCGAAGCAGGTGATGACTCTCGTGGCCGGTCGCAAACCGGACACGGCACACTGGGCGTCCACATGGGAAGGAGCCGGCATCCCGACCCTTTTCGCCGGACGCACAATCGCGATGGAGATCTACCTCAACACGGACGAAGAGCCGGGGCCGATCTCGGCGCGCCTCCTCGCGGCCGCTCGGGTGCCGGGAAACGCGGCGACCGCGGCTGAGCTGCGGAGGCTAGGCAACGTGCCGGATTCAGAGGACGTGAGTCTCGCCGTCATCATTGCCTGCGGCGACGTCGATGCCGAGGCGGCTCGTTCGGTGTGGGAAGCGACCTTTCGGGCGGGTGTCAAAACGGTGGAGAACGAGAACTGATGCCCGACGTTACGACAGGTCGCGTCGGCGCTCTGGAGCGCGAGGGGCCGTGCCACTTTTGCGGTCGGACGGTCTCCCAGTACGCAGTCGTGGGTGAACCACGGCGAAGCTTCTTCGAACACGAGCATCCATGGTGCGAGGAGTACACCGCAATCGCGGCGGAGCACGGGCTCAGCGCAGAACACAACCCAAAGGACGACGATGCCGAAAACTAGCGGCAAGCCATTCAGCCGCATCGTGGAAGCCATCGGCCGCAAAAAGGGCAGCTGGGTCGTCACTGTTCATCAGGGTCAGGCTCTGCTCGCTGCCGGCTCTATCAACGTAGTCAAGGCTGCCGGAGGCTTCATTGTGACGCTGCGCCTGAGCCGCGACGAGCTACTGAATCTGAGGCGCGCTGCCGACGAGGCGTTATCTGCTCTCGACGCGCAGTCGCCGCCGCACTAGCGAACAACCCCAAGGAGAAACGTCATGCACGTGCTTTCGTCAATGACCATCGTCGCCAAGAAAACCGAGGTGCTCGCAACGCTCAAGAGCAACCGCGCAAAGCACTCCGAGATCGTGAAAGAGGCACGAGAGGGCTACATGGAAAAGGCACAGGCCGCGCTGAAGGAGAAGCTGGAGCACCTGCGGTCGGGCAAGCTCGCGTCGCTCTCTTTTTCACTGCGCGTGCCGCTCGACTACACGAAGGTCTACGACACGGCCATCCGAATGCTGGAGCTCCACCAGAACGACACGATTCAGCTCGACGCCGCGCAGGTACGCAACCTCATGCAGGACGAGTGGGACTGGACGGACAGTTTCTACGGCACGAATATGGTGTATTCGAAGATGGCGAACGACTTTCACAACGGTGAGGAGTAGCCGGGCCGCGTATCGGAGGGCCTCGATGGACGACGAAAAAAAGAAAAAGGCACCGCCGATGCCGGTGCCAATGACCCGACAGCAGCGGCGGCAAATGAAGCGCGGGCGCATGAAGCTCATTGAAGGGGGCAAGCGACCGGATGCGCCGAGCGTGGACATGTCGGAGCCGGCGGGGCGCTTCGCGTTCTACCTGCACGACTTCATCGTGCGCTACGTGGCGAAGAATCCTGATCTCGAAAAAACGGCTGCATGCGCGGCGGCGCTACAGGTCGCGGCGAAGTTCGCGGTCGAGGTCGAAGGCGACGAAGAGGGCTTTGCGGTGGCCGCTAAGCACTTCTTCAACGGCGAGTGGCAGGCGCGTCGCGGCGCTCCACCACCGCCGAAGGGCACGGGATGAGCAGTCCTGACCAAAAGCTCGTTGCGGAGAACTACTGGGCGCCAGGCATGGCTGCCGTGAACGACTACGGCGTGATGTACCAGGCCGAGTGGGAAACGCTGTGGGACGGAACCGCCGTTGCCGCGCGTCTCCACGCTCGTGCGCTCGCGGCGCAAGGTATCCCCGTGCTGCTGAAGTCCTTCTCGGGCATCGTCGTGAACGCGGAGGGCGTGCCAGAACCGGTGTTCGCGGCGGGCCTTCCAGAGGCGGTGAAGGCCGAGGTCGGCTCGCTTCCAGAAACATCGATCGGGACGCTCGCGATCCTGCTGAAGCACCTGGTTGTCCGTGGGCAAGGCGCCCTCGACGGATACCTGATGCCTCGGCACGTGGCGCACTCGGACGTTACGGCGCTGCTGGCGCTTCGGAAGGCAGTCTACGACTCAACGATCACGTACACCGTGTGGGAGCGGGATCGCGTCGCGCCCGGGATCGCTCAGCTGCTCGGACGGTGCGGGCAAGCGTGGGTGCCGTGCAGCCAGAATGCCTCGGCGCTGATCCGGTCTGGCGTGCCGGCGGAGAAGGTACGGGTCGTGCCGCATCCGTACGAGCCGACCGACTCGATGTGTCGACTCACCGAGCGTAAGCCCATGACCGGCAAGCGGTTCTATTCGATCGGGCGCTGGGAGCCGAGGAAAGGACTCCACGAGCTCATCGGCGGATTCATGCTCGCGTTCCGACCGGGCGATGATGTGACGCTGACGATCAAGACGAGCCCCGGGACGTGGAAGGGATACCCGAATCCAGAAGAGAGCGTCTCCTGGTGGCTCAAGCGGTTCGACTACTGGAGCGAGAAGACGCTCCACCCGCACCTTGTTGTCGATCATCGGCGGTACCCGAGGAGCCGCATTCTGAAGCTTCACTTCGACAACAACATTTACGTGTCGGCGTCACACGGGGAGGCATGGAACCTGCCGGCGTTCGAGGCGAAACTTGCCGGTAACCGGCTCGTGCACGTCCCGTTCGGCGGCACGGCGGATTTCTGCGTGGCCGATGATGTGCCGGTCGCATACGTGATGGAGCCGGTGGCTGGGATCTACGGCTGGGAGCCGGACGCCGAGTGGGCGAGCGTGACGATCGACGAGATAGCCGCGGCGCTTCGCATGGCGAAAGCGCCAGAGGCTTACGTGCGACCGGAGCACTACGAGCGCACATTCAGCTTCGATGCAGTCGGTGAGAGGATGGCGAACCTCGTACTCGCGCAGCTCGACGATGTGGATCCGAAGGCCGGAGCCTGGATTCGGGAGCGCAGGCGCAGATGAAACCGCTGGACGTCCTCTCCATCCTAGTCACGTCGCACGGCGATGAGCTCGCACAACGCTTCGGTCGCAGGACCATGGAAGCGTTTAAGGAAATGCATGAACGCCGCCGCGAGCTGACCGACAAGCAAGAGACGTGGGTCATGGACGTCGGCGAGAAAATGGGCATCATCACAGCGCCCGGAGCAAACCTGTTTTCGAGGCTTTCGCCGAAGGAACAAGCGCGGCAACGGGCGCAGGCGAAGAGGATTCTTCCGTGGGAAAAGTGAGTGTGGCGGAGGACAACGACATTCTTGGTCAGTTTCGGCGTGCACATGAGCGCGCAGAACGAGTGGCCCACCACTACGGGTTCGCTTTCTACATAGCCAACGGCTTCTACAACGAGTACGCCGGCTGGAAGAGCGAGGACCGAGTAGCGACGGAGGTCGAGCAGGAACTCTGGGCGGCGCTGGACAGGCTTGCGCCGGCCGACTTGTGAAAGGGACGACGACGATGATCGAACATCAGCACCACAACCTCGACGACGAAGGCAAGCCGGCCGGTGGCCGTGTCAAGGCTACCGGCTTCGACTTCGAGTGGAACAGCGGTCCGCCCGACAAGCCCAATGGAGCCACGCTCGAAGACGTGCTGGAGGCAGCGATCGGTCGTCTGGAGTTTCTGCAGAAGGCGCAGCCGAACCGCGACAAGGCGATTGCGCTCAATCATCTCGAAACGGCGTTCTTGTGGTTCCAGAAGAATGAACGGAAGGGTAAGCGGACCCCGTGAAGTGGAAGCCTGAGCCACGGGCTCTTCTGTCGCTGCCGTGCACGGGGCACATGTCCGAGCCGAAGCAGGACTGCGACAAGAGGATCGATATGCTCTTCCCGTTCAATCTGGAGAAGCTCACATCGGAGCTCAAGCGAGCGGGATGGTTCGTCACGGCGGTGACTCCGCCAGGCACGAATCCGCCGGTCATGAGCGTGCTCTGCGGCGACTGTGCGGACGCGCTGATACCCGAGCTGACCGAGGCCACACGACAGGTCTGGAAGAAAAGGGACTCATGACGAAGGTGCCTGGTCAGGGTGGCCCGTACTTCAGCCTCACGGAGAGTGAGTGCGGCCCTGCGCTGAAAGCGATCCTCGAACGGGAGGGGGCCGAGAACCTGGTGCAAGAGCTACACCGATGGATGCGTAGGCGTAGGGTGGAGGACGTCGCCTCGCTCTTTGATTCGCGCACCGCAGGCATGACCTGCGGCCCAGCCTCCGTCGTTCGCGGCTTGAAGGAAGCCGTCGAGTCGGGCACCGCCGAGAACCATACGTACCACTTTGCGATGACGGCGATCGTGTATGCGATGGCTCTGGAGAAGCTAGACCCAGAGTTCTTCAGAGAGAAAAGGCACATGGTGGACTCCGCAGCGTATGAAAAGCGGCGGCGCGAAATAATGGAATACGTCCGCCGGATCGCGGCAACGGAGGACACAACGTCATGACGCCGACGGTTCGCCTCTACGGTCGCGGCGTCGGCCACGGATCGCACGCCCAGGTGACCGCGGGCTTCAGAGCCGCGCTGCAGGAGGCCGGGCTGCTAGCCGGCTTCGTGGCGTTCGACTGCGACCCGCCCCCCGACGCTCCGCAGCCCGGCGGTCCGCTCGCCCCCCGCGCGGTGTTCACGGGGCCGCTGGGCTTCCTGCCGGCGATGCGCCGCGGGACGCGACACGCCGAGCGGTACGCGATGCTCGCGCCGAACAGCTCGTTCGTACCCGGCAATCTCATGATGGCGCTGGAGCAAATCTGCACGGAGATCTTGGTGCCATCGAAATGGGCGCAGGACGTCGTCGAGGAGAACACGAGCGTCTCTGTTCGCGTGGTGCCTCACGGCGTAGATGCCGGCTTCACGGAGAACCAAGAGCTGCGCGCGACGGCGCGCGCGGCGTATCGGCTCAGCGAATTCGAGGTGCTCCACCTCTCGTCGACGGCCTACGACCGAAAGGGCACGCTCGCGCTCTTAACGGCGTGGGGCATGCTCACCTCAAAGGGCGAGCTGCCGCAGGAGTCGAGGCTACGACTCGTCCTCGAAATCGAAGCGATGAGCAGAACGATGGCGTGGATGGCGGAAAACGCCGGGGCCCTCGCGCTTCAGAACGTGTACGTAACGGCGCGCATGGACGCCCCGCCCGCGCGGCTCGCGGACACGTACTCGTCGCACCACGTCGTGTGTCAGCCGTCGCGAGGCGAGGGGTTCGGCATGGTTCCACTGGAAGCGCTCGCGTGCGGCGTCCCGATCGTCGCCACGGCGTGTACGGGGCACACGGAGTGGTTTCAGCCTGGGCTAGCCGGTGCGGTGCGGGTGGAGCATGGGCTCAATGCGCCGATCGACGATGGGCCTGGTGCCCTCGCGCCGACGGTCGAGCCCGATGCCATTGCGGCGGGGCTCAAGGAAGCGTACGCGCGGTGGGAGCAGCTCGACTCGGCTGCCGCGGCCGCGGCCGCGGCCGCCCGTGCGCAATGGGCCTGGTCCAGGCAGCTCGCGCCGTTCATGAAGGAGCTTAGTTCTCCGGTAGAGGCCGACGAGTGGCCAAAGCCGGCACAGCAGTAAGGAGACGACGAAAATGAACGATCAGAATGAAACGACAAACCAGACCCCGACTCCGACGGAAGCCCCGACCCAGCCGGTGCCTCCCGACAAGCTCGCGCCGTTTCGAGCGCTCTTCGGTATGCCGGTGGCCGTGCAGTTCGCGGCGCAGACGCCTTACGTGCAGGTGGCGCCGTTGACTGACGCGGTGGGCAACGTCCAGGCGGTCCAGATTCCGAACACGACGCGCGTGATCGGACTTCCGGCCGTCGCGGAGCCCCAGCAGGCGATAGCGGTTGCGACCGGTGTGCTTCGCCCGTCTGAGGACGGAACGTGGCTCATCATCGAGGAGCGGATCGGAATTCCGCGCTCTGCGCATTCCCTGGGAGGCCAGGCGCTGATGGACGTCTACGTGCGGCCAGAGTTCGTCACTCACATCAGCTTCGTGAAGGCCATCGAGCTGCGCCGACCGGCGCGCGAGCCCGAGGCGTGATCATGAAGCATACGTGTGCGTTTAGATCATCCCACGATCCTGACACGCTGGAACCGACTGGCCCGCGCTGCAACAAGCGCGCGACGCAGGAAATATATTGGCAGGATGGCCGAGTCTCCCCGTCGTGTCCGCAGCACGGCTTGCGCGCCCTAGAAAAAGAGGCGCGTGCGCTGGTGGTTCGCGTAACTCGCCCGCAGTCGGAAGCCCAGTGGGCGACCGCCGGATAGGCTTCTTCTAGGTTATGCGCGACGAAGGCGAGTCCCGCTTCCGGCGCTGGCTACTCGACAAGGTCAAGCGCTCGCGATGGGTGACGTACCCCGCCGACACGGCGGAGTCCGTCGCGAGGAGGATTGGTGTCCAACCGGATATCATCCTGCAGGCTCAGCGGGAGCTCGCCGCCGAACGCAAGGCGGATGGCAAGGTACCGATGGTGCTCGGCACCGGACGGACCAAGCGCCCGAAGCGCCGGCAGATCGACGTCGACATGCCGAAGGAAGTGTACGAGGACTGGTTGCTGTACTGCAGGACGCGGGGTCTGCCAGGATCGGTCGTCATCCGAAGCGTGGTCCATACTTTACTCTCTGGTCCAGAGAATCCATCTTGGATTGGGCGCCGGTGCCGCTACCGCGGGCAGATGTTGAGTCTGGCCGGCTACACGCAATTCGTGCAGCGGGGCTGGCCGTACAACATTAAAACGGACGTGTCGGAGGGCGCAGCCCGCGCCCTCGCGGTGAGGGCAAGGAACCTCGGTTGCACGCTGGCAGCCCTGGTCAGGGGCGCGGTGATCGATGTCCTCGAAGGCCGAACAAAGCGCCTAAATATCGTGAGTTCCTCGGATGCTATGTGGGACGACGAGACCCGGTACTGGGTGGGCATTCCGCGGGCTTGACAGCCGACGGCAGCGATGACAGCGTTGGCAGCATGGGAACGACCAAGAAAGAGCTGGTCGAAGATCTGTGGAAGAAGCCCTACTCGCTGAAGCGCGCCGAGATCGAAAAGCGCGCGAAGCGGGGCGACTACCACGACTTTGATTCGGAGCTAGCGGGACCAAAGATCGCGCTGGTGGACGACCTTCGAGCGGCCGGCTTCGGTGACTTGGCCCAGAAGGCCATCGACGGCGCCTACGACGATGAACGCCCGACGGTCGAACAGATTGAGGAGATGCGACAAGAGTTGGGTCCAGAGTTGTTCGACCAGGTCATGGACTCGAAGCCAAGGGGTTCAGCGTGAGCACGAAAACGTCGTGGATACCGGACGAGCCGGCGAGCAAGGAAGAGCTCCTGGCACTGGTGGCGCGGATGCGCGCGGTCAGCAACGCGACCTACGATCTGTTCTTCACAACGGGCATGGGTGGAGACGTCCACGCCTTCATCGAATTTTGCGGTGTGCTCTCAAAGTACGTCGACATCTGCGAGCGCTGCGCAGAGCAAGGGATCGATTTCCGGTTGCTGAACACGCACTCCGGACGAGGCTTGCCCGTAGAAGTGCACGACATGCGGTACCTCGGCGAGAAGCTGGACTGCATCCTCGGGCCGGCGATACACGCGAACCCAGCCGCGAGTGCAGCACTTCGGGAGGCGCTGTTCCGAGACGATGCTTTCACACCCGCCGAGCTTGGCGTAATGGGCAAGCTCGACCCCGTGAATCCGAAGGCGGTGCTTGCGTGGCTCGGCGGCGAGGGTCCGAATCCGTGGGAGACCTCTGAATACAGGCTCGCGATGACGCTTCAGCTCGCAGAAGAGCTCCGCCGCGACGGCTATCACGTCATCGTGCGCGATCGTGACGGCCGTATCGTTGGCCCAACCGGGATGCCGGAGGGCTGAGCCGATGAGCGTCACCGGGAAAATGATCGACGATGCTGAATCGCTCGCCGAGGAGCGCCGGCAGCAGCTCGAATCGGAACGGATCGCGCACGTCGTCACCAGGCAAGAGCTCATCGAAACCAGGGAGCTCCTGCGCCAGGCAGCGGCCTGCGTGCCCGAGTGGGGCTTCCCATACAAGGCGCTCCCGTACAAGGAGCTGCGGCAGCGTATCGAGGCGGTGCTGGCCGCCCCGGTGCCAGGGCTCCCGGACGAGTGGGCAAAGCCGCCGGAGCAGCCAGCGACGGGGCCGCTGCGGAGGAAGCTCGGCGTTGCCCGCGGCGTACTCAACACGGTGCTCGACTCGACGACGATCGGCGGCCCACCGATGCCCACTCAGGCCGAGCTTCGGCAAGCAATCGACGAGACGGCGGATACGTGAACGTGCTGGAAACCCTGAATCACCTGACGATGCCGGCGGCGCTCGTCATCGTTGCCGTGATCGCCGCGCTCGCGTGGCTCGGCACGAAAAACTTCTTCGTCGCCGTCGCGATTGGCATCGTCGCGATCATCGCCGCGGTGCGGTTCTTGTTCGGGGTGCATCTGTGACGGTCCACATTCTCTATCAGGGTCTGCCGCGATGCCGCTTCTCGACGGAGGTGCCCAGAGACTGGCCGGAAGGTCACCAGTGGGTTTCGGATGCGGACGCCGACCAGGCCACGTGCCAAGAGTGCCTGCGCGAGGCTGAAGTGATCTCGAACGCAAAGGGGCGGCGATGAGGGGTGCGAAGGCAAAGCGTGGCACGCATGGGCTACGAAAGCGGTGTCCGTGCTGCAGAAAGCTCCGGAAGTTCACTCATCCGCCGGACCACGAACGGGCGGAAGGCTGGACCAAGGTCGGCGACCAGTGGATCTGTCCGATCTGCGCGCAGCAGTCGATGTGGCACTGCTTCGAATGCAACAAAGTGGTCGTGGTGGCCCCGAAGGTCGTCACGCGCGACGGCGGTCGCTGGATGCCGGCGCCGCCAGACTGGCTTTTCGTGAAGGACCACGACGAGCTGACGTTCGTGTGTTCGGAGAAGTGCATACAGGCAATCTACGCGAGGAACGACTGAGACGATGGCAAAACGAAAAGTCATAGCGATGAGAATTCGCTCGTTTCATGACGAGCAACGGGTGAAGGTGCTGCGCAACGACAAGGGTATCGCGGTAGGTGCCGTTGGCACAGTGAGGCGACTCCGCCGGAACGACAACGGCGCGTGGGTCGAGCTCGATCGCCGCCACAAGAATGAGGCGGTTCACCCGTTCCTGAGAGGAGACGACCGAGACTGCCACGTGCTCGCGTATCCGGAGGACTGCGAGATGCCGCTGCAGACGTCACGCGACCGCCGCCGCCGCGACCGCGCCGAGCTGACGCCGACGGCGTTATCGATCAACGAATTCGGTCGAGATCACTGGTCGACGCTGCTCTACGTCGAGGCTCGCTGCACCGACAACAGCGGCGTTCCGGATCGGCGCAACATGCGCTGCATCGACAGCCGGCACCCGCAGTACTCGCACGGACACGATTCGAGCGCGTATCCAACGCGCTTGGCCGGCGATAAGCTGCTCCCGAACCACGACGACTGGGACTGCGTCGATGACTTGGAGCGTGTTGGTCTCGTCGTGATCGGCGGCACAGGCACGAACCCTGTTTGGGAGATGACTGCGGAAGGCCAGCGCATCGTCGGGCTACTCCGAACGCACAAGCAGAGCGGTCAAGGCCTCGGGGCGTTCATCATGGTGCCCGACGCGCAGGAGGCGGTGGGAACGTGAGCACGACGCAAAGTGAAGATCCTACCGAGCGCGTCGACCATCCGCGCTGGTACAACCAACACGCGAGCGGGATCGAGTGCATCGAGATCATTGAGCACTCGCCCGGAAACCTGAGCGCGGCGGTGAAGTACATCTGGCGCTGCGGCCTCAAGCAATCCGAGACGCCGCTCCGGGATTTGCAGAGCGCGCGCTGGTACACCGAACGCGAGTCTCAGCGCGTCGACTTGTACGAGCTCGACGACGATCCTAGATTGAAGACGGATGTCATCTGGCGCGCGCTCGCCAGGAAGGTCATCTGGGCCGACCGGGACAGCACGCTCGCCGACTACCTAGAAGAGCTGCTGAACGGAAGCTTCACGGAGATGCTTGCCGCGATCGATCACGCGATCAGCGAGCTCGACGAGCGGAAGGCTGCGCCGTGACGAAACGACAACGAGAGGTGAAGGCCGCGCGCGCAAAACGGAAGAAAGCTCTCGCGTTGCTGCGAGAGGCGAACAACGTCTTGTTCGCGCGTCGGCGTAGGCGGCGTAGGCTCCTGCGTCGGCCGCTGAGAAGAAGTAACCCAGAGGAGACTGCCTTCTACACGTGGCTACACGATTTCGAGGTGCTGCTTCCCGCCGTGGCGCGCACTGCCGGCTCCGGAACGTTCACGTCTGAGGATCTTATCGTCAAGGCCACCCAGGCAGCCGATCGGATGAAAGGGGAGGTGGCGGCACGTCGCCCCAGCAGTCTCGCTGAAGTCGACAGCGGCCGGCATATTCGTCGCCGCCGGCTCGGAAAGCATGCCGACTGGCGTCACTGGCAGCACGTGTTCGACGGCTTAGTACACGCGCTGGCGGAACGTAGTGGACTGAACTCGGACGCCGTCATCGATCGTGCTAGCGAACTCACGGATGCAATGCTCAACGAGATTGATAAACGTCGCCCGCGGAGGTCTGCCAAATGAACATCGTCCGATCGATCGCAACCAGTGACCGCGCGCTTTTGGAGCGCGTCTTCGAGCAACGCTGCAAAACAATCGTTCTGAACGACAGCGTCGCGCTGACGCGCGTGCTCGGCGACCTGATGCTGTACGTAGACACGCGAGACACCGGAGTCGCCCCGCACCTTCTGATGAGCGGCTACTGGGAGTTCTGGGTGACGCAGGCCATCGCGCGTCACTTGAAACCCGGTATGGTCTGCGCAGACGTGGGTTCGAACGTTGGTTACTACACGCTCCTGATGGCGGCGCTCGTGGGCGAGAAAGGCCGCGTGCACTCCTTCGATATTCTGTCTACGAATTGCGTGCTGCTGCGGCGCAGTGCGGAAATCAACGGCTTCCGCGAGACGGTTTCGGTGCATGCGCACGGTATCGCCGATCGCGAGGGCGACGCGCCGATTCGGGTACCCACATCATCGTGGGATGGCTCGGGCCATTTCGCCAGTGCGGCGCTCACGGAGGTGATGGGCGGCGAGACCAACACATCGGAGGCGTATCAGCCGGGCATCGTGCCGGTGCGGCCCCTGGACGCGATTGACTTCGGCGAGCGCCTCGACTTCGTGAAGATCGACGTCGAGGGCGCGGAGCCGCTGGTGTGGAAGGGGGCAGTCGAGACATTCCGCCGGTACAACCCGGTCATGTGTATGGAGTACGAGAGCCTTCGGCTGGGCTACCCAGAGTTCCTGGTGCTCCTTCGGAAGGATGGTCTCCGGGTGCGTTACGTCGAATACGACTCGAATCTGGTGGACCTGCCGGAGTCGCCGGATCCCGAGCGGCTCTACATGCTGTGGGTGACGCGATGAACCTTCGGCGCATCCTAACGGCGCGGCCGGTGGATCTGCCGATCTACCGGCAGTACGTGGTCGACCACCCGAAGCACGGTGCAACGGCGCTCGTCTACATGCTGCCGTGGTCGGTCACTCTCGGAATCGTCGTCGTGGGCATGCTCGTCTGCGCGCTCGGGAGTCCGTGATGGCGCACGTCGTACAAGTCGTGTACACGCCCGTCCGAGGTGGCGACGGCTCGGAGTTGGTCGCGATCCGATTGCCGGACCGAGAATCGGTGAGGCACTACCTGCGCGGCGAAGCGCCGAGTGCGGCGGTGTGCCTGGCGCTCGAAGCGGCATCGCGCAGCGTTGCGCGCGACGAGGTGCCGTCCGGTGACGGCTTCACGGTGACGGTCGTCTTCGTGAACGAAGCCGGTGAGCCGCTCACTCCCGTTGAGCCGATGCCGCCTGAGCAAAGAGTCATTCAAGTCCCGGCGGACCATCCGGCCTGGAACGCGATCGACGACGACGACTGGAATGGTCACACGTTTGGCAGCTGGCTGCGAACCTACGTAAAGGGTGCGACCGTAGTGATCTGGCCACCCCACGACTACGGCGACAGGCTCGGAAGATTTCTGGCGGCGCTGCTCAACGCAGGCGCCGAGCGCATCGTAGCCGGAGCGGCCACGTGAGCTGTCGGCGCATCGGCACCGCAATTCTCAACGTCGCCAATCCGGCGTTGCGGATCCGAGTGGGCGGCAAGCCGTTCCTGTTCGAGGATCATCCGTTCTGTGGTCCGTTGCCCTGTTACTCGGACGGTACCGAGCGTCGGGTCGGTCAGCGTAGCCCGTTTTGGGAAGCGGTGACGCGCTGGTACCAGAGCGGCAAACGAGTCGACCGGGAGGGCTGGTGCGTGGTCGAGGAGCCGACGCCATGAGCACGGACGAGGCACTGTTGCTCCCTCGCTTCTGCGAGCGCACCGGCAACCCGTGCGGGACGGACACTGTGCACAACGACGAGCCGGGCTGCTCTTGCCGGCAGTGCATGCTCTGGTGCCTCGAAGAACTCAAGCAGCGTTGGCTTGCGATGGACCTCCAGCGTACGGAAAATGAAAAGCTCCGCATCGCCTTGTCGGACTGCGCGAACCACGCCGCTGGGTTCAGGTGCACGTCCGGCATGTGCTCAACGGAGTTCCTGCTGAACGTTCCCGAAGAGGTACGGCTACAAATCGGCGCTCGCGAGCGAGACAGGGACGCGACCAGAGCGGCTCTGGTTCGCGTAGAGGCCGAGCGGGACGCAGCCCGGGCCGAGGCTCAGGCGATGGAAAACAGCTACATCGCGGAAAGCTCACGCAATTGTGAGGCGGAGCGCGCGCTTCGCGACGCGCTCCTGGACGTCCTGAGCTCTGCCACGCCACATCCGGTCGAGCACCCATCGATGTGGCGCACGTGGCGACAAGCCAACAAGCTGCTCGGACGGGATCCGGACACGCACGTGATACCGACGGCGGACAAGGATCTGGAGCAATACCTCATGACGGAGCGCCCATGAAAGCAGTCACCGAGCACGAGCGCGCGCTAAGGCTTCAGAAGCAATACCGCGGCAGCATGGCGAACCACGTCATTCTTAGCCGAGTGATGATGACCGAGAGGCAGGCATCGTTCACGATTGGACGGCCCGGCGATAGCACATACACCGCCGAGATTGTGGTGCTTCGTTGGGGTCACCTGCTCGTCCACGGTGACATCGACGCAGTGATTTTCGGCGTGTGTAGCGGCTACGAGTCGTGGCGGGACGTCCTCGATTGGATGGGCCGCGCTGACTACGGCTACGCCGAAGAGAAAGCGTCGATCGGCTCCACGTGTTCCGCGATGGCGCGGTGCTTCGACGACGAGGTCGCGCTCTCGAAGATCTGCTACTGGCGCCGGCACCGATACATCCCAGACAAGGAATCCGCCCGCGAGCTCTGGGACCACGTGCAGAGCGGCGAGTGGCACGAGGCGCAAAGTAGGCTGTACAGCATCGACTTCGAGCTCAATCTCGACGACGTGACCCATCCGCGGGTGTTCATGGCACAAGCAGCCGTCAAGCGGCTCTGCGAGCTGCTCGACGCGGAAAAAGCGGTCAACGTAGCTCAAGTCGAGGCGGTCACATGACGCAGACGAACGCCGGGGAAATGGACGAAAGGGTGCATCTGACGGTGGAGCAGGCGATGGGGATGCTCGACGTCAAAGGTACTCGGGTGCACACGCTCGTGAATCCAGCCGTCAATATGATGGTGGGCGCGGACTGGGACGTCGAGCAAGTGCGTGCCTGCTTCGAGGAGAACGGAGTCGAGCTCGCCGGACACACCGCCACGAGCATGGGCCACGGCCTCGCATCCAAAGATCGGGGTCGCTGGGTGTACTTCGCCACGCGCGAGGGAAGCAAGGCCGAGGTGGCATCTTGAGGGACGAAGTTGTCGCTGCGGCGGAGGCGGTACTCGTCGCGGCCAGGGAGCTGCCAGCGGTTGGCGCTGGTAAGGAACAGGTTCTCGTCGCGCTTCGAAAGTACGACGCGGCGGAGACTCGACTGGATGACGCAATGGACGCCTACATGGCAGCAGCGGCAGCGAAGGGAAAGAAACGATGATCGTCGTGGTGTGGTTCGTGAACATCCTGATTTCGTGGTTCAACGCATGGGGCTGCGGCAAGACGTGGGCGGAGACCCGCGCGGCCGGCGGCATGCCACACTTTCTGAACTGGATGGGTGCGATCATGAGCGCGAGCGGCTTCACGTGGTGCTACACGCTGCTCGCTTGCCTGCTTGGCGGTGGCGTAACGCACACGGTGGACGGCAGAGTCGTTCCGTACCTGTCGGAAGCGCAGATACAAGCCGTCGCCGGCATGGGGTACATGATGGTCATCCTGCCCGTGCTCGGAAGCGGGCTCGCAATCACGCTGCACTCGTGGGGCGTGTTTTATAGACGCCGTAGTTTCGGCAGCGGTGCGGTCGCTGGGTGGAACACATTCGCGCAGGCCTCGAACATGTACCACGCGGCCCAGGACATCCCGCGAGTGTGGGGAATGCTCGGGGGTTTCTTCGGCGGCAAGAGCAAAAGCGGCAGCAGCGACAGCAACGGGAGCAAACTCGTCATACTGATCGCCGCCTGCGCGCTCCTAGCCGGCATCCTGACCACGTATACGATTCTGACGTCGACGGCGCGCGCCACCGCCAGGGATCGGTCGCTGCGCTACGCGAGGGTCGCGTGAGAGTCGGTGTCGCGGCGCCGGAACCGATGCCGGAGGTCGTTGTCCTCGTCGGCGATGAATCATCCCACGATGGTCCCGGCTGGTACTACTACGACGCGGAGTATCCTGACGAAGGCTCGTGCGGAGCGTTCGCAACGCGGGAGGAAGCCATCGCGCACGCCGAGGAGGCTGGATACGTCGTTCGGCCGCCGGGTGTCCTGTGAAGGCCACGAAACGGCAGAAGCCGGAGCCGTGGGACCCAACGCGCCTCAGCTTTCGAACGGTCAGGGAGACCAGCGACCGGATCCGCGCGCTAGCGAAAAAGGAGGGAATGACCGTCACCAGCCTGATCGCTGAGGCTATCTACATTCACCTGCATCGCTTGGAATCGAGAGGTGATCGGAAACGCCGCCGGATGCTCGTTTGCGGGGCGTGCGGCAAGCCGGCAGTGGATGCTGCCACTGATGGCAGGAAGAAGAGCAGGCAGCCGTGAGCACTCTGTTCTACGGAGACAACCTGGACAACATGCGGCGGCTCCGCGACGAGACGGTGGACCTCTGCTACATCGACCCGCCGTTCAATTCGAAGCGCACCTACAACCAGATCTACAACAACGTCGGACGAGAAGATCGCGCGCAGGCCCGCGCCTACACTGACACGTGGGAATGGGGCGACCGGTCGATCGAAGGATTCCAGGAAATCCTGGGAAACAAGCACGGGCGGTTCCCCGCGAAGACGATCGATCTGATCAAGGGGCTCCACAAGGTGCTCGGCGAAGGCGGTCTGCTCGCGTATCTCGTGAGCCTGACCACACGAGTCACCGAGATGCATCGGCTCCTCCGACCGACGGGGAGCTTCTACCTGCACTGCGACCCGACGGCGAGCCACTATCTGAAGATCGTGCTCGACAGCATCTTCTGTTCGCAGTGCGGCGAGTTCCAGAACGAGATCGTGTGGCGCCGAACCGGCGCGCACGGCAAGACGCAACGCTTCGGGCCGATCCACGACGTCATTCTCTTCTACACGAAGTCCGACACATACACGTGGAACCCGGTGAACCGCCCGTATATGCGCGGCCACGTGAAGGAGTACTTCGTGCAAGAGGCCGACGGCCGTTGGCGGACGAATTACTACGGCAACGTCCTCACTGGGTCCGGGCTCCGCGGCGGCGAGTCGGGGAAACCGTGGCGTGGCTTCAACCCGAGCGCCAAGGGCCGGCACTGGGCAGTGCCGGGAAAGTTGATCGAGGAGGTCGATGAAGATCTGTCGAAGTTATCGCAGCACGAAAAGCTCGACCGGCTCTACGAGCTCGGCCTGATCACGATCACGCCGGGCGAGGCGTGGCCGATGTATCAGCGCTACATCAACCGCAGCGACGGCCAGGCCCTGTCGGACCTGTGGGCGTTTCAGCCGTACACCGATGGCACCGTCTTCGAGACGGCGGACGGTATCGACGCCGACGTGCGGTGGCTGTCGTCGAACGATGCGGAACGACTCGGCTACCCAACGCAGAAGCCAGAGGGCCTCCTAGAACGCATCGTACGCGCGTCGAGCAAGGAAGGCGACACGGTGCTCGACGCCTACTGCGGCTGCGGAACCACAGTGTCGGTTGCGCAGCGTCTCGGCCGTGAGTGGATCGGCATGGACATCACGTACCAGTCGATTTCCCTGATCCTCAAGCGCTTGGAAGATGACTTCGGCGAGAAGATAGCCGAGAGCGTGAAGCTCTCGGGCGTTCCGAGAGACATGGAGTCCGCCGTCGCGTTGGCGCACAAGAAAGACGACCGCGTCCGAAAGGAGTTCGAGAAGTGGGCGGTGCTGACGTACACGAACAATCGCGGTGCGGTAAACGAAAAGAAGGGCGCGGACGCCGGCATCGACGGAACCGTGCACTTCATGACCGCGGAGAAGGAGAACGCGCTCATGGTGCTCCAGGTGAAGTCCGGCGGCGTCGGTCGAGGCGACATTGCGAAGCTCCGCGGCGACATGCAACGCGAAGACGCCGAGCTTGCCGTCTTGATCACGCTGGAATCCGCGAAGGCGCCAATGGTCAAGGAAGCGAATGCCGCGGGGCGCTATCGGCACGAGGTCATGGGCCGGGACTACCCGAGGATCCAGATCGTGACCGTCCAGGAGATGATCGAGAAAAGACGCCGGATGGATCTGCCGGTGGAGTGGAAAAAGGAGGCGCCGGCATCCAGTGCTACTGCTGCCACTGGCGGCACGCGCCGTGCAAGGCATAATGGGAAGAGGCTAAACAATGTTCCACCGTAATCTGAACGTTCTGTCCGTAGTCCTGTTGTTCGCCGGCTGTGGCGGCGGCGATTTCAGCACCGCTGGGCTCGAAACCGGCGGCGTGGGCCCCGAAGGCACCGGCGGCGCCGTTGAGGCCGACGCTGGAGCGGCGGGCGCGAAGCAGGGCACCGGCGGCGTAACCGGTGTGACGGGCGGCCAGGCGGCCGTTACGGGCGGTTCGGCCGGTATCGGGGCTGACACGGGCGGGACGGCCGGCGGTGGCACAGGTGGCCAGCAGGCGGGTTCCGGGGGCGATCCTGTCGGGCCGGGCGGCGGGGCGACCGGCGGCCAACAGGCAAGCACAGGGGGCCTCGGCGGCGGTACAGGAGGGAGCCCTGGCACCGGTGGCGCCCAATCGTCTGGCGGCGTTGGCACCGGAGGCGTCGCTGGATGCCAGCCGCCGTACGCCGACCAGCTGACGACTGCCCTGCTGGCCGCCCTTCCGCCCAGCATCACCTGGACGGCGTTTTATTCCTACGTATCGACCACGACTTGTCCCGCGTACGCTGCCTGCGGACCGCTGGGAGGCTCGACGCCGACGCCGAACTGCGGGGAACTCTTCATCAGATGGAATTCCGCGGACATTCGTCCTGGCGGCGACGTGTACATTTCGTTTTCTGCTCAGGTCAATACTGCTGCCCGCTACGGATGCAGCGGCGCAATCATCAACAGCTGCTCAATCGAGGCGGCCACCACGCAGGGCACCGTCAAGGTGCACATCGAAAACACAGCGGGGGCGCCAGCTCTTGCCTGGAAGCTGACCGCGCCGCAGTCGTTCACCACGTGGAACGCCACCAGCAGCTGTCCGAATTTCGACGGGACCGCCGCCGGCACTGACCTCAACGCAGAGCTCCTGGCCGCGATACCTGTCACGCTGACGGGTTCCTGTCAGTAACGAACCAGCACGAATTCAGCGCTTCCTGACACGGTGCCGTTTTGTTGACGGCTACGCCCGGCGAGCTGTAGCCTTCGCGACATGGCACTCGTTGTCGGTGACATCGTTTCGATGAGCCTGGAGGCCTACGAGAATCTCAATGGACTTCTGGGTCCATTGGTCCAGGCGCAGCCGCCGAGGTTCGGTAGGGTGGCCGCGGCAGACGGGCCCCCCGCCACGATCGTGGATGTTCTCTGGGATGATGGCCGGTTCGAGGAGGACATCCCGGTGGTGGCGCTCGACAAAATCGATTCACCTGACGCAGGCATAGTCGCCACCCTCCAGGGCTTCGTGCTCAAAACGAATCCGTCGGTCGTGGCGCAGGCGGAAAGTCCAGAGTTTCAGGGCATCGCCATTGCGTTCTACACGCGCGACAACAACGGCGCCGGTACACCGACCGAAACACTGGTACTCATGCGTCTGAATTTCTTCGGGACGTACCGCGAGCTGCTCGCCTCTACGCTTCAGGTAGCCACGGGCCGGTGAGGAGTACCGCGCCGCCGGCAAGCTCGGAGTTACCGAGCCGCGCCGCCTGCATCGCGGGCCTCCGAACGGCACTCACGGATGCGAGGGCCGCTGTCGAAGCGTGGCGTGACGAGCGCATGGATCCCATGGCGCGCCTGCTCAACGACGCGACGGCTGCGCTGTCACGTGCGAATCGGATGGCGGCCCAGCTGACGCAGACGATTCCCTCGCACTCGCGTCGCGTGCGTACGGTGCTCCGAGCCGTGGAGCAGGTTACCGAGGCACTACGAATCGTCGATCGAGCCCGCATGTGGGACTGGTCCCAAGAGGACCAGGCGGCGGACGATGCGATGCAGGTAGCGATGGTCCGGGCGCTCGGCACGGCGGAACGCGCGATCGACGCGACGGTCTAGAGGGGAGGCCCGAGACCGAATGCCCGCAGCATTGGGTGTCCCTCAGTTTGCGGACAACCTGAACGGATCGCCCTCCGCCGTTTCGGTGACGGTGGGCAACGGGGACGCGATCCTCGTAGCGGTTACCGTGAGCCTCGCGTTCGGCGGTCACACGGTCTCAGTCGCTGATGGGGGCGCATCCTACTCGGAGATCGGCTCCGCGCTGCAGGACACAACGAACCAGCAGGAGATTCGAGCTTGGTACAAGCCGAACTTGGCTTCGGGTTCGTACAGCGTTGCGGCCACAATCGGAAATCCTGTCGCCGGGCAGACGTATGCGGGGATCTGCGCCGTCGCAGTGCAGGGTGTGACGACATCTCCTTTGACCGCGTACGGCCCCGGGCTCAAACAGGTGGGCCCCGGGACGGGCACGGACGCGATCAACTCGGGCTCGTCGCAGACTCCGGGAGCGTCCACATGCCTGGTCATCACGTTTTGTCAAGACACCAGCACTGGCATCTTGGTTCCGGCCGCCGGAACTGGCTTCGCATCGGCGGGCACCGGGTGGGGCTTCGGCGGCGCGCCCGGAATGCGTATCGCGAGCAAACGAATCACGAGTGGCAATGCGCAAGGAACGTTTACAGCGCAGTCGGGCGGCGGTAGCGTCACCTACCTGACCCAGATGTTCGCGTTCGCAGGGCTCGGTGCAGCCTCACCGAGCGACATTCTTGTCGCTGCGCAACGGCATGCGCGCGACCCTCTAATCAGGATGTGAACCAATGAGCGTATACCGGCAGCCCACATTCTTCGTGCGACGGCCTCCGTTCCTGCCGTCGAAGGTTCAGCCAGGAGTCACGCCGCTTGTCACGGTGTCCGCGGACGGTCGCTACCTCATCGACGCAGCGGGAAAGCCATTTCGGTTTCAGTGCGAGGCGGCATGGCCGTCTACGACGCGCGCGACGCTCGCGGAATACGACACGTACTTTCAGGACCGCAAAGCACGTGGCTTCAACACGATCCTCATTATGGCGATCGTGCAAGAGGGAGGCTCGTACTCGTGGCAGCGAGCGAACCAAAATGGTGATGAGCCGTTCACGACCGTCGGGCACTTCGACACGCCGAACGACGACTACTTCGACTTTCTCGAAGCTGTGATTGATCTCGCGGCGAGCTACGGCCTGCTCATCGTGCTCGCGTACACCTACGTGGGCTTCAACGGCAATCAGTTCGGCGAGGGCTGGTGGACGGACGTCGCTGCCTCTCACAATACGGAGAGCGTTTGCTACGGCTGGGGCCAGTACCTCGGCAATCGGTTCAAGAACAAGGCGAACCTGATCTGGTTCTCGGGCGGCGACTACACGATGCCCGACGATGCGACGCGCGCGAAGTACATCAAAATCATGGACGGGATCCGCTCTGTCGGAGCAATCCAGCTCGCCGGCAGCGAATGGGGCTATCCCGATTCGATTGCAGTCGACCAGGCCGGATACACCTACGGAACGGACCCGAGCGTTGCCGCGCAAAACCTCAGCACGTTCTATGCGCAAGGTCAGGGGCAGAACGGCCAGGACTACGGCGCCGCAGATCGATCGTGGGCGGCATCGCCGACGCTTCCGACAATCGCCGAAGAGGTGATGTGGGCATACGGAACGTACGCGCCGATCGACTCGTCGCGCGCGCCGATTCGCAGGTATCAGCACTGGGCTGTCACCGCCGGGAGCACCGCGGGAACGTTTTGGGGTGTATGGGACATTGCTGACTGGCACGTGACTGGGACGCCGAAGCTCTGGGAGCAGGCGCTCACGGACATCGTGTCGCTCGACCAGGCGCGCGCGTTCGAGTTCTACCGACACATCCCGTGGTGGCGCATGCGTCCGAGCGGCACGGCTTCCGGTTACGCGGGCCGGGAGTTGATCGTGTCGGGCATCGGGACTGGGGATTCGAAGATCACGTCGTCGATGACGAGCGACGGCATGTGCCTCATCGCGTACGTGCCACCTACCGGAACGGGGGCGACGACGTTCTCCGTAGACCTTAGGTCGATGTTCGACACGGCGAGGGCGTCGTGGTGGAACCCGACGACAGGTGACTACCAGTCCATCGGTGCGTTCGACAACACGCTTTCGGCGCAGTCGTTCACGACGCCCGGCGACAACGGAACGGGCTCAAACGACTGGATGCTTCTGCTGGAGGTCGCTACGTCGCTGCCGGCGGTCGCGGCTCAACGGACCTTGCGTAACACGCTCTTGAGAATGTAACATCGAAGGAAAGGAATCGGAAACATCATGGGCAGAGTATACACGGCGGTTTTTCAGGCAGCGGCGGTCTCCGCCGCGCAAGATCTGTTCATGCTCCTCGCGAGCTCGACGGTGCCGATCAAGATCCATGCGATCTACATCGGGCAGTCGTCCGACGCGGGGGATGCTCAGGATGAGCTCCTGCGCATCACGTTGAAGCGCGGCATGTCGACGAGCGGCTCGGGAGGGAGCACACCGACTCCGGTGGCGCTCAATCCGGGCGACCCTGCAAGCGGCGTCACGGCGCACGCGAACGACACGACCGCCTCCTCGGGAGGTACCATCGTCGTGCTCGACGAGCAGTGCTTCAACGTGCGAGCGGGCTACGTGTACGTGCCGACGCCGGAGGCGCGCCCGGTCGTGCCGGCAGGAGGCAGGCTTGCGGTGAACCTCCCTACGGCGCCCGCGGATGCGCTCACGATGAGCGGCACGATCTATTTCGAGGAGCTCGCCTAAGAGCGTGCGCGTCTACCGGCCGGAGTTCCGCGCTCCGCTACGGGCTCCCCTCATCGCGGCGATTGGAACGAAGCCGCCCCAGAGCGGGGAGTGGAGGCAGTACGCCCGCTCGATAGACACTACGGGCGGCGGGTTCGATACGGGCAGCGGCGGCTCGGTCACGTTTCGCGTGCGAACCGTCGGCTCGGAGCGCGAAGTCGAGTGCTACATCGCCTGGGGAGGCGCGGGCCTGTCGGCGGGTACGGGGGCGCTAGTCATCCCGATTTCAGAGCTCGACACGCTCAAACTGGTCGGCTCGCAGATGAAGGACGTTGGGGGCTCGCTCGACGTCATCTTTCTGGTGAGCGCACGCGACGGAGCGAGTCCAATCGCCGGGTTCGTCATGAACGGCAACGCGGAGGACGCTGCAACCTCGGTCATGGTGCCGGCTCAAACCGCCCTGGTGGCAGCGTTGGGTGCGCCGACGTCCGGGCGGACCTGGGCGCTGAAGTTCTCCGTGCCGGTCAGAGCAGTCGAGTAAACAACTTTCTGGGCCGCGTAACGTCTCTTCTGGTACGTCGTCACAGTGACGCCGCTGCTGCCACTGGCAGCACCATGGCACGCTGCGTGCAAAGGACGAACCAACCAGGAGAGCCCCATGCGTAAGAACATTGCCAGTGTAATCGATGCGTTCCACCACCGTGATTCGTACCAGGACAAGACGTGCCGCACGGACGGGAAAGCCATCTACTCGTATTCGCTTCTGATCGCGGTCCGGTACGGCGCCACGGTGTACGTGCTCGACGAGTCGGAATCGCCTAGCCGCACAACTACCAGCCAGATCCGGGCGGTCCGCGCGGCCCTCCCGGACGCCAGGACGGCTGGCACCGAGGAGATGCTGCGCGGTCTCCTGGAAGACGAGCCCGACCGGGAAAGCGGCGAATTCGATACGGGCACGGCCCGTGGCTACCGGGAGGACTTCCACGCGGACGGCTGAGTTTCCAGCGCGTCACGCCCAAACGTCACGGTTGCGGCCGGGGTTACGCCCGGCCGTGACGTTTTGTGTCCCGGAGGGAAGACGCAGCCCTTGATCCCGTATGCTGTCACTGGCAGCATGGTCTGGCACAACCAGTGCACAGCGAGACAACATGAGCACGTACCGCATCATCCGTCACTTCCAGAATACCGACACGCGCCTGCGCGTCGTGAAGCGCGGGCTGACGCTCGAACAGGCCCAAGAGCACTGCCGCGATCCCGAGACGAGCAGCAGCACGGCGACGAGCTCGCGCGCTCGGAGCCGGACGCGCGAGCTCGGGCCCTGGTTCGATGGCTACCAGGAGGAACGATCATGAGCCGGCGCGCGGAAACGATCGCCACGGAGCGCTGGTGCGCACGGCTATACCGCGGGGGCACGCAGGTGGACTCGTCACCGCTGTTGCGTAGCAAGGAAGCGGCGGTGCAATGGGCGCGCACTAGCAAGCGCGCCGAATTCCTCGACGTGCAGCTCTGGTGCCGCCCGGCTGGAAGCAGCAGGTACGAGGCGACGGGCATCGGCTGGTCGGCGGAAGTTCCGGAGCGCCTGCTTCGTAAGTACGGCGAGGAACGTGGAGAACGGCCATGAAGACGATTCGGCTCAGCGACATGCTGACGGACGAGCAGATCCAGCAATGTGCAGCGCTGTACCCAAACCGGGAGCGTATTCGGGACGAGGTTGTCAAGCCGAACATGGCGGAGCTCGACCGAAGGCTCGGCCAGGAGAACGATCCGGACTACCTGAGCTACACGATCGTCTACGTGCTCGGCGAAGCGCAGAGAAGGAGCATGTCGTGAGGAACGCGAAGCCGACGCTCAAGGCAGACGTTCTGAAAAACGCGAGGGGCTTGTCCCTTGGGGCTCCCGTCTCCGTCACGCTCGATGACGACCCGAAGCAGACCCGACGGTTCACGCCGGCAGAGCTGGACTCCCTCATTGGGCACGCGAAGCGCTCGGTGCGTGTCTACTACGTAGGCGTCGGCGTGCTGTGCGCGTTCACCGTGGGCGCAACGATAGGCGTCTTCTCCGGTCACCGGACCGAGCGGGTGCCGCCGCTGCCGCCACCGGTTCAGCCGACGTTAGTAACGCGCACGCTTGTTGCTAGGGAGATTCCGAGCGCGGCGCCGCCGTCGTCGGCGCGACCGCGGCTCTTGCGGAAGCGACCGATGGTCGACGTCAAACAGCCGCTTTTCTCAGCCTACGAATCGATGTTGAACGAGGAGGACGATAACGATGCAAACCGCTGATCAGGAAACCGTGAAACGAATGGAGGAGCACGAGGGACCCCGGCGCGTCGAGTGGGGCCATTGGGCCCTGACGTTCTGCCGAGGAAGCCGTGTGATAGCCGTACTGCACTTCCCGGTCGGTCCGGGTGGGCCCTCGGACGGCGCCCTCGGGTCGCCGTTGCGAGAGGCGTACTGCGAGGCGTGCCGTGCTTGGGTGGCACGTGGGCGGCTCCCTGAATCCGCCGTCCGTGCCGCAGCGCAGCTGGAAGGACGCGCATCGTGAGAGGCTGCTTTTACCACGTCGCGCCGCGCTACACGCCCGGGAGCCCCGCCATGGTGAGCGAGTGGATTGCTCGCCGTGTCGCCGAGCAAGAAAAGGTCTCCATCACGCACGCCCTTTCCGGAGCTTGGGGCGACCGGGAGAAGCTCCGGGCGGAGCGGCTCGGGCTCCGCGGCATCGCCGAACTGCGCGAGGAGACGAAGAAAGGGTGGCTGATTCTCGACCTCTGCACCGAGGAGCACCTGCTGAAGCTCTACGACCCTGAGAAGGTCGGATACCGACAGTTCTACGACCTCGACACCGGCACGCAGCGCGCACTCAGAGTGGCGCCGCCGCCGGGCGTCGAGGAAGTCGACCGCGAGTTTTACAAGCTCGACGAGGCGCTCGCGGCGCACCTCACGCAGCAGGTGCAGGTCTACCGGCCGGAGATGCTGAGCGAAGAAAGGCTTCTGGGGATGTTTCCGAAGGCAGCACGAAGGAGAGTCTCCAAGTGACACGTGCGGAGCTCGTCGAGGCTGCATTTATCGCGCTTCAGGTGCGCGACCATATGAGAGAAGGTCGGGGCGCGCCGCTCGTCTCCGACATGGAGCGTTTCATCGAGGAAGCAGAGACCGTCGCTGAATTGTGCAAAGAGGCCAATGTCAGGCTTGCCGCGCGTCGTACGGTTCGGCCCTCGAAGCGGAGTGCAAAGGCGTCATGAGCGTGGAGGCCACATCGGCGCTCCTGGCAACCCTCGCCGCGGCCAGGAGGTCATCCGATCACGAGATCGAGAGCGCGATCAGTGAGCTACGTGCCGCGTACAAGCACATCGTTGAGGCTGCAGAGGTATCGGCGGCGCTCAACTTCGGGGTGGGTAAGTCATCATCGACGCCGATGACCGAGCTGGAGGACTACCTGGCGACCACGCGAGAGGCATTGGCGGAAATCACGATGGTGCTGATCGAGCTGCACCCGAAACAAGCGGGTAACCTCGGCGTGAACCCGAGCCCAGCGTCGTTTGCAACCGATGCTCGAAACGGCATGCAGGTGAAGCGTCTCGCGAAATGGGAAGCCGAGGCGCTCCGAACGGTCGTTGTCGAGGCCCTTGCCGGCGACGCGAAGGCGTCACAATGAGCAAGCCGTCGTCACCAACTGTCCCCGCCGAGCAGCTCCCCCGCGCCGACGTCGCGTACCTGCTTCTGATCGCGAGGAGCGGTCCGTTCGTTGTGCTGCGCGTGCCGGCGGAGTGTGAGGTCACCGTGGGTCGCAGAGGCCGTGAGAGCCACGGCGGCCGGTATCTGCCGAAGTGGCCCGAGATCGTCAGCGGCGCCAAGGCGATCCTCGCGGAGCACGGGCTCCCTCCGGAGGACTTTCTGATGCTCGATCGCATCGTAGAGCCGTGGGACTGGGCCACACCGTGGGGCGGCAAGCTCCTGATGGCCGACCTGCGGTTACGTGCGCTGAAGGCCGACGCGGCGTTCGACGGGCATCCAGAGGTGTATCGAAAGCACTACCTCTACGACTGGGTCGGCAAGGCGTTCACGCGCGTGCGGGGCCCGCTGGAAGAGCAGCAACCGGAAGCCGTCGAACCGAAAGGAACGACATGAGCCCGGAATGCTGGAAACGCCGCCTAGCAAAACTTGGGCTCGCGCTCACCGTCTACGATAGAAGCCACATGCTTGGAGACGTGACGCAGGAATGGACCGTGTTCGTCGAACCGATAGATCGTTCTCGTAGCGACCCTCGGTTCCGACCCCTGATTGGGATTGCGATCCATCAAAGTCGTGATGAAGCGATCCGGATCGCGGTCTCGGACTTCGAGTTCGCCGAGGCCGATCAGCTGCGCGAAAAGGTCGCGTTGGCGCTGGCCGGAGAGCAGAGGGCGTAGTGAACACGGGAATCGTCGCGGAAGAGCTGCGTGCTACCGCGGCGCTGCAGGGCGATGCTGCCATGGCGCTTGGACAAAGCATTCGAGAGGCAGCCCGGTCCTACGGTTCAATCGAGCAAGCCCACCAGAGACTGGTAGCGCTCATTGCGGAAGAGAGCGGCAGCGAGCTGCGCGAGTTGGTCGAGTACCTGGGATTCGTCCGCGAAATGCTCGCCGAGCTTTCAGTGGCACTCGTTGAGTTGCACCCCGATAAGGCGCAGTTTCTTCAGATAATCGAGCCACTGGCTTCGGTGGCTCGCGACGGCATGCGGAACAGGCACCTGGCGGACTGGGAGACTCAGACGTTTCGCACGATCGTCGTCAAGGCTCTCGCGGGCGAGACGCCGGAACCGAAGGAAGGATGAGCGATGGAACGAAGGCAGTGCCCATGGTGTACGGACGGAGAGATCCTGCGAGACGACGAGCGCAAGGCAACCGGTCACTCCGATCCGGTCTGCAACGGCTTCATGGACATGCTCAGGGAGTCGAGCGGTTTCGCTCGGATGACAATCGACCTCGTCGACGACGACAACAACGTCGTGGAGAGCTTCCCTACCACTACCGGTCCGCGCGTGGTCGTACCGGAGAAAGACGGGTAGCCCGATGCGCGTCAAATTCGACGCTGGTGGCGAGATGACGGCGCGCGACGTGTTCGCGATCTCGCTCCTGCTGAAGGAGCGCAAGCTGGAGGACGGACAGGAGGCTACCCGGCTTGACCTCGCTCGGCTGCTGGAGTGCACGCATGAGGGGGGCGATCAAATGAAGTTCCATGCTGGCGCGGAGATGACGGTACGCGACGTACTGGCTATCCAGCGGCTGCTGGAGGAATAGGAAAGGAACGAAAGTTTTGCGCAACGAGATTCATGTGGATGTGGACGACTGGTCGGTGTTCCGATTGGCACAGCTTCGAGAGCAACGTGAGCCAGCTGGGCTGCGCATCGTCATCGACGAAGACAGGCGCGTCACTGATCTCTACATCGTGCGCGCTGACGGTACGATCGAGCGCCAGCCAGAAAGGTAAACGGCGGATGGACCCTCGCAAGTTCGCCCGTCCACGTACTCCGCACATGCGATCGTGGCGACTGCATGTTGCTCTCATGGCGGACCGCATCGAGCGTCGAATCGGTGAACGGCTCACGGACGACGAAGTAGATCGGCTCTCGCTCGCTGGTGACCCGCTCGTGCTCCGGGAAACGTGGTTTCATTGCGGCGGATATCTCGTGGTCGAAGACGGTCGCCTTCGTCTCTCGCGGGAGCTGCGTCGCCGAGAGCCGGCACACCACAGCGTACTTCGCCGGGACGCAAATGAGCCATTTCCCCGCCCCGCGCGGCGCCGCCGTTGACAGCACTGCTGTCGCCTGATAGGAGGAACAGATATATGGTCACGCCAACATCGCAGATGAACCTCGACTGGGAGAACGCTCGGGAGGGCGCCAAGGCTCGGGACCGGGCGATAGACCAGGTGGAGCGCGGCACCGGCGAGTGGCAGGTCGAGGCGCTCAATGCAATCCGAAGCGTTGCGGCGTCCAAGCCGGAGCTGACCACCGACGACGTGTGGCGCGCGCTCGGACGCGACCCCGAAGTCGAAGGGCGAGCCATGGGCGCGGCGATGCGGCACGCGGCGAAGCTCGGGCTGATCGAGCGCACGGACCGGACGGCGCGGAGCCTGCGCGTGGCGTGTCACCGACGCGACCTGCGCGTCTGGAGGTCGAAAATCCACCGCTGAAGAGGGAGGCTGGTATGAGCGCCGAAAGGGACATGAAGTACATGGACGTGATCGATCTGCTCGCACAGACGGCGCTCGGTCGCCTGAACGCGGCCGCGAAGAAAGTTCGATCAAGGGCCGGCGAGGGTCTCCACGACGAAATGGTCAAGCTGCTGACCGAGGCCCACGCGGCCGGAAAGCGTGAGGCGCTCGAAACGGTCGATGCGGTGCGGGTGGGAGTCGTGCCGAATTTCACCGAGGAACAGATAGCGGCTCACGAGGGAATCCTGGCGATGGCTCGCCGAATCCTGCTCGGAAAGGACGAGGCTGGTGCGCCTGCGTGACGCCATTCCAGTTCGCCACGAGCGTTCGGATGCCTTCGTGAAAGGGGCGCGTGGCTGCAGCATCGAGCAGGTGCGGAGCCCGGTGTACGCCGTGAGCCCAGCGGCGACGGAGCTTCGCGAGCGGCGCGTGCGGGCCAGCGTATCGCTGCGCGACGCCGCGTCACGCGCTGGCATCAGAGCGGTCGAGTGGTCCGGCGTCGAGCGTGGGCGACTGGTGCCAGAGTCTACGGCGGACTGGGACGTGCTGAGAAAGGCGATTGCAACATGAGTGGAGACGAATGCAACCACTGCTGGGACGCGAACGGAGACGGGATCCGATGCTGCGTCTTCTGCGGGGTGACAGACGAAAGGGACCGAACGGAGAAGGTAGTGAACGCGCAGGTCGAGGAGTTTGAGCGCAGTACCGGCGACGGCGCGTACGAATGGTCGATTCCTACGCATCCGGATCCCGACGGCACCCCGTTCAGAGTCTTCGTGTCGATCGACCCGGAGATTGCCAGGCTCATCTGCGTGGAGGAGGCGAAGGTCACGAGCGTGAACCCGGGAGCCCGTAGGCTCGAAGTGGAGCCGGCCGAGCGACGCAGGATCAACATCACGATCGGCGAAGCGCGGTGGCTGCTGACCTCGCTGCCGAAGGCTATCGCGAAGATCGAGGCCGAGTGGGCCAGAGACGAGGAGTCGACTTGACCGAACCAGCCGCACGCGAATGGCAAATGATTTTCCTGGTCGCGCAGCACGACGGGCCCGGATGGCAGCCCCCGTACATCCTCGAACGCGAGGCCTGGCACCTGCCAGAGCATAAGTGTTGGAACGTCAACGTTCGCGAGCCAGCGTGCCGAACGCGCTCGATTCAATCCGTTCCGGAGGAGAAAGTCTACCTAACGCGCGAAGCGGCGGAGCCGCGGCTGCAGGAAGTGCTTCGCGAGAAGGGCGGATGATGACGAGCACACCGGCACGTTTCGCAACCTACACCGAGGACGGCGGCGAATGGGTCGTCAGGGTCCTCGCGGATGAAGTGCGCGAGCGCGCCGGGGGTAAGTTTCGGACCGTTCACCTCCTATGCGTTCGGGAGATCCGGAGGAGTCCGCGCTGCGGTTCGATTCCGGAGGGCAACGAGTGGCAGTCGGACGAGCGCATCGGTTACGAGGGCGCCGCCGGTTGGACGCTGAGGTACCAGCCAGCTGACAAGGCCGATGTCATCCACGTGTGCCTCTGGTCGAGCCAGCCGGACATTCTGATCGCCTGCGACCACTCGTGGACGACGCCGAAGTGGGGCGACGCCAAGACGGGCACCGACGACGTCTTCTGGACTGACGACGGTCGCCGGTACACGTTCGATGAGAATCTGACGAACTGCGCGAAGTGTCTGGAGACGCTGGCCGATCCGGAGAAGCGGATGAAAGCAGGGACGCCGTGAAGAACCCGGAGGCCATGAAAGCCTGGGACCTCCTGCGCGGCGGAACCGTCGTTGATACGGTGTTCTTCGTCGAGAGCATGGATCGGGCGCAAGTCGGGCTTGCGCTCGAACACGACGGTTACGTCCGTGGCGCTTTCAGCGCTCACCCAGCTGAGGAGCGACGTGGGCGGATGCCTCACGACAGGGCCGTAAGGTGGTCAAGATGAAGCGCGAGACCGAACCGACGCAAGCCACTGTGCGCGAAGTCTACGGAGAGCTCGTGCTCGATGATCCGGCGGCGCTCAGTGTCGCGCGCGCAGTCGGAAAGCACAATTGTCGAGCCACGGCCGAGTTGAACGCCGACCGGATCGTGCACTTCACCCGGCGCATCGCCGAACGTGGCCTATCCGCAAAGGACGCTCTGATCGTGATCATCAACATGGACGACCAGTTCGGCTCCGACGTGGGCGATGCGCTCATGCCGGGGCACGACTGGCAGGCGCATCGAGACCGTGGGGAAGTGCCCTTTGCTCGCGGGCTCGCCGGCAGAGAGGGAATTCAGGGAGTCCTCGACGGGGTCGACCCGGAAGCAGCGACCAAGCTGCGAGGGCTGGCAACGGCAGTCGTGGTGTTCGACCACGGCACGGTCGAGGTATTTGACGCCGCGTCGATTGCTGGAGGAGCTCAGTGACCCCTGCTCAGTCCAAGATAGACCGCGAGCTATGGGTCCGGTTCATGGAGAAGCTCATCGAGCAAACCGAGAGCGGCATATTGTCGTGGGAGATGCGCTACACGGGCGAGTACGCCCGATACGCAGTGTGCGTCATTCTCGACCGGCAGGTGTGGTTCCGTGCGCTGGATTCGCAGGTGGAGGTTGTTGAACCGAACGGTATGCGCTGGACGGTCCTTGACACCCTAGACACTGAAACCACCAAGCTGTGGCGCATCAAACGACTGCAGCGGGCAATCAGCGCAAGCGTGTCGCCGGAGCACGCCGATCGCGTGCAGCAGTTTGCGCGCGAGTTTCTAGGCGAGGTGCCCCCGTGAGCCGCTGCCCTTCATGCGGCCAGGTCATTGAGACCGAACGCGACAAGGCGAACAGGGACGTCTTCGTCTGGACGTCAGTGTCCGTGTTGTTCATCGGCTCCGCGCTCGCGGCTGCGACCTGGACGTTTGCGTGGTGGATCGACCGCAAGGACATGCTCTGCATCCAATTGATCCTCGTCGCCGTTACGGCCTGGCACTGGGTGCGATTCATTCGGGTCCGGAGGCGGACGGACCGCGGAACTGCGCCATGAAGGTGATGCTGCGCTCGCCCCCGTGGCTTCAATCGGTAAGGGCAACGCTGCTCCGCGGCGTGTGCGCTTTAGTTGGGCATCGCCCTGTAGCCTTGGAGAGCGAGCGGCACGAGCTCGACCAGACACCGCGATGGCGCTTCCGATGCGGCGACTGTGGAAGGAGGTACTGGTGGCCATGAACGACGCGAAGCGACCCGCAAGTGCACCGGAGCGGATGTGGATCGTGTTGAGCTCGAATGCCGAGCGGCACATCATCGAAAAGGAACCGATCGAAGGGATCCAGCAGTGGGCCGCCGGACAGAAGGGCATCACCGTCATCGAGTACGACTTCAAGGCAGTCGTCTACCATGCGCCGGCCGCAGCGCCGAAAAAGTGAGACCGCGGCAGCCGCGCGTGTCATGTCCGAGCAGCGCCGGGCATTCCTTGCGCTCCAAGGCAAGACGTTTCCACGCATCGGGGACAGAGGTCGCTACATCCACAACGAGATCGACCTCGGAGCGACGCGCCCGAGCGATGAGCGGACGGAGGCCGCGGTCGTTGTGCTCGCCGTTTCCGTGAGCGGTCTCACGGTGACCGTGCGCTTTGCGGAGCGATGGTCTCGCGTTCGTTTCTGCCGAAGGCCGTTCTGCATCCATCGCCGCGGCAACGGAGCCGACGGCAGCGGCTGGTACCTGCCGTGCACCAGCAAACCAACCACTCGGCGCCTCACGGGAGAGGTTCTATTCACTCCAGGTGACCCCGTCTTGCCGTGGAGTCTCGCGTGAGCTCGCGGCGCTCGATGTCCGAACGGCAGCGTGTTCTCTTTGCGCTCCAGGGCAAGCGCTTCCCGCGAGAAGGGGAAATCGGGCTCTACACGGGGCGCGAGCGAATCGAACGTATCAGTCAACTCGGGGTCTGCTTCCCGGACTCCGCGCGCGTGTACGCCCGGGTCGAGGTCGTCCGCTTGTCGCCGACTGGGCAGACGCTCTGGACTAGGTTCTTGACCGATGTTGCGCGGGCGCGATGGGGCACCGATGTACACCGGTGGTGGCGCTACCCGAACGAGCACTATCGGGTCGTAGTAGAAGGCAATGAGGTTCTGTACGCGGCTGGCTTCGATGCCAAGCGGGCGCCGCAGGGAGAAGTCAGCTTTCCGCGTGTTGGCTCGTGGCTCGTCGTGCCGAAGGACGCACTCTGATGGCCCGCGGCATGTCCGAGCGCCGTCGCGCCTTTCTGGCGTTGCAGGGCGAGAGGTTCCCTCGCATCGGGCAGCGTGGTTGGTGGTCGGGTCCGCGAAGTGAGATCACTCGTCGTTCGCCGCGGGCCGCCGTGGAGGTCGTTTGCCTTTCGGCGAGCGGCAAGACGATCTGGACCAGGTTCGTATCGGCCCACTCGCGAGAGCGATTCGGTAAGGAGTCGCATCGGTGGTGGCTCAGCGGTCATGGCCCGCACAACATCGCCTACTGTTCCTTCGGCAACGACCTGTACGGCACGGTCTGGTTCAAGTGAGCAAGCCCCGCACGATGTCCGAGAAGACGCGCGCGTTCTTCGCGCTGCGCGGCGACGTGTACCCGCGCGAAGGCGACCGCGGCATCTTCTCTGAGGGATTCGCCGGTATCATCGACGCCGAGTTCAGCGACGACAAGCAACGCACCGTCGAGGTACGGCGCGTCTCCGCGACCGGACATCGAATCTGGACTCGATTTGTGCATCCAGACGGACAGCGCCGATTCGGGGAAGGGATGCTCGAACACCGGTGGCTGCGCTCCGAGAACTACGTCTACTACAGCACCGGCTCGAACGCGCCGATCGGCGAGGTTCGTTTCCGAGCGATGCGCTGAGAAAAGGGCAACCAAGAATGGCACGCAAATACATCGGAACGACCGCTACGGAGCAGCTCATCATTGGGTGCGCGGTGTCGTGGGCGATGCTGGTACGCCGCGGAGCGCCGCGCGCGTTAATTCGATCGATCGAGGACATGTTGCTAGACGCCGTAGAGGCCTGGCAGAGGGAGGGTATGGCGGCTCTCGCGCGGCACCCGCACGTCAAGCCGGTGCCACGGAAGCGCAGGCGCAAGCGGTGACCGAGCGTACCGTGTTACGCTAAGGGTGACGGTCTGGTTCCGGACAGGCTGCAAGGACGCCAGAGCTGGCACAGATGCCAGGGCGGCCAGAGGCGCCACCGCCGCTGGTTCTGCCGGTGACGCGAGTGGCAGCACCCGTCCGGCACGGGGCGTGCTACTATCCGGTGGCATGGCAATCACGGATACCACTGTCGAGGCTCCTGCCTGGCATGCAGTCCTACGCGAAGAGGTGGCGAGAGCAACGGCGACGCTCCGGTTCCGGTGGATGGCGCTCCAGTGGTTCACGGGGGTACGCGCCACGGGCTTTATCCGGACGGACAGGTGGCCACTGTGAGCGCTTGCAGCCGAACTAGCTGCGCGGGCGCCCACGGCGAAGGCGGCACGGCGGCGGATCCGGATCACATCGTCCTTCACTCGCACGAGCGACGGGACGGACGCCTGAAGCGTCACCGGTGGGCCGCGAACAACGGCGACCGCTGCGCGGACTGCGGCCTGAACCGCGAAGGCGCGGGCCACGGCCCATACGGCGCGATGCGGTACTACTTCGACAGCGGCAAGGGCTACGACTACAAGGCGCCGCCGTGCGTGCAGGAGGGAAGCAGGTGACGCGCTACATCGACACCGAGAACGGCACGCCGGGCAACGCGCTGCATTGGACGATGCAGCCGCTGGACGCCGACGTCGTCGCAGTACTCCAGAGAATCGACGAGACAGGACGGCTCCGCGAGCGGGACCGGTTCAACATCGCGTATCTCGTGGCCCGCGGTTGTCTCCACGTGGACGTCGACGCCGAGCCGATGACGTTCAAGATCACCCAGAAGGGCTACGATGCTCTCGCGTTCTACGTGGAAACGGTGACATGACGAACCTCGATGAGCTGAACAGGGCCGTGACGGCCGCGATTCTGGAGGCCGAGGGGCTCGAACGACGCGGCGAGGATGCCCAGCAGGCCTACTTGAAGGTGGCGATGGTAGAGGCGGATATCTCTGCCGCGACGACGCCGGATACGCTGGAAGGTCAGCTCGCGCGGCTCGGCGCCATCAGGGCCGCGCTCAAGGCAGGCGAGGCCTCCGTGGCGCTCGCTCTCGTCGAGGCCCAGTACGCCGAGCGCGCCGGCAAGGAGCCGCTTTAGCGGTCCTTTTTCGGCAGCGGGATCCCTAGCCCAGGCTTGGTCTGCGGGCGCCGTGGTTCCTCGACCGGTTCGAACCGCGTCTCCTCCGTGACGGTGACGGCCCGCAGATCTTTGATGCTGATGGCCCGGGGCGTCTTGTCCGGGTCCGTCGACAGCGAGGCGCGAAGTCGCCTTTTGATGACGCGCAGGTCGTTTTCGAGCATGGGGAGCTTGTCGAATAGGGCCGCTATTTCCCTCAGTTCGGTTGCAAGTGAGATCCGCCGCGGTTTGTCATCCTCCTCGGCCCCAAAGGCTCCAAGCATCGATACGAGCCCCTCTAGCTCCTCGACCGTCTTGATCGTCGCCCCGATGAGCGCATCCACCTCCATGGCCTTTCTCGATGCGGACACAACCGAGTCTACCGCGCGGGGCAAGATGCCGCGCGTTTTGCGCAATGGTTCCGCGGGCCAACGCTGGTACCGGAATCGGCACCTCTCGCTTTCAAATCTTACCGCGGCTGCGACATGGTCAGCATGGAAGACGACTTCGAAGACGAGCCGGCGCTCACGCCGGCCGAAGCGGAGCTGAAGGACAGGGCCATCCAGCGCACGCACGCGCTCGCTTACGCGCTCCTGGAGGCGCCGCCGGGCAGTTTCTGGAACCTCCGGCTCCACCGCCGGCCAGAGTGGCGCCCGGGCGTCCTGCACTGAAAGCGCCTTGGTCCGAAACCCGAACGCGAGCGCGATGCCCGGCGTACGGGTTCCCGGCGTAATTGAGCGGGCTCGCAGCGGCGGATCGAGCATGATTACTGCGCCGCCTGGCCGATTTCGCACCGTCACCGAATGCGTGGACCTATTGGAGCCTGGCGACGAGATTCGGGCCGGTTCCGCGCGTCCTCCGACGGAGGCGCCAACGGCACGTGTGGCGCCGGCCAAGGCGCGCCATTCGGTATAGCACTGACTACGCAGGGGGGCGCAATAGTGTTACGGTCGAGCTCACTGTGCCACGCCGGAGCCGCGACTACGAGCAGGCTGCCCTCGACTTGGGGACCTTCCGCGTGGATTCCCAGGGGCGCGTGTGGCGCGTTCGGCACTACGGTAAGCCCTGCGCGCCGAGCCGGGCGGACGGCGTCCAGGGCGACGGCTACCGGTCCGTCTACCTGCGCCTCGACGCTCGTCGCGTCCGCGTGCTTGCCCACCGGCTCGTATACGTGGCCCTCATCGGGGCGATCCCCGACGGCTGGGTCGTCCGGCACCGCAACCGCAACCGGGCCGAGAATCACCCATCGAACCTTTTGCTCGTGCCCCCGTCGTTCAGTCTCCGGCCCGGCGCTGCTGCCACTGGCGCCGCCGCCGCCACTGGTGTATCTGGTCGGAGTGGCGGCTCTGACATCTCGGTCGCCACGGACGAATAGAAGCGAACCACGGCACGTCCGACAGGCACAGAAAAGAGGACCCGATGGACGAGGGACTTGAGTTGATCAACCGCTTGGAAGCGCTTGGGCTCCGCGACTGCGAGGTCGACGGCCTCGAACGAGTGTCGGTTCCGTTCGAAAGCTTGGACAAGCTGCTCCGTCGCGTGGAGCGCTCGCTGATTGTCGATGACGGCAAAGAGCCCTCGCTTCCGGTTCGCACTGACCAGTGGGAAACGCTTGTATGTGTGGGAGAACCGCGGACAGCGGATTCGGACCGACCCTGGTGGCTCCTGCAGGTGGTACCGACAGAGGTCAAGTCATGGCCTGGAGAACCACTGAAACCCCAAGCCGTATGCCTGTGGGTTCGTCGGAGGTCGTCCTGACGCAGTCAGTCCGTCCTGGGCAGTCGCTGGCCGATCTGCGGCTCACGATTCCGCAATCGGCGCTTCTTGCGGTGCTACCGGACTCGCCGAGCGATGGACGTTGCTGCAAAGGCCCAGCGGGCCGCGTCGCGATGGCGCTCGTGGACAAGGGCTACGCGAAGTGTGTTGGGCGAACGATGAGCGACCAAGGCTACTTCGCGCGCACTGTGGCCGGCGAGGCCGCAAGCGCGGAGTACAAAGCGTGGGTGAGCGGCGTCAGAACCGGATCTGGAGCTCGACATTGATCCAATGGTGGCGCCACGTCTGGAATGCCGTACGCCACGGCTGGCGTACCGGCCTGAATACGTATCGTCATAGCCGGGCCAGTTCTCGGTGGTCACGATGAAGCAGAACAAGAAACCACTGCCGCCGCTGACGCACGCCCTCTCGCTGGTGTTTTCTACGCCGAACCCGCGCCGTGACCAGCGCGCTACAGAGGCATACGTCGATGTGAACGGTTGCGCCGGTTTGCTCGACGACAGAGGAGCGACGACAATGAGCCGCGAGAATTCGGCGCTCTGGGCGCGCTTGATTCTAGAACAGCAGGGCTGGGAGTTTGGTGCGGACTGGGCGCGGAGGTGCTCCAAGTGAGCCGCGAAGAGCTTCGACGTCGCTACGAAAGTAAGCGCCCCAGGCGACCCATTGGTCATGGCGCCACGGGCGCAGAACTCGATAGGCAGCGCGATGAGTACCTGCGTTTGCGTCGTCCTCTAGCTCAGCGGATTAGGGCTCGCAGATGAAGCAGTCTGGCCGATTGGTTACCGAGGCCCAACGGCGCGTATTCGCGAATCTGCGGCGCGGGCGCGAGGCGTACTACGGCTTCGACGGCATGTCCGCTAGAGGAGGCCTCACTCGCACGATCGCCTCGATGCAGAGGAAGGGCTGGATCTCGTCGCAGATTCAGCTCACGATCGACGGCAATGCGCTGTGTGACCAGCTCGGCATCGAGAGGCGGTCGTGAAGCAGTCGCGAACTAGGGTCCGGAAAGATCCGGTCTCGGGAATCCCGAGCCCTCCACCTATCCCGCACGCCCCCGACTGCAAGTGCGATCCGTTGCTCCACCGGTACAAATGCAAGCACTGCAAGCGCGTGGTCGGCTGGTGCATGGGTGCGCACGACGCGGTGGAGCGCCGGAGTGGTCCGATTTGCGACGACTGCGTCTGTCTGCTCATTCATCACGATGAATCCTTGTTGGACCTGGCGGAAACTCTGGAACAAATGGAACAGGATGATCCGACCATACGCGCCGCGGCGGCCCACTACTACGCCGCCGTGAAGAGGATTTTGGGTGAAGGAGGACGAGGAGTGCGAACGTGACCAAGGCAGAGCGGATTCGCGCGGCAAGGGGCTTCGTCTTCGGCGCACTCGACGGAGCCATCAACCACTCGTGGAGCGACTACGACCCGATCATGATGGGTTGGAGTAAGCAAGAACACCACGCGGTCATGACCGAGGTCGGGAGGATTCGCGACAAGTACCGCCGCTCCGCGGTGGGCGCGAGACTGGCTCAACGGTCACGGGGCCGAACGTGAAGCAGGGCACTCAGCGAATTCGCAAGGGCGTCCCGCCGGTCAGTTCCGCGGCGCTGGCAGAGCGTGCGGCGTTCACTCGGGGCTACGCTTGCGCGCTCGCAGACTGGGTGCGCCTCTTCAACGAACCGTCGACAGCCGCAGACGTTTTGCATCACAGCGGCCTGAAGCTGCTCCACCTCGAAGAGGCGGGCGTCGAGCCTTACGATCTCGACGTGCTACGGCCAGAGGTGGTTCGCCGGAGCAGGAGAAGAAAGTGAAGCCGTTGGACCTGATTCGTCAGGCGTACTCTTTCTTCCTGTTCTGGAAGTGGGATCGTGAGTACTACGCCGCGGCGCGCCGGATGAGAGGATGTGTACACATTCGAACGATGTTCGTGGACGTCGGAACGCCGCCGTACGATTGCGTCGAGAAGTGCCGTGACTGTTGGGCGCTCCGGCTACCAAAACTCGGAGGCGAATGGCCTACCAAGGAGCTGGAATGGACGCCGAACGCAGCTAACCCGCGCCGAGCGCGTCAGGTGAGCGCGCCCGAGAAAGCTGCGGTGCAGCCGTGAAGCAGTACGTGCTCGTGGTCGGCGCTTGGTTGCTTCTCGGCTGCGAATCCGCTCCGCCTCCGCCTCCGCCGGCTCCGGCGGAGCCGAACCTGGCGGCGGCCATCGCAGAGCTCAATGCGGATCTCCTGGCCTGCATGCGACGAGAGAACGATCGGCTGCGCGAAGAGAAGGTCGCGCTCGACGCCAAGATCAACGCCGCGATCGAAGAGGCGGCGACTCTACAAGCCGCTGCACTAGCTAGCGCGCAGCCCAGAAAACCGAAGCGGGAGCAATGAAAGGTGAGCCAGTCGCACTACCGAGTCCTTGTGCCCGTAGTCTTTTGCGACCATGACGGCTTTGCGTCCGGAGTTGCGGACGGCGAACCTTCGGCGCGATGGCCTACCGAGGTGTTTGCTAACGATTCGTGGTTCGAGATCATTCGGGATGGTGGGCCGCCGCTCTACGGAGTTCGCATCCGGGTGAAGGAGCATGCACCGTGAGTCAGCCTGAGACGTTCATGCCCGGAGAAGAACCGGAGGTCGCACCGGGCGTGCGTGCGATGGTGTTCGATACGCCGAACGGAATCTACATTCCGGTGATAATTGCCGATCGGCCAGGCAGGGGCGACGTCGCGCGCTACCTCGACTCGCTGCCAGCAACTCGGCGCGTTGTGTTTCCGACGGTCATCAGCGCTCGGCTGCGCGCGATGCTGGAACGTCGCGGCTTTGAGTTGACCTCCGAGTGGTCTCCAGAATTCGGGGAGCACGTGGACATCTACGAGCGACTCGGAAGCGTGCATCAGGGAGAATCCCGGTGAGGCGAGCTCGCCACCTCACGCCGTACATCCGCCGCCGACACTCGGGCGACCGGGCAGACAGCCTTCGCACCGCGCTCCGCATGGAGGTGTTCGGTGCGCGCTGCTACGTGCTCGTGCAGCGTGGGGTTCCACGCCGTGTGCTCGAAGTCGGTCGTACGCGGCGCGACTTGGCATCTGGCCTCGCTCTGCCCCCATCGGCGCGGCACGTGCGGAAGTGGGCGCGGCGCTTCCGGAAGTTCTGCAGCAAGGGAGCTCGGCCATAAGTGGGAAAGCTCGACCCTGCGAAGCCCGAAGGCACGACTGGACGCCGTGGAGGCGCCCCCCAAATCACGATACCGGGCAAGGCCTACAAGAAGCGCGTCTACGTGCATCGCGAGACGATCGAAATCATCGAGGCCATCGAGAAACGGCAGGGCGATAACACGTCCGCGTTCGAGGCTATGTTTCTCGTCAAAATGATCCGCTCCAAAGATCTCACGATCGCAACCCTCAGGGAGCACCTGCAGAAGCTCGGACGCGAGAAAGCCGAGCTCGCCCGACGTCGGAGGCCCGCGTGAATCTCCTGACCGACGATGAGGAAGCGCGCGAAGCCACCGTCGACGCGCTCGCCGGACGCGGCCGTAACGACCGGACGCTACGGGCAGACATCCGAGCGGCACGCGAGCGACAGCCTGAGCACCTGCGACATCGGTTCTGCCGCATCTGCGGGCCTTTCATGATGGAGTCCTGCCCGGCGGCGCCCGCGCACGATCTTCGACCGGAGGAGCCTTGAACGCGGCCCCGCCGGCCATGTTCTACTGTGGCTGCCACGGCGACTCGGGGCATTACCTCTGGACCGAGGACGAGGCGACGTCGCACTCGTTTTGGAAGCTGCAGCCATGGGGAAACGGCATCGACGGTAACCTCCAACCGTTTGCCCGGAACGGCTTCCATGTACCGAACGGCGCCGCCCGCTTCACCCAGGCCCACGGATGGTCGGCGCTCTCGTGGTGGGATAACAGCATCGACACCCGACACGGAAGCCACTCAACATTCGTTGTGGAAGGCGAATACCCGGCCGAGGTGGTACTCGCGATGGCGCGCGCGCGGTTTCCGTGGGTGTTCGCCCGATTCAAGTACGAGATCGTTCTCGGTGGAGGTGATAAGTGACGAAGCAGCAAGCCCTATCGGTGAGGTCGCTCTCAGGTTTGGACCGACTGGACGCGCGCCTGGAAGCGATCATCGTCTCCGACGAGAGCTTTCTCTACTACGCTCGGCAGTGGCGGCTGCTTCGACACCACCGCGCGCAGCTGCGCGACATGGCTAGCCGGTATCCGGTGATCATCGACTTTCGCGATGTGCGTGTCGTGCTGGAGAGCCCAGAGGAGGTCGACCGTCTCACGGCGAACATTCGAGCAAAGCTCAAAGAGCGATGGACTTCGTAGGGGATGAAGACGCCACGCGGTCTGCTCTGCAGGTCGCGCTCCGAGAGCACGACTGGGAGACCCGGGCCGCCGGGGTGCCTCGGGATGCGCTCCCGTCGGCGAACGTCGCTCGCATGTTCGTGACCGAGCTCCGTGCTCGTGGCTGGAAGCTCACGAAGGACGACGTCTGCGTGGTGTGCGGTACCGTCCTGATTCCGGACGATACGGAACCGCACTGCGAAGGGTGTGACGTCGACGGCCCCAGGTACACCGACCCGCCGGAGACATGATGCATGAGCCTCCTCAACGCATTTCCCCGTCCGCTGCTCGAAGCGCTCGCCGCGCACGAAACGCTCCGCAAGCTCGGCTTCACGCCGGACCAAATCTTCATTCATCAGAACCCACCACCGCTGCTCGACATCGCCGTGGTGCTCCGGCACCAGGGCAAGCAGTTCGCGGTCACGGTCGGCCAGTACGCCGCCGAGGACTGGCTGGACAAGTGGAAGGAGCTCGTCGGGCTCTTTAATTCACGTCAGCTTCCAGAGGACGAGTTCCAGACGTTCTACGAGAGCTCGCTCACCGGCGCGAACCACGTCTCGCTGCTGCTCGCGCTCGACCGGAAAGGCATCACGCCTCCGGGCGGATCGAACTGAGAAAGGATCGCTGCCCAATGTCCGACGACGTAGTCCGCAGAGCATTGGTTCGAGCCGTTGTCGATTGGAGGGCCGCCGCCCAGCACGGTCACCCCTACGACGCGGAACGCCCGATACCCGACTTCTTCACTCTGGAGGCTTTGGCAAAGTACGCGGGCGCGCTCGCGAAGGATATTGCCGAAACACGCGGCGACGTGCGGCCGATTCGCGATGGGCTCTGGGAGCTTCTGCCGGAGCAACAGCCGATCCCCATGCGGCTCTTTTGCGAGCACTGCCACGCGCAGCACGTCGACAAGGGGCGCTTCGCGACGCACATGCACCACACGCATACGTGCCAAATCTGCGGCCTGACGTGGCGCCCGGCGAAGGTGTTCACGGTCGGCGTGCAGTTCATCCCGGGATTCAAAGACACGGAGGCATAGATGGCTGAGAAAGCACCGATTCATTTCACCTGTCCCTGCTGCGAGGCACAACACACCCGCGGCTACTTCGACGGCGTGGCCCTGTTCCGCTGCCTGCGCTGCGGATATCAGGGTTACGGGTTCCACCCCGACCCGGTCATCGACAAGGGCGTCTACGAAGAGCACAAGGCGGCGAATGAGTGGAACGTGGCGCATGGACTCCAGGCTCACGACCCGTTCAGCAGGCCCGGGCTCGGTGTCGGGACCGAGAGCGCCGGATGAGCACGAGCGAAGCTCACGGCGTGCTACCAGCCGCTCTGCGGATGTGGTTCGACGCACCGAATCTCCTAGCGAGCTACGAGCGCCACGGCATCGTGATCGTCACGGTCGGTTTGCGCATAGAGGCTGCCGCTGCTGCCGCTGCGAAGCTTGCCCAGATGATCGCAGACCACAGAGCGGCCGGAGCTGGCGATCCGGAACGCCTCGACACGCTGGATGAGCTCGTCGTCATGATGCGCGACGTGTTGAGGAACAAGGACGGGCAGATCTTACCCCTCGACGTTAACGACGCTTCGCCACTCGACGCGCTGTTCGGAGCGACCTCGTGAAGTGGTTCGGTAAATCCTGGGGCGCTCCAGTCTGCACGCCGGAGGACAGGGCACCGTTGCCCGACGCGCCGTGCGTCTGCTGCGAGACCCGGTTCAAAGCGGATGACCAGGGCGTCATCCTGCCGTTCGTGGGAGGCCCGGACGATCCACCGGAACTGCCGTACCACCTTGCGTGCTTCCGAGATGCGCTCGGGCTCGCGCCAAAGGATGAATCATGAGCCTGCGCGACGACGTGCGCTGGGTCCGCGAGGCTGCGGACGGCCTGCTCGTCGGGTGGCTGCCAGGGCGGCTGCCGAAATGGAGCACTAGCGAGGGCGAGCAGCTCGGCTGGCTCGTGCTGCTCCTCTGGAGGAAGTTCTACGACGCGAGCATGGCGCGTACGGTGCTCGAAGCAGAGGTGCAGACCCTGAAGGGCGACGTCGACGGCCTTCGCGCCACGAACGAGCGGCTGACGGACCTACTCGACCAGCCCGAACGGGAGGAAGTTGTAGAGGCGCTCGCGGTAACAGGGAGACAGATCGGAAACTACTGGGTCCAGGAGTTTGATGGTGACCCGATGGAAATTGCGCTGTGGGATGGCACTGTGTGGTTAACCTGTGGCTCCGCAGTCGGCAGCGCGGAGGTCCACAGGGTTCTTTCAAATCGGATACCCGAGCCCTAAGGCGCAACCCTGATCGCAACAGTTACTGGGAGGTCGTACAGCCGCGGTGGAACCCAGGAGGCGTAGCTGGCTGTAGCGGCAGCAGTGGCGTCATGGCATGCTGCGTGCATTGGTTAGCAGTCCAATGACCCGCCGAGCCGATGCCTACGAGATCACAGTGACGAACGACGAGACGGCCGGACTGCTTCGTCGCCTTGATGCCCTCGGACTAGGTGACGGCCTGGTTGTTCGAAGCGCGGCTCGCAGGATGAGCCTCACGTACGACACTCTGGTCAAGCTGCTCGACGCGGCGGACTGCAAAGCAACCAAGGAGCTCCCCACCAATGTCCCACTACGATGACCACAGAGTCCGTGCTGCGCGCGAGCGCGAGAACCGCGCCTTCGATCAGAAGGCCATGACCCTCTCGTTCGAGGTCTCGAACCCCAAGTTCGAGATGACGGATGACGACAACGAACCGGAGTTCGTCACGCTCGTCCTGCCGGCGAGGTACGAGGTGTGCGACACGTGCGAAGGCAAGGGATCCCACGTCAACCCGTCGATCGATGCCCACGGCATCTCGGGCGAGGAGTTCGCCGAGGATCCGGACTTCGAGGAAAGCTACCTGTCCGGTCGCTACGACGTAACGTGTTACGGCTGCGGCGGGATGCGCGTCGTGCCAGTTGTCGATGAGGACCGCGCCTCGAAGGCTGACTTTGTGCTCTACGAAGAGCACGCCGACGAGTGCGCGGCCTACGATGCGGAAGAGGCTTCAGAGGCTCGCTACTTCGCAGCGTTCGACCGCTGAGGGCGCTGAATGACCGCTCGCACCCTCCGCACTACCGACCCGAAGCGGGCCGTTGACGGACTTCGCGGCGGCCGGCGCGTACGGCTCGACGTGCCACCCGCGCAGGTCGATGCAATTCGCGCCATCTTCGCCGCGCACTATCCGCCTGCCGTTATCGCGCGGCTCGACGTTCGGGGATCCGAGGTCGCGGAGCGCGCCGGATGCCTCGCCCTACGCACCACGCGCCAAGGCGTCCGCGTCGGCCTCTATCGGTCGCTAGAAGCTGGCCTGGAGTCGGATCCGAGCGTCCCGTACACGACGGTCTGCGAGACGCACGGAACGCTGGTGTGTCACGAGACTCGGCGCGCTGCTGAGCAGTCGCTCTCGCATCCGGAGTCGTGGTGCGATCAATGCCGGGGAGAACCACCGGAGGAGTGCGTAGGTTCAACCGGAGGCTGACGACCATGACGACGAGTGCCACGACCACCAAGATTCGATACCGTGTGCTCTACCGCGAGTCCGGGCGCGATATTTCGGTCGCCGCCCCGGCTGTTGTGAGCCGCGCGAGGTACCGAGACATCGGCCTCGTGGAGGCTGATGATCTGGAGGGCCTGTTTCGGGAGATGAACGCCGTAGACGGAACAGAGACGTGCCGCAAACTGCGTGTGCGCAGCATGTCCGTTGGCGACGTTGCGATCGACACCCGCGTGGGCCAAGGCGTGGCGTACTACTGCGCGAGCTACGGCTGGCGCCGCGTGGGGTTTGTGCCGTGAGCGACGCTTACTCGACGGACAATTTGCTCATCGACGCAGCGGCACGTACGGAAGAAGCCATTGCGTACTGCCGCAAGGCGCTCCAACAGATTGACGACACGCCCACGCGGCTGGCGCTCGGACAGGCTATCCTGCGCATACAGGACGGGCGCCACGAGATCCGGAGCGCACGCGAAATGCTGAGCGAGCTCGACAAGGGATGAATGAGCGACGAGGAGGCAAACGCCGAAGAGGCACCCGAAGCGCCGCGGCGGCTCACGTGGCTCTGCCCGATCTGCCGCCAGCGGCTGTGGCTCCGCACCGCCAGCGAGGACGAGGCGATATTTCACGAGCGCTGCGAAGCGCACCGGCGCGCCAAGCGCGTCTGTAACGCACGAGTGCTGATGAAACAGCTGAAGTCCAACGGGTTCGTCCCGCTCCGGCGCGCCTCACTGAACGACTTCACCACCGAATATCTCGGCTTGAACGATGCCGGGCTCGTCCAGTGGCATCCCACGCACATCATTGGCGACTCCTATGTTCGCTCCACTCCGTGGGGACCTGTTTGGGCAGCCGACTACGACCAGTACCTACGACGGAAGCGGAAGCTGTCGCTCCAGCGACGGGTGGTTGAGCTCCGAGAAGCGGCGGCGAGTCCCGAGTCGATCGACAGTCTCAGGGCCTTCCTCGCGTTTGCGCAAACGGACGAGGTTGACCTCGGCGGTGAGCCATGACAGCATTGGCAGCAATGAATCTGTGCCTGAGCAACCACGAGGCGCATCTCGTCCGCGACGCCCTGGCGTTCGCGGTGCGAAACAGTTTCGGATCTGCCGGACAGCGGCGTGCGCTGGTGGCCATTGCCGAACACCGAATACTTCACGAGTTGCTCCATCCGAAGAACCGGCGCGCGAAGCGCCCGATGAGCCCGTGGCGTGTGTCCACGTGGCGGCAGGAGATGTACGAGACCAAGAGCACGTTTCTGCCGGCGCCCAGCCTCAAGGCCGTGCTCTGCCTCGTTCGCATCCTGTGCGGTCCGGGAAACTGGACGGCAAAACTGGTGACGTCCACATGACCGACGTGGACCCGGACACCACGGGCGCGGATGTGACCGCGCTGCGCGCGGCTATCGAAAAAGCGGACCGGCTCATCGAGAAAAACCGGGAAGCAGGCACCCTGCTGGTAGACCTGAAGCGATCTCTCGTCCTGCGCCTGTTGCACACGCAGTACCCGAGCCTGAGCATCACCGACGAAGCAAAACTCCTCAAAGGATACGGAGTGCAGCTGCCGAAAACATGACCTCCCGAACCTCAACAGCTACCATCCCGAAGATGGAGACCAGCACGCGCTACATCGGGTTCTGTCCGGTCTGTCAGCGGCAGATCAAGGTTCAGAGCGGCCTCCTGGTGCACCACGGCTACAAGCGCCCAGGGATCGGCGTGATTGTGGGCGACTGCTTCGGCGTGAACATGCCGCCGCACGAGCTTTCGTCGGAGACCGCGCAGGCGTACTTGGAACAGGCGGTCGTGCCACGAATCGTTGCAGTGGAAAGGATGCTCGTGCACCTGGGACCACCCGGTGAGCCGGAGTGGCTGCAGTTCGAGGAGTTCAACCGCGAGACCCGGCAATACGAGCCGGTGAAGCGGTCCCGCTCGGAGGTGTCCGAGTACGACTGGGAGCGACGGCTCAGATCCGTCCGTATCCAAACGCGAAACGAGCTGGAGTACTGGCAGGGCGAGGAGAAGCGTCTGGAGAACCTCGTGGCGACCTGGCAGCTGCAGCCGCTCATGACGGCAGAGGAGGAAATCGCGAGGGCCACAGAGACGCGAACCGAACGCACGCGCCGGAGAGAGGCCGATCGCGAGCAGCGTGTGGCCGAGGCCCTGGTGAGCCTCCAGCAGCGGATCGACAGCGCCGTACGGAACAAACGGCCCGCTACGATCGAGGACTTGTTCCGTGAAGGTTACCGCAAGCTCATCGAGCTCAGCGGCAACCGGCTCGAACGCGATGACGTTCTCCGTCTCTTGGAGCGCGACCACGTGTGGCGGGCCTTCGGCCTCATCCGCCCCGATGGCTCGTACCTTTTAGAGTGGCAGGAAGTCACGAAGGCATTCGAGCCCTGGAGCCCGTGGGACCGCGGACGCGCTCCGGCGCCCTTTCCTGCTGAACTCGGCGGGGGCAAGGCCAAGCTCCGGCGGTGACCCTTGCAGGGGAAGCGGGACGTGATAGAACCGACTGCATCGGCAGCAAGATGGCGAAGAAAAAGAAGCAAGAGCAGGCGGAGCCGAGCTGCCAGCTCGTCATCCGCGAACGACTGAAGGCACTCGACGATGCGGCCGACTCTGCCGTAGAGTCGGTTGCAGATCACGTCGGAATCAGCAACGCCGTGAGCACGGTTGCTACTGGGCTTTTCATGTCGGCGGCCAGTATGGCCTGGCACGTAACAGAGCTCACCGAGGAGGAATTCGTGGAGACCGCTCGCCGATGCTACCAGCGGATCGCCGAGACCCATGCTCACTGCGAGCGAGGTGGGGGCACGGAAGGCTCTGTTCCTCACCATCACGCGCGCGAGAACCTGAACTGAGCTCCGCACATGAGCTCGCGTAAACGCACGCTGACCAAAGACGACTGGCACAAGGTGTTCGGGCTCCGCTGCCGATCGAAGCGCGGGCAGCGGCTCTCGGAGGACGAGCAGGCCTTGGTGGACGCAGCGTACCGCCAGGACGTCGACAGGTACGCCGCAATGGAACCAGACGTCTTCGACGCGACCGTGCCGTTTGGGTCGCAGGCTCGGGCTCGGAGAGTAAAGCGTGGCGGATGACGGAGACCTTCAGCACTGGAGAGACGAAGCGGCGCGGCTTCGCGACGAGCTCCGCCGGCTTCAGAAGGCGCATGCGATCCTTGCGCACCGGGAGTGGTTCGCTGTCGGGCCCGACGACGGAAGCGCCCTGCGCGATCCCGAAGGGCGCTTCACGCTCTTCTTCTGTGACAGAAGCGGTACATTCCCGTGCTGCACGCTCGGTCCAAAGGACGTGCTGCTCGTCGGCCGCTACACCGGCGAGCCGGAGCGCGAAGCCGCGGTCGTCGCGCTCGCGGGAGAGACTTGAACCATGTGGAACGGCCTAGACCCCTGGGATCTCTACTCGCTCTTCGCGTGCGCGATCGTCGGGTTCGTCGTGTTGGCGAGGTGCCTCTACGAGCTTCGATGACTGTTGCCGCGCTGCGCGTCGAACTGGAGCGCGAGGACGTGATGTGGGGCCTCACGATGATGCGCAGAGCGGAGGCCTGGGAACGATGGGAAACCGCTGAGGCATTGGTGCGCAGGCATCTACCAACGGGCGTGTACGTGCGCATGCCGCTTACGCTGATGCCGGACTGGTACCGTAATCTCTGGTGGGACCGAACACAGGTCGACGGTCGCGCCGCCCTGAACGACATCGACCAGCGAACTGTGGAGCTGAGAGGCGTGGGACCCGGAGGCACCGAGACGCTCTACCGTGTGGCCACCGTCGACTTCCTGGACGCAGTGCTAGCAGGCATCATCGGGGACGCCTCATGACGCTCGCCGAGATTCGAGAGATTCTTCTTCGCGAGCTCGCCGTTTCTGCGCTATCCGGTCGCGAGAACAATTACTTCAACTTCGAACGCGGCGGACCGCGATTCACTCTACTTCGGAGGGTCGGAAAGCCGCTCGTGCTTCGTCACGTGCGCCGCGGGCAGCGCATTCGTTGGTACGAGAAGATCTACAGCGACGAGCCCCTCATCGTGGAGCGCGTCGAGACGGAACAGGTGATGTTCGAGAGCCCACGCCTCGTGATTCGGATGTCGCACTTCCTCAACGCCATCGCGAAAGGTGCGGCTCTGGACGCATGAGCATCGCGACCCTGAAAGAGGATCTCATGCGTGAGCTCGCCGTTGCGGCGCTGGCCGAACCGCCCGCGGGTTTCCTGCCGATCGGTGGCAGCACGGACCTGATTGACTGGGAGAGTGGACCGACCTCTCCGCTACGCCGAGAAGCGTTGTTCCGCGCCCGGGGCCCAGCGCTGATCGTCGCTCACGTCCACGCCGGCTCGCGTATCTGGCTCGCCACGGGTACTTTCCCGCAGAACGGTATCGTATCGATCGTGGAGACCAACGTGGTCCATTGGACCAACGATCACGTCGGCGTCTCTCGGCTCTGCGTTCGCAGGGACCCTGCGCGTCCACCACGGCGCTTCGAAACGGAGCACATGCCGCTCTTCCCGGAGCCGAGCCACATCGCCGCCTTTCTCTCGAACGTACTCCACGGCCATGTGCAGGACGCATGAAGCTCGGCGAGCTCATCAAAGCCGCGGAGCGGCGCTTGAAACGGGTCGAGCGCACGCTCGCGTTCGACCTGCTTCGCGGTGATGACTGGGGAGCGGACAAGCGTCGATACCGCGCGTACGAGAAGGTTTCGGTTGGCGAGTACATCGCCACTGGCGATGAGGTCGAGTTCCACCGCTCGCTCCTGCCAAAGGATAGCCCTTGGTACGGTGCCACGGCGCCCAGCCAAGCGTTCCACTGGAATGACTGGACGCGGCTGACGGTCGATCGCATCGGCCCGGACTGCGTGCGCGTCCTGCTACCCGGACGTGGTAGCCACCCGATGCCCGTCGGCGACTTTGTGCGCGCCGTCGTGCGAGGCCACATACGCGAGCCTGTTTCCGCTGGGTCGGAAAATGCGCCTACTTGAGGGAATGTTGCTGTCACTGCTGTCGTAGGCTACTCTGGCGGCATACACGCCGTAAAACAAGGAGACCCGATGACCAACGTAGTGATTTCCACCGAACGCGCGCGAGGCTGCGGTTACCGCAAACCTGCAAAGGACGGGGTGGGCATCTACCTCGTCGGCGATGGGCTCGGCGAACCTTGCGGGCTCTTGCCGTACCCCCTGGAGGTGTGCCCGTGCTGCGGCGGCGGCATCAAGGCGACCCGAGGCTGGACGTGGGTCACGCCGCAACTTCTCTTCGGCAAGGGGGACGTCCTGAGCAAGATCGCTGGCGTCGAACGCGAGTGCGAGAAGGCGCGACATCTCAAAACCGTTAGCGCCACACGCAGGATCTATGACGAGCTCGCAGCGAACGGTGCGTGCGCCAGGTGCCCGATCGGCAATCCGCCGGCCGGGCTGCACGGCCTGCTCTGGATCGGCGAAGCGTTCTATGCGACACCGGACGACTTTTCGCGCGAGGCGCAGGCGCAGGGCGTCTCTCGGAAGATCAAGGCGGTCCCGAAGGGCTTCAAGCTCGGCGAGACGTGGGTCATGCTCGCGCATCGCAAGGCCGTGCGGAACCCGGAAACGGGCGCACGAGAGCTGCCCGGAATCTTCACGATGTTCAAGCCGCGCGGGATCGATCTCGTGATCAAAGACGACGACGACGTCCCGGAAAAGGCGACGAAGCTCGCCGAACAGATCGGCGACGGCGCTCGGATCGTGAAGGTCGTTCGCGACGTCGACGCCCAGCTAGACATGGCCAAGGCGCCCGAGGCGCCGCAACCGGAAGCGCACTGAGCCGTGAGCGGCTCGGTGCTGATCGTGGGGGGCGACCGAGCCCCCCACGGGATCGATGCGCTCGCCGCTCGCTTCGGTCTACCCGTCGAATGGGTCGAGGGCACAACCCGCAAGGTCGAGCAGGCGGAGCGCCGCGTACGATCCGGCTCGGTCGCCGCGCTCGTGGTCCTGGACGGTTATCTCTCCCACCGGACGTTCGGCACCCTGCTGGCTGCCAGCCGGGCTACCGGTACCCCGTTCGCCTACGCCGGCCGTGGCGGCAAGGCAGCCGTGGCGGCCGCCGGAGAGGCGCTGGCCGCCCCTTTGGCGGCGCGGAGGGTGGCCTGACCCGCTCGGGCGTACCGCGTACGCCGCGCACCCAGCGGGCCGCCGCGGCGGCGGCGCCCACCGGCGGCGAGGTGCTCGTCCTGGCCGCTCCCAGGCTCGGGCGGGCGCCATGGCCGCCCACCTACCTGGCGCGGGTTCACGACCTTCGGGGGCAGCTCAACGACCTCGGGAGCCTGCTGCGGCCGCTCCAGGACGCCCACCGGGCGTTCAAGGCGCTCGGCGGGGAGGAGCCGACCGAGGGCGTCACCGAGCGCTGGACGCTGCCGGCTGGGGCCTCGCTGATCGTCGAAGCCGGATTTCGCTTGACTACCGAAGTAGGCGACATCGGCCGTGGCGTGATTCCGCCTCCTGACCCGGTAGTGTGCCTCGCGTCGGCGCTGCACACCGCGGAGCTCTGGGCCGAGGCCATGACCACCTTTGCGCAGGCCGCCCGCTGGGCGATCGAGCAGGCTGAGCAGTGGCACGTAAGCGTTCCCGGATTCGACTGAATCGACCTTGTGACACAATGGAGAGACCGTGACGAAGAAGAACACAAAGACGGATCGCGTGAGCCTCGGACCGGTGATCGGCCCGAATGCACGGCTCGCCATGCGCGAGACGGATGGGAACATCGAGCCGATCGTTGTGCGCCGCGTGCTCGACGGCGAGCCGCTACACGACGGTACTGAGATCTCTGCTGTCGAGAACCCCAACTGCAGCTGCGGTCACTGGCAGGACTTGAAGCCGGTGTACAAGCGCGAAGGGCGCGCGACCGAGAGCGGCCCGGCTCAGGTCGCGACCCCCGAGTACAGAGCTGGCTACGACCGCATCTTCGGGAAGCGCCCGACGGTGGGGCTCGCGTGAGCCTACTGAACCTGGACTTTCTCGTTGGTTGCCTGTGCGGCTCTTTCGTCATCCCCGCACTAGTCCGCCGGATGTCGACGGGGCGATGGGACGGCTGGATCGAAGCGCGCCGGCAGAAACCAGCGCTCGGCTCTACTGTGCTCGCGTGCCTTCCGTGGACGAGCGTTCACGCGGTGACGTACAACGGGCCCGACGGCGGCGGAGAAATTCCCGAGGATGCACCAGCTCTGCTGGCGTCCAATGCCACAGCGCCCTCACTTCCGGGTACGCTAGGAGCATGTCCAGCGCCCTAATCACCGTCACGAGCCGTGCGCTCGAACCGGCCAAGGCAGCGGAGCTGCGCGCGACCGCCGAAGGGGCTACCGAATTCCTGAAAGCCGCTCGTGCCCCGAGCACACATGCCTCCTACGCATCGGACTGGCGGCAGTTCAGCGAATGGATCGAGGGTCACGGACTCGACCCGATTCCGGCGGATCCGCGCATGGTTGCCCTCTGGATCAGCCACATGGCGCGCGCTCTGAAGCGCAAGCCGTCGTCGATCCGCCGAATGCTCACGGCGATCGGAACCATCCACCGTCGCGCAGGCCATCCGAACCCGTGCGAGCAGGAAGTTGTCCGCGAAGAGATGCGCGGGATCGCCAACACGCTCGGCGTGCGACCGAAGCGGGCGGCGCCGCTCTTGATTCCACACCTGGAAGCCATCATCGCCGGCATGGGCGAGGGGCTCCGGGCCGCCCGTGATCGCGCGATCGTCCTCGTCGGCTGGAGCGGCGCTATGCGTCGGAGCGAGATCGCGGCTCTACGTGCCGAGGATCTGACGTTCCTCGACAAGGGCGTCAGCGTGCTGATTCGCCGGAGTAAGACTGACCAGGAAGGTAAGGGAGAGAACGTAGCCCTCTTCTACGCGACGCGGACGGCGCTCTGTCCCGTGCATGCGCTCCAGGAATGGATGCGCGCCGCGGCGATTACGGCGGGGCCGCTCTTTCTCCGCCTGAGCAGCCACCGCGACGCGCAGATCATCGCCGATCCGATGTCGCCAGAAATGGTTCGGTACATCGTACAGACGTGGACCGACCGCGCAGGTGTGCAGCCTGAGCAGATCGGTGCGGTGTTTTCGGCGCACTCGCTTCGCGCCGGCTTCATCACCGAGGCCGCTCGCAACGGCAAGGCCGAGTGGACGATCGCGAAGCAGTCGCGTCATAAGAGCGCCGACGTGCTCCGGACGTACATCCGAACCGCCGATGCGTTCGAAGGGAACGCGGGAGAAGGACTGCTGTGAGCGCCTACGAGGCGGCGCTGCTCCGAGAATCGGTGGCGCATGTCCTGGCCGGCGGCCGCGTATGTCCAGTGTACGGGCTGCCGCACTGGGTCTGCTCTACGTTGCACTTGATCACCGGCGTCTGCCGCACGGTGACGACGGGGCGCTTTGAACGGGTCAGTGGCGGGTTCGCATCGAATGCCGACAAGAGCGGCATTTACCGGCCGTGGATAGTGAGCCGCCCTGAGTGTCCGCATCACCCGGACGCGCAGGGCGAGACGTACTGGTCGACGCCCGCTGCCTCCACGCTCGATTGCGAGCAGCAGGCGATACAAGGCGGACCGTGAGCAGTTCTTCGACCGACGTACTGGCCGAACACGACGACGAGCACTGCGCTTGTGGCTGGGAGCGCATCCTGGAGATCGACTTCGAGGGGATACCGGCAGCGGTTCTCGCCGCATTTCCGCCTTCGTTCACCGTGCTTTACCGCTGCCCTCGCTGCGGCCTGCAGTGGAGCGTACACTTCGACAAGGAGCCCGAGAACTGATGGCGCGCGCCGATGATATGGCTGGCGTCTGTGACCGCGAGTGCGCCGTTACCGCCCTCTCCGGGGCGCAAGTCTGTCCGATCTATCGTCTTCCGTGCTGGCTCTGCGTCGTGCTCCACATCATGACGGGGACCCTCCGGAGCGTGACCGAGGGACGCTTCGATCGGTTCGCCGGCCGCAGCTTCATGTTGCCGCTCGACGGCGATCAGAAGTACCTCTGGTCGCTGTGGCTCGTGTGCCCCCACCATCCAGGTGCCAGCACCATTGAGTACGCCAAGCGCCACGGACCCTCGTATTGGCACTACGCCGAACCCTCGCTCACGTCCACGCCGGTGACGCCGGCAAGGAAGGTGAGCGATGGCACATCACAAGCGGAAGCGACCGAAAAAGCGGCGGGCAGGCTGCCTCTACTGCAAGCCCCACAAGGCGAACGGGCAGGACGCGCAGCGGCGCCAAGAGATGCGCGCCCGGCTCTCGGAGGCTGAGCAGCGGAGCGACGCTTGACGGCCGGCGCTGCCGCTGGCAGCGTTGGCGGCATGGCATTCGACCGATTCGTCTACTGGAGGAAAGGGACGCGGCCCACCCGCGAGCAGGTGCAGTTCGTCCTGGAGGACTACGTGCGGGATCTGGCTACCGAGGTCAAATGGGAGCAGGACCGGTTCCTAGTGACGCTCCCAGGGATGGGCTCCCATCCAGCCGCCCGGATCGACGAGTCGGATACGACGCGCCTAGCCGCTGCGGAAGAGCGAAAGAATGAGCGATGGTTCGAGGTCTACGTCGACACGGACAACATCGACGTGATCACTCGGCGCGGGGACTGGATCACCAACGCCATCGCGACGGAGTTCGCCCGGATCTGCGCACAGTTCTGGCAGGGCGACCTGCAGATGGGGTGAAGAGCGGCGCATGGTTGCGATGTCCGACGTCGTCGCTGGCACCGAGCGCTGGCACGTGGCGCTCGCCGACTGCCTGTTCGCGCTCTCTTGCCTACCTGACGCTTCGGTCGATTCGATCGTGACGGACCCGCCGTACGGTCTAGGCACGCGAGACCCGACCGCCGAAGAGCTCGTCGCGTACCTGACATGTGGCGAGCTAGGGATTCAGCCCAAGGGCCGTCAGCACTGCGCGAACACAGTCCTTCGGGGCGCCTGTATCACGAATCCTAATGATCCTGAAGCCTCTACTTCGCAATTGACGGTCACGTTTCGTGTCCGCTTCTCTTCTGCTTTTGCGATGGCTGTCCGGAGTGTCCAGCTCCAGCACGAGGCGCTTCCCCACGAGAAAGTCGACAACATAGGCGGCGAACCCCAACTCGATGACATGCTGGTACCGGCACCGCACTCCGCGCCTACGCAGCGCACTCCGAACAGCCAGTTCCGTCTTGGGGAATTCCAAGGTTCTGCCGGATGCGTAGGTGTGTGCCGCTGTTTTACGCATCTTAGCGAGTCCCGCTTTGCTGTATCGGTACGGCTTGACGACGACTCGCTTCGAGAGCCCGAGGCTTCTGCCAGCGTAGTGACACCGACGAGAACAAAACTGCGAGCCGTGCTTACTCTTGATCTGGGAACGACATCGGGAGAACTTTGTCTTGCAGACGGCACAGACCAGACGGACAGCGGTCTCCTGCTTGCGCCCACGAAGAATATAGGAACACCGCCTGCTGCAAGTGGTGTGTCTCCCTCGCTTCAACAGCCACTTCACAGCTCGGTAGGCCCGTCCACAGACGGGGCACGCACGATCCACGTGGCTGTTCCCGTCGCTCTTCTTCGGCGCTTCCACCAATCCAGCGTCTCACACAAAGATTTCATGGGCAAGGACTGGAGAATCCCACCTATTTCCGTCTGGCGAGAGCTTTACCGCGTCTTGAAGCCCGGGGGCCATGTGCTTTCGTTCGGCGGCACCCGTACCTTTGACTTGATCGCGCTCGGCCTCCGCGCGGCGGGCTTCCAGTTCCGCGACACGATCGGCGCCGAGGGCGTGCTGCGGTGGGTGCAGTCGCAGGGCATGCCGAAAGGGATCGACGTCGCGAAGGCGATCGACGCGATGGTCGGAGTCGCGCCTACGGTCATCGGCACTCGCGTGCTCACGGGATCGGCGGCCATGTCGACAGCCGAGAAGGGGGGCACGTACGCGGCCGCAACGCGCAGCGCCGGCAGGAAAAAGGAGGTTGCCGTCACAGCTCCGACGTCGCCCGAAGCGCAAGCGTGGGACGGATGGAACGTCGCGCTGAAGCCGACGTGGGAACCCATCCTGATCTTTCGCAAACCGCTCGACGGCACCGTGGCCGAGAACGTACTGCGCCACGGAACCGGGGGGCTCAATGTCGACGGATGCCGCGTGCGAGTCGATCCCGATGCAGACGCGGATCAGCTTCGACCGGTGAGCCGCGGCCAACGCACCGACGATGACGGCTGGGGCATGAATGCAACCGGCAGCACCACTGGGCAGGTGGTGAGCCCGGAGGGCCGCTGGCCACCGAACCAGCTGCTCTGCCACCTGCCGAGCTGTCTGCCTACCAAGACGATCGACGTCTGGGATTGTGCACCAGGCTGTCCCGTAGCCGCGCTCGACGCGCAGAGCGGAGAATGCCCCGCCGGTATCGCGGTCCTACGCAACGGCGGCGGGGGCAAAATATTCGGAAGCGAAAACACGAGAGGTCCGTCGCCGGACGGCGGATACACGGACACTGGCACGGCATCGCGGTTCTTTCCGCAGTTCGGCTGGGATCCAGTGCTCGACGGTCCTGGCTTTCTGTACGTTGCGAAGGCGTCGGGCGCCGAACGCGACGCCGGCCTCGACGGCGAGATCAACACGCACGTCTCTGTGAAACCCGTCACGCTCATGCAGTGGCTCATCCGCCTCGTGACACCGCCCGGGGGACTCGTGCTCGATCCGTATTCGGGTAGCGGTACTACCGGAGTTGCCGCGATGCGCGAGGCCGGAGGCTTCCGTTTCCTAGGGATCGACGTCGACCCGGACTACGTGCCGATCGCCATAGCACGGATCCGTCACGTCTCCGGTGGGCACTACCGGACGCTCGCCGAGATCGCCGCCGCGGCCGCCGCGGGTTCCGCCGGTCCACAGAAGCAGCTCGGCCTCTTCTGAAGACGTGCCTTGACATCGCGGCGACGCCGGTGGCAGCTTTGGCGTCATGGCCTACAAGGGCCCCGTCGCCACGATGCGCGAAGAGATGGAACGGGAGAGGGCCGCATTCGCTCTCACCGGCGAAAAGCCACTCGAACCGGACTCATGCCCGATCGCTCAGAAGGTACTGCGTGCTCGGCTGTTCACGCCTTTCCCATTTGTCTTCCTCAGCGACGGCAAACCGTTCCGACCGTGGCGTATAGGAATGGAAATGGTTGCGCCCAAGTGGTTCTGGGATGGAACCGGGCGCGCGTTGAACGATGACGCCGATGGGCTCGTGGTGGTGTGGACACGCAAGGCCCATCGTGCCTGGAACTCTCAGAGGTTCGCGACTCGCAGCATCGCCTCCGCAATCCTGCAGGGAGAGATCAAGGACGTTTTTTGGTGGTGACCGATCTGATCCCCGCGAGGCTCCTCCCCGTCGCCGCGATTCGCGCGGACATGGATCGCGAACGCGCGATGCGTGGACTCACCGGCGAACAGGTGCCTCAACCGAGCAAAGACACCATGGACGTCGAAGACGTTCACCTCCGCAAGGCCCTGATGCGGAAGCTCCGATGGCCACGTGACGGCGCGCGCAGGCCGTGGCTAGTCGGCATCGCGATGCTCGGTGGGCCGGGCGCACCCTGGCAGGGCGTCGGCAACGTCGTGCGAAGCTGGTCGGCTTCTAGCTTCTGTACCGTTTGGCAAAAGCTGCCACTGAAGGAGCACCCACAGATGAAGCAGTGGAAGAGCCAATGGGTGGACGTGAATCGGATGGCTCTCGACATCTTCTACGGCCACATCACGGATCCGTACCGATGATGCTCCTCAACTGCACCCACTGCGACGATCTCGTCGTGCTCTTTGAGACTAGGGAGCGGTCCTGCATCTGCGGCCGGTCGAGCGGACAGCTAAAGGGGCTCAAGGGCCAGGAAAAGCCCGCCGTCACTGGCGCTGCCCGCATCGTCGAAATACCGTGGGAAGAGTACGACCAGGCGTCCAGCGGGACCTGGCAGCGCTGGCGTATTCTCAAGGCGCCGCGGCAGGGTTGACACCATACGGCAGCGATGGCAGCGTTGGCAGCATGACGGTTCTGTTGTGCCTAGGCGCTGTTCTCCTGGGCTACGCCGCCCGAGCGGCACAGGAACACTATCTTCAGCGTCGTCGCGAGCGCGCTCTTCAGGCTCTCAGCGGAGAGCTGCCCGACTGGGAGAAGCGCTCCAGGGACCTAGAGGACCACGCTGACCGGGATGAAATAGAAGGCAACCTCACGAGCGCAAGGGTGTGCCGTAAGAAAGCGGCCCGCATGCGCCGTGTCGCACTACGGCGCCTAGGCCGCGGCCGCGCGGCGCTCCCATGATGATGACGTACCTGTTCACGCACCTCGCTGCGTGTGCGCTCGGATACGGCGGGCGCGTCTTCCTCGAATGGCGACAGCAGCGCCACCGTGAGCGCCTGCTCCGAGCACTCGGCGGCAAGCTACCGGACTGGGAGGAACAGGCGCGGGCGCTGGAGAGCACGGCGCACCTTTGTCTTTCCGAGATGACCCAACTGTCGGGTGCTACGCACGCCGCGAACACCTTGCGCGCAGAGGCGGACATCACTCGTCGCCGAGGGCGCCGACGTGACCGGGAGTGGCTATGAAGAGCCGGTTGGACTGGCTCGTCGCGCTCGCGTGGCTCTCATTCGCGTGGGCGTCTGCGCGAGCGCCCTCTTTCGGTCCACCCATGAAATACATTCGGGTATTCGACGCGGTGCTCGCTCTCGCGTGGGCGACGTTCGCATGGCTGAGCTACGCGCGCCGACAGGCCATGCTCCGTGAGCGCGCCTTTGCGGCTCTAGCTGGACCGTTGCCGCCGGCTGCAAGTACGGTCCTTAAACTCGAATCGAGAGGTCCGGCCGTGCTCCGGTGGAAGGCTCGACTTTGCGAGCTCGGCTACGACGTGCCAGCGGACGATGTGTTTGACGAGAAAACAGCTATCGCCACCGCGGCCTACCAGCAGTCGCTCGGGCTCGTAGGAGACGGGATCGCGGGTCCGAAGACGCAGCGCGCTCATTTTCGACGCCGCTTCCGGTGGTTCCGATGACGACGATCGCGCTTTTCGCCATCAGTGGCGTCGCGGGCTTCGGCCTGGGGACCCTTCTCGGCTACTGTGTTCCGAAGCTCTACGCACGGGCGGTCGCAAAAGCTGTCGAGCGGGAGCGCGTCGTGGCCGCGTTGGCGGGACAGCAGGTACCAAGCTGGGAGCGGACCGCCTCGGAGCTGGAGCAGGCGGCGGTCGAACAAGCGAAGCGCGGGAATACAACCCGCTCGCAGGCGCTGCTTGACCAGGCCGCGGGAGTACGCGCCCGAGGCGCGGCACGTTGACGGCCGGTGACGCCAGTGATAGCGTCGGCTGCACGACGACGATGGACTCAGACGCCGAGCGACTCCGACGCATTCGGTGGTGCCGCTGCGGGCAGCCGTGGATCCCGGCGGCTGGCCTCTACGGCACGACCGAGGAGACGGAGTGCTGCGCCTGCGTACTCCGTCGCATGCTTGCCGAAGAACGAAAGGCGTATGGCGCCAAGGCAGCACTTCGGGCGGCCACGACGGTCGCATTCGCCGCAGCCGTGGAGGAGTGCGAGGCGTACTCGAAGGGCACGACATCAGTGGAGGCCAAGGCGGTCGCGATGAATCTCGCGGTGCGCATCACACGGAGAGCAAAACAATGAGCGGGCAAATCATCCAGTACCGAGACGACCTTGTCAGGTGTTTCGTGGACACCGAGTTCTATGAAGACGGCAAAACGATCGACCTGATCAGTCTCGGAGCGGTGCGCTCCGACGGCAGGGAGTTCTACGCCGTGAGCTCCGAGGCGAAACTCGACCGTGTGTCGGAGTGGGTCCGGGACAACGTCTTGCCGCACCTGCCTCCCCAGGGCGACCCGGCCTGGCAAACGCGCTCCGAGATCGCTCTCGGATTCTCGGCATTCATGATCGGCCTCGACCGCGAGAAGATCGGCGAAACCTGGGAGCAGGTCGGCGAAGTCTGGGGCTACTACTCCGACTACGACTGGGTCGGCATCTGCCAGCTATACGGCACGATGATGGGGCTGCCGACACACTTCCCGATGTACTGCCTCGACCTGAAGCAGCTCTCGTGGATGCTCGGTAACCCGAAGCACCCAGAGCAAGAGACGGGCGAGCACCACGCGCTGCATGACGCGCGCTGGAACCGCGACCTGTTCGCGTTTCTACGCACTGTGCCGAGCGGCGTGCGGCGCTACGGCCGATAGGAAAGGACACCGATGTACGACGCAAGAGTCTTGGCGCATTCCGTGAGCCCCACCGGTTACGAGCTCGTCACGCTCGCAGCCACGTTCCCTCGAATCATCCTCGCCGAGGCCAACACGCATCGCGTGCTGTCACGGAACAGCGCTTCGTCGCGCGCAATCCCCGTGGAGCGGCGTATCAAGCAGATCCGGTCCTCTTGCTTCATTCCCGAGGCGTTCGGCAAGAACAAGAGCGGCATGCGGGCTGACGAGCCGCTCGGGGAGGACGAGGACAGCCTTGCACGGACCATTTGGGCGAAGGCCGCGGAGGACGCCGCCATCCACGCGGATGCGCTTGCGGCGATCGGAGTCCACAAGCAGCACGCGAACCGTCTCATCGAGACGTTCGCCTGGCACACTATTATCGTCACCGCGACCGAGTGGGCGAACTGGGACGCGCTCCGCGTGAGCAAGAACGCTCAGCCCGAGATGCACAAGATCGCCGGCATGATGCGCGAGGTACGGCTCGCCAGCGTTGGGGTGGCTGTAGACTACGACCAGTGGCACCTGCCGCTCGTGCGTGGCACTCCATCTTTCGGCAGGCCGATACAGGAGATCTTTGCCGAGGAGCACGATCTTCGGACCCGCGGCATCGATCCGGTGAAGGTCTGTGTCGGGCGTTGCGCCGCCGTGAGCTACGAGCGCCACACCGTAGACAGCACCCCGGAAAAAGACGCCGCGCGCTACGATGGGCTCCGTTCGAATGGGCACATGTCGCCGTTCGAGCACGCCTGCCGGCCCATGGCTCCTACGGAGCTCGACCTGTTCGCGCAACCTGAGTGCGTCTGGGACGGATCGCGGTTCCTGCGCACCGGTCGGATTCGACACTTCCTCGGGAACGTCGAAGGGTGGATTCAGCAGAGGAAGATGATCCCTGGAGAGGACGTATACACCGGAGAGTAGGAGAATGACATGAGTGACGTCACTGAAGTCAGTTGTGCGCTGTTCAACAAACTCACGCAAAAGAAGGTCTGCGACGTGAAGCTCTTCGCTGTTCCTCGGCCGGGCGACCATGTAGTCGCGCGGCGAGCCTTCCAGGTCGTGGAGGTTTGGCACGTGGCCGGCAAGGGAATCTGCCTGGTCGTCGAAGAGACGACATCTGGCCTCCCCTCCTACATGCGAGCCTCCTGACCGATGGACGGCCACCGAGTTTATGTGCGGCTGCCCATTGGGGCAAAGCTCAGCGCCGAGCAGGGGGTCGGCAGCATCGCGATCGACTGCCCCCCGGAGGGGCTCGACGAGCTCTGCAAGTGGCTCCGACTGACGGCTGATTCGCTCGACGGAAAGCTCAGCGCATCCGAGCTCGGCTACCTCCAGGAGCTCGTGGAAGAGCAAGCGGACGCGCGCGGCAAGCTGCGCGCCATCGAAGCCTGTCAGCGTTACGCCCAGGAGCACCCAGCGGACGCTCTGACTGCAACACGGATCGCGGAGAACATCGCACGGAATCAAGCGGTGAAGGACAACCCCCGGTGAAGTACCGAGCCTTCTGCATCAATTACGAACCGCCCGGCTTTGCATTGAGCAAGGCGACCATCGATTCTCTGATGTCCACGGCGGACGTGTGCGTGTTCGCGCCGAAGGGGATCCCGGTCGGCGTGAGAGTCGACGCCTTCAACGGCAAGCGGCTTCGATGCGTCGCCCATGAGCACCACGGCAAGATCGTGATCCTGGAGGACGACCCGTCGTGAAGCGTGCTCGCCCTCCGAAGTCGAAGCTGCCGTACCCGTTGGTCGCCTGCTCGCACCACAACGGCGACCCGCTGCCGGGTTACGTCGTTTGCGTGCATGCCATCGACGAGCCAGAGCTGCCAGTAACGGTCGAGCGTGCGACTGCTACGAACGCCGGCACCGTGCTCTGCGGCGTGTGCTCCGGAGATCCCGACGTGCCGGTGGAGTTACTGAAGACGACGTGCGCGCACTTCGTGGCCGAGAAGTTCGGAGTCGATCTTTGACCGCGCCGTTCAGCCTGGCGGCGCCGAAGCAGCCGTTCGCCGTCTTCTCCAAATGCAAGCGCTACCGATACATGCTCGGATGGCCGGCGAAGGCCGACGGCCGCGGCGTCGCGTTGTTCATTTTAGCCAATCCGTCGACCGCGACAGCTGAGCAGACCGACCCAACTGTCACGCGCTGCATCGGCTACGCGACGCGCTGGGGCTACGAGTGGTGTCACGTCGTGAACGCCCGCGCATGGCGCGAGACGGATCCCCGGAAGGTACCGACGGACCCGCTCGCGATCAGCGAGCCAGGTGAGCCAGCCCTGAACGACGACACGATTCAGCACGAAGCAACGCGAGCCGGCATCGTCATCTGCGGCTGGGGAGCGCTTGGCGGAGATCGAGGTCCACAGATTCTCGCCTACCTGCGTGCCGCTGGTGTGCGGTCCTTCGCGCTCGCCCTGAACGACGACGGTACGCCACGCCACCCGCTCGCGCGGGGCAAGCTCGCCATTCCGAAAGACGTTCGACCCGTACCCATCCCATAGCCCTACGGAGAATCTATGCAAGACGCCCACGCAACCGAGTTCAGTCACGAATTCAACATCGCCATTACCCTGCGAGAGATGGGCAAAGGCTACGAGTCGGCGGCGTCAGCCCTCGAACGCGGCGAGAAGATCACGGAGGCCACAATCGCCGACATCGAGCAGGCGACGACTGAAGTTGTCAGCAACCTACGGGCCCTATTGAAGGCGCCGGTGTCCGGATGAGCGCCGACGTGGAACCCGGCAGTTTCGAATGACCGCAAATAAGCTGACGGCGCGGTGGTTTCTCTACGGAATAAGCATCGCATTTCTGTTCGTCGGAGCGTTCGGCCTCCGCTACACGGCCGACTACCGGTGGTGCTGGGCATTTGTCGCCAGCATCCTGTGCGGCCTGGGAGTGATCCGGCCAGAGAACGAAGACGACGAAGGGCGCCGATGAAAACTGGATGGGAAATCGTCTGCCCGGACGGGAAGGTGCGACACTACCCGTACATCAACTTCGAGGATGCTGAGTTCGACGCCAAGACAGCGGCATCCGGGAAATGCCAGTTCTACCCAACGCCCGGTGCGCTGGAGGTACAGCACGGGCCCTGCCCAGGCGGTCCGCACGGGCTTCGGCCTGCTGCGCTTCCGACTGGGGGCGAAGCCTGATGAATCCGCACAATTGGCTCTCCCGCATCTCCGGGCTGCCGCCGTGGCCGCTCCCGGTTCCGCCGGCCGACACGGTGCGCTGGCGCTGCCAGTACTGTGGAATGGAGGGGACCTGGAAAGAGCTCCACGCCGTCGCCTGCAGCTACGTCTATCCGCCATGCCCGTCTTGCGGGCAGACTCCAGAATGTGCAGCCGACTGCCGCGGGATCGCGGAGGCGCTAGCCGCCCCCGGTGTGCACATCATCGGGACCTTCGACCCCAACCTACCGAAAGCCTGACGCCAATGGCAGCGCCCGACCAATTGTACCTAGAGCAGTGGCCCGAGAGCGCGGACCGCGACGACCGCATCTTCTACGAGCCAACGGGCTACGGGGAGGACGGCAGGGGCAACGCGAGCGCCATCACCGTGTACGTGAAGGAGAGCCTCGCGGGTAACCCAACGCCGCATACGGCGCGCGTTGCGTTTAAGAGCTGGTCGCTCGACGTTCAACGCGCATTCCTTGCGGACCTACACGGGGAACACGCTTACGCAGCAGGCGCGGCTGATGCAGCGTTCCCGATCGAGCTTGTCGGAGGTTCACACGGGCTACGCGCAGAGTGGGCGCACGGGCGCGCGCACTGTGCCGAGCGGAAGGCGCAGATCGATACTGGTGCGCGCGGAGAGCTTCAGCTGGCCGAAGCCGCCGCAAGGGTCACGTGGGATTTCGTTGAGGACGACGTGGGCTTCGACGAGGACCAGCTCGCGGCTCGCCGAACGGCCCGTGAGCGCCTCTGCGCCGAACCCGTCGTCGAGATTGCGGCGATGGAGGGCGAGTCCAGCGGCAGCGACGGGGAGCCGTACTGGTACGCCATTTTCCTGCGGGACCGAGCCGCCGAGAAGGCGATTGGGCTTTCGGTCGGAACAATTCAGTGCGCCTCCGGTCGCCCGACCGAGCAGGCCATCATCGCCGCGCTCACCCGTTGGCGTCCGGGACCGGAATACCGGGTGACAAAACGGGTGTTCAGCCACGGGGGCTCGATCATTGGCTAGGAGAGCATCGACATGAGCATGCGCTGCATCTCGTGCGACCAGGAGCAGCGTCCGGCGTCGCCACACACCACTCCGCTGGATCAGCAGCCGAGCTATGGGTTAGTCCTCTACACGCACGGTAACTACGGATCAGGCCTGTTCGATCCGATGGACGACACGCACCTGGAGCTCTACCTTTGCGACGGCTGCGCGGAGAAAAAGGCTGCGTCCGTCTATCACGTGACGCCCGGCGCGCGACGACAAGACAACGTGCACGTTCGTTTCGACGAGTGGCTCGATGCAAGAACGAAAACGGAGGAAGTCCTGATGGCCAACCCTGAACGTCTCAAGATGGCGCAACGCCTAGTGGAGGCAAAGCACGATGCTGGGGTCCACCCGGAGCACGGCGTGGTGATCTACTTCTCAAACAGAATTTGGCGCGTGGCCGGAGGGGATCCGCGCTCGCCCTCACTGATGGGACTCGCCGGTGTACGAGTCAGCGAGGTGACGTGGCTCAAACCGGGGCACAGACCGGAACCGGTGACGTGACGATCGATCTGGAGCTGACGCTGAACCGATTCGGGTTCGAGCGCGTCGCATCCAATAAGCTACAACTCGGGCCCGTGCGCCTCTCCTGGTGGCGCGGCACCGGAAAGCACTCAGTCAGCATGGAGGTAAACTGGAAGACAATGAACACACGAGACGAGCGCCAGCGGCGCGTGTACGAGTGGGTGCGAACCACCTTCGGACTCGCCAACCAGGACGCTCACGAACGCGCTCTGCGCTTCTTCGAGGAAGCCGCGGAGCTCGCCCAGGCCGAGGGCATCCGTGAGGAAGAGCTGCTCCGAATCGTCCAGCACGTCTGCGCAAAGCCAGCTGGCAGGCCCGAGCAGGAGGCCGGCGGCGCCGGCACGACGCTGCTCGCGTACTGCGCCTCGAAGGGCTTTTCCGCAGACGACGCCGAGCGGCGCGAGTTCGAGCGCGTTCTCACGATCCCTGCTGCGCACTTTCGGCAGCGCCACCGCGTCAAATCGGATGCCGGCATTGCGCTCCCTTGCTCGGACGACCCATGATCGGCCTCGCGCCACAGCCGTTTTCTGACCGCGTCGATCGCTGCCCTAGTTGCAAGGTAGGACTGGTGCTTGAGTGCGACTTCGGCTGGTGGTGCTCGCGTCGATACGATCCGGATAACCCCTGCGGCTGGGAGAAGGGAGATCCCGGCCCGAGTGCAGCACCGGAGACGAAGACGACCCAGCATGACGAGCATCTGCGGAAGTACCGGAAGCGGCGCGCGCTACGGCACCGCGAGATGTTGAAGCCGCGGCGCTGCGACGCCTGCAAGCAGCCCATCTGCTGCTTTTTCGGCCAACGTTCCGTCGAGGATCTCTTGGCCCCCGGCGGCGTTTGGATTCTGCACCCCAGCTGCAGCCCTCCGATCGGGCCGGCTTGACCCGGCGCGGCGGCTCTGGCAGCATTGCCGTCACATGGCTGAGGGACACATCGTGTTACTTCCTTGCCCACACTGTGGCTCCACTCGGATAGTGATCGACGCGGACCTTGCAGACTCGGGCGTGCACCAAGCAGTCTGCTCCGAATGCTGCGCCATGGGCCCAATCGTCAAAATGGACATGGACGTCATCGAAGGCAAGGAAGAGCAGCAGGCGTTCGACCTGTGGAACATGAGAGTCAAACCGGAGGACGTCGCCGCAGCCGAACGTCGAGGGCAGGCTGAGGCTCTCCGATGGGTCGCTGCCGAGCTCGAAGCACAGCTGACCGAGGCCCGGGACGACTCGCTACGACTCCTCATCTCCGCTGGAGCACGTAGCCACATGAACGCGCTCGACGCAACCGCAACGATGTGTCGAGCGGCCGCGGTGCGCGCGCTGCGTGGTAAGGCGCTCTCGACGGGAAAGGATCCGTCCGAATGAAACAAGAACCCACTCAGGCGGCGATTGTCGACCTGATTCAGAACCTGCGCATACTCCGAGGGCTTGCCACTCCGGGAGAGTGGTACATTTCAGACCTCGACGGCGCCTGGGCTGCCGCGGTCGACGCGCCGCTCATGAAGGCGATCGGTGAAAGCCTTGGCAAGGTCGGCGGCGGTCCTGAGCAGCCGATCGGTGACTGCGACTTCTCCGGGGCCGACGAAGCATACGCGCTCGGAGCGGTGAATTCGGTTCCGGCGCTGCTCGACGAGATCGAGCTCCTTCGCGATGCCTGCTCGACGGCTCTGAAATGGGTGGAGAACATGCGCATCGTTGCTGGCGGTGAGCGCGAGCGACTCCGCGACAAGCTGCGGCATGCGCTCGGACCAAGAGAGGACCGGGCATGCCGCTCGAAGGAGTGAACGCCTTTCCGCTTTGCTGGCCTGTGGGCTGGCCGCGGACGATGGACCGACGGAAATCGCCGTATGAAGTCGTTGACTTCGGCCGGAATCGCGACCTGGTCCTCGGTTCGCTGCTCAAAATGGCGGACCGCCGTGACGTTGTGATCTCGACCAATGTGCCCCTCCGTGATGACGGTCTGCCGTACGCGGCGCGGCGCAGTCCGCTCGACCCCGGCGTTGCCGTCTACTGGATGCGTGGTGGCAAGCCGCAGGTCATCGCGTGCGACCGGTGGTATCGCGTCGGGGAGAACGCCCGCGCGATCTGGTACGCCCTGGAGTCGCTGCGGCAGCTCGAACGCTGCGGCGCCTCCCAGGTCATCGAGCGCGCCTACTCCGGATTCCTTGCGCTGCCGGCGGCCGGCAGAACGAAGTCGTGGCGCGAGGTGCTGGGCTTCGAGGAGGCCAGCGCAGTGTCGGTTCAGGCGATCGAGGCTCGTTATCGTGAGTTGGCTCACATCCACCACCCGGATCACGGCGGCGGCGATACCGTGCGCATGAGCGAAATCAATCGGGCGCGCGATCAGGCGCTCGCCGAACAGAGGTAGCCGACGATGAACGACTGCCCGGTCTGGTATCACGATCCAACTGACGAAACGCGCTACGCAGTGGCGCACGACAACAAGTGCCCGGCGGACGGCACCACGCTGTATCCCACGGGCGACAGCGCTGTTTGCGTGCGATGCTGCCGAGTGTTCGACAAGGACGACGGCAGCCGCATCGGGCAATGCTGGTGGAGCGGCTTCCACGATCCCACGCGCTACGAGCTCGGCGCCATGCTCATGCTGCTGCTTCGTTCGGCGAGGCCACATCCCGTCGAGAATCCGACGATGTGGCACGCCTGGGGTGAGGTCTGTAAGCACGCTGGACTGAATCCGGACGACTACCGCGTGCCCCGGAGCGAGTAGCCCGATGGCGAAGAAACTGTTCGCGTGGCTCCGTCGCCTATTTTGCGACCACAGTTGGGCCTGGAACCACGGCGGTGGCTGGTCGAAGCGACGCTGCGTACGCTGCGGGGACGTCGAGTGGTTCGCGTGATGCCGATCACCATCCCCGTGGGCGCGACCTGCACGCATCCGCGCATGCGCTGCCCGAACGGAGAGAGCGGCTGCGGCAAGGACTGCGGCCACTGGTGGTGCCCTGACTGCGACCTCTCCTGGGATGACGGTTTCGAGGGCAGTGAGCCACTCACCGAGATTTGCTTTCGGTGCGGCGAGGACGCGCTGATCGAGGTCGGCGCCGGCTACGCCTGCCTCAGCTGCCTGATGGTCGGGCTGTACGAGAGCAATGGGCGATTACGCGCTTAAGCGGGGCCCCTGGAAGCGCAAGGGCGGCCCGTGTCCAGAGTGCGGCTCGGAGCGGTGTCGCTCCGTGCGGGGCTACGCCTGCTGGGTACGCTCGTTCCGACGTGCGCTCAAGGACCACAACTACATCCGTTGTGGGGAACAGACGCGCTACCTGCGCGAGGCTGAACTCACGATGATGATGGCGCCTCAGCCATCCGGGAACGAAGTCTATTACGGCCCAGCGTGGGCGGTCGTGCTCATCACGGCGCTTCGGCATGAGGCAAAGGAAGCTCAGCAACGCCTCACGGTGGTCCACGTGGCTGAACTGCTCAGGACAAGTAAGAGCTACGGGCCCGTGCCTCCCGAGCTCATCACCAGGCTCGAAGCTCTTCGAGCGTTCGCGGTACTCCGAGGCTGGCGATACGAGCACGGAATGTGGTATCGGTAGCGGCAGTGCTCGCAGCCGTCCGCGTCGCGCAGGGGATCTACCAGGGCCCCTGCCCGAAGTCGGCCGAACAGGTACGCCGCTACGGCTTCCACGTCCTGACTTTCTGCGCGCGCGAGATTCAGCCCGTGATTCACGACCCACAGGGACTTCGCGTGCTCTACGCACCGATGAATGACAGCCCGACGAATCCGATGACCGAAGAGGAGTGGACGAGCGCTCAGCAAGCGGGCCGCGAGATCGCACGTGTCCATTCGACCGGTGGTCGCGCGCTGACGACCTGCGCAATGGGCCTGAACCGTTCCGGAATCGTGAATGCGCTCGCGCTGCACTACCGTTTCGGTGTTTCTGGCGCGGAGGCCATCGATCAGATCCGTCGCACCAGGGGTCCCATGGCGCTCAGCAATCCGAGCTTTGTCGAGCGGCTTCGACGACTACCCGTGCGCGTCAGTTGAACGGCAATTCTTCGTCGTCGTCGCTCCGCACGGCGGCGCGCGCCTCTTCGCTCCACTGTTGGCGCTCCAGCGATTCTTCTGTCGGCACGGAGACCTGTTCTTGCAGGACCGACACCTCTTCTGGGTGCTCCTCCACCCAATGCAGGAACGCTTCGGATCGGCTCATCCTCGGTGTATCAGTGAACTGGCGCTTCACGCGACGCCACACGGGAACCAGGCTCGCGTCGATGTCCCGCTCGACCGCGTCGTCCGACTCTTGCTGTGCTTCGCGCCGCTTCAGGCTGCGGAGCGCTCCCGCGGCCTTCCGCCCACGACCCGTCTGGATCGCGGTGATGTCCCTCGTTCGGTCGATGTCCTCGCGCAACCGCGCTTCCTCGGCATCTCGGGGCGCCACGATGTCGCGCCTGCTTTCCTCGTAGAAGGAGTCCACGCCTTGGCGCGACTCCCGCTGACGGTCCGCGGATGCAATGTAGCAACGGTCCCCTCGAACCGACGTCGTCGGCTCCAGCACCGTGCGAGCGCGTGCAGTTCTCTCAAAGCCTCGGACACGTGACAGTTCCGTGCGCTTCTCTGCGTCGAGCTCAGCGATGCGCGTGCGGTGCCGGCGGATCTTGTCCTGGGCGGTACTCCGCACACCTTCAGCGTACGCGCGCTCGGCTTCAAGCTGCCTAGCGCCCTTGGCGTTCGGCTCCCACTCTGGAATCGGGTAACGCATGCGTAGGTAGTTCCGATGGCCCGGCTGGTCCACGCGCGCACCAGGGAATGCCGCCTCCAAGCCACGAGCGAATGGCTCCAGATCCTTTCCTGTGTCGGACCCGATGTCGACGTCGATCCCGCGATGGTGGGTAACCCGCGCCCAAAACGGTACGTTGCCCTTCAGCCATTTATTGATCGCTCTGACATCCACGCCCCACCGGTTCGGAGCGTTCGGCTTCCAGGAGTGCGGCCCCTCGCCATCGATCCCGCACGCGGCGAGGCGTGAGTAGTAGTTCGCGTCTTCCGCCAGGTGATCCATCGCGATGCGCTCAGCCTCGTCCGGATCATCCGTGTGCTCCAGCTCGTGCGCCGTGCCGATCAAGAGCTCATCGGGATCCATGTCCGCTGCGGAGGCTCCGTCGGAGGATCGGTTGGCGGCGAGCAGCGACTGCCCAAAGTTCGCGCTGCGCCACACGGGCGCTCCCGTCGCCACCTCGCGGATCTCCGCATAGTCCTCACGCCCGGTTTCCGGACTCATGATCCTGATGAGCCTGTCCAGGTCGGTGGCGTAATCCCACACTGTCGTGCTTTCGTTCTTGAAGGCGACGTAATTCGTTGCGTGGGCCTTGTAGTCTCTGGCGTACTCCTGACGCCTCTTGCGGAGCCATTCGTCGTCGAGTTCTCTCAAGCCCGACGCTGCCGAGGATGCGAGCGGCAGACCGAACACCTCGGTGCGGTAGACCGGCACACCCTTCGTGTCGCGAACCTCGGCGGTGCCGTACCGGTCCGCGTAGCGCGAGGCTTCCTCCAGAGTGTCGAACGACCCATCGATCCAGTCGTTTTCCTGATAGAACACCGCGTACGCTGCCCCAGAGCTCTTCGCGCGCGCCGCGCGTGTGCGCTCGATCGTTGCGTCCGCGAGCGGGAGGAGCTTCTCCTTCCGCTTCCTGCTTTTCCCGCCGCCTTCTTTCTTCGGCCCACGCGCGAGCACCGCCTTTCGGATCGCGCGTATCTGCCGTTCCTTGCCGGCGATCTTAGCCACGTTCCGAGTGAATGCCGCCGCAAAGGCCTCGTCGTGTTCGTCGAAGCCGTCGGCCATGTGCGTGCACTCGTGGATTGCCGAAGCGTAGAGCCAGGCGAGGTCATCATCGTCGCTCGGGTTGTATAGGTCGTCCTTGCCCGGCTTCTCGGAGTATCCGAAGCTCCGCGGTCGCTTGAACGGGTTGAAGAGGAGCCAGTGCTCGTCCTGGTCGGGCAGCGCCTGGTAGGCGGCGCCGATGCGTTCCGCGAAGATCCATCCGACGCCGAACTGTTCCTTGCTGCCGAGCTGGATCAAAACGAATCGGCAGAGCTCGGCCCACAGCTTTGCGAGCTTGCGCAGAGTCGCAGACATCGTCTCCGGATAGAACATCTTCGGCGGACGGTAGGCGTCCACCTTGTTCGACATGAAGAAGTCCGGTTCCCACGAGAGCTGCTTGATCGCTGCCTCGACCGCGTCCGTGCCTTCCATCGGCACGCCGTCGAGCAGCGCTGAGGCGATGTCCGGCGTTGTGCGCAGGTTCAGAGTCCCTCCCTGCTTTTCTTCCTCCTCGACCGCCTCGCCGCCGCCCATGTCTTTCAGGATCGAGGTGAGAACCATGATCTGCTCGTTCGACAGCGTGCCGATGCGACCACCGACCTGACGCTGCGGCACGATCTCTTCCAGGTGCGAGAGCATCGTCGCTTCGATCTTCTGTTGCGGCGCTCCCTGGAATTTGCCGCTACCCTCGAAGCGCTGGTCGAAGTGGTTCTTCTGCTTTTCCAGCGCGCTGTTGATGTCTGTCGACACCTGGCGCACGAACTGGTCGACGTCGCGCCCGAGCTCCTCGTCGCGGAATCCGTCCCGGTTTGAGGTCAAGAGATCCTTGCTCCGACCGACGAGCTCCAACACAAGCTGCCCTTCGAGACCCGCCGGGAGCCATGCAAACGAAAACATGTACAGGCCCTTCGTCCGCACGAGGACGTTCCACCGCTTCGCGCTCTTCGTATTGTGAAAGAGCACGGCCTTGCCATGGAAGTCTCGGATCTCCTCGCCCGGTTCCAGGTTCGCGGCGTACTCCTGACCGTTCACGGTGAAGCGGACACCAGGCAGCGTACACTTGCCGATGAATTCGATTGCGGCGTCGGCAGAAGTGCATTTGTCCGCTGGCATGACGACACGGAGCTCGGCCCCATCGCGGTACGGCATCTCCTCCATGACGCCCTCGTCACCGGATCCGTAGAACCGCGCACTCCGCGAGTGGATGCTCCACGCGATCCACGGCAGGATCAGAAGCTCCTTAGCCTTGCCGAAGCCACCGGCTTCACCGCCAGCACCCGTCTTCGTCGTCTCGCCACCGACGAGAAACTTGTTTTCGATCGTGTCGGCATCCATGCCGCGTCCGTTGTCCGAGCACGAGACGGCTATGCCTTCTGGTACCTGTTCGACGCGGCAGTCGACCTGCGTCGCGCCTGCGTCGACGGCGTTCTGGATCGCCTCGCGCCACCACTTCTCTCTCCAGTCGCGGTAGTCGTCGAGCGCTGCGCTGAAGAACGCCTTACCGATCCGATAGCGCACCGCGCGTTGGTTGGGCGAGAGCGCCGCGCCCGGGATCTCGACGGCGATGAGCTTCGTACCGTCCACTTCGTAGCGTTCGCCGAGCGAGCCGGCGCGCCCCTCGATGATCAGCGCCTTGAGCCACCCGTACGCGGGGTCGGTCGCCGCCGCGATGTAGACGCCGGGTTCGGGCCGATCGAGCGGCTCCGTGATCAGCGCGCCCTCGACTACGCCGCTCACCGTTGGATCCTTGTCTCAGCGCGCTTTCCGCTTGCGCCGTGTGAAATAGACGAGCGCCACCAGTGCAGAGGCGCCGAGCACCCATGGAGTCGGGCTGACCATTGGGACGGCCGAATCCGCGCCGAGCGGAGGACGGCGCGGCGTCAACGTCGTGACGTACATGCCTCGGAGCCTACCGGGTGAGGCTCCCGACGCGCTACTTTCGTGCAGCGACGGCGTAAGAGCGGAAATATCGCGCTCCCGCGAGCGCGATTCCTGCGGAGTCCGCCGCGTGCTCGCTGAGCCGGCCCGTCCAGCCGAGCAGGGCGCGGACCGCCCGCTGCACCTGCGCCTTGTCGGCGGTCACCGGAAGCCCGAAGCAGGCCTTCCACGTGACCGGCTCGACTTCCACCAGCACCAGCTCGTGCTGCCACGCCAGCGCCCGCAGGATGCCCATCACGTCCCGCACCGCCAGGGACTCGTACGACGCCGTACCGCGCTCCCTGGCGCCGGCCTGAGCGCGGGCCTGGGCCTCCACGGCCATGACGGCCGCCGGGGGGCGCCCGGTGGCGGTGATGACAGCCCCCACGCGCTGCCAGATCGTATGCAGCCTAGCTGCAAGTGGCTCGGACGGAGAGGTTCGCACCGTTTCCAGAATGTGCGGGCGACGCTGTTGGTCAAAGAAGTCGACGTCCCCTATCCCACAGGCGGCGACGCCCGGATCGATTCCGATGACCCTCGTGATACGCTTCGCGTCGTGCTTCACCGTCATCCTGGCGTTCAATGGATCGTCTTCCAGCCGGTGGGTAGCGGCATCGCGATCCGCTGCCTGGTCTGCGGCGCCGCCGCTACGCTCGCGCCTCAGCAGGCCGACTCTTTCGCGCAGCAACACGCCGCGCATCGGAGCCCCTCACCGGCCCACATGGGCCTCGGGGACATCGTCGCTAAGGTCGCTCAGCCCGTCGCACGGGCGATGGGCCGTCCGCAGAATTGTACGCCTTGCGAGCAGCGAAAGCATTCCTTGAATCAGCTGGCTCCTCGCGTTTGGCGGCGGTGACTCAGGGTACGGTCAACGTCGCGTAGAACGACCAGTGCCACGCCACGAAGGTCGGCGAGGTCGAGAAGGTCGCGGGTAACGGTTGATACGGGCGCGAGAAGTAAGCGGCGTTGACCCCGCCTGGTTGCGACGCGAAGTGCAGGCCGTCCGAGCTCGGCGCGTAGGCTAGCCAGTACTTACCCGGAGCGAGCGAGAGCGGCCCAACCACTGGCTGCGTGTTCCAGCCCACCACCGGTGTGAACTCGGCTGTAGCAGCCATGAGCGTCTGCGGGTTGCCAGCAGCGTTCGAGTCGTAGATCCCCATCCGGAGCTGGCCTGCCGCCGTGTTCACGCGGAACGAGATGCTCTGCATCGTTGCGGTCTGGGCGAGGTTAACGGGCTGTGAAACGACGAGGCCGCCATTGCCGTAGTCGTCCGTCGACAGGACGGACTGCTCGCCGATGATGATCGTGGTCGTACCGCCGGTCCACGGTGCACCGCCTGTGCTCGAAGCTCCACCGGTTTCTGGTGCTCCACCGGTTTCCGGTGCTCCACCGGTTTCTGGTGCTCCACCGGTTTCTGGTGCTCCACCGGTTTCCGGTGCTCCACCGGTTTCTGGTGCACCGCCTGTGCTCGAAGCTCCGCCGGTATCGCTGCCGCCACTAGAGCTACCGCCGGCAGAGCTGTCGGTTGACGCATCGCCCACAGTGCCTCCCGTTGAGACTCCACCTGTAGCCGTTCCGCCGGTAGCCGGCGTGCCGCCTGTCAATCCGCCTGTCGATCCGCCGCTCCCACCGGTGCCGCCAGCGCCCCCGGTACCCGAACACGAAGGCGGATCGCTCATGTACGCGATCACCGGGGCTTGCCCCCAAGCGCCCGCGCCGAAAAAGTCGATGGTGCCGTCGTTGTTGAGGTCGGCGCCGCGGAGGTTGTGGATCGCGTCCGTGCCGAGGACCGTGCTCGGCCACGTGGCGCCCTGGTTCGAGTAGAAGATGAGCCGACCCGCGCCCTCGAACTCGCTCGCCACCACGTCCGGCGTGCCGTTGTGGTCGACGTCCGCGACCACGAAGTTGTGCACCTTCGTGAGGCCCATGTCGATCACGTGCTCCGCCCACGACGGGGCTTGGAACCAGGAGAGGCCACCGATCCCTTCCGAGACGCCAAGCACGACATCAGGCAGACCGTCGCGGTTGATGTCGGTGACGTGCACGCTCGCGTAGTCGTTCCAACTGGCGAACGTGTGCGGCGTCCAAGCCGTCGTCGCCATGTCCCCCGCGGGGCACTCCATCCAGACGCCGCCGACGACGACGTCGAGTCGGCCGTCGCGGTTCACGTCGGCCACGTCGAGCCCGTTCCGACCGATGCCCGGCTCTAGTGTGAAAACCTGGTAGTCGCTCGCCGTCCCCTGCTGCAGGAACACGTAGACCGCCGGCAGGCTTTCGCCGCGCGAAACGATGTCCGGCTTACCGTCGCGGTTGATGTCGACGATGATCGAGTCGTGCGTGCCGAGCCCGACCGGGTTCATCCAGTGGAGCGTCCAAGTCGAGCCGAGCCCGACGTTCTCGTACCAGAACTGGCCGACCACGGCGTCGACGTCGCCGTCCCTGTCGAGGTCGCCGACGGCGCTGGCGCTGTCGCTCGGGCCGCCGTTGCCGAGGGTATGGCGGATCCAGGCCGGGCTCTCGTACCAGACGATGTTGCCCACATCATTCGCGACGAGCAGGTCCGGCAGGCCGTCGTTGTTGAAGTCGGCGATGCTCTTCATCCACGGGTTCACGAGCCCCGACGAATCAACGACGACGCGCTGATACGTGGTCAGCGCAGCTCGCGACACACCGAGTTTCATCTCCGGGCTGTTTGTGCACGACCAGAAGCAGAGAGCCACGGCACCGAAGAGCAACAGAAGCTTGGACGTTTTCAATTCCCTATCTCCTTGACCTATCTTGTTCGCACAGCAGTCGCGGGACTGCAACGACCTTGAAGCTCACTCTTGGCTCCGCCCATCAGGCGGCAACGCCGGCTCGTCATCGCCAAGGTTGCCCAGTCCATCACCCGCGCTCCCGGGCGTCCCGAAAACTGCCTGCCCCGCGAACGGAAAAAGCACGCCCTCAACAGCCTGGTCCCCCGAGCCTGGCGACGTTGAGCCACCGAGTGCGATGCTGTTCGGCGGCAAGGTTCCCACTCGCCTCATTTGTTCCATCTGGCGCGTGAGCTCTTCCGTTAGTTGCTTTCCCTGCGCGACCCTCGGAAAACTGGGACCGGTGACCCCTATCGGCCCCATTGGTCGTAGCGCCTCTTCCGCTGCGAGCGCGATGAGTGCCACCTCGCGCTCTGCGACCTCCGTGCAGTGAACGAACCATCCGTCCGCGACCGCAAGCACCTGTCGAGCGATGCTCGCTTGCTCGCAACCGGTCCAATCGGCGAGCATGCGCCGATGTTCTGGCTTTATGTTGAGTCGGCGCCCTACGTGTACGGGCGCTGGTGCTGTCATCACGTGCCAACTGCAGTCCACCCATCCAACGCCTGACTTCGGGACAACATACGCCTCGACCGTTGCCACGGTCCCGCCTGCAATCTCTCTGCGTTCGGACCAGACCCTGATCACGTAGGCTTCGACCGTGGATGCTGGCGGAATGTCCACGGCCGGAACCAGGCTCACAGCCCTTCGATCCACTCGATGATCGCGCGATTGAAGCTCATCTGCTTTCCCTCCTGCTTCGCGCGACGCGAGCAGTGGTCGAGGAGCTTCGCTTTGTGCGGCCGAGCGATCCGGAGTGTGATTACCTCGTAGTCCTTCGCCGCATGGCCATTGCTCTTGCTCTTGGCCTTTTTCGAGAGCTTCTTGGACCTGGAATGAGACTTGACTGCCATGGCGCCAACGTAGCCGGTGGCAGCATAGGCGTCAACTGGCTTGTCCGATTGGGCCGAAAGAGCCTACTATGTACGGGGCGGCTCGCCAATGACCTACGAGTACGAGTGCACGGACCCGGTTTGCCACCACCATTGGGAGACCGAACAGCGAATCACGGAGCCGGCGATCAAGGTCTGCCCCTTGTGCGGGCGCGAGACCGCGCGGCGGCTCATTTCCCAGGGTAACTTCGTCTTGCATGGACCAGGATGGTTCAGGAGCGGTGGCTACTAAGCGACGTCCCGAAACCAGCCGGTGAATACGATCGCGCCGCGGTTCCTCATCGTCTGGAAGATCCAGTCCGAGCCCCCCCACTGCCTGCGCTCGCCTTCAACTCCGGGAGGCCACTGCGACGGCGGACCGGTCAAGGCGCGGAAGGCCCGGTGGCGCTCCGTGCTCTCGTTGTGCTCGTCTCGGCTCCGCTGCCGGCGCCGATCGAGCTTCGTTGGCGCCGCGTTCCGCCGGAGCCGCAATCGCATGCGCAGCAACGGTAGCACGCAATTTCGCCGCTCGTCGCGCCCAGTACCAAGCATGTCGAAACGCACCGTCCGGCTCACCGAGCCGCAGGCTTCGATTCTGCGACAGGCTCTACACTGGATCGACAGCGCCGGCACCTACTCCGAGTTCTGGGAGTCCATATATCCGCACCAGCGGGCGCTCTGGGATCGCACAGTAGCCACTGTTGTGGAGCAGACTACGCGGCGCGCTTGTCACGGAACGCGAGCGGCAGGTTCGACACGAGTCGGTAACCCGTCGGGCCGAGCGCGACGCCGGTCGTAGCGTCGCTGAGATCCGGTTCCGTAAACGTGATGCACGGCACGCCGGCCACGCGAGCGCGTTGCGCGAGCGCGCAGAGCGCCGTTTCGTCGGGAACCTCCAGCAGCACGATGTTGTTCGATTCGTCGTGCCACCGGCGTGTCGCCTCCGGAAACGCTAACGCAAAGGCGAGAGCGGTGTGCGCCAACTGCGCGGCGCGCGCGCCGGGAGGAAGGTCAGAACGAACGACGACGTAAAGTTTTCCGTTTTCCATCGGCCGGTCACCGTGGTGCTGCCCCACGTCCCTTCCGGTTCATTAGGCCGGACGCTCTGCTGTTGAGCTAGTGACCGTTGGTCGGGGCGGCGTCATCCCGAGGGATGAGCAACCGCCCCGGAGCGCCCCTGTGGAGTCGAACCACAGACCCCTCGGACCATTACTCCGAGTGCTCTGACCACTGAGCTAGGGGCGCGAAATGCGAAAAACCCGGTCGGGACGATTCCCGCCGGGTCTACGCTCGTGAAGCCCTCTAGGGGCTGACTGTCAATGGCACGAGCGAGTCACGGCCTGCATGGTGCGTCCTTCCGCCGAAGCTGTCAAGGCCGTCAGGTGAGCCACTGCCAGATCGCGCCGGCCCAGCCGGCGTACCCGGCGACTGTCGGCTGAAGCCCGTCCGGGCCCCGCGGCAGCGTCAGGGCCGTTGCGGTCGGGAAGTAGCGACGGGAAGGCTTCCCGCGCGCCCTGGCGCCCGCTGGGGCCGTCGGCGGCCCAAGCCACATGGCCTGGGCTCCCGAGCGCTGGATCGCCACCGCGAGTCCTTTCAGTGCCGCCGCCTGCTTGGCCTTGCCGATGAGGTCCGGAGCGATGATGTCCAGCGCCACAACGACGACCGTCGGACGAAAAGCCGCGAGCTTGCTGACGAGCTCCGGGCGCGCGGCCCACTCCTCGGTGCGGGGCGGCCTTGTGCCCTGCGGGGGGAGCGCCACGTCGAAGGCGATTCGTTGGTCGCGCGCGAGCGCACGCAAGGGGGGAGCGAGCCCATGCGCGAACGCGCCGCCGAGGAGCAGCAAGCGAGTCTTCGCTTCTACCTTTGGACCTGGACGGCCTAGCCGCCGTGCTCGCCCGATGCCGGCGGCAACGCCGAGTCCCCCGTAAAGCCAGCGTCGGTCCATCGTCGGTTGACGCCGACGCTACCGCACCTCAGTCGGCCGCGGCAAATTGAGCGTCACCGGCGCTCTCGGGAGGTACGCTATCTGCCGGCCCGGCGATGCAGACGCTCAGCGTCGAGCCGCATGCGTGGTTGCGTAGTTCCAAGGTGCCCCCGAGCCCGTTGTCTTGGTAGCCGACAATCGGCAGGCTTTCCCATGCGACCACCTTCCCGCAGCACGTGCACGTCTTCGTCATCGTGAATCTTTCGTTGTAACCGACTCGATTAGGACTAGCAAGGCCTCCGCCTGAACCGGCTGATCCTTGATGGCGTCGTGCAGCACCAGGGCCGCGTTTGGCGTCTCGTGCGCGCGCACGCCGCTGCCGAAGCTGTCGCGCTCGACCACGATCCGCGAGCCATTGTCCGGAGTCAGCTCGAACGTGTGACCACCCGCCGTGAGCAGCTCCACCGGTCTCAGGGCTGCCCGAATGGAAGACGGGAGTTCGTGGAGCACGTCCTCGTACTCTTCAAGCGCTTCGCGAATCAGCCAGAGCAGCGGCAGCTCACCGAGGGCAGCGCCGGCAATCGCCGCGAGGGCAGCGCGCCTATCGATCTCCGCTTGCGCTTCAGCAGCAGTCACTTTTCGCATTCCCGAGCGAGTGCGCCGAGGATGGCGTAAGGATCTGCGCTGCCTCGCTGCACACGCTCCGTGAGCACACGGACAGCACCTTCGAGACTCAGACCGCCGAGCGGCGTGCCGCGCGCAGCTTCTTTTGGATCGACCCACAAGTTAAAGTCGATAAGTACGTTCGGGCGCCGTTGCAGTTCCCGCGGCGGCAGACCGCGACAGTGTCGGCAGTACCGTTCAAGCGCCGCCTCGAACGTCTTCTCCCAACCGCCGAGCGCCCCGAATGCGACCTCGCGTTCGACTTCGTCCGAGGCGCTCACCCGCCTTCCTTCCAGGCGCGCACGCACCGCCTAACAGCATCTGCCACGTCGTCGGGAATGCGGAAGAAACCGAGTGCGCCTTTGCATGGGAGTGGCTCCGGCAGCGCAATGACATCCGCCAACGTCAGAGCGCCAGGGCCAACGAAGTAGGGCGAGTCGTGCTCTTCGACAAAACCCGTGATCGTCATCGCGCCGACGATCGCGCCGCGCGGCAGCTCGCCGAGCGGAGGCACCCGCAGGCCAGCCACCTCCAGAATGAACGCCGCGGCGTCCTGGTACTCCCGCTTGCCGCAGCCGGACGAGGCGTGCAGCAGCACACGTCCCCGGAACAGTCGATTCGGGTTGTCCGGCTGCCAATCTCTGTTCTCGACGGGCTTGCCGTTCAGAATGGCGAAGGCCCATGGTTGCCGGACCGACAGGCCTCTCACGTCCCGCGCTCCACCGACCGGCGTCGCAATTTCCGCGCGATACGGATCCCGCGCAGAGCCGCGAGCAGTCGGCGTGCATCATCTCCGCTTTCCACGGCCGTGGACAGGCTGCCGGCGCGCACTAAGTACGCCACGCGCAGGCAGCCTGTACCCTCGCTCAGCGATTCGCCGGAGAGTGCCGCCATCGCGCGTTGACGATCGATCTCCCGAAACGCTTCCGGGTGCGCATGGAATGCGAGGTGACCCTCGTCGTCCATCTCGACAACATGCATCTCGTCGCCGCATCGGACGCGGTACCTGCGACTCACGGCTCCTCCGAATACCAAGGCTTCGGTCGGGGGGCCCACGCACAGTCGCACCAGAGACGCCGTTTGCACTCGCCCACGTCGTAGTCGCAGATGAGACTGTCTGCCTCGGCGTTGGGAAGGCAGTAGACGAGCGAGCGACCTAGCACGGGTCGTTCGCACGCCTGCATCGAGTCGTCTTCAACGAAGACGTCCCAGAGCCGCGCGTGGTGCGTCTCCCAGGCCACGAGCGCCAGGCCGACGGCTGCCGAGATGAACGCGATGCGCCTCATGCAGCCTTTTCCTTCGGATCGCGAATCTTGAGCACACGCTTCGCGTATCGCGGCGGCGGGTAGTGCTCCTCCACACCCGAGTCTGGATTCAAGATTCCGATCACCAGCTGGCAGCCACGCGGCGGATCTGCGGGCCACGGCGTGTAGCCATCCGTGAGTACGATGATGACGTTCGCGCGAAGCTTTTGCGCCGCCTCGATGCCGATACCCATATCGGTCCCGCCGCCACCGGCAAGCTCGACGTCGAACGCATTCGAGACACGCTGAACGCCGCCGTGAACCGCCGCGTCGCAGCAGAGCACCGGCACACGCCGCTGTCCGACCGCACGCAGGATGCCCTTGATTTCGATCAGTGCCCTGGCGAGCATGAGCTCACCCATCGATCCAGACGTGTCTACGACCACGGCCGCGTCCGGATTCGGCCGAACAAGCGCTGGCATGAGCACGCCATGGAAGTTGCCGCGGCGAGCGATCTTCGCATACGAGTAGTCGCACATGCCCCGCGCCATCGTGACGGCGTTCTTCACGAGCGCCGAGAGCTCACGCTCCCAGGGCACCACCGGCGGTTCGAGCAGCGCCTCGGCCCAGCGCTTCCAGCCGGCGGGCACGTTGCCGCGCGCCGCGGCTGCCTGAATCTCGCGTGCTACCTGCTGGCGCAGCAGATCGCCCTCGGCTTCGCCAATGCCTGGCTCCTTAGTCGCACCGCCCGGCGCCGGGAGCTCGTACTCGCGCGGCACGCCGTGCGCACCGCTGCCGCAGTCGCACTTGTCCGGCATCGTGCCGCCGCCGCCTTTGCCGGATTTGCCCTTGCTGCCCAGAGCTCCCTTGCTACCACCGCCGCCTCCCGACGGCGGCGGCGGGTTCTTCAGGAGCATCTGATAGTACTCCTCCCAGAGCCGCCCCTCAGGATAACCGTACTTGTGCGGCATCGGCGGATCGCCCGGCAGCGGCATGCCCTCGTTCTTGAGGTCGTCGTTCAGCTCGCAGTCTTCCGCTACGTTGACCAGATGGCGCGTCTGCTCCTGCTGTTCGAGCGGCGCCGCACACAACACCATGTCGGCGCGTTCATGGTGCTTTCTGAGCCAGTGTCCAATTTCGTGCACGAGCACGCTCGCCGCCTCCTCGACGGACCATTTGTCCTGCGGCACACCCGTGCCGATGTGGATCCTGTTCGGATCGATGTAAACCCGGCCGTACTTGTCCACGGCCATAGTGAGCGGCATGAGGATGCCGCCGCCAAGATCGACCATCGTATTGGGGCGCGGCACGAGATGCATCGCGAAGAGCGCCGTCGCGAAGTACGGTCGCTTGTGCGCCGCAAGGAAGCGAACCGTTGCGATCTTCGTCTTGTCGTCCATGTTCAGTTTAGCCTCTGTTGGGGGTCCGGCTGCACGAGTGCCTTGATGAGCTTCCTTTGTGACTCGATCAGCTGCATGTCCGCCTCTCGCGCGCGCTTGTAGGTGGCGACACTTCTCCGGTACGACTCTATCGTTTTCCCGTAGCTCCGTCGGACGACAAGGGTGAGGATCAGCGACGCGACTGCGACCGCAAGCGTGAATAGATTGAGCAGCATTAGCCTCTCGTTCTTACGTCAGAGCCAGCGGCTCGCTTCCTCGCAGAGCTCGTAGCAGCGCTTCCTGGCGCGCTCGATCCCGAGCACGATCCGCAGCGCGACATCGACGTCGGTTCCGGCGCGGTGCGCAAGTTCCTTTGCCGCGAGGCCAGCGTCCATGTGGCGTCGAGAAGCGCCGCGCGCCGGATGAATCGTCACCAGCGGCGTAGGCTTTGTGTCGAAGGTGCCGTCCGGGTACGCGCTCTTCAGCGCCAGATGGATGTGGACAGTCGCGCCGCGCCGGAGCGCGACTCGGATGTAGTCGCGCCCGGCCTTGCTCCTGCGGAGATCCCGCACCGCTTCGATGAGCCCACACTTTCCGAGCGAGAGGCGCACGTCCCGGTAGTTGCCGAGCCCCTTACGGAGGAGGGCCTCCACTGGCTCGCTACCGGTGCCGCCGCTCAGCGCGGCTACCGCAACTTCTCGTCGTAGATTCGCCTTCATCCTGAGAACTCCTCGTCCGGGCGCACCAGTTCGTTCCGGTCCTGCTCAAACGTCTCTGCCGTTGGGCCGTCGAGCACGATCACCAAGGCGTCGCGCCGAGCATGAAAGAGAATGCCCGTAGGACGGCGCACCACGCGGCCCGGAGTCCGAAGGCCGACGCTGTCGATGCTCAGGCCTATCTGGACTTCCTTCGGTGCGAGTCCACGTGCCTCACAGAACCGAAGGAGGTCCAGCAGCGTCAGCCTTTTGCCGTCCAATCGCATCAGATGATCCCTGCCGCTTTCAGAATCGGCACGAACGCCGAGACCTCCTTCGGCAGCTTGGTGTCGCCCGGTCGGTTCTGCGCGAGCAGCCGCGCGCTCGACGCAGCAACGTCCGGACGCTGCTGCGTCGTTGCCTTCGCGAGCACGGCCCAGCCCGCGTTCCACCGCTTCGGTGTGTTGTTCGCGAGAACGACCGCAACCACGGCCGTGAGCACGGCGAACGCGCGGTCTCCACGCTCCGGCAGCTTGAGCGACTCCGGGTTCGCCAGCACCACCTCCGGGTCCGGTAGGTCGAGCTCGCTGATGTACTGAACGAACTCCAAACCAGCTCCGGGGCCTACGCAGCCGCCAACGCACTGCACGAGCACGTCGTGCGGGAGCGCGCCCCTCGTGTCGCCGACGCCGTAGCCGATCGCCTTGCACGCGGCGATGAGACGCTCCGCCATCGTCCACGACCGAAACGTCGGAAACGGCTTCGACCGCAGCGCGGCTTCGTCGGGCATCTTGACGATCGCATCCGGCCGAGCGTTTGCGAATGCGGCCACCATGGTCCGCGCCCATGGCAGGTTCTTCTCCCACTCCTTCGGCAGCTCGGCGCCGCAATCCGGATCCGGGAACCCGGCGATGTGCTGCTGGTTCCAGTACGCGACGGGCATCTCCCATCCGAGCTGGCAGAACCGGTTCGAGAGCGGCGCCGAGAGCTCGTAGCCGCTCTCAGCGATCTCCGGCGGGTTCATCGCAACGACCGTGGCGAGGTTCTTGATCTCCACCTCTCCCCACACACCGTCGGTCACACCGCGCATCGTTGCCGACCGCGTAGCCGGCGCGCCGTTCGAGAACTCGTCGAGGAACAGGCCGGGGCGCTTCGCCCTTGCGAGACGTCGGAGCCAGCGGAGCGGCACCATGTCCACGCAGCGGCCGTCCTCTGACCGGCGCTCGATCACGTGACCGTCCTTCCCCGTCTCCGCAACGGGAACGTCCGGAACGGGAAACCCGCCGTACTCCGTCGGCTCATGCAACGCGACGATCGAGAGCGCATGGTCGTCGCACCATCTCTTGAACAGCGTCCGCACGATCGCTGTCTTCGCCTCTCCCACGCCGCCCTCTAAGAGCGCCGGGACTTGGGTCTGGATGCAGAGTGACAGCGCCTTGATCTTGGACTCGAAGTTCATCGTCGTCGGTTCCCTTTCTTTATCAGACGGCAGCAGTGCTGCCAGAGTTTTCGCCGCGCAGCAAGCCCATCGCGAGATCCAGCACTTCCGCGCCCGGATCGCCCAGCACCCGCCAGACCACCAGGGCCACCGGGCGGCTCGGCCTCCGCGACCAGTCCCGGATGTCCGCCGCCGCCTCGGCCAGTTCCTCGGCCGATAGGCCGTGACGCGCCGCGGCCGCTGCGATGCGTTCCGCGTCTACGCTCGGCCTAGTTTCTAGGTCGCCCTTCCGGAGCGCCCGGTCGATTGCTGCCAGTGCTGCCATGCTAGCCATTCCTTCCTACGCCCGCGCCGTACCGAACCTTCCCCGGTGGGTAACGCAGGTTAGACGTAGCGACCGGTCCGTTTATTCAGTAGCGCCAGTGGTAGCAGTGCAGCCACTCCCGCATGGGGGCACCGGTCCGCGGTGATTGGTTCACAGGCTCGTCTGACAAGGTCCCGCTGTACCGGCCGTGCCGCCCGCCGTTCCGACCGCGGCGCCGCCAGGCCCTCCCGCGGCGCCGGTGATCACGGTGCAGTAATTATTGTTGATGTCCCAGAGCACAATGAGGCCCCCGTCGCCACCGTTTCCCCCGTCGCCACCGTTGAGGGATCCGGTCCCGCCGACACCGCCTCTTCCGCCACTTGCATTGATCCAATTCACCCCTGGGGCTGATCCGAGAAGCTCTTCGTACACGATAAGGATGACACCGCCACCGCCACCGCCACCCGCGCCGCCGCCACCCTTGGATCCGGCGCTCGCGTTGCCTCCCGCACCGCCTATTTGGCCTCCAGCAAAGATCGTGTCCGCGATAGTCAGAGGGCCTCTCTTGATCTTCCTCGCGAAGATTGCGATCGTAAATCCAGCGGCGCCCCCCGCTCCCGCTCCGGCGCCGCTTGCACCGTCCCCGCCGCCGCCGCCACCTCCGGCGCCGCCAGCACCAGGACGGCCGGCGACTGCTCGCACGGCAGTACCGGTAACGTAGTTTCGAAAGAGGTTCGCGACGACGTGATCGAGTCTCGGTCGCGCGAGGCACACTCCTCCCGCGCGGGCGATGCCTCCGATGCCGGAGCTCCCGTCTCCGCCCTTACCGCTCGCACCTCCGTTTCCCCCTAACCCTGTGTTCTGGTTTGCCGGAGCCACTGCTTGCACGCCAGCGGCGATGCCGCCGGCACCGCCCGTGCTCCCGCCGCCTCCTCCACCGGCCGTGTTACCGTCTACGTCGGGACGGCCCGCTGGGGCTATGCCGCCAGCGCCGCCCGCAGCTCCGGCAGGTGCGGGGGACGCTGCGGGGGTGTTTTGGATGGTGCCAGGTATCACCCCGGCTTGTGATAGGTCGAGCGTGTCGTTCACGTAGAGGTTGTAGGTGACCATCACGATCTGACTGCCGCCGGGTACCTTCGTGACGTTTCGCCAGAACTCGTCTCCCCCTAAGTTGTGGTTCGAGCCGGTACTGACGACGAGGTTACCGCTATTGCCGCTCCCGAAGATCATGCTTCGAAAGCAGTTTGGGACCAGGTTCCCTTCGATCTGAACGTCGCGGATGATGTTCATAGATTGGACGTCGTGACGGCTCCGAGTCCGCCAGTACCTCCGATGAGCCCAGACGCCGCGCTGCCGCCGCTACCGTTCACTCCTATGACGATCGTGAACACGCCGGTTTTGATGTTGCAAAGCACGATGACGCCGCCGCCTCCGCCAGCCGCACCGTTGCCGCCGGCATTGGTGCCGTCACCGCCGTCACCGCCGTTGCCGCCGGAAACATCGAGCCACGCAGAAGGTGGAAGAGAACCGAGAAGCTCTTCATACACGATGTAGATGACGCCTCCGCCACCGCCGCCGCCTGCTCCGCCTCCACCGCGCGTGCCCGCTGGGGCAGTGCCGCCTTTTCCGCCCTTGAATCCTATTGCTTGGATGCACCCCGCTGGAGTATCGGCGTCCCGCTTGATTCTGCGCGCGTAGATCCAAATGTCGCCTGCGCCGCCCGCTCCGCCGCCCCCGCCGGCCCCAGCAACGCCACCGCTACCGCCACCGCCACCGCCGCCGGCACCGCTAGCACCACCGCGTACGGGAATGGCCCGAACCGCTGTCGTGATGGCGTAGACGACGAACGGGGACGTGAGGACGCGAAAGATTCTCGGTATGCCGGTGATGATGCCGCCGGCTCTCGCGCCTCCGCCTGCACCCGCAGTTCCGGCGCCTCCGGCACCACTGGCTCCGCCACTTCCACCGCGGCCTCCGATGAGGTTCGTGACGATGCCCCCTAGGCCCCCGGTCGTTGCGCCGCCGGTGCCGCCGATCGTTCCTGGATTCGTACCACCGAGAGTCGAGCCGTCCACTTCTGCGAGCGCCGCGCCAGCCGTGCCGGCTGTGGCGGTCGCGCCGCCGGTGCCGCCGGTACCGGCGATGTTATTCGTGTTGATGGCTGCGATGGGTGCGACAGAGAGGTCGAGCGTGTCTCGGACGTAGATCGTAGAGAGACCAGGTTGAAGAGCGCCGGTCCCCGAGATGGTGAGGTTTTCGGCGTACAAGTCCTGCGCAAGCAGAGTCGTGCCGGCGGCGATGGCTTGGTCGCCGTCTAGGCCACTGCCGAAGAGCATCGAGCGCGCAACGTTCGGTACGAACGTCGGGTCGATCTGTTTTCCTTGAATGAGTGGCATCCGGCGCGACCCTACCTATGACGACACGTCGTAAAAGAAGCTGACCTGATCCTTAGTCGCGTCAAGGTTGAAGCCGGCCACGCTCATGTTCCAATAGAGAAAGTCTCCTGCGACGACGTCCCGAAGCAACCGCGCCGTGACTCCTCCGTCGCCTGAGAAGTAGCAGTCGACTCCTACTTTCGTGCCATCGCCTACGATGTACGGGAACGCCGGGTTTATGCCCACGCCGATATATCCTCCGTTTGCTGAGGATGAAGCCGGAGTGAGGGCAACCGGCGTTGGACACGCTAGGTCCCCGTCCACCGTAGTGGTCGCAGCTGTCATGCCCTTATTCGCGGTAGTCGGCGTTGCGTTTACGGTAGGCCCCGAGGACGACGCAGCGAGCCATCGACCTGGGCCATTCAATGGTGCAAGCACCAGGTTTCCGTCGGGCGCAGCGGTGCTCTGCTTGTCCAGGCGGTAGGCGAGCTGAGCTTCGATGCAGTAGACGACCGCGCCGTCCGCGAGCGGCGTCGTGTTGAGTCCGACTACGCTCGACCCCGGGTCTCCCGCCTTCGTGAGACGCGGGCTCAGGATCATCAGCGCTGGCGGAAAGTCCTGGTAGCTCATGGTTTCTCTCGTTGTGGAAGCCAGGCCAGCCGCCAAGGGTAGCGCCGCGATGGAGAGCCGCGCTACTTTTGTGCCCCGGGTTCACATGGTTGATTCTTCTAGGCGCCAGGGGTCAGGTGACGGCCACATTTTGATTTCCGGCACAGGGCGCGCCGGGACCACGCTGCTCGTCAAGTACTTCACTGCGCTCGGCTTCGATACCGGATTCACCAAAGAGCACGCGCAGTCGATCAACACGGGGCTAGAACATGTTTCAGACAAGGAGCCGCTGCCCTACGTGATCAAGTCTCCGCACTACGCCGACCTCCTGGGAGTGTGCCTGGAGCAGCGTACCCTCGACATCAAGTGCTGCATCGTTCCAGTGCGCCGACTTTTCGATGCTGCCGAGAGTCGGCGACAAGCGGGTTTGGTTTGGCTGACCAAGGAGCCGCAACACCAAGAGGGTGTGCTCACATCGCAGCTCTACAAGTTGATCGAGGCGCTAGTCCGCCACGACGTTCCGACGTACTTCTTGCACTTTCCTACGTTCGCGGCATCGGCGGAACGCCTTTACCTGGGACTGAAGCGCGTGCTCGACGAGCACGGAGTATCTCGCGAGGAGTCCGACGCTGCACACCGCGAAGTCGTCGATCTTCAGCTCATCCACCGGTTTTCGAGCGACTGACTCAAACTCGTTTTAGCACCGTGAGACCGTTGTTGTTGGTGCGTCGCTCAGCGAGCGACCACTCTGGATGCCTACCGAGAAACTCCTCCACGGCGCCCCAGAGCCCCGGCGCTGCGCCGTCCTCACCCTTGGGGCCGAACGTTTCTGTGTCGTGCATCGCGATGTACCTACGCACATGCTCGCTGTGACGTTCGAGCTCGACCAGTAGCTGGTGATAGACGTGGTAGGTGTCGATGAAGAGGAGATCGGTCGGTTCGATGGTCAGCGTGAGCGTATCAGCTTGCTCGAACTTAAAGTTGATCTCCGCCTGCTCCGACAGCCGCTCCTGCAGCTCCAGATCGGTGCCCCGGTAGTTCCGGTTCGCCTGGTCCCTGCTCAGCAGATCGTAGCTCCGCAGTGTCCGAGGCCGTGCCTGCAGAAAGGCCCAGGTCGAGCGACCGATGCCGAACTCCGTGACGTGCGCGCACTCTTCGGCGAGCTCACACAATCGGCGCATGTGCTCGTTGATGTCCGTCTGCATCTCGCAGGACTCCAGGAACGTGCGCTCGATTTCATCTATCGGTGCGATTGCCTCCATGGCGACTTCACCGCGAGTAGACGGCCCAAAAGTTGTCCGGACCGGTCTCCACTCGAACGAAGCCGGCAGCCTCCAGGATACCGAGCGCGCGCCGCATGCTCGGCCAGTTCGTGTCGTCAGCGATCCAGACCGCTCGCTTGGCCATCTTCGGGAGCCACGTCGTGACATCTCGGCACGACACGAGCTCGGAGTGGTTCGAGTCAAGATGCATCAGATCGATCGAACCGTCCTCGTAGTCGCTCAAGGCGTCGGTGGTACGCTTGCGAACGACACTAGCAAAGTCCGCCACATCGAACCGTTTCACTCCGTCGATCGTGTGGCGTACCAGCGCCTCGTAGTCCGTGTCATGTCCCCAGAGCTTCTTGTCGACGTCTGACTGCTCACCTTCCAAGCAGTCCTCGCTCGACCACGAATCGATGCCGTCGATCCTTCCACGACCCGCGAGCTTCAACCCGAGAGCGAGCGCCACAAGGCTCCTACCTCCGTAGACGCCTAGCTCCACCGCTCGTTCGCCCCCAAGGGCTGCAGCCTCAAGAGCGATGTGCATGATGCGCTTCGCCTTGTACGGGGTGCACCAGCCAGGGAGCGAGGTGATCTGGGCATCGAGCAAAGCTTCGGCTTCAACAAAACTCTTCATGGCTTACTCCGGAATGTAGGTGTCGAACTGTTCGAGAATGCGAGGCAGCACCGTGTATACGCGGGACATCCGCGGGAACGAGTGGAAACCGAGTGAAAGGTCGATCGGCGCGTAGCAGCGCGCCTCGTCTTGGGTCGCGATGAGCGTTTCGAGTGCGGTGCGCCGAACGATGTATCCGTGCGTACAGGCCGGCCATTTCACCTCGTACACCTCCCCAGAGATGTGCTTTCGATGCCTACCCTGGGTGCAACACGAGCCCACGTACAACACGTCGAAGTGGCCGGCGTCCTCCACCGCTCGATCTAAGCGCTCTCGCCAATTCTCCGGAAACTTTGCGTCGTCCTCGACGACGAAGAACAGTTGATCCGGCAGGAGCAACAATGCCGCCCAGAGAGCTCGGTGCGAGAGCCAACAACCGGTTGGCTTCGGGCCCATGCGAAAGCCGCATCCGGGTCCCCCGTCGACCTCGTAGGGAAGCGTCGTCTCGACTCCTAGCTTGGGTGCGTTTAGCCCGTAGAAATAGGCTGCGTCTACGCCTCGCTCGGCAAAGTGCTGCCGCGTACGCTCGCCAGTGCGAATTCCCACGCCCGGCGTCTGTGCCTCGTAGCTACCGAACAACGTCACACAGACGATCTTCATTTGTTTGCCTCACCGTTGAATGGACGGTCGTACTTCTCCGCCCCGGGCATGCCGCCCCATTTCGCCACGTACCGATCTCGGTTGGCGACCCAGCGCTCTTGAAACCACGCGCTCTTCTCGCCCGTTGAGCCTTGGTACCCGGCATGTTCGATGAGCCATCCGTGCGTGATGCCCGAGGCATAGGTTGCGCGTCCGTAAGACGGCCGGCTCACCTCTTTGATGGGCCACTCGTCGATCTGCTCGCCCGCCAGCCGAAGCCGACGACGATAATCGGTGTCCTCCCAGTACGCGGGGTAGTATTCCTCGTCGAACTCTCCCACGCGCCGCCACACCTCCTCGTCAAGCCGATACGCCGAGAAGCCCTGCGCAGCCACCACACGGCGCGCCGAATCCATCATCCGGGAGAAGGTATCTCTGGCGACGGCGCAATCGCCGTTCAGGATGATGATCGTGCCGACGCCGTCCTCGTCGAACACGGTGCGACAGAGCAGATTCCACGAGCCGGCACAGCCGACGTTGCGGGTTGGTCGCAGAACATCAAAGCCTGCTACAGCGCCGAGCAGGCTTTCACCATCGTCCACCACCAGCCTTCGGATCGGCGGCAGATCGCTCGCAAGCGCCGACTCGATAGTCTCCCGCCAGACCCAGTCGGGCTCGTTGTAGCGAGTAATCCCCAACACGAACGGCGGCCGGCTCATCGTTTACGGTACACCTTCCAGCCGCCGTGATCTTCGAGCTCGCTGAAACCGAGAGCTTCGAGCTCTCGTTGAGCTTTCTTGGTGGTCGGCCAGTCCGTGTCATCAAATACCCAAAGGCCGCCGCTGCGCACCTTGGGAGCCCAGAGCGCGACCTCTTCGCACGACACCTCTTCAGAGTGGTTCGAGTCTTGGTGCAACAGGTCGATAGTTCCGTCTCCGTAGAACCCGACGACGTCCCGTGAGCTCATTCGAATGAGCCGTGCGTACCAGACCAGGTCTAGTCGGTAGAGCGCCTCTTGGGCGCTTCGCGCGACTACTTCGTAGTCCACCTTCTGACCCCACCACTTGTCATTTTCGGGATCATTGGTTCCCTCCAGGGCAGCCCCTGGAGTGAACGGGTCGATGCCGTCAACCCTTCCGAAGTCATTGCGTCCGCACCGCACTCCTAGCGCAATCGCGACAAGACTTCTGCCGCCGAACACGCCTAGCTCCACGCAGAGATTTTGGTCACGTGCGAGCGCCGACAACCGATAGGCTTTTTCGATCGTGCACCATCCAAGCATGCCCGGTAGCTCCCGATCGATAATCGCTTCGACTTCCGACCGGCTCATGGAGTGACCCATGTCATGGTGCTGAGCTCTTTCTTATCGATGCGAGCGAACCACGCTTCACAGTCTTTGATGCCGTAGGTCAGAACAAGATCCGGACCATCCTCCACGAGGCCGGCGCAGAACTCGATGCCGTAGACCTGGAAGATCCAAGACGGAGACACTGCCGCCACATTGAACTCGGCGTCGAGCTTCACAAATCGATGCAGGTAGATTCTGGTTTCAACCGCCTCGATCGTTTCGTGGACCACACACAAGTAGCCGCCCTCGAACGCAATCGCTGCGCCGCCGCGCGCATGGTCGAGAGCGAGCGGACACGCTCTACGCGCGTCCCCAGGGATCACTACCGTGGGATCAAGCGAATAGATGAACCGGATGTCGCCACCAACGACAACCGGCATCCAGTTCTTTTCATGCGTCTGCCGGCTCTCCTGTACGTGAGCGTGGGTGACGTTGCCGTCGCGATCGAGGTCGAGCTTAGCGATCATTCTCCGAGCAGCATCGCGGTCGCACACGGTACAGCTCCCGGCTAGCATTGGACCTTCCGGGCCCTTTAGCGATACCAGTCGGATGTCTTCGTATCCGACGATCTTCGAGTCTTGCCGAGGTGACGGATCCAGGTCTCGCATCCGCTTGGGATCGATCAACTCGCCAGAAGGCCCGAGACGTCCCAGGTAGTTCTCGGTTCGAACGATCCTGTCCGGGTCGTCGATGGAGTATTTCCTGCCGCTCATCGAATAGTTCACAGCACGCACGACGCACCAGAGCTCGCCATTATGGCGACAAACGCTTGGGTTCATCGGCCGATAGCCGTCGGGCGGCTCGAACTTGATCTTCGTGCTCTTCGCGCTCGGCAGCAGCTTTCCCAGCGCAAGGGGGCGGAGCATGCCCCGCGCCTCGTCACGACGTATATGCGGCGCTCGCGGCGAGACGCTCAGCCGATCCAGTTCTTCTTGGCTGCCAACGCCCAGTCGTTCCAGCTTCGCCTGAACAAAGTCACGCTCTGCCTGCGCGCGCTCTTCTCCTTCCGGGAGCGCATACCTCAAAATGTCGTATGGGAGCTCGTAGAGCGCGGGTAGGTGTTTGAAGTGCTCTCGATCGGCCGCGTGCACCCTACCGCTTCCTTTGAATCGTCCCCCCGCCTCAGCCAAGCGTGCCCACGCAATCGCCTGGTTCTTTCTACCAAGCTTAAATGCTGCCAGCGCTGCCATCCACGCACACTCGGAGTAGGTAGAATCGGCCGCCAGACCGCGCGCCGCGGCGTAGATGGCTCCATCGAACTGCTTCATCAGGTACAGCATCTCCGCATGCTTGTACGCTGCCCACGCTGCCTCGCCGCCGAACTTGCCCAGGACAACGCAACGGTTGAAGGCATCCGCCGCCCGCTTGGGATCACCAAGTCCCTCGTACGAGGTGCCGAGGTAGTACCACCACCGCGCAGCGGTAGGCTCTTTCTTCACGTACTCCGAGAGCAATGCGACGTCTTGGATATACTTCCTGGCGTACTGTTCCTTCGATTTTTCGAGCTCCAGGAACGATGCTCCCTTTAGGGTCGTCCTGGACCCACAGTGCAGGAACTCATGCGTCGGTCCGGTGAAGCACGCGCCTCGACGGGCGCGAATGATCTTCTCCTTCGAGTAGAAGCCCGTGAAGCTCTCCATGAGCACCACTTCTTCTTTGATCGCCGCAAGCGAGGATCTCAGATCCCGCTCTCCGAAGCTGAGTCGCTCGTCCGAGTCGACAATGACAATCCAAGTCGCTCCTAACTCTTCGGCGAAGCGGAAGCCCGCGTTCCTGGCAGTCGAAAAGTCGACCCAGGCGTGCTTGGCCAGGCGCAGCTTCTCCTTCGCTACCTCTCGCGCCACCGCTTCCGTGCCGTCCTTGATTCCGGTGTCAACGAGAAGCACCCGATCGACGTGATCAACCACGCTTCGAATCGCGTCGCCGATCTCTGATTCGCGGCTATCGGTGATGGTGACAGAAACGATCAAGAGCTCTCGTGGACTCTATATCGTTTTGTGCCTAAAACGCATCCATCTTTTTGCTCGGAGGCGCCAATGCAGCCAATTCAGCCACAAAGACGCACTGCTCATTGTGGGATCGGCGAGAGCGACAGCGAGTGAATCGAAAGATCTTGGTTCCCGTCGAACTTGGATCCCAATGGACGGAGCGTGTCGCCGTTGTTCAATGTGACCCGTCGCTGAGAAGTGATCGAGATGCCGCCGCCGCTAACCAGGTCAGCGTAACCTGCGCCCGCTGCCGATGCGGCAGCCGAGAACATCGCTGCGCCGGTGAGATCGCCGTTGAGCGCAATCGCGACGCCGCACGTGCCGCTCAGGCCGTCGGTGCCCTCGAAGCTACAAGAGAGCGCGACCAGAAAACTGCGCCCGCTCACGCCGTTGTAGGTGAGCACGGAAGACGCGGCAGTCAGTGTGAAATCCGACGTGCCGTCATACGAAAAATCGGATCCAACCACCTCGCGCCATATCGCCGAGTTGCCATTGGTGTCAAAGGTGTTGGTGAAGTCGTCGGTGACTTGAGACGTGCCGCCGGTGAACGAGGGCCCCGTCGGTCCGCCGGGCCCCGTCGGTCCGCCGGGTCCGGTCGGTCCGCCGGGTCCGGTCGGTCCGCCGGGTCCGGTCGGTCCGCCGGGTCCGGTCGGTCCGCCGGGTCCGGTCGGTCCATCAGCGCCGGCTGGTCCGCCAGGGCCCGTTGGTCCGGCCGGCCCCGTCGCCCCGCCGCCACCATCGGAGGGCCCGGTCGGTCCGGGAGGGCCGGGCGGTCCCGAGGGCCCCGTTACTCCCGGCTCGCGCGGGTCGAGTATCGGGGTGCCTACGTGGTCCTTCGGTAGCTGCGACACGTGCTGGCAACGGTACCGGAGGCCTCCCCTGAGGCGCCATTTTTGTGTCCCAGAAAAGCTCCTGGTACGGTTTGTCCATGCGCTACGTGCCGCCGCCTCCGCCGCGCAGAGCGCGCGCCGAAACGTCCGAGCAGCTTCGCCGTCTCGTTGAGACCGAAGAGGCGCGCCATCGCGCAGAAGATCGGCCCTTTGATCCCGAAGCGCCTCGCGAGCATTACGCGGGCGCGCATCATTTTTCCGTCAACGCGCGAGCCCAAGCTGCCGTCGACTCCCATGCTGCGACCGAGCTCGTACTCTTCATCGAGAACACCGCCGACCTCTCGCCCGACGGTCCCCAAGGACAGGGTCATAGTGTGCTCCTGAATGCGCTTCGCAAGTGGCGTAAGGGTACGTACGAGCCGGCCCTCGCCATCCGTTTGTTTGAGTACCTCACCGAGTCCGGCGCAAAGCGCTACGCGCGCGAGTTCGACCATCCGTCACGTTGGAGCGAGATCTTCAATCCGGCGACCCGGCGCGAGGCCGCGCGGCAACTGGAAGAGGGCTTCCGTAACTCAGCCGAACGAGGCGAGTACAACGACGTCGATTCACGTATCCGCCGCTGATCGCTAGCCGTCGGTGCCGAGGTTCCTACGCTCTGAGCTTCATATTTCGCATCCAGCCGAGCGTGAAGTTCCCATCGGATGTGTGCCGTCTCGGATGATGATGGTGCCCTAGCAGCGACGGCGAGAACTGATGCTCAACAAGCGACGGCACGTGTACGCAAATACGCCTGCCCATTGTCCTGATTGCATGCGAGACGGCGATGTCGGTGTGCGGCAGCGTCCCTCCCAGCGCGTCCCGCCACGAGTATACGTGCCGCAGAAGCTCTGGGAGGTCGTCGCGACGGAATAGAAGCCCTACGCTGCAGTGTAACGACGGACGACGAAGCCAGCGGCCGCGTCCATCGTGGCGCCGTCCGTAGATGTAGTCGATGATGCTGAACGCCGCCCCGCCGGGGTTGATGAGCCATCCAACGCCAAACCGTGGATCCGCCACATCCGTCCACGTCGTCACGTTTTCTACAATGTGCCGGTTGACGAGCGCATCGTCCTCTAGGAACAGCACCAACCGCGTCGTCGCCGTCCGCGCACGCTCCATGACCGCTCGATAGTGAGCGAGCACAGTCACCCCTGCAGGATGTTCGTGCCACTCGTAGTTCGTTCCGATGTCGCTCGCCTCGATCGATGCTCGGCAACGGTCGCTCACGGCACCGCGTCGGGGCGCAGCCATCACCAGCACAGTTACGTCGTCGGCCATATGTGGCTACCTGGTTCGACGTACAAGCCACCGACCGATGTACACTCCGGCCACCGTGGCGATCACATCGGCAGCGTGGTTCGCTAGCGAGCTCGCCGGCACGACTCGGTCGAAGGCAGCGCGCCGTGCGCCGTTCTTCGCTGCGAGCCACGCAAACTCGACACCTAACGAGGCCAGCACCGCGGACGTCAGACCGATTCCAAGCAGACCAGATACGACGCCGATGCTGCCGTGCACAGCGGTGTCCCGGTCGATTACCGCGACGTGCTGCTCGGCTGCATTGCTGGCTACCAGCATCGTCCGACCGTCACAGAAGGCGCTCTCCGGTTCGAGCTTCGTAGCGCCGGACGAGTCGGAAGCTCGCCGACTCGGGGTCGAAACCGAGCGAGACAGCTCTATCGTGCGCGCCTTCCGTTGCTCCGATGCGAGCGAACGTCTTGGCGCTCTCCAGGGTTTCGTACGGACCCCATGGGCCTTCAGCGAGTGGTTCGTTCGAGCCACTCGCGAGCGCCCATACGTAGTAGCCGGAGGCGTTCGGCCGCTGCGACGGCGGTTCCCTTCCGAACATCTGCCTCCACAGCTCGGCCTGGCTCCGCTGCGCGCCCCCGGGCCGCGCAATATGGCTGCCGGACCGTATCCGGTTCCCAATCTCTTCGGCGAGAGCAGGATCGACCGGACGCACCAGATCCCGCAGCGACGCGAGGCTCATCGAGCGCGTACCGCTCTCGCTCCATCCGAGCGCCTCCGCGATCCTGCGGTGCAGGCTATCGTTCGCCGCTTGACCAAGCGGACCCGTGCGGGCTTCGTAGTCCGCCCATGCGGCGCGGGACGCCTCCTGCCGAGCCCGCCACTCTTCGAGCCCTTGGGCCTCTGCCGCCTGGTAGGCGCGCGCGTAGACTTCACGCCAGGTGAGATCCTCGTTCGGCGTCAGCGTGACAGCTATCCCTAGGTGGGCCAGGTCACGCGGCTCAGCGTACCCTTCCAGCGAATCGCCGCGCTTCCAGTCCGCTGGCACGTGCGCCTGCATCGTGTGCACGCCGATCGTCGCGTCCGGCCGTTCCAACAGGATCGTCCGAACCGCGTCTCGCGCAGGCTCGCGCCGCGTGAACAACTCGCTCAAGTACTTCCCCGTGCGCGTGTCCGCGACGACGAAGCCCAGATTCACGAGCTTGCTGCGCACATTAGGATTCATGCGGCTTCCTCCCGATGCTCCACGTGGAGCAGTGCTTTCAGCGACTACGCGAATGTCGGCGGGGAACCCATCGTGTTCTACCAGCGACCGGCGCACCTCGTCCGCGCTCATGTCGGAATCGAAAAACACTCGATTCACCACGCGCCCGCGCTGCACCACATCCCAGCCTTTTTGGCTCATGCAGCCATCTCCTGTTCCGTCCACTCCAGCACGAGTCCAATTGGGTAGCTTGGTCCGCAGTCGTAGTGGCGACTGCCTTTTCCAGGATAAGCATGAGTCACGTCGATGTGCTCGCAAATGCCGCGCGCGCCGGCAACGATCTCATCTGGGTTGAGCCACACGAGCGGCACCGAGTACTGCCTGCACTTCGCCGCGACGAGCTTCGCCACGAGTCGCAGCATCCGTTGACCGTAGGGGTCGAGCCACTCCTCGCGAGTTTGCTTCGCGTACCCGGCCTGCTCGATGCCGAGGGAGCGCCCATTCACGCCCGGAGCATGGAAGGCGATATCCTTGTCCTTGACGTACTGCTGGATCGAATCGTCATCGACGCCGTAGTGGCACGAGGCCGGCTTCGGCATTCCCAGTCTAAACGCATGACCGAGCGCTTCGGCGCTTGAGTGAAACTCCCCGATTTCGGCGGAGTGGAGCACGATGATGTCGATCGCCGTTCGGTTGCCCCAGCCGTAGTCACGAGCCTGGACAAACGTGATCGGTGGCAGAGCACCGTCGGGCGCCACTGGGCCTGGAGTTGCGAAGAGCGTTGGATCGACGAGCGCCCGAGTCGCTGCGTCCACCACGCCAGTGACTGGAAGCCCGCGACGCACCTGGTATGCCTTCGTTGCCGCTTCAGTGCGTGGGCCGAACTGTCCGTCGGCTGCAAGCGGCCAGCGCCAGGCCCACCCGGCGGGCGGCGACTCGCGCCGAAGGACGGACTGCCACGCGACCACATCGTGGCCAGACACGCCGAGCTTGAGCTCGCGCCACTCCGACGGGGACGGCTTCAGCAGCATTAGCGCTTAAGAAAAGCCTACGGCCTAGGCAGAACAGGCCGCAACTTTTCAGCTCTTCCGCGTCCGCAGAAAGACGCCGGGCCCCGCTGTTTTTACGTCGTCAGCCTGAACAAGGCGACAGCCATGTACGTCGGGCCGTCGCCGGCACCGGCGACGACCGTCTTGTGAACTACGCTCGGCGCCACACCGATCTCCGCCGCGAGCCGCTGCTTGACGTAAAAGAGTGCCTCGGCCGGGCTTCCTGCAACGGCCGCCACCGCCTGTAGGCTGGCGAGCGGTGCATTCGGTGTGTCCACCGACGTGCCGGTGACGAACCAGCCCTGCCACAGCAGCCCACTGCCGGCGCCGGCAATCTTGAAGTCGGCCATCCGTACTTCCCCTGCGGCAACGGCGGCTGCGATCTCGTTCGTGAGGCGGCTGACCATTTCATCGGCATCGCCAGCCTCGACGGCCCTGATGTTGAAAACAGGAGCCGGGGCGAAGGGAGCATTAAAGAGTGCCATTTCTGGGTTCCTACGCTTTCTGTACGCTGATCAGCCGGGAGGTGGTTCTTCCGCTGCCGTGACGCCGAACATGGCGACGGCCATGTACGTCGGGCCATCTCCAGCTCCGGCGACCTCGACCTTGAAGACGGTGGAAGCAGTCGCGCCAATAGCAGCCGCCAGGCGTTGCTTCAGATAGAACAGCGCCTCGTCGGGATTTCCGGCGACTGCTGCCACGAAGCGCGGAAAGTTCACGGCAAAGTCTGCTTCGAGCGGCGAACCGTCTCCCGTGACGAACCACGCCTCCCACTCGGGTCCACTGCCCGCGCCCGCCAGCATGAAGTCGACGATTGCCTCTTCGCCGGCTGCGACTGCCGCGGCGACTTCATTCGTCAGCCGCGAGACCATTTCATCGGCGTCGCCAGCTTTGACAGCGCGCACGTTGAAGGCGCCCGGACCAAATTCCATTTCAATGAGAGCCATTTGCTTTCCTTCCTGCGATGGGGCCGGTGTGCCCGCTTCTCACTATCCCTCTTCGGCGAGGTACACCGCTACGGCCATGTAGCTCCGGCCATCGGCCGCTCCGGCGACGACCACCTTGAAAATGTTCTGCGGCGTGATCGGCGCCTCGTTCAGACGCTTCAGCAACAAGAACACCGCTTCGGTCGGGTTTCCCGCCACTGCCGCGGCAAAAAAGAGTTCCTGCAGCTCGATCGATACCGGCTCTGCTGCGGTGCTACCGGTGACCATCCATGACTGCCACTTGGGGCCGCTGCCGGCGCCGGCAATCTGAAAGTCTTCCAGCTGATCATCGCCGGCCGCAATCGCTGCAGCCGCTTCATTCGCCAGCCGACTCTCCATTTCGGCGGCATCGCCGGCCTCCACGGCTCGGAGATTGAACGCTGGTGGAGCTCCGTACGACATACTGATGAGTGCCATGTGTTCTCCTTCAAGCGACCTGCACGCTAACGGGCAGCAGAGAAAATCCGGACGGCTCCGGTAGGCGCAGTCCGCAGCGTGCGACGTCCTGCGGGACAGCAAGCTTTCTGCCTCCGGCGCACCACGCGGCGCTCGGAGAGAGCTCGGTCGCTGCGCGTAGTCCGCGCAGCGCGAGCCATGACGACGGATCGATTGGGGTCAACTTCAGCGAACCGTCGGCTAGGCGCGTGAGCTGCGCGACAGAAAGGTCGATGCTCACGGCTTGTCCAAGCACCTTGCCCGCGGACACACGCTGCCCAGGCGTCAGGCCGGCCGTTGGAATCATGACGCCCGCGTAGGCGACGATCACTGGTTCGACATTGCTCGTGATCTCGACGCGGCTCTCCGTCATTCGCGTCACGACGCCGCTCACGACTGAGTACACTGGCGACGGCGCGCCCGTCGCGCTCCTGATTCGTAGCGCCGGGGCACAGCTAGGTCCGCCCGCGCAGCTCGACACTTCGCCCATGTCGAACACGGCGCGCACCGGGCGCACCAGTGCTCGGTAGGCCGCGAGAGCGGCAACGCTGGTCCAGACGATTGCCCCGAGGGACATGCTTCCGAGGAGGCTAGCCGGCCTTCCCCGCGGCGCGCAAAAAGTTGGTATTCAGTCGAGCCCGAGCCGGCGAAACAGCCGAATCACGCCCGGGTGTAGCGGCGCAGGAAGCCTTTGCACGGCAAACCAGCCCGCCGCCGTGTGCTCCGGATTCAGGCGCACCCGAAATTCGGTCGGTACGTGGCCACCGAAGGTCCAGTAGACGAGCCCGGTCGGGTTTCGGGTGACGTCAATCGACGCTCGTTCGAGATTCACGTGGCCGCGATATCCCGTCTCCTCGGCGAGCTCCCGCAGTGCCGCGTACGGCGGTCCAGCATCGGTGTGTTCGACATGACCTCCTGGCAGCGCCCATGTGCCGTCGTCCGAACGCCGGAGCAGCAGAACGCGACCGGTTGGCGCGACGAGTAGAATGCCAGCGGCGTTCACTCGCTCAGGTTATCACGGACCGTCAGTCTTCGTCTTCTCCGCTCGACTCGTCTTCGGCCTCGGACTCACCGTCACCGTCGCTTGGCGACGTCTCACCCATCAGCCGATCGAGCTCGGCGAGCTCCGCTGCGGTAGGCGTGCGCGACGTGACGATGTACGTGTCCGCCCCTTGAAACTCTCGCACGCAAATTCGGTATTCGGTATCGGGTTCGAGCGACTCCAACGCTTCCGTGATGTCTCCGGGCGGCTCATCGCAGCCGATGAGCAATGGGGCTCCGTCCGGTCCACCCAGTGAGCGTTCGAGCTCCTTCAGCCTTTTCATCGCGTCGTCGGACATGGTTGCGGATGCTACCGCTGCTGTCGTGCCAGGAGCAAGACTTCACTCCACGCAGGCAAATACGCCGTCGAACGTGAACTTGTCCGCGGCGCACTTTGGACATTCGCCCTGATGGGGCCAGGCCCAGTGTCGGCACGCCTTGCGTCCGGCTAGTGCATCGACCGCTGCCTCTCCGTCGCTGTAAGGCTTCAGGTCATCAGGCCTCTTCAGCGCTTCGCGCGCGTCACGCGGCAGCCCCATCAGGGCTCCGAGCCAAAGATCTGCTTACATACCTTCACGGCGGCTTCACCGGCGCAAAGCGGGCAGATACCACCCTCGTGGGGCCACCGCCCGTGTCGGCACGGCTCCTTACCCGAGAGGGCGTCCACCGCCGCCTCCTGCTCGTCGTATGGTTTCTCGGGAGTGAAGGCTCGAACGATGGCATCGAGCACCGAACGCCTTGCCGGGGTTTTGCGTATGATGCGTCGTTGCCGCGGGCGCGACCGCCGCTTCGACGAAGCACTGTGCTTGACCTGACGCTTCCGGCGCTTCTTTGATGGCGAGACCGTCGCTCTCATCATCGGAGCCCCTGCGGCCTAGCCTTGCCGCGGTCGAACGTCTGGAGCTTGCACGGCCCACCGTACCCGATGCGCCGACCCGTGACACGCTCTGCGATGGCGTCCGCCATGTACTCGATGACGTCGTCGTCGCGCTTCTCCCAGTCCTTGAGCCACGTGATCCAGCGGTCGTCGTTTTCGAGCCCGTTGCGCTGGCGCCGCACTGCCGACCGGTTTTCCCCGAGCACGAATTCCCCCGGGTACAGGAAGTCCGTCGCGTGCCCGAACTCGTGCGCGATGATCGCGGCCGTCGTCGGCTCCGGTAGCTCGACCATCTCGGGCGCCAGCATGATGACGGTGCCGTCTTCCCGTGCACCCGCGAAGTGCCGCGGGGAATCGTGCATCGCGGGCGCGACGTACAGCCGGACACGCTTTGTCTCCGCGAGGCCCGCTTCCACGAATCGCTCTTGCATCGCGATGAAGTACGGCTCCAGGATGGCGAACGCCTCGTCGAGCGTCACCGTCGTGGTCGTGTCGGCGCACGTGCTCATGCGCTCGATGCCTGGCGGCTACCTCGCGTACTGTCCGGCTCGCTGACGGAGCTGGGTGATCGCGTTCTGGACGTACGCCGCTGGCACGTGCCCAGCTTGCTGTCCGGCACGCAGATGACGGGACGCTTCGTCCGGCGTGAGCATGATGAGCGTATCGCGACGGCCGCACTGACAGCACCCGACGTTCGGGTGAAGCGCGCCGTGACGTGCAGAGTATGCCCACGGCCCACTGCCGGTCTGCGCATTGCCCGGCGGCGGCTGACCCTGCGACACGAAGATGAGCTCGTCCCAGGAGACTTCGATGTACTGGCGCTGACCGCACGTGTCGCAGCAAATCTCGAAGCGCGTGCAGTGCGGCTGGTAGCTCGATCGCGTGGCGTAGTGATCGTCCGCGCCGGCTCCGCCGAGTGCACCGGTTCCAAACTGGGACAGGTCGATGTCGCTGAAGTCGTCAGCCATGGTCCTGGGTATTCCTTTCGTCGCTCGGTCCCGGAGGATAGCCCAGGAGCACCCTGTTCGCCTACTTTTCGAGAACCAGGCTGCCAGAGCCGCCACCGGCAGCGGGGGGAGCGGACAGTTTCGTGGCCTTCCGTAGCGCCCGGATCATCTTATCAAGCGCGCCGTTGGCCTCCTGCTCGACCTCGACCTGCGACTGCATTGCCCGGATGACCTTTGCCTTGATCGGCGCTCCTGAGGCCGAGCGCGTTGGCGTCGAGGCCGGCGGTGTCGACAGCGAAAACGTCACCTGCTTCCTTGGCCTCGGTACCATGCTTCAATTGCTCCGGTTGCGTGGCCGACTTTCTCCGTGAGCGCCGTGACTGCGGCGCTCGTGTGAGAAGTATAGGTCGAGAATTCTTCGTCGGATACCGAGCGCGCGACCCGCTCTTCGAGGCGCTTTTGCGTGTCCTTGATCTCCGCGACATCCTTCTGGATGTCGTCGAGCCGCTGTCGCAGGAGCGCGAGGCTCTCGTCCTCGGCGATGCCCTTTTTGATCTTCCCTGGCACCTTCGCGTAGCCCGCAAACCCGGCGACCGCTCCGGCTGCCGCGGCGCCGAGCAGCTTTGCAATTTCTTCGATCGCCATAGTTTCGGAGCATCACTCAGCTTGGGTTCGATCCAGCAAACACATAGATCCCCAAGTCGGGGAACGGCTTGTGGCTCGACCCCTCGGAGCCCGGGAATGCGGCAGTGCCATACAGGTTCGAGAATTCAAAATCGTCCGTGCTGAAGTCCCACAGCAGATGCCCATCGAGAACGTTATTCCGGAAGGCTAGAATGATCAGCTCGTCGCCCTTTGCTACCGTGAAGTATGGCCTGAACAGGGCCGTCGGCGCTGAGTTCGAGATCCTCGGATCAATGATGCCCTGCTGGAGGAAGCCGAGCGGCGTTACGCTCGTGCCTGGCGGCGTAGGAAATCCAGGAAACCCACCATTGAAATTGGGCGCGGCATTGGGCGGCAGCAGCGGCAGCCCTGATGTCGGAGGGAGCACCTCCAACAGATCACTCGGAACCGCGACTAGCTCCGTTCGCAGGTTGCCTCTGCCTGGTCCGGGCGTCGTATCGGCCGGCGGCGTTCCTGGGGTCGGCTCCGGCTGTTGATAAAGAACGGTTTCCGTAGCCGCCGGCAGCACGAACTGGTTCTCTGGATCTGTAGAAGTGCCAGCAAGGAACGAGTCCGGCGCGCCGAACGATTCTTTGGACAGGTGGTACGGCTTCTGTCGCCTTTGAAAGTCTCCGACGTTCCGGAGGCGCCAGACGAGCTCGTACTTGTAGTCGAGTATCGGCGGAGACCCCTCCTGGCTGGTGTCGCGACCAACCACCGCTGGAAACCAAAGCTGCATCTTTGCTCCCATCGGCACCTGTAGGCCCTTCAGCAGGTACGGAGAGAAGCCCGGCTTGCCGGCATCCTCGTCGAGCACTCCAGGAAAAGCGATCGGGGTGAATATCGTTTGGCCCTGATAAACGAATTCGAACCCATCGAAGGGTCGCAGCACCGCAGCAAGGGTGAACTGCGCATCGGCAAGTACGTTCATGCTGGTCACTGTCACTCTCCCGTTCGTTTTTCGTAAACGCGGTAACCGAGGTAGCCGCCGAGCAGTGCACCGAAAAGCGCGAGCGCTGCACTTGTGCCGGCCTCCTGCCGCACGACCGCGTCAGGATTGCGCCAATCCCTCGTCGCCCGCAACGTGTTTCGGGCGGCTCCGACGAGCAGCAGACCGGAGCCTGCGCCGATCGGTCCGCCGATCCAGAATCCGACGCCCGTACCCGTCACCGCGAGCAGCAGGCCTATCCCCGCGCCGCGGCGCGCGGCTTGATACTGCTGCTCCGGCGGTACGACCCCTCCGTGCTCGGTCAGTCCCGGAAGCGGCGGCGTCACCGGCAGCATCGTCGGCGCATTCATCATCGCCGACGGCGCGTGTGACCCTGAATCGGCGTCGGTGCCGTAGGCCGTCAGCGGGGAAGGCGCGGGTGCGTCCATGCCGTGCCCGGTCAGCATACCGAACCGGTCCGACTTCGGAAAGTTTCGTGCCTGTTAGGCACGCGGAACCGACGGATCAACGGGCGTCGGTGGTTCCGGTTTTGGTCCCCGATCCGGCGTTGGGGGTACTTTCATGAGCCCGGGAAGGGCCACATCTTTGCCGTCACGTATGGCCCCCACGATCGTTTCATGGCCTGCGATAGCGACGAAGCCGGACACGACGCCGCCGAGGATCGCATCACGCCAAGGCGTGCCCGTCGAGGCCGCCTGCAGAACACCGCTCGCGATACCGAGCCCAATTGCGAGCAGTGGACGCCAGCGAGCTGGGACTGCGAACGGAGGAAACCGCGAGTCGGCCTTCATGAGCCGTACGAGCAGCCCAATAATCAGCGCGGCGAGTCCTACCCACTCATGCTTCGCGATCAAGTCGAGGAACGGTTTCGGATCCATCCCCCCAACGTACCGAAAGTGCTAGCCGGTCAGCAACTTTTCGGTCTCGTACCGCACGTGCTTCCGGATCACCGCGACGATGCGTTGCATCATGGATCGTTCTTGCTCGGCCGCTCCGGCCGCATCGCACAGAACGCGCACGCCGGATCGTCGCAGTCCGACTCCAGCCATCGGTCGCAGTCGATGCAGGCGTAGGCGTCGTAGCGCTCGATCAAGAGCCCCGGGCCGTGCTCTGGACAGCTCGGATGACGCTTCGGGTGAGTCGACTTCTGCAACGGGGCTTACTCGCGCACTAGCACGGACACTCCGACCTTGCCCTCCGCGTGGCGCTCGACGACGAGCGCGAACAGACGCCCGTCGACCGACTCTCGGCGCTCGTAGCCCGGAACGACGTCGGGCCGCCTGCCGATCTCGGCGACGATGCCGTCGGCTGCCGTCTTGATCGGATGTGGCACTTCATTGGGTGCCGCTCGCCGGAAGCCAGGGTGCTCTTTCTTCTCGTGATCGGGCCGCGAGGCCATCATGCGGACCCACCGATCCGCGCGCTCCCAGGAACGCTCTGCCGGCGTACACTTGCCGCCGCTACCGTAGCTCGCGAGCATCCAAGCAACACGCCGACGGTCCGCACGCTGTCCAAAGTACACGCCGCACTGCTTCGCCTGAGCGACGACGACGCGCAGTCCGTATTGCGCGCAGAGGTGGACCGCGTCCTTGCCCTCCCCGACAAGCTTCTCCCAGACTTCCGGCGGTACGATACCAGAGGCATGCAGCTGCATGCCACACCGCGCGAGGCCGTGGTCCTGATTCCAGATCGGGTGCTCTTCGCCCGCCTGAATGCGACGATCGAATAACGTCTCGCCCTGCCAAATCACTCCGCCCGCGGCGGCGAGCTCGGTCAGCGACCAGCCCTTACCGTCGGCGAACTGTCGAGCTTCATGCACCAGCGCGACCGAGATCTCTTGTACCCTAGCCTCGAATTCTTCCCGTGTTTCGCCCGGCGCTCGGGACTTCGGCAGCTTGAGCAGCTCAGTCGTGAGCCACTCGGACACGACGCGATCGGAAATCGCGTGGGCGTCCCCCGGACTCAAGACGGCGACAAGCAGAACTGCGGCGACTGCCGCGACCCTCGTGTTCAAGCGAGCGCCCCCATACGCTCGCACCCAGTGTGCGATGAACATGTGGCGGACCCTACCGAGGGGCCGCCGGTCCGTCAACTTCTCCGACGTACTCGAACCGTTGCGCGTACTTCGGTTCGAACGGCAGGTTTCGGGAATCGAGCATGCCACGATTCAGATTCACTTCGTCGAGCCATCCGTCCGGATCGCCTGGCGTTCCTCGCATGGGTCGTACCGTGACGCCGCCCTGTTCGTGGCACACGTACACGACCTGTTTCGCGCGTGTCTCGTGGTGCTCCGCAACGAACAGCACGGTGTACAAACCGCCCTTGTAGTGACGATACTGTCCTGGCCTTACTTCTTCCTTCACTTGCGCTCCTAACCGACGTCCGGAGTTGCCCAGTCGAACAGCGCCGGATCCAACTCAACCTCCGGGTTCGCCTGCATGCTCTCCGTCAGCTGTGCGAACATGTCACGCACCACGACATCCTGCGCCTCGTCCTCGTCCAGATCGGTACCGTCGATGACCTCCGCAGCAGTTGCAGTTTTTTCAGCTAGCAACGCGGCGAGCTTGTCATCGATCGTGTTCGCGCCGTCGTAGTACGTGATCACGCATTGGTTCTTCTGGCCGTAGCGGTGAATCCGGTCCTCGGCTTGCACCAGATCGAATGGGCGCCACACGCGCTCGAAGATGAACATGTCCTGCGCTCGCGTCAGCGTCAGCCCGACCCCTGCTGCTGTGATCGAGCACACGAGCGCGTCGAGATACTTCCGCTTCTCCGGCGGTCGGTTGAGGGGCAATCCGCTCTGGAATTCATCGATCGCTTTTTCGCGCGCGCGGCCCGTCACCTTGCCGGTGATCATGCCGATGCGGAAACCGAGGTGCTCTAGCCCGGCTTCGATTGCGCTCAGCGCTTCGTCGTGATGCCCCATGATGATCAGCGGCCTGCCAGTGTCACGCAGGAACGCCGCCGACTCCGCGAGCACCGTATCGACCTTGCCGATTCCGGTGATCCGCCGCAGCGCCGTCAGCCGCGCAATGACCTCGGCTCTTGCGGCACGCATTGCTGCCGCTGGTCCGCCACGCCGACGTACCCATGCCAAAAACTCTGCCGCTGCTTGCCGATATTCGGTGGCGGCTTCCTCGGAGAGACCAATGGATCGGTACTCGCGAACCTTCTCGGGCAGGTTCAGAACTTCCTTGGTCCGTCGGAAGAGGTAATGCCCGCTCGTGCGCTCGCGAAGCTCACCGAGGTTCGCGTGGCCATGCACGTTCAACATTGTTTTGCCGCCGGGGATGTGCACCTCCTGCGGATCGCAGTAGCGCCACCAGTACTCTTCCTGATTTGCCCAATCCTTCGGGGCCACCATGTTGAGAAGCGGGAATAGCTCGTACGGGCGCCCGTTGATCATCGGCGTGCCGGTCAAAAAGAACCGCCGCGGGATGATTTGCGAGAGCCGGTAGAGCGCCGCTGCTCGCTTCGGATCTTTCCCGGGATAGTGGCCGCCTTTTTCGTTCTCATAGACGCGGAGCTCCTTCACTGCCTGCGCCTCGTCCACGATGAGCGTGGCAAACCGACGGCGCTTCAGCTTGTCGAGCACCTCCGCATCCGACGCGGCCTCGTATCCGATGATGACACAGCTCGCCTTCAGCGCCTCGTCGGTTAGCTCGGCCGCCTTTTCTATTTTCGCGACGACCAGGTCGGGGCGCCACTTCATCGCTTCGCGCCGCCAGTTCTCACGGAGAGACGCGGGCACGACCACCAGCACGGGCGCATCCATCGCCGCGAGCGCGGTCGGCGTCTTGCCGGTGCCCTGCTCCATGGCGAGGACGCCGCTGCCCTTGTCGTTGAGCCAGAGGACTCCTTCTCGCTGCCACGGCTGCAGACCCTCTGGAATGTCGCGTTTCGCCGCGGCCGGCGCCACACGCTCGCCTGTCGCCTCCTCGATTGCCTCTTTCTCCGCCTCGGTCGGTAGCTTCAGCTTCACCTCTTTGAGGCCGCAGAACCCGGCGTTGTACTTCTTGAAGAAGAGATAACCGAAACGCTCCATGCTGAGCTCGGCATCTTGGAGCGTCATCAAGCCGATCCACTGGCCCTTTGCGTTCGTTCCCGTGCGCGCGACGACCATGCGGCGACCGTCGTGGAGCTCAATCCGGTCACCTTCCTTGACCTGAATGGCCGCCGCGGGCGCTGGTTCGTCCACGGTGGTGGGCGCGCCCGCCGCCTGTCCCTCTGGCGCGGGGACGGGGAGCGCCGTGTGCGGCACCATGAACGTCTCGCCGCTCGGCATAACGCCCAGGGTGCCGGCCAGCGTGTCCACGAGCGAATTCAAGACGAGCAGCCACTGCCGCTCCGTCGCTGGGAATACGTCGTGCCACTTGCCGCGCCCGTCCTTGTACGTGATCACGCCCGCGGCCTTCATCGCGTTCTTCGTCTGCCGCCACGTGTCGCCCTGAATGAACGGCAGCATGACCTCCCAACCCGCCTGACCCGTGCGCGACGGCTCGCCCTCCCGCACGACGATGCCCTTGGGCTTCCCGTGCTCGATCGCGTTGCCCTCTTCGTCGTACTTCCACCCCTCGATGAACACGCGCTGCAGCGCATGCGCAGTACCGGCATAGCCGAGCGCGGTCGCGAGCTCCATCGCGCTGCCGATGTAGTGGCTAGCGTCGGACTGCTGGCGCTCCCAGGCGCTGCCGGCGGCATGTATCGCTGCGCTCACCGCAGCGCGCGAATCCATCATACCGCCCTTCGCCTCAATCGATTCGCGCATCGGCTGCGGCGCCGTCTCGATTGCGGCCTCGTACGCCGCCCGATCGGGACTCGCCGTCTCCGCAAACATCTTGTGCTTCTCGGCGCAGTACGGGCCGACGCCTCGCTCGATGCTCGCCGGGTCGCGAAGCGGGCGGCCGCAGATGAGGCACGACTTCGCGAGCATGAGCGTGCCTGCTTCGTGCTCGTAACCGTTCCATGCGTAGTGAGTCGGCCCTTCGTCCTCGGGCTCGTAGTCGTACGGCTGCATGACCTGGGCCATCCCTCCCGGATCTATCCGGTGCTGTCAGTGCTGTCAAGACGGGCGCGCTGCCGCAGGCACCAGCGGGCGAGCTCGACGTTGTGGAACTCGACCGCCTCGTGTTGCATTCGGATGAGCTCCCGCAGGTATTCACGCCGAAAAACCGGGTCGGTCAGTTGTTCTTCGACCCATGGTTCGCGGCGAGTGGTGGACACAACACGCCGAGCGTACAGTGCGGCTGGACGCGCGCGCCAGTTTTACGTGCCGCGCGCGCATTCGATGCACATATCGTCGGATATTGTTTGCCTCTCCGTGGGCGCTTCTCAAGGGGGATCCTCGGAGGCATACGGGCCCCTCCGCGGGCGCTTTTGACAGCAGTGAAGTCGCCGGGCTCAAAAGGGAGAGGCCCGCCGGAGACACGACGCCTCTCCGTGGGCACTGAGCTCCCTCATCTTTCTCGGAGCAACGATGCCACTCCGCGGGCGCTCGGGGGCAATTTGTCCATGGTCGGAGTCACAACGCCACTCCGCGGGCACCGAAGGAAACAGAGCGGCCCGGAGGTACGACGCCTCTCCGTGGGCTTCCGCTGGCCAGTCGGGTGTCGTCGGAGGCACTACGCCGCTCCGCGGGCGCTGATGACGAAGCACTACATCACCTCGGAGAGACCTCGCCGCTCCGCCGGCTCTGATCGCGCCCCCATCGGGGAACGTCGCAATGTGGCGCATATGCCCGGAGACACGACGCCTCTCCGCGGGCGCTGATGGCCCCCAACCGGAGATCCTGAATGAACCCCGCCAACGCCTCGGAGACACGACGCCTCTCCGCGGGCGCTGACGGCTTTCCGAAGACAGGCGGCTCGTGCGCATGTTGCGGCCCGGAGACACAACGCCCCTCCGCGGGCTCTGACGGGAGCATCCTGCTGGTGAGCGGCGCGCCATCGGGGTGCTCTCGGAGACACGACGCCCCTCCGCGGGCTCTGCTGGATCGAATGCGGCGTCTGATGGAGCTCGCATCCTCGTCTCGGAGAGAACGACGCCCCTCCGCGGGCTCTGACGGACGTAGTACGGCACGCCGTACACGCTGCTGGAGAAGCCTCGGAGACACGACGCCCCTCCGCGGGCGCTGATGGTCGTTGCGGCGCCGTAGGCCATTGTGAAGAGCTGGTCTCGGAGACACGACGCCCCTCCGCGGGCTCTGGCGGTCACGAACACGGAACGCTCCTCGACCTCGACGACTCGGAGAAACCACGCCGCTCCGCCGGCTCTGATCGCCGGGCACGCGCAGAGCGATGTACTCGATTGCCTGGACCTCGGAGAAACCACGCCGCTCCGCCGGCTCTGATCGTTGCTTCCGCCGTGGCTTTCGACACTTGGGTCGGCTCGGAGACACGACGCCCCTCCGCGGGCGCTGATGGATGCACCGCCGGAAGTTGGATGCGCGGTCACCCTTTGCTCGGAGACACGACGCCCCTCCGCGGGCTCTGATTGGGCGTAGATCGAGTTCGCCAAGCCCATCAGGGTGACGTCGGAGACACGACGCCCCTCCGCGGGCTCTGATTGGCGGTCAATGCCGAAGACGGTTCGGTCTGGGCGTGGGTCGGAGACACGACGCCCCTCCGCGGGCTCTGATTGGGAGCTCATCCAATTGTCGACACGACCGTCAGGACCGGGTCGGAGACACGACGCCCCTCCGCGGGCTCTGATTGGGGGCGCCGTAGCGACCCCTTTCGATTCGGGTGCTTGCATTGCATTTTGCGAGCGGTCCCATGGGCCGCTACTTACTCCGCGGCTGAGACCGTTGGGCCTTCGTCCGTGTTCGCGTTCGTTTCGACGTCGTTTGCGGCATCGCGAGCGGCTGCCGCCTTTTTCGCGGCACCGGACTGGTCGCGCTCTTTGTAGCGGTCCGGACCGAACGCTGCCTTCAGCGCTGCCTTGAGCTCATGCACGCAGGCGAGCTGCCGATTGTGTCGTGCCGCCTGGTGGAGCTCGTTCGGCTTGTCCTCGGCCTTGTCCCGAAGCGCGATCTGATCGAGGTCTACCGCGCCGCTCACCTCGCAGATCTCGAACTGCGTACAAAGCTTCGCCGCGGTCACTCGATAGAAGTCGCGGCGGCGCCCCATTGCGTGGTTGCGCGCACCCGCTGCCATCGCTTCGAGGTGCTCGTCTTTCCGGCGCCACATCGCGAGCCAGAAGGTGAAAATCGTGTCCGGCGTGGTGAGCCCAAGGATCGCGGCGTACTTGCCGATGTCCGGCTCGAAGAGATCTTCGTGCGCCGCACGTCGCAGGTCGCGCCAGCGCTTCCACATGGCGTACTCCTCTTCACGCTTGTCGAGTACTTCGAGCATCACAGCCGAGACGCGCTTGAGCTTCCAGTGCGCGCGCCACTGCGACAGACCGTGCGCCGCCTCGAACACGCGAGTCGGCTGCGACGCGATCCGCTTGGCGACCTCGGCACGCGCGCTGTCGAAGAGGGTGTCGGCGACGCTGCGGAGCCTCTCCGCGAACCGCAGCGATTCGACTACTCCCGCCCGGCGGCCACGCTCGTGCGCGCCGCCAGGAAGCCGGAGCGGCTCGCCGTTGACGTGCGCGACGATCAGCGTCTTGTTCTCGTTGTCCTGCGTCCAGCAGAGGCGCACGTTCACCGTTCCCGTTCCGGGCGCGCGCTGAATGAGCGGCTCCGTCGGATCGAGGGTGAACTGCAAGCTGTACTCCCAGCGACCCGGCGACTCCTCGCTCGGAACGAGGTACGCCCACCGCACCTTGGTATCCGGCGGGATCGGCCGGTGGAGCACGACGTCCATGGTCACCCACCAGTTGCCAGCGGGGCCGTCGTACTTCGGCCGGTAGTAGTCCGGTGCCGCCGCCAATGCCTCGCGCGTCTCGGCGCGCACGCGCATGTGCACGGTCGCGCGCTGCTTGACGCGGCCGCCGTTCGCGCCGCCTTGGTTGCGCACGTCCGTGATCCGGAGCTCGTTGTTCTTGCCGGCGAGCAGATCGCCCCACGTGGCGTCGTTGATCTCCCAGCCGATCCGGCGGAGCCGCCTGCGGCTATACGTCGGTCGCCGCTTCGGACGACGGGGCTCGCCGTCGGGCCGCGGCTTCGGGCGCTTGCATGCCGCCGGCAGGTCTACACGCTGAATTGAGTGGTACGTGCCAACGGAGAGCAGCCTTGCCTCTTTGATCCAACCACGCAGCGCATCGGCTTGCGTCTCCAGCTGCGCGAGCCGACGCCACGCCTCAGGCCATTGCGCCTCTGCGAGCATTTCGTCACGCGCCTGAATGTCCGACCGCCGCTTTGCGTGGCGGTCTCCATCATTCGAGCCCCACGCCGAGCGGAGTCGCGCCGACCGCGCCGTGAACTCTTGCTGCGCCGGCTCCACGACCGCGGCGAACTGGCCACGCATCGGCTTCGCTAGCTCCGCGGCCGCTTTGCGCCAGGCCTTCAGCTCCGTGATCAGGTCGACCTCGTCCGATACGTCCACGGCTTTCTTCACCGGCTTCACCGGCCGTCCTGTCGCCGCCGTCGCCTTGCGTCGCTTCTCGCGGATGCCTCCGCGCTTGCCGCCCTTGCCCGCGTGCTCGCCGATCCACTCGTCGAGCTGCTGGTACGCTTCGTCGATCTCGCCGAGCCCCGGCACGGTCTCCGACCGGATCGCGGCGAACTGTGAGCGGCGCCACCGCTCGATGGTCACGAGCGACTGATAGTACTGCGCTGCCGCGCGCATCTCCGCAAGCGCGAGCGACTCACCGGTCAGGAACTTTCGAACACCGAACTTGGCAACGAGCATGGGACTGGTCTCCTTTGTCTTTGGTTCAAGCAGTCGAGGCGAGCGCTTCGCCCCGCGCTGCCATTGACCCACGTGCTGCCAGTGCTGTCAAGCCGAAGACTCTGGACTCTCGATCTGCGAGGAAAAGCCAGCAAGAAACAGTACCACGCGCTCCCGCTCCGCCTCCGCTCGCGAAGGCACCCAGTACCGCACAAGTCGCGCGCGGGCCGGCAGCCACGGTCTGCCCACCGCCTTGCGCAAGCGCTCCAGCTCGTCGTCGCTTTCGACGCGCACCACGATGTACAAGAAGCTCACGGGAGGATCCGTATCGGATGCCGCAGCACGGCCAGCGCCCGGCTCTCGTCCGGCGTTGCTGTACAGGCTGAGCAGAGCCAAAAGCACATCGGCGCTCTCGCGTCGTCCTGTAGCAGCTCGCATTTTAGCACCACCCAGCCAGCCGGCATGCCGTCGAGCAGCCGGACCGGGGCGCTCGTTTTGCCAAAACTCACCTGCCGCGCCGCTTGACATGCAGCGCACCGGTACACGTATCGCAGCTCGTGCCCGGCTATGTACTCGCCGCGCCGGCCTCTTGCGGTCACGCGCGCGTTACTGAGCTTCGCCATGCGCCTTCCCGCGGCGCTTCTTCCCGGTGCCAAGTGCCTCCTCGATCAGAAGCTTGCATCGCTGGCACGCCGCGATCACTGTGGCGTCCTTCAGCGTGACTGCCTTGAGCTCGATGATGACCGGCTTGTCCACCGCGTAGTGCTCCGGGTATTCGAGCGCGATCGTGTCCGACGCAGCGAGCTGCCAGAAGCTCGGGTAGTCGATCTTCCGCACGATCGTGCACGCATGCGGCGCCCGGCACCGCCGCGGCGCCACGTCGGCAGTCCACCCGTGCGTGTGGCCACACTGCCCCGTGCACTGACACATACCGCCCGAACCTTGCCCCATCAGTGCAGCCTTTGCGGTTCCTGCTCCGACTCACGCGGATCCGACAAGATGATCCCTCGCTGGCGGGCGGCCACTATCAACAACTGAATGCTCGCCTCCTGCGAGCCGATGATCTGCACGGCGCGAGCGAGCTTTCGCCGACCCGCGCGCCGCGAGAGGTACAGGTACACCGCTACGCCGAAGAACAGCGTGCCGTCGATCCGATGCCAGACTTCGAGCGCGCCCGTCCAGCTCATACGCCGTCGAGCCCCAGCGCTCTCCGGAGCGCGTCCAGCTTTTCGTTCGCCCGACTCGCATCACACGTGCACTCGTTCGAGTCCCCCGAGTGGGCCTTCCGGCACCACCGATAGTGCGCCACACTCACGTCGCGCAGAGCCTCAGCCGCACGCGCGATAGCGAGCAGCGTCGGCGCCGCGTTACGAAGGCGCCAGTACAATGCCTGCTCCGCGTGCGAGACGAACGCAGCGATCGGTGTGCCGCCGGGAACCGGTTGGCCCTTCGGCTGCACCGGCCACACGATTTCCTGGTCCGAGATGCCCGTGTAGTCCGCCCAGCCCGCGGGCCATCCGTGGCCGGCGAGCTGCTCAACTTCGAGTGGACCGGCGAGTTCTAGGTCACGCGCCAAGCCGGCGACGTCGAGCGACGCCTGCAGGCCCGGCCACAGTGGACCCATGGGCAGCGCGTCCGTGTTCGGCCCCGCCGGAACGTGAAACGCTTCCATCCCTGACGTCGACGGCGCCGGTTCAGTCGGGGCATTCGGCACCCCCTCGAAGGTCGAGGGTGCGGCAAGGCCCGCCATGAGCTCCGGTGGCATGGACTCCAACAGGATCCGTCCCTGTGCCATTTCTAGGGACGTCAGCGACTCGACCAGTGCAGCCACCCGGCCAGCCAGCGCCGCGGCCGGCGCAGGCAACGCTTTACGAATCGCGGTGGCGGCGCGTACCACCTGGTCCTGTGCCGTCGCGAGCTTTTCATACATCGTCGCGCGCGACTCCGCGCGCTCCAGCCGCTCGCGCAGCTCCGCCTCGTACGGCGTGCGCGGCGGCACCTCATCGCGACTGACCAGCGTCACGGCTCGTCCTTCGGGTCCGGCAGCCCCAGGCGAGCGCATCCGGAATGACCTGTGCGCCCGAACGTCAGCGTCAGCGTCACGTCGGTCGGGTCGTAACCAGGGAGGTTCGAGAGCTCCGTCAGCTGAGCCGTCAGCGCCATCAGCGCGGCCAGCTCGGTATGCGTAAGCTGCTCCGGTGGAGTCCCGAGCAGCAGCACGTACTTCGCTTTCGGATTTCCCAGCACCAGTTTCGGGTCCATTCAGGTCTCTCTTTTGGGTCCTGGAGGATTCTCGCACGTGCACGGGTCGCACTCCGGGCATGCGTCCACGCCGTGCTCGCAGACGACAGGGATCGCGCACTCCCTCGCTACGCGAAAGCGGCAGTAGCGCGCGTGGTTCCAATACAGCGACCGCAGATGTCGCGGGTCGCCGGAGTCGAGCGACTGCCGCGCCTGGCTCACTGCTTCACCTGGACGTCGAAGGCCGCGAGCAACTTCTCCCGAATGTTCCGGCACTCGGCAGAACGCGACTTCCAGCTCTCAGCGAGTCCGGCCGCAAAAGCCGGACCTTCCAGCATCTGCGCATGCGCAGCGTTGCCGCGCGCAGCGTTGTCGCACTCGTTCACGATCGTCATCACCCGCGCGAAGACGGCTATCGCGCTATCTCCGACGACCAGCTTGGTCATTGTGCCCGGCCGGTGGCGCACCGCCCGGACGCGATCGAGGTGGACGTCTAGGAACATCGCGCCCGGCGCCGTGCATGGCTTGTCCGTACCTGCGTTGCATGTCGGGCATACGACCTGAAGAGCCAACACGCGCGTGCCCTGGACGGTCGCCAGCGCTGCTTCCGGTTCAATCATCGTTGAGTCTTACCCTGTCCCGCGCACGCCTCGCACGTCGAGCGCTGTTTGCCCTTCAGCGTGACCTTGCCCGCGCCGAAACACACTCTGCAGTCGTTCGCGTCGAGCGACAAGATCTCGCACCGCGGCGTGACGGTCTCCGCATGCACCAGAGTCCCAGACGCTGCGTTCTGCTCGAACAGGGCCAGGGCCTGCGCGGTCCCGGCGGTGTGCACCACCAGCTGCTCACACGGTCCCGACTCGGCCTCGCGAAACCACTGGAACACGTACGTCCGCGAATGTCGGACCGGCTCGTCCGGCGCGCCACCGAGCAGCGGCTGCAGGGGCAGCTTCCCCGCGAGCAGCCCATCTCCTTCCACGTCGTCCGCCATCGCCAGCTGCTGGCGGTAGTGATCCTTCGTGGCCGGGTCGGCGATGGCGTCGATCAGCTCTTCTAACCGTCTTCGTTCTGTGGGCGTCATGGATCAGTCCGGCACCTTCCGGCGATGCACGATCTGCCACTGCTCCATCGCGTCCGCGATGCGCCGTGCCTCGTCGCACTTTGCGATCGGCGCGCCCTCGCACTGGGCGCGGTATGCCCATTCGCGCACGAGCTCGGGACCGAGCATGTCCTGTGCTCGCAGGACAAAGACGGGCTCGTCCTCTCCCGCCTTCTCCAATGACGTGACGCCTTCCTTTTTTGTTGACGACATTCTTGGTGCCCTTACCTTTCTTCAATCGTTTCCTTCAGTACGTCTGCCAGCTCCGCTACGAGCGTGGCGAGCGCTTCGATGTCGGAGCCGTCGCGCTCGTCGTTGGCTCGGCCACCAATCCGATGGGCCTCGCGCACGATGCGTTTCAAGGCGCTCCGCGGCGGCTCGGGGTCGCGAGAGTCCGGTTGCCGCTCGGCCTCCGGCACGTCCGCTGTCGAACCAAAAACTGCGGCGCGAATAACCGCCGACCGATCCGCCTGTGCGAGCGCCGCTCGGCGATCAATCTCCGCTCTCTCCGCGTCGCTCAGTAGAAACTGAAAGCGGTTGCGGCGCACAGTTATGCGACCGGAGTTTTTATTCATGGCAACCTGACCTCCGGCGGTGGCGGCCAGACCTTCACGCCGCGACGATACTCTCCACCGCACCGCCAACAATATTGCACTCTACCTCGTTCGGTAGTGATCGTGTGGAACGTGGCTCGAATACGGTTGGCGGCGCAATGCGGACAGGAATCGTTCTTCATGGCTTCACCGGCGACGCGCTTCCACCAGAGTTCAGGCGCCCATGCTCCTCAGCCTCGCGAATGCGCTCGGCCGTCAGTCGCACGAGCCTGGTGCCTTCATCGCGACCGGTGTCGAGCCACAGATTCATCGCCGGCTCCTCCGTTCCTCGTCCAGAATGTCCCGTGCGCCCCGCATGACACGATCAAGCGTCCAGTGGTCGTCGTTGACCTCGCGCAAGATGTCCGCCACGCGCTGCGCGCAGGCCGGAACCACCGCGGTGGCCTCAATGTGCTGCCGGAGCTCCTGCAGCGCCTCCAGACGCGAGTGGCCGAAGCCGGTTTCGTTGTCGACCTCTACGCGCCAGTCCATGCGACGCGCACTCGGACGCCCGCGACTCTCGCACCATGAAAAGGTTATCGAGACCGAGCGCGAGAATGCGGCGCCGTATCTCTCGCGAAGAACGCCCAGCGCCTCGATCAGCAGGTCGTCTACTTCGCCAGGGCCCATTCCGCTGACGACCGCCGCCGCAAGCTCGTCGCTCATCGCTTCGCTCCCCGCGTGCGGAGCTCAACCTGGTCGCGCTCGGCCGGGTCCATGGCCGCCCACGCCTCGCGGATCCGCGTCCAGAGTTCCTCTGGAACGTCTCTCGCATCGTTTACCAGGCGCGTGACCTCACCGAAACACGTGAGGTACTCCTGTACGAGCGGACTATCGGGCGCCGGAACGCTCACCGGTGACGTTTCCCATCCGGAAGCCAGGGCTTGTCCGCCGCGAGTCGCTCCAGCTCGGCCCGAAGCGCCTTGCTGATCCGGGGCCCACTGAACATCTTGCCGCTCTCCGTTCGAAAGATGACGCGAGCGATCCGGAGCTTCTTCGGACCCCGACCTCGGCGACCGACGACGAGCTCCATCACGCTCGATTCGATGGCCATGTCGAGCGCGATGGCCCGCCACTCTGTCCGAGTCCGGTTCGACGCCATGCTGTCACCGCTACCACCGCTGTCAGAGGCGGTCAACCAGGGCCACGACCCTTGAGCGCCTGTGCAGCCAATTCGCGCACTAACTCCGGGTTTTCTCGGGCAACGACCCACAGGCGCTCCAGCTCGGTCACTCGATTCACGAGCTCGACCAGGACCCGCTGAGCCGACTCCACCCTGTCCATTTCCTCCACGAGCTTCCCGCGGATTTCGGTGAACTTCTCATCGGTGACCTCGGCGTCGCCCTCCTGCCTCTTTTCGAGACGCCCGAGCCGCGCGTCGATACGCGCCTCCACATCCGCCAGGTCGCCGAGCGAAGCGGGGTATTCGCTCACGGGTTGAACCTCGCAATCGGGGGCCAGCTCGAAGTCTGCAGGGCCGTCTGGGCGCTCAGAACGGATTGCGTTGCGCGGCGGCGCTCTTCGGGCCTACCGCTTAGAGCCGCCAAGGCGATCTCCCGCTCCAGCTCGTCCTTCGGCCCCCGCAGCAGCCGAGCGACTCGCTTGTCGTCGAGACCGCCTTCGAACAGAGCGCGCATCGAAGCGACCGGCTCCGGCGCGGCATACCATCGGCGCTTGTCGAGCTTCTTGTTCTTCCAGTCCTTGCCGCGTTGGTCGCGGATGACTGTAACCGCCATGCCGGCTTTACTCAGAACGTTCGCCTCTCGCCACCAGACTTCCACGAGGCCGAGTCGCTCGATGAGCGCAACGCGCGCCGCGTTCGAGCACGCCGCGCTGCCGGCGTGTCGGCTCATGTCCTTCACCTGTTTGCCGCACGCGGGACACGTCGGACGCGCCGATGTCGGGTTCGTCAGCTGAAGCGGCGGCGGCCTCTGCTTCATAGGGTCGCTTCCGCGAGTCGGAACCGAAACTCGCCTGGCCACTCCTCGACGCCGCGCGACGTCCATTTCCTGAACCGCGCTTCGGCGGCGGTTCGCTCCGCGGCCCCGTCGAGCACCCATTCCCCCGATCCGTCTGTCAGCGCGCAGATCACGAGCCACCGGTGCCCAGCTGGATGGCGGAGCTCAAGCGACACTCCCTCAGCGCCCCGTGAGCACCCATATCAGCGCGCACGCGAGCAAGATCACGGCGAATCCCAGGATCCTCACCGTCAGCCGCATCCGCACCATGTCGGCGTCCGCGGCCTCCAGGCTTTCAATTAGAGGTTCCTCTCGCAGATCCTGCTCAATCGGATCGGTGCCATAGCTACCGAGACCCGCTTCCCGCGCAATCTCCTGTGCGTCTTCGCCCCAGGTTGGCGCCTCGCCTTCTGGCGGCGCGCCCGCAGCGGGCGGCGCGAAGTACGGTTTGTCTCGGTCGGTCATGACGCCAATGCTGCCACCCGTGGGTGCTACTTGTCAAAGACGATTGCGCCATCGCGCAGAACCGGGCGGCTCTCGGCCCACCAGGCCCGTTTGCACGTTTGGCACTCGCATTCGCAGATCATCGGCAGCGGGCCCGATCGTCCGGGGGACCCGGTGCACGCCTCGTGCGATTCTCGAACTACGACCGGGCAATCCATGTGCTCCGCGCGCCCCGGCGCAAGCGGTCCCCACGCGGCGCACACCTGGCTCATGGCCCGTGCCCGTCGTCGTACTCGTGGTCGTCGTACGCGCGGTCGATGTCCGCGGTTCCGAGCGCCGCGCGTACCTTCGGCTTCTCGCGACGCACTGAAAGCCACACGGCTTCGCCCTTTTTTACGTGTACGAGCGCGTCGCGGCCGACGAGCGTCGCGAGCGGCACCTCGAACTCTCGGCCGTCCACCTCATCGGCGAGCACGAGCGTCTGATCGAGAAGCATAACCTCGGAGACGCGGCAGCGGAGCCCCATGACCTCATGCATCACGGGCGGCGGCCGGCGCCGACGCCGCTTCGTTTTTGCGCGGCCCTTCCGCGCGCGGCGCTTCGGGCGTCCGGTTCCGATGCCCTGGTAGGTGCCTTTGCTCATGCCGGGGGCAGTGTAGCAGTGGCCTCGCCGTCGACGTAGCCCTTGATCTGTTCGTAGCAGCCACCGCACAACATCTCGTGGCGCTCGCTCTGCTGCACGTAGCGCTCCCACTCCTCGTCCGTCACGCGAAACATCTCCGGCCACAGCTCGCCGCAGCGCCGGCAGATGTTCGGGTAGAGAATGAACGGCGTGCGGCCCTTCCCGGCCTCGATCCGTCGCCACTCGGCTAGTTGGTGGGCCGGCAGACCGTACTCGTAGACCCGCAGCGGCAGACCGGCAGACGCAGCGCGCTCTTCCTTGGTCATCGCGGCGAAGTTCTCTGGGAAGTGGTCGCGCCGGTAGCCCGGATAGAACTGTTGGAGCTCGCAGCCGCACGTGATCCGCTGGTGGCCGCAGAACGCGCAGCGCTCCATGTCGCAGCCGTCCGCGTGGATCTGCCCCTCTTTGACCCCGCAGTCGCCGCAGGTCGCTCGCTCTGAAAGGGGCATGCTTCGGAAGCTATCAGCGCTGCCACCGGCGTCAAGCTCGTGACATTTCCTGTCACTCGTGCGCTTGCAGGCCGCGGCGCAAAGGCGCATATCGTTCTGCATGGCGAGTGCAGCCTATGAAGTCGTTGTCTCCACGGACGCAGGCCGTCCGGCGTGGCTCAAGGCCCGCGCCGAGCTCGTTACCGCATCCGACGTGCCGGTGATTCTCGGTATCGTGCCGGGCAAGCCGGCGCTCTGGTACGAGAAGGTCGGTCTCCTCGAACACCACGACGACCCCGAGGACGAAGTGCCGATGATGGGCCACTACCTCGAAGCTGTGAACGCCGAGGTGCTCTACCGCGGCAAGACGGGCCGCAAAGTTCGACGCTGCCAGAAGCTCCTTCGCAGCAAGCGGTATCCGTGGCTCGGCGCGACGCTCGACTACTGGACGTGGCTGCCCGGCGAGTCGAGGCCGGGGCCGCTGGAGCTCAAGGTCACAGGCAACAAGGACAACTGGCCCGACGACGCGCCACCCGCGAGCAAGTTCCAGGCGCAGCTCCAAACGCAGATGCTGGTCGCCGGCAGCAGCTGGGGCTCGCTCTCGGCGATCATTGGGAGCCCGTACATTCACCACCGGTGGGTCGACTTCGAGCGCGACGACGCGCTCTGTGATCACATCCTCGCGGAGACCCAAGCGTTCGCGGAGTCCGTGCGCGCGGGCGTGAATCCGCCTGTGGACGGTGACGAGAGCACGAGCGACGCCCTGCGCCACCTAGTCGTCGATGTGCTCGCCGGAACGACCACCGTGTTGCCGCCTGACGCGCTCGACTGGGACCAGGAGCTCCAGGCGGCGCGCGAGGCGATCCGGACGTGGGAGCACCGCAAGCGCTTCTACGAGAACCTGCTCATGACGGCGATCGGCGATCATGAGGTCGGTGAACTCCCCTACGGCGTAGGTCGCTACACGTTCAGGCGGCAGACGCGCGCCGCGCACACCGTCTCCGGATCGACATTCCGCCGCCTTCAGCGCGTCGCACGCAAGCGCCGCCGCGGCGTCATACCGGTGATCACGGCGGCCGCGTGACACACCTTTTCGCCAACCGAAACGGAGATACCCCATGACCCAGACGCAGACGACACCCGCCACCGCCCCGAAGGGCCTCACCACCCAACGCTCGAATGCACCGCGCGATCCGAACTCCGAATTTCGAGACGTGCTCCTGAAGCTCCGGCCGCAGCTCACCGCCGCCCTGCCGAAGCACCTCGATCCAGATCGCCTGCTCCGGATCGTGCTCACGACGGTTCGGAAGACTCCCGCGCTGCTCACCTGTTCGCGTGAAAGCGTGCTCGCCGCGATCATGCAAGCCGCGCAGCTCGGGCTCGAACCGGATGGAAACCTAGGCCTCGCGTACCTCTTGCCCTACGGCAACCAGTGCCAGCTGATCGTCGGCTGGAAGGGCCTCATTGAGCTCGCCCGGCGCTCCGGGCTCGTTACCAACATCACCGCTCACTGCGTGCACTACGGCGATTTCTTCGAGTACGAGCTCGGGCTCGACCCGAAGCTGCGGCATATCCCGGCCGACGTGCTCGAAATGCCGCAGTACACGCGCGAACGCACGATCGCCGAAGATATGCGGCGTGAACAGGTCGTCGGCGCGCTTGCAGGCAATCGCAAGAGCGATCTCGTTGCCGCGTACGCCGTGGTCACTATGAAAGACGGCAGCCGGAACTTCCGTGTCGTGACGCGCAAGCTCGTCGAGAAGGTTCGAGCGAAGAGCGCGTCGCGCAACAGCCAGGCGTCCCCATGGAACGAGTGGGAAGAGCAGATGTGGGAGAAGACGGCCGTGAAGCAGGTGCTCCGCTTCGTGCCGCTCTCGCCGGAGGACAAGACGATCATCGATCACGCCGATGTCGGCCGTGTGCTCGGCAACATCGGTGACGTGCGCACGCTGAAGGCGCTCGAAGAGGAGCCGCTGCCGCCCGAGGCTATGACCGACCCAGAGGCGCCCGAGCCCGCGCCCGCTGCCGCGGCGACGGCACCCGACCCGGCGGCATCCGCGCCCGCTGCCGCGGCGCCCGCGCAAACCGAGACCAAGAAAACCGGACGCCGCAAGGGCGCCCAGGCGCAGGCCCAGCCGATCACGAAGCCGCCCGAGGACGCGATCTCGGGCGCGCCGGCACCAGCCCCAGCCGCGGCGGCGCCCGCCCAGCCCGTGCCGCCCCCTCCAGGACCGCCACCACCCGCCGGCTCAGAAGTCGATGGTCCGCAGCAGGGGCTCTTCGGCGACGGCGGAACCGAGGATCCAGGGCCAGGACCCGAAGAAGCTGACGTCACGGCGGCACCGCGCTGAGATTTCTAGGGCGGCGCTAACGCGCTCGCGTTCATACGAGCAGCTTTCATGCTGCTTTCGAAGCACGCGCAGATCGCAACCAGAATCGCGGTGCGTCGTGCGAGTTTTTTCTTCGCATCGCTGTAGCGTGTTCTCTTCCCTTGGCACGTCGCGATCTTGCGCGCCGCCGCTCGTGCTCCGCGCGAACCTGAACGGATCTTTCGTCGTTGACTGGTCTATCCCGGCTCTAGTAGCGATATATCCCCGGTTCCACCGACCACAGGGAGAGCTCTCGTGCCTACGCCGACGAAAAAGAAGCGCCCACGACAACAGTACCACTTGCTCGTCGCGCTCGATGACGACGACCGACGCGCCCTCGAAGACGCAGCGCAGATCGAAAAGTTGAACAAGGCGGACAGCGTCCGTCGTGCCATCCGCGCATACCACCGCAAACTCAGGTCTCAAATCGCCGCTGCCGGCTGAGCGTCACGAAAGCGTCGTGATGCAAGGTACAGCTATTGCTGTCGGTGCTGTCATCGCTACCATGCGGCAGTTGGAGTCTACCTAATGGCTTGGCTTGCTGATCCGCGCAAGTGGGCCGACGACTGGTGGGCTGGCCTCTCGTTGGGTGCTCGGTGGATTTGGGAGGCATGCCTCACTGGTCCGTATCGGACGGTAGTGCCGGGGCTCTGTAAGGGTGTGAACCTGTACACGCTCCACAGCCACGTCGTACGCCGGATCCGCCGACCTGAACGGCGTTTTTCCTTTGATGAGTTCGCTACGGATCTAACGGAGGTACTGGAGCCAGACACGAACGGAAAAATTCACCTGTACCTAGACGCCAACACCGAGGTTGCTCGAATCCCGATGGCGCCCGCGTACAACCACGCTGCTAACCCAAGCGTACTCGCATCGTGGTACCGCCACTGGCGCGACGTCCCGGACTGCGAGCTAAAATTCGAGCACATCGCCAGCCTTCGACTCGGCGTGAACTTCTCTCTCGTAGATAAACACGGTCGCCACTCCATGGTCGAAAAGTGGGACGCGACATTCGGCCAACCTGAACGCGCCTACCTCGACGGAAAGCGCCAGCTCAAAACCTACGCTGATCTTCAGGAACGCCGTGTACCCACCCAAGAAACCCTGCCATATCCCGCTGGTGTTCTGGGCGCCCAACCCGGACACCGTGCCGGACACCGTGCCGGACACCGTGTCCCTCTCTCAGAGAACAAGGATTTGGATCGGGATCGGGATCTGGATCTGGATCAGACGGTGTCCAACACCGTGCCGGACACCGTGCCGGCACTGGTTGCCCAACCCCCACGACCAATTGAATCTTCTCGGAAGAAGAGCGAGCTTAAAGCCAATTCCAATGGAGGTGTACACGATGAAACAGGTCGCCCAGGGCTTGGACCACACGGCACTGCGAACGGGGAGGGAAGCCGAGCGGCAGTCGCTCAGGGCGGCGGCGGCGGCGGCGGGCGGTCCATCAGCCCTGTTCCGGGACCGTTATCCGTGCCTCGGCGCCCTTTGCCCCGCGGATTGGAGTGAAGAGTCGCTCGTTGCGCAGACCGTCGCTTGGTACGAGGATTCGGAAGCCCGTCTGACGACGTGCGCGACGTGTCCGCCATCCGGCGGGGCGTGCGCTCGCGAGCGGATGCTGCTGAAGCCGGGTCAGTTGCCGGTGTGGCAGGGCGACCGGATCGTCGCTGCTCCATGCGAGCGGTACCGCGAGTGGAGGCTAAGTGAACGGCTTGCCGTGAGTAACGTGCCGGAGCGCTACCGTGGCTGCACGATTGATGGTTTCGAGGTGGAGACCGACGCGCAGCAACTCGCACGCAATGCGGTCGTAGCTTTCTTCGAATCTCTACAAGCCGGCGTGGAACCGTGGCTGATTGTTTCAGGTCCAGCGGCGGAGGGTAAGACGCATCTTGCTTGCGCGATGCTGCGAAGCGTACCGCGTGCCATGCCACGGAAACACTTCTGGTACTCGGACATGAACGAGCTGCGGATGCAGATGAAAAACTACAATTTCGAGTCGCGCGAAGAGAGCCCGATGGACCGGCTGATCGCGACCGAGGTACTCGTGTTCGACAACATGGACGCCACGCGACTGTCGAAAGAGGCTTGGTTGAAAGAGCGCGTAGAGGACGTGCTTTACCAGCGATGGAACCGTAAACGAGCGACACTGATCACCACGCACGAAACCAAAGACGCAATCGTCGCAACGTTTCCGAGTATCACCACGCTGGGAGAGGCACCGTCGTGCGGCCTGGTGTGAAGAAAGCGGAACCCGCGCAGCTGCGACCGATGCCGGGTCGCGTGCCACCGCACAACCTCGACGCCGAGGCATCGGTGCTAAGTGCCGTGCTTCTGGTGCCAACTGAGTTCGACGCGGTCGCCGGAGTCCTCCAGGCTGAGCACTTCTACTCGGACGCCAACCGCCGGATCTTCGAGGCGATGGCATCGCTGAACGTAGCGACGCAACCGATCGACGTCGTGACGGTCGCGACGTGGCTCCACAACAACGGCCGTCTTGCCCAAGTCGGCGGCACGCCGTACCTGACGATGATCCAAGACGCCATACCGGCTGTGGCGAACGTCGCAACGTACACGGAGATCGTACGCGACGCCTGGCAGAAGCGGCAATTCATCGCCCGGTGTCAAACGTTCGCGGCTGAGGCGTACGACACGCCTACGCCGGGGCGTGAGCTCGTTCAGAACGCAGAGGAGTCTCTTGCTGAGCTCGGGCAGAGCGGCGCGACGAACGCATTCGCCCGCGTCGGCGCGATCGTATCAGCGGAAGTTGAGCGGCTGGACGACGCCCGCAAGAACGGCATCGCGTCGTTGGCGCTGAGCACTGGTTTCCGCAAGATCGACGAGAATACGGCAGGGTTGCACAAAGGAGACCTGTACATCCTCGCGGCGCGCCCCGGTCACGGCAAGTCGAGCTTGGTCATGAACATGGCGGCGAACGTCGCTCGTCCGAAGCGCCACGGCGTGGGTGTGTTCTCGCTCGAAATGCCCAAAGAGCAGATCGCGGTGCGGCTCGCGTGTGCGGAGCGAGGCATCGACGCAGGCGACGTGCGGCGGAACCGGATGAACGATGATCAGTGGGCCGAGCTGCAACAGGCTGCTGCCGACCTCGCTCAGATGCCGCTCTGGATCGACGACACCGCGGCGCTGTCGCTACTCGAACTACGCGCGCGCGCTCGGAAGCTGCAGCGCGACATCGCAGCGGGTCGTACCGACCTAGAATGCGAAGAGCTCGGTCTCGTCTGCGTGGATTACCTGCAGCTCATGCAAGGCATCCGTGAGCGACAAGACAACAGGGAGCAAGAGATCGGTTCGATCAGCCGCGGGCTAAAGCAGCTAGCGAAGGACTTGAACATTCCAGTCATCGCGCTCTCGCAACTGAACCGGTCAACGGAACAACACGGGAAAGATCACCGGCCGAAACTCTCGTCGCTTCGCGAGTCGGGGAACATCGAACAGGACGCGGACAGCGTCTGGTTCATTTACCGCCCGGACATGTACGACAAGGAAGCGAAGCCCGGCGACGCAGAGTTCATTGTCGCGAAACAGCGCAACGGCCCCCTCGACACAATCGAGATGCACTTCCGTGGAGCAACGATGCGCTTCTGCGAGCGTGCCGCGGGCGTCGACGTTGACCAGTTCGACGACTTCGCCGACGCCCTGGGAAACGTGTAGGAACCGAGCGCTTCCGATACCGAAAAGTTGCTGGACGCGGAGCAGCGCCGGTAGCCTGCTGGCGACGATGAGCTTCCAGGAGTTCCCGCCCGCCCTGATGGTTCTGAGCCCGCGCCTGACTACGGCCGGCGATCCCGGTTCTAGCGTCGTTGGGATCAACACGACGCCGCTTGCCGACGGCGCCATCACGTACTGCATCGCCAATCAGCTCACGTATCGGTTGAACAAGCAGAGCACGGCCACGCCGGACGGGAACACGATCCTCGCCCCGGTGAACGGTCCTGGGCGCTGGTTGGCGGCGGTGAACGGTTTGGCTGGCAGCTGGACGACCTACACGCCCAGCTTCAACAGCCAAAACGCCGACGGTGCGCTCGGTGACGGCCTCATCGATGGTCGGTTCAAGGTCGACGGCGACACGCTTTTTTTCTCGATCTCTCTCCAATGGGGCGCGACGACCAGCGGTGGCACAGGGTTCCTCGTTTTCGGTTTGCCGCCCGGCGCGACGATCGACAACGCCAAGATGCTCGGCTTTGGTGTCGGCCTATCATCGGGGATCGCAGCGCAGTCTTCGGTCGCAAACCAGACGTTCCCGCTTATCCAACTCGCGGCTGCCGACTTTGGTCCGCCACTCGGTCCAGTTGTAGCGTTCGGACTTTCGAGTTCCGCCACCGGGGCGTTTTTAGAGGCAACGTCCCCATTCGCCTTCGCTGCTGGAGACTTCATCGCAATCCAGGGCACCGTGGCGCTCGTCTGACGCGAACGAAACCCCGCTACCGAAAAGTTGCTGGTCGAAGCGCGGCGCCGGTAGCCTGCGGGAACCATGAGCTACCAGGACTTTCCGCCCGCCCTCATGATTCTGAGCCCGCGTCTCACGAAGGCCGGTGATCCAGGTTCGAGCGTGGTTGGGATCAACACAACGCCGGTGGCCGACGGCGCCATCACGTACTGCATCGAGAACAAGCTGGCATATCGGCTGGACAAGACGAGCGTCGCCGCGCCCGACGGCAACCTGATCCTCGCGCCGCTCTATGGTCCAGGCCGATGGCTTGCCGCTGTGGCGGGTGGATCGTCGTGCCTCTTGCAGGTCGGTTACGATCAACCACCATCAACGATACTATTGCCGACACAAGTAGGTAGCGCGCCGATGCCGCGCACCGATCCGGCGACCACGCCACTTGCCGTAGAGTTCGCCGAAGTCACGCGCGGCAACGTCGTGGAAGTGTTCTGGGATGCCACTATTGGCAATCCGGGCGGCGACGGCAACGTCACCGAGCTCCAGTTTACGGGCAGCGTCGCCGTGTCGTTCGTGCCGGCGCCTACGTTCCCCACCGACTTTTTCCTCGTCGCCAATTCGCAAGCGGGCACGCGCATCCCGCCCCCCGTCGGTCCGAATCAATCGGACTCGACCTACGAGTCGATGAGCGCCCTTGCCGCGTTCACTGTGCCCGCTGGCGTCGGCGCCACGGTGCCTCTCACCGTGTGGATGCTCTACAGCGCGTCACAACCTGCGTTTGTCGGCGGCACGAACCTCGCTGGCTTCATTCCCGGCGTGGGGATCACGCTCAAAGCGACCGAGTACAACAGCGATTGTGTGCCCCAGCCGGGGCCGTTCCAGCTCTTGCCGTTCGGCGAGGGCTGATTTCGCGGCGCGTCTTCACGCTTTTTTGACAGCCGGGCTCTGGCGCGCGACCATCGGGCGGCCATCCGTCCTTCGGGAAGAGGCCGTCCGCGCGCGCGGCAAACCGTTTGCCCCGGCCCCCGCGCGCGGGCGGCGCAGTTACGGAAACGGCGCCGTCCGAAAACTTGCGCGCCGCCGACTGGGCCGCGTAGGCTCTCTCTCATGCGCGTGACCGTGCCGTTGACGCTCGACGTGGGCGCACCCACTGCGTGCATTCCGGATCCGGAAGCGACCGTGAAGAGCCAGCGCATGCGGATCTTCGACGTCGCGGTGCTCGGCCCGCTCATGATCTGGGGCGGCGCAAAGGCCGGCGGTCTCGGCGGCACGGCGCTCGCGTTCTTCGGTGTGACCACGATGTTCTACAACGCACGAAACTACGCGCGCGTTCGCAATATGGCCACGGCGCCCGTGGCTCCTTTGCCACCACCGTCCAGTATGCCGCCAGTGGCAGCACCGGCTGCATGAGCAAAGAGGAACCAGCGGTATGATCACGTTCAAGGATCTCGTCAACCACCCGTTCAGCTTCGCTATCGGCGTCGGTGTCGCAAACGGCCTCCTCGCAGTCGGTCGCGGCAAGAGCATCGACAAGCCAACCGCGATCACACTGAGCCTCATCCTGGGACTCGGTGAGATGGCGCTCGTAGCGTTCGAGCCCGAGTCGGAGCGCCCGATGAGCCTAACGGCCATCGGCCTGTGGTCCGTGGCTGGCGTTGCCGTCGGCGTCATGCCGTTCATCAGAGAGCACAAGGTGCTCATCCCGGAAGGTGGCTCGTCCAAGCCGTCGTCGTTCCCGTCGCTGCCGATCGCCGCGAATGCGGGAGGCGGCTCGACGGCGGTAAGCGGGTGGAGCCGCAACGGTCGCCGAGCTGCCGTGCCGCGCCGTCGCCGCCGGGCCTGAACGAAGGAACTGGGCGGAGCGGACGATGGCACGGACGCACAAAGACGTGGAGTTCGCCGTTGAAGACGGGAGCGGCCACCAACGCACCTTCAAAACTTTCGACGAGGCCGCAGGGTTCGCGCTCGTCATGGGCGTCTCGCGCGGGCGCGCGAACCTCGACGTGCTCATCTGGAGCAAGAGCGGCGCACGGTTCTACGGCGGCGACGACGCCGTCGAGCAGTACAACGAGGATCCCGAGGCGAGCGTCTTCGAGCGCTACCAAATCAGCGTCAACGCCCAGGGACGGATCCCGTGAAGCGCCGCTTTCAAAGCCGCTGGCGATGATGACTTGACTGACGGCACCGGCTGGGGTGATGCTAAAGGCATCATCATGCCGAGCATCGCAGCCGAACTCTTTTTTCGCGCTTCTCTTTCTCGCCGTGATCCTTTGGGGCGGTGACCGCCTGATCGCGCTTGTTCCCGGTTACGAAAAGTTGAAGCAGGCTGCGCGCATCATCGCGATCGTCGCCGTCGCGCTCTGGTGTATCAGCCTGGCCGCGTCGCTCGTCGGCGTCTCGTTGCCATGGAGTGCCGGCACGTCGGTACACCGGAGGCACTGACCTACCGTGACGGTAGTCGACGCGCGAAGCGGACGCGACGTAGCGCTCGGCCAGACCGTTCGATACGGTGGTGACCCGGGCGCGGACTGGCAGCTCTTGGGTGTCGAGCGCGCGAATCCCCTCGGGGACGCGCTGATCATCATCCGTCGGCTGAGCGACAGCACGATTCACCGAGTGCCGTGTCCCGTTCGCTGGTTCATCGGCGGTCGCGTGCTGCCGGTCATCCTCGCGCCGACTTGACGCCTCGCTCGCCGCGCGGCACCCTGTGAGCCGTCCCCATCGGGGCCGATCGGTTTCGACGTGGAGTGAAAGGAAGGCCTGCGCGCAGGGAGTAGCCCACCCGGACGGGCTCGTTTAGTTGCGAACGACAACAGCACCGCTCTGCCCATCGCGGCTTGAGCCGTCGCTACGGAGAGGAATCCGAGTATCCGAAGCGGCGTGACTACACGGGTCGAACTGCGCGGGGCCGCCTCGACGCAGAGGTCATCACGGCGGCCGAGCATACCGGATCATCGCGATAAGGTGCCGGAAGCCCGCTGCGAGGCTTAGAGCAGCTACGCGCGTGAACGAAGGTCATCTGGAAGCTTTGCGGACCCGGGTTCGATACCCGGCGGCTCCACTCCCGCTGTCACGCGGGATGGTGGAGGCAAGGACGGTCAGTCCTCGCCCCTTGGAACGGCTCGGAGACCCCGGGCCGTTTCGCTTTTCGGTTGACCGGTTGCGCGATCCTCGCTCTCGCGTGTAGGCTTCTGCCACGACCACGTGATCGCACTCGGGATTGCGCCGGGGCTCCGTGCCCTGGGATACGCAGTGCTGCAAGCCAACGGCGCGCCGCGGGCGGAGCTTTTGGACTCGGACGTGCTCCACGCCGGCCGCGGCATCACGGTGCAAAATGCGATCGACGTGGCTCGCCGCGTCCACGCGCACCGGCTCGTGCTCGACGTCGTGCTGGCTCGAAACCCCCCTGGCATCGTCGTGCTCGCGCCGCAGGCGGACCTCGCCGAGCCCCCGGAGCACATCGCGCTCGTGCGGCTCGGGCTGATGGCCCTCGGCCAGGCGTTCCAGGTGCGGATCCTTGATTTGCACAACCCGGCGGACCTCTACGAAGCGCTCGGGATCGAGTCGTCGAAGGGGATCGCCCCGACGCTCCGGGCCTCGGTGAGGGGGCCGACGGCGGTTCCCAGGGACCGCCGGGTGCTGCTCGCCACGGCGGCCGCCGTGGCGGGGTGGAGGGAGGTTGCCCGTTGAGGTTTTCACGTGAAAGGGTTTCACGGTCACATGCGGCGGCGCCGACGAACTGAAGCCGAAATCGCCGCTGGGGTTGAGCTCCCAGAGCCGGACACCCGGTGGTGCTCGGGGTGCCAGGCCGAACGGCCGAAAGAGGAATTTGCTCGGTGCAAACGCAACGGGCGGCAGCGGCTCTGTCGGACTCACCACGCCGAAGCCATGCGCCGCCACCGGGCGGCGCACCCGGGCGCAGAAACAGAGCGTTACCGGGCCGACCCGGCCTACGCCGACAAAGTGCGCGCCCGCAAACGGGTGAGCATGAGGCGATACCGCCAGCGTTCGGCGAAGCGACCCTGTGAAAACTGCGGCGAGCCCGTGACGCAAGCGCACCATGACGACTACACGAAACCGTTGGAGGTGCGCGCGCTTTGCCGCAAGTGCCACGGCGCCCGGCACTACCCAGAAGCGCAGCCGAAGGCCCGGAAGTCCTAGCGGTCCGCGAACTCCCCTTGCGCCGGCCCCTCGACTCGACGGAGCATTCAGACCCATGACGATCACGCTCATTCTCGCGTGCCTCGCTTCTCTCTCCGTAGGGGTTCTGCTCACCACGCTGCTTCTGCGCCGCCGCAGCCGAGCAGCCGGCGGCGCCGCGCTTGCGTCGCTCGGCCAGATCGACGTCACGATCAAGGATTTGGAGTCGGCCCTCGCGCTGCAGCGGGAGGAAACGGATCGCGCCCGCGCTCAACGCGACGAGGAAGCGCGTAAGGCTCGCGAGTACTTCGACCGCATCGACGGGATCGTGAAAGAGGCAGATGACTGCCGCCGGCTGCTCGTGAAGACGGGCGCTGAGCACGGCGCGGCGCAGGCGATGATGCTCGCCGAAATCGACAGCGTGGTGCACCAGTACGGCGCGCTGGCGAAGCAGTATCAGGAGGCCACCGGCAAGCCGGCGCCACGGCCCGAGCCGCGGCTCAACGCTGCCATTCAAGTCGTCGCTGCCGACTTCCGGGAAGCGCACGTCACGCCCTACCAAAAGGCCACCCCCCAGGCACCTGTCGAGGCGAGTCCTCCCACTGGGGGTTGATCGCGGTCCCACAAGGACTTAACCTCGAACGCCAATGCCGACGAGCGACGAGGGGCCTGCGAAGGCCCCGGCGGTCCGCCACGAGGTGGAAGGACCGCGGATGGCGGATGCTCTCTACGAGCCGTTCAAGAACGAACCGACGCCGATTGGCGTCGATCCTTCGGACGGGCTCCCGCGGCCGATCGTGTCGCAAGCGTGGAAAGACGCTCAGGCGCCCGCGCTCGACCCGGAGCGGTTCGTGTGCATGGCGGACTGTTCGGTATTCGTCATTCGCGATTCGTGGGGCGCGCCGATCGTGCGACTGGACCCGTCGGAGGTGGAACGCGCACCGGACGGTCGCTGGCGCGTGAAGGCCGAGACGCTCGCCCTCAAAGTGAAGGATCGGCTCGACGCGGCTCGGGAGGCACGCCGGTCTCGCGACAAGCGGCACCTGCCCGCCAGTTCTTCCTCGCCTAAGCGCACCGACGCCGAGATGTGCGAATTGGTGTTCGGTGGCTCCGACGGTTACTGCATCGTCGAGCCGCTACGTCCGCAGTGCCAGCATTACGCGCGGCAGCTCATCCCGTTCCCCGACGATCGGGAGCACACGATGGCGATCCGTCTTTGCACTGCGCGCCGCACAGACGAAGGGGAGTTTTTGGACGTCGGCAACCAGCAGGTGCTCGCGTGCGAGTTGCGCTCTCCCGTGTTCGGCAACGAAGCCGCCCGCATCGACGCCTTCGAGGCGAAGACGTTCGAAGATCAGCAGCAGAGCAAGGCCAACGAGGTGGCCGACGACTTTGACCTGGATGCGGCGCTTGGCGCCCAAGACACGACGACGAAAGGAAACTGATCGAATGGCTGACGACAGCGACGACAATCTGCAACGACTGGACGCAGTGGTGAACGAGATCGACGCCCACTACGGACGCCTCGTCCGCGAAGCGAAGCTCGGTAGAGCGACGGTGCCTTCGATCATGCAGGAGCTCGCCGAGACCGTGATGCCTCTCATGAAGGACTTCTCGGTCCGCATGTTCGCGGAGATGATTGCCGTGCGGCAGTACATCCATCAGGAGGTCGAGCCGGCGCTCCAGCGGATTGGGGACGATCAGGACTCGATGCTCCTGGCAGAGGACGCCGAGATGATCACCCAACGGCTGCTCTCGTACCGCTCGATGCTCGAAGGAGGGATCGCGCGGCTCACTGGTGACGACAAGGCGCGGATGGAAGCGGAGCTCGCTGAGGTCGACACAACACTCGCGCGTGTCGCGGAGATCACCGAAGAGGTCGAGCCCGACGACAATCCCGAACCGGGAGACGAGCCCGAAGTCGTGGATGACGACGACGAAGAGGAAGAGGTCGAAGGCGGTCGCGCAGCAGGAACGGCGTGAGCGACGACCAGAACTCGAACGGCGCGGCGGCCGAGACGCCGCCGCGCGTGAAGCGGCCGCTGAGCGACAAGCAGCGCGAGGTGCTCGCTCGTGGTCAGCAGGCGCTCGCCGCGAAGCGTGCCGAGCGTAAGGCGAACGCTGCGGGCCTCGTGCAGACGAGCTCGACAGAGATCCGAGAGGCACGGCAGCAAGTGGAACCGGCGCCGCTCCGAACGATGGACGACATCGTCGCTCGTCACATCGCTGAGCCGGCACCTCCGGTGGATATTCCACCGGTGGAACAGGTTGCTCGCGAGACGAAGCTCTACACCGTCGGCGCGGACCCGCTGCCACCGCCGGAGAACAATCCGTTCCTGAACGACGGCGTGATCGCTTCGAGTGAGGGCCCAGCTCCGGATCTGGTGGGTATCCAGCCGCCACGAAACCTTGCCGGTCTGATGGAGATGTGCCCGACGATCGGCGACGGGCAGTACCACATCGAGGTCGTTCGCCGCGCGCCGCAACAGTACGGCGGCATCGTTTGCAAAGGTATCCAGCGGTCGATCAAGGAATACATGACCGACACGGACTTCGTGTCGTTCTACGGCGGCGGCGACTACATTCTCACTCTCTACGGGCCGCCGCCACGAGGCGGCATCATCGATGCGCGCACGGGGCGCCCGCGCAGCAAGGCGCTGTCGCCGCCCGTAAAGCTCGAAATCTCTCCATCGGTGCACCCGCCGAACGTGCAGGCGGCAGTGCTACTAGACGACGAAATGCATGCGACGGAAGGCGAAGATCAGATGCGGTACTACCAGCCCGGTTTCCAGACCGGCATGCCGGCACGTCCGGTGACAACTGCGGATGCTCGGATGCTGGAAGTGCAGCTTACCCACGAGGAAAAGATGCAAGCGCGTCAGGAAGCCAAAGAAAGGGAGCTGCGCGAGCAGCAGTCGGGGATCAGCGCATCGCTCGGACCTGTGCTCGATGTCATGCGTCAGAACAGCGCGGAAAGCATGAAGGCGGTGGAACGCACTGCGGAGGCGCGTGCCCGTATCGCCGAGCAGACGGCAGAGCGTGCTGAGGCGGACCGAGTTCGCGCCGAGGCCAAGGCCGAACAGGCGCAGCGCGAAGCGCGCCTGGAAATCGAGCGCGAGCGCAGCAAGCCGACCGACGCTGCGCAGCTCGTTGACGGTTTTTCGAAGATGGCCGCGGTCCTGAGGCCCTCCGACAACGGTTCTGCGGTCGAGGCGAGGGCGGCTGAGAAGGCGCTCGATCTGGCGCGCCAGGAAATCACGCGCGTGACGCAAGCGCACTCGGAAGAGGTGTCACGGCTTCAGAAGGACCACACGGACACTATCCGGCGCATGCAGGAGGACCACCGCGCCGAGATGACGCGCCGGCAGGACCAAGAGCGCAACGAAACGGAACGGCAGCAACGGCAGCATACCGAGGAACTCAGGCGTCAGGAGGAGCGCCTAAAGGACAACCTGGAGCGTGCCGAGCGACGCGCCGAAGAGGCAGAACGGAAGGCCGAGCAGCGCGTTCAAGAGGCAGAGACACGCACCGAACGCCGAATGAGTGAGATGCGCGACGAGCACAAGCGCATCCTCGATGACCTACGGACGCAGAACCAACAGCGTCTCGACGACGAACGCCGGCAACACGACCGCGATCTGAAGACGCAGGCGGCGACCTACGAAACGCGGCTTTCCGGACAGAAGGACATGTACGACAACCGGATGACGATGGCGGCTCAGGAAGTGACGCGCGTCACGTCCGAAGCGGATCGGTATCGGAAGGAGGCGGCGGACAACAAGGATCTGAACAAGCAGATCGAAAAGGCTCAAGAGGCGGCGTCACTCCTCGGCTGGGGTCCATCCGGCGATGGCGCTGATCAGACGCCGCCCCCGAAGGACTGGAAGGAGATGCTCGGACGAGCCGGCATGGAGCTCGTGTCGAAGCTCCCGGAGATTGTCCAGAGCGCCGGTGACCAAGTAGCAAAGCTTCGTGGGCAACCGGGGCCGACGCCGGAGCAGGTACAGGCCATGCAGTACGACCAGATGCTGCGCCAATCGCACCAGACCATGATGGCGCGGCAGATGGGCGGAATGCCGGCCGCCCCGAACCTGCCACCGCCGATGCGGACGGCGAGCGGCGCGGTGTTCCAACCGGCGCCGCTCCGTTTCGGCACGGAGGACTCGTCTGGACCGCTCGACCCGAGCGCGCCAAGCCCACGCGGGTTCGATCAATTCGACGCGCAGCAGTCGATGGCACCCGCGTATCAACCACCACCGCCCGCGTATCCGCAGCAGACGTACCAACCGGCACAACCGCCGCAGTACCAGGCGCCACCGCCGCCAGCGTACCAAGGACAGCCGTCGCAGTACCAGGCGCCACCGGGGGCGCCACAGACCTATCAACAGGCGGCGCCGCAACCGGGAGCCGTGCCACAGCAGACGTACCAACCGGCGCCAGCGCCGCAACAGGCAGCACCGGCAGCGCCGGCAGCGCCACAGATGTCGCAGGCACCACCGGGTTCCGTACCGTCGGTGATTCCGACCGAGATGATCGTGCAGTTCGCGCCGGTGCTCGAACAAGCGCTCGCTTCCGGCGCACCAGTCGAGGAGATCGCGCAGGAATTGATCGGGCTGCTCGGGCCGGCGAACCTCGCGCAGGTCGTGAACGGCTTGAAGCCAGAGCGCGTCGTGGTCGAGCTCCAGAAGGCGGGCAAGGGATCGAGTCCGCTGGTGCGCCGCCAGGGCCAGCAGTTCCTGCGGGACATCTGGGGGCACTGCGCGGCGTTGCTCGCGCAGGGATGACGGGAGGACGAGACCAGTGGCGGACGAGATGCAGCGGATCTTCGAAGAAGCGGGCTACACCTATCCAGGAAGCCCGGAAGCCGGCGCGCGGCTGTTGCTGTCGGAAGTTCAGCGCAGTCAGCATCAGGCCGACGCAGAGAGCAGGAAGTACTCCGTCTTGGTGTCGGAGCTCAACGTTGCGCTCGACGCTTCACCGTTGCAATACGCGCCAGGAGATCCAGTGCGGCACATCGCGCTGCTTTGCGAGCGCGTGCAGGAGCGGCACGTGGCCGCAATTACGAACGCCGTGCGCACGCTGCGAGCGCGCCACCCGAGGCAGAGCGAAGCGCATCGCGACGACGACGAGTTTCTTTTTGCGATGGACGAGCTGGGCGACGCTGAAGCGGTCGGGCGCCTAATTCCAATCATCGAAGCGAGCGTTGCCTATTGGCAGGCGCTGCAGCGCGGCGATGACCACGCGAGCGTAGCGGCGGTGCTGACGCGGTGGTCGCAGGCCGTCTCGACTCACCTAGAATCCGCACTCTGATCGATGGCCGCGATCTACACGGTAGAGCGAATCGACAACGGAGTTGAGGTTCGCCTGTCGCGCAACCACGCGCTCGTCTGTCGGGTTTGGGTCAACGACAGCGTCGCTGGGCAGATGCTTACCGGCTTGACCGCGGCCAACGAAGCGCGCCTTCGCAAGGAGATGAGGGAGGAGTACGACGCCGTGCTCGCCCGGGTCATCGCGCTGTTCCGGGCGGTCATGGACGGTAAGCCGGGGGGCTCGATTACCGCGCCGGACGACTACGCTACGCATCTACTGCCGTTCGTAAACTGAAAACTCACGCCCGCGACAGCGGCGCCGCCGGTGCTGCCGATTTTCTCTTGACGTGCTTCGCCGCGTGTGGCAGGCATAGATCGACGCCAATGACCGCTTTCTCCATGCGCTCACCGCAATCCTCGCGAAGGACAGAATCCTTCGCAGGGTATACGTGTGCGCTACGCGGAGGCGATCACGGTACCTTGTGGGCCCTCCAGAGCGCGACCATCGTCAAGAATCCGGAGGCACCCACGTAAAGGGCGGCAAGTACTCGAATCAAGGACCAACGAGGAAGCCGCCCGGGAAACCGAGGCGGTTTTTGACGTTTTGGGGTCCAGAAAAACACGCACCGCTAGACCGTTATGGATACGGGCTCCGCTGTAAACGGAGTGCCTTCGGGCCAGGAGAGTTCGATTCTCTCGCGGTGCACGAAAGAAAGGAACGAAGTGAAACGCAAGCGAGCGCCGGTAGCTCCGGCAACGAAAGGAGACTCGGGTCGTTGGCACCAAGGTGGTGCAGTCGGCTTTTAACCGAAACGAGGCAGGTTCGATTCCTGTGCGACCCACGGGCTTGTAGCTCGAAGGTCGAGCAGGCGCCTCTTAAGCGCTCGGTGAGAGTTCGATTCTCTCCAGGCCCACAGCACTCCGGCTTCGTCCAACGGCAAGGACAACGCGCTCTGACCGCGTGAATGGTGGTTCGAATCCATCAGCCGGAACCAGAACAATGCTCGCGAGAGCGCTGCTCTTTGACAATCTGCAAGGACGTGACGACGCGCATCGACTGCGATGCGTGTGGCGGTCTCTCCTCGACCAAACAAGACTGAAAGGCGGCGGCCTTCGGGCCGCCGTCGCATTGCCAGGTGGCGAAGCGGAAACGCAGGCGGCTGTTAACCGCCCTACCGCAGGTTCGAATCCTGCCCTGGCAGCTAGTCCCCGAGTCGCGCAAGCGACGTGGCGCTTACGACCCCTTCACTGGGCGAGCCCGGGGACGAATCGTCTGCCGGTCTAGTTCTCGCGGGAGAACCTCCGTTTCGTAATCGGATGAGAGCGGTTCGACTCCGCTGATCGGCTCCATGCTAGGGAAAAATGCGGGCGTAGGTATCGGCAGATGCGCGTCCCGCAACCCTTAGCAGTTGCCGCTACTCTGCTGCCGCAGGGTGAGCGGCGCCTGCCCCGTTCGACTTCAGGTGAGGTCGCCGGTCCTTCAAACCGGCCAGGTCGGATCGTTACCGACACGGGGTGCCTAGCGCAGCGTGTTCCGGGGGAAGAACCCGGCCCGGGCCCGGTCGTTCCGACACCAGGTCCGGCAAGCGCGACTGCGCGCATCGCCCCGACAGCTGACCCGGTGATAGCGCCTGCCTGAAGAGCAGGAGAGGTTCGTTCGACTCGAACTCGGGGCACCGTTCGACCGGAGAGTAGCCTATTGGTCAGGCACTTGATTTGGGATCAAGATCAGGCAGGTTCGATTCCTGTCTCTCCGACAAGTATGGTGGCCATGGCCGAATGGTTAGGCACGCGACTGTGGCTCGCGGTACGCGGGTTCGATTCCCGTTGGTCACCCCATCTCCCGACCTCTGGACGAGGCGCGTGGTTTCCTAAACCGTGCGAGGCAGGTTCGATTCCTGCTCGGGAGACCAATGCCCACTGACGCGACGGGTGTCGCGGCGCGCCTGTCACGCGCGTGAGACGGATTCGAGTTCCGTAGTGGGCGCTACAGGCCGGCCTCTGGGAGGTGTGTGGTCTCCAAAACCGCGCTTGCTCGGTTCGATTCCGAGTCGGCCTGCAAAGACGGGGTCGTCGTCCAATGGGAAGACGCGACGTTCGCAACGTCGAGATGCGGGTTCGATCCCCGCCGACTCCACGAATGGGGCCTTAGTCCAACGGGAAGACGTCGCGATGGCATCGCGAAAGTGCGGGTCCGACTCCCGCAGGCTCCACTAACATCCGGGTGAAGGCTCAAGGCGGGCCGCGTGTCTGGGGGACACGTGCGGGTTGGTTCGATTCCAATCACCCGGACCATGGGGAGTCCGCTGGGGCGGAGTCCGGTCCTGCAAACCAGACGCGGTCGGTTCGATTCCGACACTCTCCACCGACTCGCGGTTCCAGGGAGGAACTGGACGTCCAAGCCGTTCAAATCGGCAGGCCGTGAGTTCTTTGCCGTCATAGCTCTAAGGCGGAGCACTCCCTCGGTACGGGAGCGGGCTCGGTTCGATTCCGAGTGGCGGCTCTGATGCGGGTGTCTCCTCAATGGTGAGGACGCTGCCTTCCAAGCAGATGTTGGCCGGTTCGATTCCGGTCACCCGCTCCATCGCAGGAGAGGCCGACTGGTGAGGCACGTGCTTGCCATGCACGTTCATGCGGGTTCGATTCCCGTCTCCTGCTCCGAGCTCGGCAGCGAGCTCTAGTGGGAGGCTTGCCAGGTTCTGCACGCACGAGCGTGCACACTCGGAGCGTGGTTTATGGAACTACGCGACGCCCTTGGTTCGGTGCCATGTCCACCCCGCGAAGCCTCGGGATCTCGCCATGGAAGGGAACCCCGGGGAGAAGGCACCACAAATTCTGACGCGCAGTTCTGGTGAGCAAACGAGTCTGCAAAACTCGTGAGCGCGGTTCGACTCCGCGGCGCGTCTCCACACGTTACGCCCCCGCCGACGGCTCGGCGCGCCGCCTTCTAAGCGGAGACGTGGAGGATCGACACTTCCCGGGGGCGCCTCAATGTCTCGTTCGTCTAGCGGCCCAGGACACGCGCCTCTCACGCGCGTAACGGGGGTTCGACTCCCCCACGAGACGCCAGTGACTGCACTGAACAGTGCCTCCACCCATGGACGGGTACTGCGGCTACGAACCGCGGAAAGAGGGTTCGATTCCTTCTGGAGGCGCCACGCCCTCGCTGCCGGAAGCAGCGTCTCGGCTCCGAACCGAGAGCGCGGTGGTCCGACTCCACCCGAGGGCACTGCGAGGATAGAGCAACGGCTGCTCGACGGGCTCATAACCCGTTGCCTTACGGCTAAGTGGGTTCAATTCCCACCCTCGCTTCCGCCGATGACCCATGGTGGGACGAGCGTTTCATAAGCGCTCCCGGCAGGGGTTCGAATCCCCTCATCGGCACGAATTCCGGTCTGCCGTGGTCGGCAAGAAAGACTTTGAATCTTTCGAAGAGGGTCCGATTCCTTCGACCGGAGCCATGACCTTGGTAGGATGGCGCGATGCCAGCCGATCCGTTTCTCGCCGAGTTTGTGACGACGGCACTGTCGGAGCTGAGCCATAAGTCGCTCCGGCAGATCCAATTCGAGACCGCGATGGTGTGGTACGGGCGCGCGGTCGCGGCGGTGACGCTCGGAAAAACGGCCGACGCGATCGAGTACGCGCACGAGTCGATCGAGCACGCCGCGCTCTCGGGAGACATCGGATTGCTTCAAGGCATTCGCGAAGGCCTCCGCAAGAGCGGCATCGCTCTCTAAAGATTCATCGGAGACAAGGCCCGGGGTGGGCCACTTGTTTCGGGAACAAGCGCTGGCGGGTTCGACTCCCGCGTCTCCGACTACGCTGGGCTCCCCGTCGGGTGACGGGCTCTCCCTCACACGGAGGTGCAGAAGGGTTCGAGTCCCTTGCCCAGTACCATGCGGGCCGTGTCCTAAGCCGAAGGGTGCGTCGGCAGTCGTCTTATCAACGACCGGATCGGGGTTCGACTCCTCCGCGGCCTACAACAAACGCTCTCGGACTGGTCCGGTAGACCGGCTCGCTCTGATAAAGCGAGTGGCTTGGTTCGACTCCAAGCGGGAGCACTACGCGCGCCGAGTGTAGCTGGAGAAACCGCGAGCTCGACAAGCTCGATCTGCTGGGTTCGATCCCCAGGGCGCGCACAATTCGCGTTCCGCGTCGTGATGGGTTTACGCTTCGGCGCATGCCGGCGTACCCACATCCGCTCGTTGCGCTCGTCGTGGACATTTTCGAAGAGGGCGCCGAGTACCCGATCGTTCGACACGAGTTCATCGGGAAGACGCGACAGGAAGCGGAGGGCTACTTTCGGGCGCACCAGCGGACGGATTCGTTCCTCGCTGGTTGCCTGGTGGGGCACTTCAAGAACATACGCTGCCGCACGAACATGTACTGGAAGCGGCTGCAGTGACTTCAGACTGATGCGCCGAGGTGGCGGAACCCTGGCAGACGCGCCGCGTTCAGACCGCGGTGTCCTTCGGGACGTGCAGGTTCGACTCCTGTCCTCGGTACCAAACGCCGACGTGTTGGAATCTCGGTAGACAAGCGGCCCTGAGATGGCCGTGCTCGTTAGAGCGTGCAGGTTCGATCCCTGTCGTCGGCACCGGTTCTGTGGTAGACACGCCTGGGAAAAGGCACAAATGAAGTCGCGAGCTGCTCGCCCGATAAAGTTCAGCAGGTGGTCCAAATTTGGCAGCTACGTGGCCCGCAAGGTACTGATGAGTGACGGAAGAAACGTTACCCAGTATCAACATCGAGCCGTGATGGAAAGGCGGCTGGGAAGGAAGTTGAAGCGCTCGGAGCACGTTCACCACAAGGATGGCGACCCGTCCAACAACAGAGTCAAAAATCTGGAGCTGATCACAGCATCCGATCACGCAAAGGAACACGCTAAGAACAGACCGCCGGAAATGTTTCGCGGGATCTGTCCGGAGTGTGGTGCGCGATTCATGAGAAAGGCCCGGTGGGTGCGGAACAATCAAGGCAACCAGGGCAAAGCCGGTCCGTTCTGCGGCAAGAGATGTGCGGGTAGACACAATGCCCGAATCGGACATTCCCGTAACAGGTAAACGCTCTCCTGGTGGAACTGGTAGTCACGCGGAGCTCAAGCCTCCGTGATCGAAAGATCGTGCGAGTTCGACTCTCGCGGAGAGCACTACGCTGCCTTGGTGAAACGGAAAACACGCGGAGCTTAAGCCTCCGTGCCCGAAGGGGCTTGCGCGTTCGACTCGCGCCGGCAGCACTGATTCGCTAACGTACTCAACAACCCAGGCAGGAACCTATGCGACAACGAAGGTGAAGTCCCATGTCCACGCGCACTCTTCTTCTCTCAAGCTACTACCTCCCGGTGCGGGTCCTGCACTGGCAGGACGCGATCAAGATGGTCTACGAGGGTACGGTTCGTATCGTCGTCGAGTACGACGAGACCGTCTCGTCGCCGTCGGTGACGTGGAAGGTCCCCGCGGTGATCGCGCTCAAGCGCTCCGTGCGGAAGTACGTGAAGGGCGCGGTCAAGTTCTCGCGCCGCAACGTCTACGCGCGCGACAGCTTCAGGTGTCAGTACTGCGGTGGACACTTCTCGGAAGAAGAGCTGACGTACGACCACGTCGTGCCGAAGAGTGGCGGTGGTCGGCGGACGTGGACGAACATCGTGAGCGCGTGCCGTCCGTGCAACTCGCGGAAGGGCAACCGCTCGTGCGACGACTCCGGGATGTTTCCGCGTCGTTCGCCTCTGGAACCGAACGTGATGGAGATCCTCTCGCCGGTCATAGATCCGTCGAATGCACCGGATGAGTGGCTCGACTTCCTCGGGGGCATGACGCTCCCGGCGCGAGTGCGGTAGGTCGCTAAGCCGTGGCAGTGACCTACCGCTTCTCGCACCGGATCGGCAAGATGCGGTGCTGCAAGTGCCGGAGCGAATTCGTCGTTCAACCCGGCGCGCACCCACACGCGGCGTGTCCGAGGTGTCAGTCGCTCTACTACGAGTGGCTCGACTATGAATCGTTCGACATTGGAGAGCGAACCGCGCAGGGCGCGGCGGCCGTTGGAAGCGGTCAGGACGGGATGTGAGTTCCGTTGGGGATCGAGACCTCCGCTCTCCGCAAAGGGATGACGCCGACCATGGTGGTCAGCTGGCCTTGAATACCAGTGGGGCGCTCGCGAGGGCGCAGCGGCTCGAAACCGTCGTCATCCGCTACGGAACGTGAAAGCTCAGTGGTGGGCTACTGGCTTCGAACACCAGGGCACCTTCGGGTGAGCCGTTCGACTCGGCCGCGTTCCGCCAGTGGGAAGCGAAAAGTAGCGCTTTTGGTACAAGTGTTGCTGTCCTACTTCCACTCCCTTGCACCCCGATCCAGTGGTGCGCTAAGACAACGAACGATGATCAAGAGACACCTGCTACCCGCTCTCTCTGCACTCTTGGTGCTGCTCGCCGCGCCACTCGCTACGGCGGACTCCGTGGCGTTCAGCATCACGACATTCCACTCGTTCGCGACGATCACTCCGGAGAGCGTCTCCGTCACCGTCTGTCCACACTCGGACGGGACCTATACGAACGTGCATGTAATGGGATCCGGTCCGGTAAGCTCGAACGACCCAAGGATGTCCGGCATCTTCCACGTGGATGCGATGATTCTCACGAATGCAGTCGGCGTCGGCGTGTCGCGCGACAAGTGGACCATCACTGATGCCGTGACGGGTGCCGTGAAGGCCAAGGGTGTTGCTCAAGCACTAGACACCGACATGACGGCACCGGTGCACAGCGCCGTGACGGCTCGCCTCGCCGATGGGAGCTTCATGAGTACGCTCGCCGTAGTGACGTTGCCGTCTGCCGCAACCGGAGGCCTCATCACCGTCGAGTACGGAGGCCCAGTAGCGACGGACCCCGGTCGTGGGGTCATCATCAGTCGCGATTGCGGCGGTTACTTCGCCGCGGATCGTCGGGGCTACCGAGCGATCCGAGACAACGACAACGACGACTGATTCGCCTGGAAGCTGAATCCCACATGGGTGGGAGCTCCGTTGCTAGCGGATGCGACGTCGCAAGGCGTTGGGGATCGAGACCTCCGGCTTCCGCTGTTTCGCCGCTGCCTCCGGGGAGGTGCGCCTGTTTGTACCTGGTGCTTGGCCGGTTCGACTCCGGCTGGCGGCTCCAAAAAGTTGCGATGGTCGAGTAGAGGGACGTACCGTTCCAGTCATGATCCTGCAAGGTCTAGGCAAAGGCGGCGGCGGCGGTGGTCGTGGAGGTGGCGGCGGATTTCGCGGCGGCGGCGGTGGTGGACGTGGAGGTGGCGGCGGATTTCGCGGCGGCGGCGGTGGTGGACGTGGA
>Ga0137353_1000002_pt1 | contig 69515 bp, 53 predicted proteins | sample EasRivERMLT760_2_FD_104759 | JGI IMG/M metagenome (GOLD analysis project Ga0137353, IMG submission 104759) | Soil microbial communities from meander-bound floodplain in the East River, Colorado, USA - East River MetaG ERMLT760_2 | ecosystem: Environmental > Terrestrial > Soil > Floodplain ...
CGCCGCCACCACCGCCGCCGAACCCGCCACCGAACCCGCCGCCCCAGCCGCCGCGCCGCCCCACCGGGAACGGCACCACCAATAGCCCGCCGCGCCGTCCGCGACGCTGCACCGCGCTCACGACGTTCAGGATGATGAAGAGCAGGGCGATGATCAGCGCCGGCGGGATCCGCGGCGACTGCTTGCGCACCGCGCGGCGCGGCGGCACGTCGCCCGAGTCGAGCGAGAAACCGAACTCCGCCGCGTAGCGCTCGGCCAGTCGCGCCGTGATGAGCGCGAGGCCCTCGCCGTAGGCGCCACGCGCCAGCAGCGGCGTCGCCTCGCGCCGGATGTCGCCCGACATGCCGTCCGTGATGAACCCCTCGGCGCCCTGTCCCACCTGGATCGAGATGTGTCCGCGCCCGTCAGCGCTCGTCTCGCGGGGGATGAGCAGCACCACCACGCCGGCATTGCGCGCCCGGTCGCCGATGTCGGCCCGCGCGCCCACGCCCCACTGTCGTCCGATGAGCAGCGCGACGTCGCCGACGTCCCGCTGGCCGATGTCGCGCAGCGTCACGACCGCGATCTCACCCTGAGACGCGCCGCGCACCCGCTCGATGAGACGCGTCATCCGCGCCTCGTCCTCGGGGCGCAGTACATCGGCGAAATCGTTGACGAGCCCTGTGGGGGCGGGAACCTGCGGGTCCTGCCACGCGAGCGTCAGCGCCAGCAGGACCGGGATGAACGTGATCACGAGTGAATACTACTGGAGCGGCGCGCGCGAAGTTGCGAGCGGCCCGCCGACGCGCGCCGGGATCAGGGCGGGCGCCGGGACCGGTCGTACCGGTCGAGGTGTGAGCGGGTGTAGATCGCGATCGCCCCCGACGGCGCGCGGTCGCCGAACTGGACCCGTGCCTCCGATGCCCCGAGGATCGCCAGGAAGTAGATGTCACTCGGCAGGACCACGGCCACGGGGCCGAGGACCTGGCCGTCGATGACGATCGTGAGGCACTGGTTGTTCCTCGTCGCGCGGAAGCAGTCGTTCTGGGTGCGCGGTGGGTACACGCTGGCCACGCCGATCGCGCGCATCAGCTCCGACAGGTTGCTCGACCGCTCGCGATGCAGCGCGACGAGCTCGGGCTCATAGACGCGCCAGCCCCGTCGGTACGCCTCGCTCAGCCGACGCTCGTTGAGCGAGGGCGCCGCCGTGATCCGCACTGCGTCCGTCACGGCGGCGATCTCGGTGAGCAGGAACTCGTGCTCCAGGGTGTCGGCCTGCACCGTCGACTCCACCACGATCGACGCCATCTCGAACCCGAGGCGGCGCGCATTTAGCTCGATGCCCGCGTCGGGACGCCGGATCCGCATCGCCCATGCTCCACTCGAGTCCGTCATCGCGACGCCGAGCACGGCCCCGGCAGAATCGCGCGCCGTCACGGTCACCTGCTCGATGGCGGCAAGGTTCCGCGCCGAGCGCACGTACCCGCGGAAGATCTGCCCGTCGGCACGGCCCGGGAGGACCGCCAGGACGAGGGCGACCAGGGAGAGGGTGAGCCGGTTCGCGTGTATGCGCATGAGCGGGAGGGCGGCCCGAAACGGAGCGCGGCCACCGACTCCACATTGGAGTCGATGGCCGCGCACCGCAAGCATGAGGGCTTACGGCGTGGTACGAGCCGGCTGCCGTGACGGGTACCAGACGATGCCCGGCGTGCCGGCGGCACGGAACGAGCGGCCGTAGAACAGGACTGCGGGCGCAGCCGAGAAGGCGTAGGCCGACAGCACCGAACCGGGGACGATCGCGCCGGCGACCGGGTCAGCGGTAGCGGTGCCAACCGTGCCCGTCGGAGCGGCCGTTCCCGCCAACGACGTGGTATTGCCCGTCGCAGTGACCTGCGCCGCGAAGGCGCCCGTCGCGCGCGACTGCCAAGGCGACTGGCCGCGGAACGTCACGTTCGCCGCGGTCGGGGCACCCGCGATCGGTGTGTTGGCCGCCGCGGTGGCGTAGACGTCGAGCCCGGCCGTGCCGGTCGCGACATGCGTCGCACGGAACTGCACCTGGGCGTCCGACACCGGGACATCATCGGCGAAGATCGCCACGTCCTGGGCCGCCGTGCCGTCGCGACTGTAGACGATGGTGTAGTAGAGGCCGGCCGCGAAGGTGAACGCGGTGTCGGCGAGCTGGGTCGTCGTGAAGAAGCGCGGATCGAAGGTGAAGATCCGGAACTGGCGACTTCCCGCTTCCAGGCCCTGGTAGTTGCCTTGGCCGAGGCCGCGGAACGCGACGTTCACGAAGGTCTGCGGGGTGAACTCGACCTGGTCGATGAACCGCAGCGTGGTGGTGTGCGTCGTCGAGTAGAACGTGGTGTCAAACGCAAACGTCACCGGGTTCTGGCGGACGAAGATCGAGTCCATGCTGATCGAATCCGGTTGCGCGTTGATATACCGCACGAACGCGAGCGGCGGGATGGTCGGGGTGGTCGCACCCCCATCGTCGGTCTGGCAACCGGCGGCGGCGAAGAGCATCGCGCCGAGGGTGCCGATTCGGGCAAGTCGCATCAGAAGAGTGCTCCGTGAAGGGTACTGAGAACCGTGAAGGGCGGCGGATCGCCGCTTATGCGTCAGGACAGTCGGGTGGTACGCACGGGGGAGGATCGCCGGGCCTGCCATCACCGAACACATCGAGCGAGAACAGTGCGGCGATGACACCGAGGGTAGCCACCGCGCCGATGACGAAGAGCGTCGTCCTCCGCTTCGAGAACGTTCGCTGCTGGAGTCCGCGCACGCCGTCCCGAGGGACATCCACCCGCTCCCCGGACCACAGCGACGAACTCCCTCTCATCGTCACCACGCGACTGACTTCGAGACCGATCAGGCTATCCGTCATCGAGACCAGGCGCCCTTCCACTCGATCCGTCCCCTCGCCAAGCCGATCCGACAACTGCACTCTCCCCCGATCGTTCAGAACCACGCCGACCAACTGGCCTGACCCCGAACCGCCGACCGAGTCCTGCATCGGGCCGTACGCGTAGCATCCCGACTGCAGGGCGAGCGCCCCCGCACAAACCAGCGCGGTCAGGCGGCGCGGAACTGTCCCTCCGCGCCGGCCTGCCGTGCATGCAGCACCTGCGATCACCTAGTAACCGTACGTCGAGGGTGTGGGCGCGCGCCGCGTACCGTTGTAGTACGCCTGCTGACGCGTCTGCATCTCCTGGTACGGCACCGGCCACTCGACCACCGTGCCACCGACCAGGTCGCCCCAGCCGCGCGAGTCGGTGAACGAGATCGCGTAGCCCGTCATCATGGTCTCCATGCGCTTCTCGTACTTCATCGCTTCGAACAGCGTACCGCACGTCACCGTCTGGAAGGGTGCAGTCTGCGGCACACGCGGGACGCAGGCGGTGCCACCAGGCACCGTCCCGGCACCGACACCGGTGACCGACACCAGGCCGTTCTTGAGGCGCGTGCGGTTGATCAGGGCTTCTGCGGCCGCATAGTTCGGGGCCGCTAGGCGGAGATACCCCTCCGCCGCGAGCATGTCGATCTCCGTGCGCGACATCTCGACATACGGTCCGAGGTTGCCGGCAACGTTGGTCGCGCCGTGGCGGCGGTGGTCGTAGAACGACTCGCCGAAGCCGATGATCGGCACGTCACTGCCGGACGGACGGTTGCGGATGTACATGGCGCAGTCGCGGGTGATGTTCGCCGGCGCGATGCCGCCGGCCACCTGGTTCGCCGAGTCGCAGGGCACGGTCGGCAGGGCGTTCCCGCTCGTCGCCTTGGCCGTCTGTGCCGCGCGCGTGTCGCCCGCCGGCCAGCGGCGGTCCGGCGTCCGCAGCAGGAAGGCGCGCCGCAGGTTGATGTCCTCGACGAGCCACGGATTCATCGCGTTCGTCGTGTCGGCGAAGCCGATATAGAGCAGCGGGATCTGGTGCCAGCCGCCGGCGACATACGACTGCGAGACGTCGAAGGTGGCTGACCAGCCCGTGCTGCCGCCGATCTGGATGAGGAAGTCCGTGATGATGCCGTTCGTCGCGTCAGCGATGACCGCGGTCCAATCGACCGCCGCACGCTCCGCCGCGGTGCGCGCGACGCCGGCGCGGAGGCGCGCGCGATACGAACGCACGAGGCGGGTGAAGGTCGCCGCGTCGGTGCTCGCCGCCGTCGAGATCCACGTCGTCGGCAGCGCCGACATTCCCGTCGCGTAGGTGACCGCCGAGTCGAGCATGCGGATCGCCGCCGCGTTGACCGCCGCGGCGCTCGCGAGAGGCTCCGGGATCGCGCCCGGGACGGTGCTCGCGGGAGCGCTGGCCGGCGTGATGATCGCAGCCGAGTCGTACATGAGGCTGAGATTGCCGAGCGCCTGCCCGATCACGCTGTACGCGAACGCCTTGGCGCGACGATCGGCGGCCGTCGCAAGGGAGTCACCGCCGGCCTTCAATTCGTTCAGCCGGTTGATGGCCTGCGACGCGTTGCGGGCGTAGCGCTGGAAGTTGTTGAAGTTCGACAGGTTCCCGGTCTGATTGTCATTGCCGAGCTCGTTGGAGATCAGCGAGCGCGGGATCTGCGCGCGCGCCGCCATGCCGAAGTTCGCCACCGACGCGAACGACTCGCCGGCGAGGATCTTCGACTGCGTGTTGACCGACTCGGTCGCGCGCTGCGTGTTGTTGAGCTGCGGGCCCATGCCCGCGATCAGCAATTCGACACCCTTGGAGGTCGAGAAGCTCGACTCCACCGAGGGGTTATTCGTGTTCTTCACGCCAAGGACGTCACCGCAGGCCGTGAGGCCGACGAAAACCGTTCCGAGGGTGACGATGACTGACTTTCGCATCACTGGTCCTCGTGGTGAGCCATTCAGGCCAGGGAGCGCATCCGCGCCCCCCGCCCGATGGCCTCAGAATCAGAAGGAGGTGCCGATCTGGAATGAGAGGTTGCGCAGGTTCGGGAACGTGAACCCGTCCACCGCGTTCAGCACGCCGGAGCCGAGGTTGCCGCCGCCCAGGCCCACTTCAGGATCGAAGCCCTTGTAGTCCGTAATCGTGAGCAGGTTGCGGCCCACGAGGCTCACCGTCCAGTCGCCGACGCCGGCCAGCCGGCCGACGCGGTACCCGATGGAGACTTCGCGGAGCTTCACGAAGCTCGCATCCTCGGTCGTGTTGTTGTTCGGCGCCAGCACGTCGTACAGGCCACCGATGCCGCCCGTCGAGACCGCGCGGAAGTAGTAGCCGATCGGCTTGGCGCTCTCGACCGTCGCGCCGGCCTGATCGCCGTCCTCGTGCATGAAGTCACCCATCGACCACTGACGGCCGATGTTCCAGACCGACTTGCCGACCGTGGCATCGACCAGCGCGTAGGCGGAGAACTTCTTGTACGAGGCCTGCTGCGAGAGCGACCAGCGGAACCGCGGGAGCGCCTGGCCGACCGGGAGGACCGGCACCGCGCCCGTCGCGTCACGGACCAGGATCGGGAAGCCCCAGTTGAGCGGGTCGACGGTCGTGCCGCCGGCCCACGGCGCGTTCGCTGCCGTGATGCGGGTGTTCCAGAGGTTCTTCGTGATGCCGTCGCCGAGCGTGTTGCCGGCGCCGACGTACACGATGAAGCCGTCCGAGTTGCGCTGGTAGTCCTGACCAGCGCCGCACTGCCCCTGATGCGTGGCCGGGAGCTCCGAGCAGCTGCGCACGAAGCGGCGGCCGTAGATCTGACCCATCTGGCCACCCTGGACGATCTTGAACATCGTCTCGGTGCCCTGCTGGCCCGCCGCGCTCACGAAGAACTCGGGCATGTCGAGCCGGCTGATCTCCGACGTGGTGCGGTCGTAGTTGATGCGCGCCGAGTAGTTCAGGTCACGCGTCTGGATGATCGGGATGTTGAGCGAGACCTCGAACGTGTTGTTCTGGAGCTCGCCCACGTTGCGCCACTGGCTGCCGTACCCGGTCGCGCCGGAGAGCGGCACCGGCATGATCTGCTGGTCGATCGTGTTGGCGGCGTTCGTGATCGTCACGCCGTACTTGCTGAAGAGCTCGAGATCGATGCCGATCTCGGTCTCCGTCGACACTTCGGGCTTGAGGTCGGCGTTGCCGATCTGGCCCGCGACGAGCGCGCCGCCGCCGCCAACGCTGAACGTCTCGTACTGCGACGAGAAGGACGGACGGTTGCCCGCCTGGCCCACCGACGCGCGGAACTTGAGGTCGCTGATCGCGTCGATCCCGAACCACGACTCCTCGCTGATGCGCCACGCGACCGAGCCGCGGCCGTACGTCTGCCAACGACGCGCCGAACCGAAGAGCGAGGCACCGTCGCGCCGGACCAGGCCGCTCAGGATGTACTTGCCCTGCCAGTCGAGGTCGAGATTGGTGAACATGCCGATCTGCCGGACCTGCTCGAGGAAGCTGCTGGCCGACTGGCCCTGCACCGCGATGTCGGCGTCATTGATGCCGTACGCCGCGAGGTTGCTGCCGCCCGTCGAGAGGCCGCGTTCGTCCTGGGCCTCGAACAGGTAGCGGAACGTCAGGCGCGACGAGAGGTTGTCCGCGAACCAGTTGCGGCGGGCGGTCACGTCGAGCGATGAGTTGACCGAGTAGCTGCGGTTCGACCCACGGCTGACCGAGCCAAGGTTCGCCGTGCTCCCCGTGCCGCGGTAGCCGCGCATCGTGAAGCTCTCGGTCTGGTTGGAGCGCGCGTCGTAGCCCATGTTCGCTTCCGCGTCCAGCCACACGAGCGGCTGCCACCGGACCGTCGCCTGCCCGATGTAGCGCGACACGTTGTTCACCGGCTGGAAGTTCTGCGAGTTGTACGCCGGGTTGGTGTTCTGCGCGCCCTGCGCCTGCGGGACCGAGCGGATGTAGAGGCGGCCCTTGCTGTCCTTCGCGAACAGCGAGGCGCTCGCCGGCTGGCGGGTGAGCGAGAACCACGCCGAGCCGCTGTTGAAGTCGCGGGCATCGATGTAGTTCGTGCGGACCGCGAAGTTCCACGAGCTCGCGAGCTGCTGGTCGATGTTGAGTCGCAGCGAGTTGCGCGTGTAGCCCTTGAGCAGTTTCACCGCGCCTTCCTGCCGGAGCTGGTTGGCCGAGGTGAAGAAGTTCGTGCGGCCCACGCGGCCCGTCGCGTCCACCGTCGCGTTCACCTGCTCACCGTTCGTCAGGAACTGGCGGATCGGATTGTAGGTGCGCGCGTACGGGGTCGTCTGGAAGATGTTGCGCGCCAGCGTGGCACCCGGATTGCGCGCGATGCCTGCGTCGTTGACGAAGTTCACCGGCGAGAGCGCCAGCTCCTCGCCCTGGTCGTTGATGCGGAACGCCTCGCGCTCGATGTCCACCGTGCGCGCGCACTCGGCGCCCAGATTGATCGCGGTCGTGCAATACCGCGAGTAGTCCTCGTTCATCATCATGAAGTGCGTCTTCGGATACGGGTACTCCTTCTCGATGGACGAGGTACCGTATTCGACCTGTGAGCGGAACCGCACGCCCTCACCCGCATTCTTGCCCGAACGCGTGGTGATCTGGATGACGCCGTTGCCCGCGCGCGAGCCGTAGAGCGAGGACGCCGCGGCGCCCTTCACCACTTCCACGTTCTCGATGTCCTGCGGGTTGATGTCCTGGATGCTGCCCTGCGAGATCACGCCGTCGACGATGATCAGCGGTTCCTGGCCACGGCCCGACGCGTTGATCGACTGGGGGCCACGGAGGATGATCGCCGGCGCGCTGCCCGGACGGCCCGACGCCGAGACGATGTTCGCGCCCGGCACCTTGCCCTGCAGCTGCGACAGCGGGTTCGACCCCGGGACGGGCATGTCCTCGGCCGTCACCTGGGCCACCGTGAACGGGAGCTTCTTGATCTCCGTCGCGCCCGTCACGCCGGTCACCACGACCTGGCTCAGGCGGTTCACGTCCTGCTTCAGCTCGAAGTCCTGGGTCTGGGCACCCTCGCTCAGCGTGAGGGTACGGACCATCGGCACGTAACCGATCGCGCGCGCGCGGAGTACCACCTGCTGTCCGCGGATGCGTGCGCCCGGCACGGTGATGGTGTACTTGCCGTCCTCCGATGAACCCACGGAGATCGACAGTGCTTCGATTGTGACATTCGCTCCGAAGAGCGGCTGGCCCGCGTCAGTCTTCACCGTTCCAGTGATCGTCGCGCCACCCTGCGCGCTGGCGACCGCTGCCGTGGTGAGTGACAGGACCAGCGCGAGGATGGAGGCACTGAGCCTCCGCATCCCGATCCGTCCCAGCATGAGCATACCTCGTGAAGGGGTTTTCCGACGGATGGTCACGTGCTCACGTGCCATCGCCTGTGAATCGACCCGCCGCGGACGAGTGACCGCGATCGGGCACTACAACGCACTACAACATCGTTTCGCCCCCTCCCCTTGACTGCGGGGCGGGGACACCAAAGGCACATGAGGGTAACCCTAGACTTGTCAGGGGCGCAACCCTCCGGGCCACCAGCACATAGCCGACCAGGGCGCCGATTCCGACCGCCGGAACCCCTTTCTCGGCTGTGACTCCAGTCACACGGAATCCGTGGATTCCACCCCGCTCTACCTCGTTCCGGACGGGCGCGTCACATCCCCGATCGCATCGACAAGGGGCGGTCCCGGGGCCGATCGCTTACCTTCCCGCGCATCTATATGAACACCTCCTGCCGACCCATCGCGCTCGCCGCACTGCTCGTTGCGCTCGCCGCTCCTGCGGCCATCGCCCAGGGCCCGACACCAGCGCGGCCGACCGCCGCCGCCACTCCCGCCGAGAAGGCCGCGCGCGCTGCGCGCATCGCGCGGGCTGACCGCGGGCGCATCCGCGGTGCGCAGAACGGCGTTTGGGTCGTCGTCATCTCCGACTTCCAATGCCCCTTCTGCAAGAAGTGGCACGACGAGACCGGCTCGCTCATCGAGCGCGACTACGTGCGCACGGGCAAGGCGCAGATCGCCTACATCAACTACCCGATCGCGAGCATCCACCCGAACTCCTTCGCGACCCACGAGGTCGCGATGTGCGCCGCGGAGCAGGAACGCTTCTTCCCCGTCGCCGAGGCGCTCTTCAAGAAGCAGGAGGAATGGAAGGGCGTGCGCGACATCAACGCCTACCTCGACGCGATGGTGCGCACGCTCCCCATCGATCGCGCGCGCCTGCAGTCGTGCCTCGCCTCGGGCGAGATGCGCGCGCTCATCGAGGCCGACATGGAGCGATCGAAGAAGATGGGCGTCGGCTCGACGCCGACGTTCCTCATCGGCGGCAAGATGCTCATCGGTGCGCAGCCCTACGAAGCGTTCAAGCAGGCGATCGACGCCGCGATCGCCGCCGCCGCTGTTGCTGCAAGCCCGCGCCGCGCGCCCTGAGGGCGCGCCCACCACACGGCGCGCGATGCACCCGCTCCTCTCCGTTCCATACGCGGCCGCGGCGGTGCTCGCCGCCGGACTCGCGCGACTGCCGATCGGAGGGGAATGGAAGGCATGGCGCGCCGTGCGCGCGCGACACGGCGTGCTCGCGCGCATCGAGGCATGGGGCGCCGCGCACCGTGACGTGAAGCGCCCGCTGCTCTGGGTGCACGCGCCCTCGGTCGGCGAGGGACTGCAGGCGCGGCCGGTCGTCGAACGCATCCGCGCGCGTCACCCCGGGTGGCAGGTCGCGTACACATTCTACTCGCCGAGCGCCGAGCGCTTCGCGGCCTCCATCGGCGCGGACCTCACCGACTACCTGCCGTTCGATACGACCGCCGCGGCGCAACGACTGCTCGACGCGATCCGCCCGAGCGCGCTCGTCTTCGCGAAGCTCGACCTCTGGCCGCGCCTCGCCGAGACCGCGGCCGCGCGCGGCGTGCCGCTCGGGATGATCTCGGCGACGATGAGTTCGGGGTCCCGACGCGGTGGAGTGATCGCACGCGCGCTGCTCGGCGACGCGTACGCGGCACTCGATGCCGTCGGCGCGATCGACCCCGACGATGGCGCGCGGCTCACGTCGCTCGGCGTGCGCGCCGACCGCGTGCGCGTCACGGGCGACACGCGCTACGACCAGGTCGCGGCGCGCGCCGCAGCGACGGATCGCACGAGTGCGCTGCTCACGCCGCTGCTCGCCTCACCGCACGGCGCACGACCCACGCTCGTCGCGGGATCCACGTGGCCGTCCGATGAGTCGGTGCTGCTCCCCGCCTGGATCGCGCTGCGCGCCGAGGCACCGGATGCGAGGCTCGTCATCGCACCGCACGAGCCGACCGCGGGCCACCTCGCGCCCATCGAGTCGTGGGCGCGCGCGGCGGGACTCTCTGTCGCGCGCCTCGACGAGGCGACGAGTGGCACCGACGTGGTGCTCGTCGACCGCGTGGGTGTGCTGGGTGAGCTCTACGCGTTGGCCACTGCCGCGTACGTCGGCGGCGGGTTCCACTCGGCGGGATTGCACTCGGTGCTCGAGCCCGCGGCCTTCGGTGCCCCCGTCCTCTTCGGTCCGCGCCACGCGAACAGCCGCGATGCGGGCCTGCTCATCGCCGCCCGCGGCGGCGAAGCGGTGGAGGATGTCGCCACGCTCACGCGCGCGCTGCGCATCGTGTTCACGGAAGCGGACACGCGCGCCCACGCAGGCGGGGCGGCGCTCTCGGTGGTGCGTGGCGGACTCGGCGCCGCGGAACGTTCGGCGGCGCTCGTCGAATCGCTCATGAAGGAATGAAAAAAGGCCGCCCGAGTGGGGCGGCCCTCTTCCATCATCCATCCTTCATCCTTCTGCCTTACTTGCTTCCCCGCAGCCCGCGCGGCGTCCACGCGAACGAGATCGCGACCGCATCGTCGTCGCCGAGGGCGGCGGCGGCGCGGATCGCCATCTGCGGCTTGAACTCGAAGTTCGCGCCGATGTCCACGTTGAGGTTCGTGTCGCTGTTCGAGTTGCCATTGAACGAGACGCGGTCATAGCTCAGCCGCGGATGCACGAACGGCGTGATCGCGACGCTCCCCTCGAGCGGGAAGCGGTGGCCGATCGCCGCGCCGAACGGCACGCGGATCGTGGTCACGTTGTCGCCCGTCGTCACGCCGACCCCGCCACCGAGCACGATGTCGAACGGCATGTCGGCGTCCGCCGAGGCGATCTGGTAGTGCAGCCCGCCACCGATGACCAGACGGGTGTCCGCGGCCGCCGCATCCGGATCGGCGAAGCCGGCGTCGAGCGTGAACTGCAGCTTCGGGTTCCCGAGGCCTTCACGCCACTGGAAGATGAGCCCGGTGCCCGCGCCACCCATGTCGACGAGCGCGAAGTTGTACTCGCGTTCGGCGATGCGTGACGGCTGGAGGGCCGGGTAGATGTAAGCCTGCGCGCGCAGCGGTCCTGCAGCGGCGACGATGAGCGCACTGAGTCCGGCGATGCGACGAAGCATGGTCGGTTCCTTCCTTTGGGTATGACGTGGGGGAGAGTGGCGGCCGCCTGGGCCACCGTCGATTGACAACGGGCGCTGCGCTGTGCGCAGCGCCCGTTGGAGGACGAATACACGGGTGGACCGGTTTCGGTTCCGTCGGCGCCGGGTGACTCAGCGCACAAAGCTGCTCAAAGGCGCGACGCCTTCTCCGTCACCACGCGCACGACGTCGTCGACGACCTGCAGGAATCCGCCTTCCACCTGGAAGCGCGCGTTCCCGTCGCCGACCTTGAGCACGCCGGCGCCAAGGGTCGTGACCATCGGCGCGTGCTTGGGGAGGATGCCGACTTCCCCGTCGAAGGCGGGCGCAATGACCGACGGCGCCTCACCCTCGAAGAGCGTCGCCTCGGGCGAGATGACCGAGACCTTGAGCAGGGTACCGCCCGCCATTACTGCATCGCCTTGGCGTTCTCGACCACATCGTCGATGCCGCCGGCCATGAAGAACGCCTGCTCCGGCAGGTGGTCGAACTCGCCGGCGACGAGGCGCTCGAACGAGCTGATCGTCTCCTCGAGCTTCACGAACTTGCCCGGGCGCCCGGTGAACTGCTCGGCCACCGAGAACGGTTGCGACATGAAGCGCTGGATGCGACGCGCGCGGCCGACGATCTTCTTGTCGTCCTCGGCGAGCTCGTCCATGCCGAGGATCGCGATGATGTCTTCGGGCTCCTTGTAGCGCTGGAGGATGCGCTGCACCGAGCTCGCGACGTTGTAGTGACGCTCGCCGACGAACTGCGGATCGAGGATGCGGCTGCCCGAGGCGAGCGGATCGACCGCCGGGTAGATGCCGAGCTCGGTGATCGCGCGCGAGAGCACGACCGTCGCGTCGAGGTGCGCGAACGCCGTCGCCGGCGCCGGGTCGGTGATGTCGTCGGCCGGCACGTAGATCGCCTGCACCGAGGTGATCGAGCCGTCGCGCGTGGAGGTGATGCGCTCCTGCAACTCGCCCATCTCGGTCGCCAGCGTCGGCTGGTAACCCACCGCGGACGGCATGCGGCCGAGGAGCGCCGACACTTCCGAGCCCGCCTGAGTGAAGCGGAAGATGTTGTCGATGAAGACGAGCACGTCCGACTTCTCGACGTCGCGGAAGTACTCGGCGACCGTGAGGCCGGCGAGGCCGACGCGGAGGCGCGCGCCCGGCGGCTCGTTCATCTGGCCGTAGATCAGCGCGACCTTGTCGAGGATGTTCGCTTCCTTGAACTCGAGGTACAGGTCGTTGCCCTCGCGCGTGCGCTCGCCCACGCCGCAGAACACCGACTTGCCGCCGTGCGCCTTCGCGACGTTGTTGATGAGTTCCTGGATGACGACGGTCTTGCCGACGCCCGCGCCGCCGAAGAGCCCGATCTTGCCACCCTTCACGAACGGGGCGATGAGGTCGACGACCTTGATGCCCGTCTCGAAGATCTCGGTCTTGGGCTCGAGGTTCACGAAGTCGGGACGCTTGCGGTGGATCGGCCAGCGCTCGACCGACGCCGGGATCTCGGCGCCCATGTCGACCGGCTCGCCGAGCACGTTCAGGATGCGGCCGAGGGCCGCCGCGCCCACCGGGACCGCGATCGCGGCGCCGGTGTCGCGCACTTCCATGCCGCGCACGACGGCGTCGGTGGAGCTCATCGCGACGGCGCGCACCTGGTTGCGGCCGATGTGCTGCTGCACCTCGGCGACCACGCGGACGGCCTGGCCCGACTCGGTGATGGCGCGGATCTCGACGGCGTTATAGAGCTCGGGCAGCTGCTCCGACTCGAACGCGACGTCGATCACGGGTCCGATGACCTGGACGATCCTGCCGATGGAGTTCGGGCGCTTCGTTGCAGTGGTGGCAGTCATGGTGTTTGTCAGCCCTGGAGCGCGGAGGCACCGCCGACGATCTCGGCGATCTCCTGCGTGATCTGCGCCTGACGGGCGCGGTTGTAGGTGCGACGGAGGAGGTTCAGCATCTCGCCGGCGTTGTCGGTGGCGTTCTTCATCGCCGTGCGCCGCGCCGACTGCTCGGCGGCGACGGTCTCGACGAGCGCGCGATACACCGCATTGCGCACGTACGAGGGGAGCAACTCGGTGAGGATCGCCTCGGCCGAGGGATAGAGCAGGTAATCCTTCTGTCCGCCCTTCGCGGCCGGCGGCCTGACCGGGAGGACCCGGTCGGCGGTCGGCGGCGTGGAGAGGACGGAGTTGAAGCGCGAGCCGACGACGTAGACCGCGTCGAGGTCGCTGCTCACGAATCGTGTCATGAGCGAGTCGACGAGCGAGGCGGCGTCAGCGGCCGTCGGCTTGTCGGTGATGTCCGTGCGGCTCACCGCGACGGCGCGCCCGACGTACTTGAAGTAGCCGAGGCCCTTCTTGCCGACGACGTGGAGCTCGACCGTCGTGCCGGCGCCCTCGAGGCGCGTGACGAGCGCGCGCGCCTCCTTGATGAGGTTCGCGTTGAACGCGCCGGCGAGGCCGCGGTTCGACGTGAGGAGGATGACCGCGGCGCGCGCTTCCTTCGCCGGCTGCCGCAGGAGCGGGAAGCGCTCCGCGAGGTCCGGGCTGTACAGGCTCGCGATCACGTCGGCGAGCGCGCGCGCGTACGGGCGCGCCGCGACCACGCGGTCCTGGGCCCGCTTCATCTTCGACGTCGCGACCATCTCCATCGTGCGCGTGATCTTGCGCGTGTTCTCGACGGACTTGATCCGACCTTTGAGTTCGCGTCCTTTAGCCATGTCTTCGAGTGAGGTCAGATGAAGGTTGAAGGGGGAAGGGGGCGCGGCCGTACGGCCGCGCCTCTTTCATCCTTGAGCCTTCATCGGCTCTGCTTGTACTGCTCGATCGCGCGGCGGAGCTCCGCCTCGGTGTCCTTCGAGACCACCTTCTCCTTCCTGATCTTCTCGCCGACCTGCGGGAACTGGGCCTTCGCGTACGCATGGAAGCCCGCTTCCCACTCGCGCACCTTCGAGACGTCGACGTCGTCGATGAAGCCGTTCGAGATCGCGAAGATGATCATGACCTGCTGCTCCACCGGCATCGGCTTGTACTGCCCCTGCTTGAGCACTTCGACCGTGCGCGCGCCGCGGTCGAGCTGACGCTTGGTCGCGGCGTCGAGGTCGCTGGCGAAGGCCGAGAACGCCTCGAGTTCACGATATTGCGCGAGGTCGAGGCGGAGACGGCCGGCGACGCCCTTCATCGCCTTGATCTGCGCCGAGCCGCCGACGCGCGAGACCGAGATGCCGACGTTGATCGCCGGACGAACGCCGGCGAAGAACAGGTCGGCCTCGAGGAAGATCTGGCCGTCGGTGATCGAGATGACGTTCGTCGGGATGTAGGCCGACACGTCGCCGGCCTGCGTCTCGATGATCGGGAGCGCGGTGAGCGAGCCGCCCGCCGCGAAGATCGTCTTGTTGTCGATGATCTTCGGGTCGGCCGAGAGCTTGGCCGCGCGCTCGAGGAGGCGCGAGTGGAGGTAGAACACGTCGCCCGGGAACGCTTCGCGGCCCGGCGGGCGGCGGAGCACGAGCGAGAGCTGGCGGTACGCGGCGGCCTGCTTGGAGAGGTCGTCATAGACCGCGAGGGTCGCCTTCCCCTCGTGGTACATGAAGTACTCGGCCATCGCGACGCCCGAGTAGGGCGCGATGTACTGCATCGGGGCCGGGTCGGAGGCCGAGGCGACGACGACGATCGTGTACTCCATCGCCCCCGCGCTCTTCAGCTTCTCGACGACGCTCGCCACGGTCGAGGCCTTCTGGCCGATCGCGACGTACACGCAGACGACGCCCTGTCCCTTCTGGTTGATGATCGTGTCGATCGCGATCGCCGTCTTGCCCGTGCCGCGGTCGCCGATGATGAGCTCGCGCTGGCCACGGCCGATCGGGATCATCGCGTCGATCGCCTTGATGCCGGTCTGCATCGGCTCGCCGACGGGCTGGCGGACGATGATACCCGGGGCCTCCGACTCGACCTTGCGCGACATCTTCGTGTCGATCGGGCCCTGGCCGTCGATCGGGCGACCGAGCGCGTCGACGACGCGGCCGATCATCGCCGGTCCCACCGGGACCTCGAGCACGCGGGCCGTGCGGCGGACCTCGTCGCCTTCCTTCAGGCGGAGGTAGTCGCCGAGGATGACGGCGCCGATGTTGTCCTCTTCGAGGTTGAGCGCGAGGGCGGTGATGGTCTCACCGGTCTCGGAGGAGAGGATCTCGAGCATCTCGCCGGCCATGGCCTTCTGGAGGCCGTAGATGCGGGCGATGCCGTCCTTCACCTCGAGGACGGAACCGACTTCCTCGATGTCGAGGGTGCCGAGGTCAGCCGCCTCGATCTCGCGGAGGAGGATGTCCTTGATCTCACCAGGGCGGAGCGACGTCTGGGAAGCCATGATCTTTTGGGCAGAGCGTTGGCGATCGGGTTGCCTCGCGCCTCGCTCAACCGACAGGAAGCGTCGGTCGGGGCGCGGTTCCGGTAGAGCTTGTGAAAAATATCACAAGACCCCGGGGCCTGCAACACCCCCCGGTCCCCAAATCTGGGGTGGGGCGATTCGTCCCGACAGACTGGCTCCTCCTGCCACCGCTTCACCGCAGAGGACACAGAGGGCGGCGGAGAACCGCAACTGCAACCGCTTTCACCACAGGGGCACAGGGGGCACAGGGAACTGCGGAGCACTGCTGCTGCAACCGCCGCTTCTACGACGGCCGCAACCGCCGATGCAACCGCTCAACACACAGAAGGGCCCGAGGCACAGAGAACGGCGGAGAACTGCAACTGCATTTGAAGGGGGGCTCGGGGGACAGATCTGTCCGCCGGGCCCCCCTCTTGAAGCAGTTCTCTGTGTCCTCTGCGCTTCTATTGGTGAAGGCAGTTGCAGTCGACGTTGCAGTCGCCGAGCCCCGCCGTTCCCTGTGCCCCCTGTGCCCCTGTGGTGATAGCTGTTGCAGTGCCCTGCCCTTCTCTGCGCTCTCTGTGGAGAAGCAGTGGCAGGAAGAGCGAGCTACGCGCTGCGGGACCGGCCACGCCCTTGCTTCACGAACCGGTCGATGAGGTCCCCCGGCCGGAGCCGCGCGAGCGAGGACGACCGCACCCCGATGATCCGCTGGCAGCTCGCACTCAGGTGCGACGCCGACGCGAAGCCGAGCATGCGCGCCACGTCGGGTAGGTCGACGCCGGGATTCTTCGCGAGGTCCGCCGCCGCGAGGATGCGCACGAGGTCGATCACGCGCTTGAGGTTCGGTGCGCCGTCCGCCGAGAATCGCCGGCTCAGGTGCTCGCGCGTGAACTGCACCGCGTCGGCGATCTCCTCGGTGCGCACCGTGCGTCCACCGTAGGCGAGCACGCGGCGCCACACGGCGCGCTGCAGCTCGTCGGTGAGGCCGAGGGCCGTGTCCGCGCTGAGCAGCGACTGCGCGAACCGCACGGTGAAGGTGATCGGCAGGACGAGCTCGCGATGCAGGCCGTCCTCCATCCCCTCCACGAGGAAGTCGGCGAACTCGAGCTCGTTGCACGCCTTCGCGACGTGCGGTGCCTCGGTCGGGCGCAGCGGCGTGAGCGCGAAGAAGGGGATGCTCGGGAACTCGCGCGCGAGCGCCGCCACCGACCACTGCTCCTCGGTCGGCTGGCCGAGGTCCACCACCACCGCGTCGGTGAGCGACGCGCGCAGCGCCGTGAGCACCTCGGCGCGCGTGCGCAGCAGCGTGAGGCCACCGCGACGCCGCGGGAAGCTGCGCTTCAGCAGCTCGCGAGCGCGCTCACGGACGCCGAAGGCGATGACCGCCGGCGGCGGCAACGTTCCCAGGACGCGCTCGGGCATCGTTCAGTGCGCGACCGGCGCCGCGATCACATCGTCGCCGGTGAGCAGCGCGCGCGCCTGACGCAGCACCTTCCTCGCGTTGTCGTACGCCACCATGCGCTCGGCCTGCTCGAACGACGCCCAGCGGCAGGCGGTGATCCCCTCGGCGCGCAGCGGCGACGTGCGCCGGTCGGGCGTCTCGATGAGGAAGAAGTGGCACGTCTTGTGGATGCGCCGTCCGCGGAAGCGGAACTCCCAGTCGATCACCTCGATCGGCGCGCGGAGCTCGAGCTCGGCGAGCCCCGTCTCCTCGCCCACCTCGCGCAACGCGGCCTGCGCCGGTGCCTCGCCGTCCTCGAGGTGTCCCTTCGGGAATCCCCAGTTGCGGTACGAGTCGCGGATGAGGAGCCAGAGCGTGCGCTCGCCGTCGCGGCGGAAGACGATCCCGCCGGCCGAGACCTCCTCGCGCGGGCGGCGCGGCCGTGTCACGTATGCACCGGCTCCGCCGGCGCGAGCTCGGCGCGTCCCTCGATGAACTGCCGCACGATGGGATCCTTCGTGTGCTTGATCTCGTCGACGGTGCCCACCTGGCGCACCGTGCCCTCGTACAGCATCGCGATGCGCGTGCCGACGGTGTAGGCGCTGCGCATGTCGTGCGTGATGACGATGCCGGTGACGCCGAGCTGCCGCTGCATGCGCAGCATGAGCGCGTCGATGATCGCGCTCGTCACGGGATCGAGGCCGGTGGTCGGCTCGTCGTAGAGCAGGTACTTCGGCCGCAGCGCGATCGCGCGTGCGATGCCGACGCGCTTGCGCATCCCGCCCGAGAGCTCGGCGGGGAGCTTGGTCTTCACGGAGTCGTCGAGGTCCACCAGACCGAGCGCCTCGTGCACGCGCTCGTCGATCTCGGCCTCGGAGAGGAGGCCTTGCTTGCGCAGCCCCATCGCGACGTTCTCGGCGATGGTGAGCGAGTCGAAGAGCGCGGCGAACTGGAAGACGTAGCCGATCTTCGCGCGGAGCTGGTAGAGCTCGCGGCGCGTGAGCGCGCCCACCTCGACGCCGTCGACATGGACCGAGCCCTCGTCGGCGTCGAGGAGCCCGACGATGTGCTTGATCGCGACCGACTTGCCGGTGCCCGAGAAGCCGATGATCACCATCGTCTCGCCCTCGTTGACGTCGAGGGTGAAGCCGCGGAGCACCTGGTTCTCGCCGAAGGCCTTGTGGACGTTCTGTAAGCGGATCACGCGGTGGGGGAGACGTGAATGAGGACGAAGGCTGAAGGATGGAGGATGAAAGTGAATATGCGCGTTGCGGGACGCCTCCGCATCCATCCCGTCGCCGACCGATGTGGAATGAAGAAGGGCGGACCGCATGGTCCGCCCCCTTTCATCCTTCAGCCTTCATCTGCGTTACGCGGCGAACGACCCCAGCGCACGACCGACATCGCCCTCACGCAGCCGCTTCAGCGCCCGATCGCGCAGCTGCCGCACCCGCTCGCGGGTGACGCCGAGCATCGAGCCGATCTCCTCGAGCGTGTGCTCGCGGCCGCCCTCGAGCCCGAAGTACAGGCGGAGGACCTTCGCGTCGCGCGGCGGCAGCGTGCCGAGCGCGTGCTCGATCTCGTCGTTGAGGAAGCGGTTCATTGCCTCCTCCTCGGTGTCGGGCATCTCGTCGGCGACGAAGCGCTCGATGAGCGAGCGATCGCCGTCCGGGTCCATCGGCGCATCGAGGCGGACGTCGCCGGTGTTGAGCGCGGCGAGCGACTGCACGACGTCCACCGAGAGGCCGGTGAGCTGCGCGAGCTCCTCCGGCATGGGCTCGCGGCGGAGCTTCTGCCGGAGGATCTCCGAGGCCTTGATGATCCGCGAGAGGTCCGCGGTGCGGTTGAGCGGCACGCGCACCGTGCGCCCCTGCCGCGCGAGCGACGAGAGGATCGCCTGGCGGATCCACCACACGGCGTACGAGATGAACTTCACGCCCTGGTCCGGATCGAACTTCCGGGCGGCCGTGAGGAGACCGACGTTCCCTTCACCGATGAGGTCGATGAGCGGGAGTCCGCGGTTCTGGTACTTCTTCGCGACGGAGATCACGAAGCGCAGGTTGCGCTTCACGAGCTCCTGGAGCGCGTCCTGGTCGCCCGCGCGGATCTTGCGCGCGACGTCGATCTCCTCCGTCCCCTTGAGCAGCGGATACGTGGAGACCTCGTACAGGTACTGGTCGAGGATATCGCGCTCCGGCTCGCTGGGAGCGATCCCGGCGGGGGCCGTGCGGCGCTTGCGCTTCTTGACTTCGGTGGCCATTGCGTCAGTCCTGGACCGTTCAGTGCGGTCCGGCGTGCTTTCGGAAGGTTCTGCGGCGAGCCCTAAGATAAAACGAAACGGCGAGAAAGCCAGTTTCGTGCTTGACCCAAGAGCTACCCGCGGATAGCTTTTTTGGTTCCTGTCGCGGCCCTCTGTCACCGCCGCGCACGGGGGCGTAGCTCAGTTGGGAGAGCGCTTGAATGGCATTCAAGAGGTCAGGGGTTCGATTCCCCTCGCCTCCACTGCCGCGTGGGGCATGACACCTCGCCCCATCGGTGTGGATCAGCATCACCCGGTCGATCCACTTGCCGGTCTGCGGGAATAGCTCAGTTGGTAGAGCACAACCTTGCCAAGGTTGGGGTCGCGGGTTCGAGTCCCGTTTCCCGCTCTGCCGTCCCCTCGGGGACGGCCTGATGGTCAACGCTCGGGGCGAGAGGAACGTTGGTCCTGCGCTTCGGGTAGCAGAGGGCGGTTAGCTCAGTTGGTTAGAGCGCCACGTTGACATCGTGGAGGTCACAAGTTCGAGTCTTGTACCGCCCATCCGCCTCACGGGGTCATACTCGTGAGGCGTAGTCTCATCCAGCCGGTGCGCGGACGACGCCGCGCGCCGCACCCTCCAGCCCCGCGAACGATGCGTCTCTCCCGAGTCCTTCCGGCGCTCGCCCTCCTCGCCGCCGCGCGTCCCGCGCTGGCCCAGGGAGCGACCTGCCCGGTCGACGTCTACCAGCCCGTCCAGCTCGCCCAGGCCGGCCTGAACATCAACAAGGCCGCGCAGATGGCCGACTCGACCGGTGCACTCAAGCCCCTGCGCGACGCGATGAAGTCGCTGCAGGACGAACGGAAGTTCGTGAACAACCCGGTCGGCGCCGGCTACCTCCGCGCCCAGATCTACATCCTCTGGCTGCATCAGGCGGGCCAGGGCGACCGCATCACGCGCGAGCGGATGGGGGACAAGGGCATCAAGACCGAGGAGATCGACCTCGTCGCCACGGCCGACTCGCTCTTCAAGCTCGTCGAGGCCCTCGACCCCTCCTGCGCCGCGGAGACCAACCAGTGGCGCGGCTCCAAGCCCTGGACCGAGCGCATCAACAAGGCCTACCAGTTCCTCGCCGCCGAGAAGCTCGACTCGGCCGAGTTCTACGCCAACCGCTCGTCGCAGCTGAACCCGTCGTCGCCGTTCGTCCACAACATCTTCGCGCAGATCGCCAACAAGAAGGGCGACGTGCCGACGATGCTCGCGCACCTGCGCACCGCGATCACCGAGGCGGTGAAGGACACCACGCTCGGCGAGACGACCAAGCAGATGCAGTTCCAGCTCGCGCAGACGGCGCAGTCGTACGCGCTCACCGGCGGCGCGGCGCAGAAGAACGAGCTCTACAAGGAAGCGATGGCGATCTACACGATGCTGCTCGCGAACTCGCCGGGCGGGTCGGAGGGCGCGTACTCGTTCTCGGCGGCCAGCGAGATCGTCTCGCTGCAGCAGGACACCGCCGGCGCGCGCGCGCTGCTCGCGCCGCTCGTCGCGGACCCCGCGCCCTACTCGGACCTCACGCTCCTGCTCGCCGCGGACCTCGCGCGGATGAACAACCGCAACAGCGACGCGATGGTGATGTACGTCGGCGCGCTCGCGAAGAACCCGAACATCCGCGACGCCAACTACTTCCTCGCGTACATGTACTACGAGGCCAAGCAGCCCGACAAGATGCTGCCGCTGACGGACAAGCTGATCGAGATCGACCCGTCGAACGGCGACAACTACCTCATGCGCGCCTACGCCTACCAGCTCATGGCGTCGGCGGAGCGCGACCCACGCAAGAAGGCGGAGTACACCAAGACGCAGGATTCGCTCGCCGCGCGCGAGACGGTCCTCGCCGGCCAGCACAAGCTCACCATCTCGCGCTTCGAGCGCCGCGAGCAGGGCGCGGCCCTCGGTGGCGTGATCGAGAACCTCGGCAAGGCGCCGAAGGCGTTCACGGTGAAGATGGACTTCATGGACGCCGCAGGCACCGTGGTCGAGACCGTCACGGTCGAGGTCCCGGCGGTCAAGCCGGGCGAGCGCGGCCCGTTCGAGATGACGGCGACGAAGCCGGGGATCGTGGCGTACAAGTATGAGGCGCTGAAGTAGGACAGTCCGGAGTCGTCAGTCGTCAGTCATCAGTCGTCAGAAGGGGGCGGGGCCGGTGGCCCCGCCCCCTTCGCGCATCTCGCAGGCTCGGATTGCCCCACCATGTGCGTTGACTCGCTCCTCGGGCGCCGATATATTCTGGGTTCCCCTTGAGCCGCTTCCCCGGGCGGCGCGATGTGATTGGGGCCGAGCGCTCGTAGCTCAATTGGATAGAGCATCTGACTACGGATCAGAAGGTTGGGGGTTCGAGTCCCTCCGGGCGCATCGAACGGCAGGATGAAGGCGGAAGGATGGAGGATGAAAGCAAGATCGGGGCGTAGCTTAGCCCGGTAGAGCGCCTGCTTCGGGAGCAGGAGGTCGGAGGTTCGAATCCTCTCGCCCCGACTACCACAAGACGAAAGCCCCGCCGCGTCCTCGACGCGGCGGGGCTTTCCGGCATCGGTGCGCCGCGCTCGCCGCGACCGCTCCCGGCCTAGCCCTCCGGTGGCGCCGAGGGGAAACGCAGCAGCGCCACCGATCCGCCCGCGAGTTCCAGCAGCTGCTGGCTGGTGTCGCCCTCCGCCACCTCGACGCGCGCGCGCTGCCCGAGGGCGAGCCGGACCATGCGCTCGAGTCGATCGTCGCGATCGCCGAGTCGCTGCTCCGAGACGAGCAGTCGGCTCACCGCTCCGGATGCAAGGGCGATGGCGATGGCATCGTCGCCGACGGCCACCTGCGGCGAGGCAGCGCGATGGAGTGCCTCGCCGACGGCCTCGTTCGTTCGCGCGACCAGCCAGCCTGCGACGAGTCGGTTCGCGACCGCCCTCACTTCGGCGCTCGACGCGTGCATCGGGAGTTCGTCGGTCACGATCAGCCGCTCACCGAGGTCGTGCCCGAGGTCGTTCCGCAGTCGTGAGACGGCTTCGCGGGAGCCGCCGAGCAGCACGGTCCGCTCGCGACCGGACTCGGCGCGGATCCGGTCGCTCGCTCGAGCGATGTTCACGTCGGCCGCGTGATCAGAGCGTCGCGCGACGATATCCGCGCCCGGCGTGCCGCCGGTCCCGCGATGGAAGCCTTGCGCCGCGGGCGCGCTCATGTGCGGCGCGTCCGATACCGGCCGTGGGTCCACCTCCCAACGATCGAGTTCAGTGAGTTCCTCGCCGACGAGCGAGAAGATCTGCGCGTGATGTCGATCGACGAGCCCCACGAGCACCGTCGTTCCCGCGTGCGCGGCCAGGTACGGAGCGATGCGCGCCTCGGGACCCCACGCCACGATCGCGGGAACGACACGCGAGAGCCACGATTCACGCAGCAGACCCGCGTCCGTCGTCACCGCCATCCATGTGCCGATGGGGGCATGCGGCGCCAGGTCGTCGAGCGCCCGCTCCATCTCGCGGGCGGACGCATCGAACCGCTCGCGCACCGCATGCGGACTTCCCTCGAGCCCCGCGCCGATCGCTGCGAGTTCTCGTCGCAGCAGCAGCGACAGTGCTTGCGGCGACGTGCCCGCAGGGAAGGGGAGGTACGCCGTCAGCATCCCCGCGGGATCGGTCGAGAGGCCGAGCGGGTCGCGGTCATGGACGGCGAGCGCAACAACGTTCTGTTTCATTGGACCTCCGAGGCTCGTGTCACCGGGAATGGCGGCGTGTCCTCAGCATGCCGCAGGGATTCGCACGACGCAGTCGGGGAGCCGCGTAACCCGTGTAGGGAGTCTCCCCCGGACGCAGGAGGCCCCGCCGCGTCCTCGACGCGGCGGGGCCTCCTGCGTCCCGCGATCCGGCGCTTCGCTCGGCGATCAGCGCCGCTTCCGCGGCGCCGGCGCAGGCGGGATCGGCTTCAGCGTCATCCGGTTCTGCACCCACTCGAACTTGAGCTGTGCACCGGCCTCCACCGCGCTGATCGCGAGCTGCGACGATTCGAGCGGCACGTCGAGCGAGAGCCTGCGATCGAACGTCGTCGTGTCGGTGACCGTGATGTCGAGCGCATACCAGCGATAGAGCGACTTCATCGACTCGCGCAGCGTGACGTCCTTCAGCACGAGCTTGCCGTCGAGCCAGCCGAATGCGCCCACCGCCTCGTCCGCCGTCGCGTCGCGCATCACGCTGTCGCGTCCGATCACGACCGTCTCGCCGGCCTTGAGCGTGCGCTCGGACTTCACCGCGTTGACGTGGATGCCGTCGCTGCGCGCCTGGACGTAGCGCGCGGGCTCCTCGGCGAAATCGCGCACCGCGAACTCGCCCGCGGACGCCGTCACCGAGACTTCGCCGACGCGCATCTCGAACGGGAGCGAGTTCCCGTCGGCGACCTTCACCGACGCGGTGCCGCTCGCCATCGACGAACGGTATTCCTTCCCGAAGTTCGGCACGTAGACGAGCTTGCTGTCAGCGCCGAGGCGGATGGCGCTGCTGTCGTTCAGCGAGAAGTTGCCGAGCTGGCCGGCCCGCGTGAGCACGGTCCGCGCGTCGGTGGCCGCGAGCATCTGCGTGATCACCGAGGCGCGCGACGATTTCGACATCCACATGTAGCCGCCCCCGAGCAGTGCGCCGAAGACGACGATGAGGATCGCCGGCGTCTTCCAGTTGCGCCGTTCCGAGGCGTGCCGCATGTGCTCCGCCGCATCGTGCGCGGCATGCTTGCGCCGCGACGTCGCCGCGGCCGCCGCATCGACCACCGGCTTGTGCAGCGAGCCGTGGATCTCCTTCCACAACCCATCGGCGGTGGGCGCCGACGACTCGTGCGCCCTCACGCCCTCGCTCTTCTCGAAGCGGTGCACCGCGGCCATGCGCGAGCGGACGGCGCGCGCGCGCTGGCGCAGTTCCTCGTTGATGAAGCCTTCGACCTCGGCGCTGCTCTTCACGTTCGCGCGCTCGGCCCAGAGTTCGCGCACGACCGAGGCGACGAGGCGGGGCACGGCGGGCTTCTCGTCCTTGAGGCGCTCGGTGGCGCGCTCGATGAGGACCTCGAAGTGCGAGCGGAATATCTTCTCGAGCGCCGCCTCTTCACCCTTGTTGAGCGAGGTGATGGTCGCGGCGTCGATAGGCGCGAACGGGATGGGCATCAACAGGCTCCTGGTGCGGGGGGTGCCGCCCGGTACAGCGAGAGTGGGCGTTGGTGTATGCATAGGATACGGAAAGTCAGGGCGTCCCGCATCCGTATGTGACCCGACTCGCGCGTGAGGGAACCGGCCCGTCGGCCTACCCCGGCCTGCGCCGACCGGATAGTTTTCCCGGTTCGCGCGAGTAGCTCAGCTGGATAGAGCGCTGCCCTCCGGAGGCAGAGGTCGTGGGTTCGAATCCCGCCTCGCGCATGCTCCAGCTCCTCTACCGGGCCAGCCCCGTCCCCTCCCGCGCCTCGACGCGCGGGCCGGCCGCCCCGAGCACCTCCCTCTCCCCCGCGTGGAACTCGCCTCCCTCCGCTCCCAGCCGGCGGTCGAGCTGCACCGAATGGCCGGCGAACTCGGCCTGACGGTCGTCGCCGACCTTCCCCGCCCCGAACTCGTCGTGCGGCTCGAGCGCGCCCTCCTCGAGCGCGGCGAGCCGATCATCGCCGAAGGCACGCTCGAACTCGTGCCCGAAGGGCACGGCTTCCTGCGCAGCGCCGAGCACAGCTACCTCGCGAGCCCCACCGACATCTACGTCTCGCAGACGCAGGTGCGGCGATTCGGCGTCAAGACGGGCGACACCATCCGCGGTCCGGTGCGGCCGCCGAAGCACTGGGAGAAGTTCCTCGCGCTGCTGCAGGTGGAGACCGTGAACGGGGACCCGCCCGAGGCGATCCAGGGCCGCATCGCGTTCGACGCACTGCGGCCGCGCTATCCCGACCAGCGGATCCGCCTCGAGTCGAAGAGCGGCGGCATCCCCATGCGGCTCGCCGACCTCATCGCGCCGCTCGGCAAGGGTCAGCGCGGGCTCATCGTCGCACCCCCGCGCGCGGGGAAGACGCTGCTGCTGCAGCGCATGGCGAATGCGATCGCCGAGAACCATCCGGAGATCAAGCTCATCGTGCTGCTCATCGACGAGCGCCCCGAGGAGGTCACGGACTTCATGGCCAACTGCCCCACGGCCGAGGTGATCGCGTCGACCTTCGACGAGCACGCGAAGCGGCACGTGCAAGTCGCCGACATGGTGATCGAGAAGGCGAAGCGCCTCGTCGAATCCAAGCAGGACGTCGTGATCCTGCTCGACTCGATCACGCGGTTGGCCCGTGCGCACAACACCATGACGCCGATGTCGGGCAAGATCCTCTCGGGCGGCGTCGACGCGAAGGCACTCGAGAAGCCGAAGCGCTTCTTCGGCGCGGCCCGCCGGATCGAAGGGGGCGGCTCGCTCACGATCGTCGCGACCGCGCTCGTGTCGACCGGGTCACGCATGGACGAGGTGATCTTCGAGGAGTTCAAGGGTACTGGGAACATGGAGATCGTCCTCGACCGCGACATCGCGAACCGCCGGATCTACCCCGCGTTCGAGATCGCGAAATCGGGGACGCGCAAGGAGGAGCTCCTCCTGACGGAGAAGGAGCGGAATCGCATCTTCCTGCTGCGGCATTTCGTAGGGGACATGGCGCCCGACGAGGCGACCAACTTCGTGCTGCGCCGGATCCAGCAGACGCAGACCAACGAGGAGTTCTTCCAGCGCATGGCGGAGGGCGCGTGACGACGGCGCGGCAGCGGCGATGGTTGGCGGTGGACCTTGGCGACCGGCGCGTGGGGCTCGCGGTGAGCGACCCGATGGGGATGATCGCGTCCCCGGCCGGCTTCGTGGAGCGTCGCGCCGGCAAGCGCCCGCCGCTCACCGCGCTGCTCGCGCGCGCGACCGAGCTCGGCGCCGAGGGGTTCGTCGTGGGGCTCCCGCTCGATGAACAGGGCGAGGACACGCCGCGCGCGGCAGAGGCACGCCGCCTCGCGCTCGAGCTGAGCACGCGCACGGGGAATCCGGCCGAACTCGTCGACGAGCGCTTCACCACCGCGGCGGCGCTGCGCGCGATCAAGGAGATGGAGGGCTCGACGCGCGGCCGGAAGGGCGACGTGGACGCGCTCGCGGCGACCATCCTGCTGCGCACGGCCCTCGACATCATGTCCACCCGCGAGGCGGGCGATGCGCGCGCGACGGGAGGCGACGGTGGCTAGCTCGCCCCGGCTGAAACGCATCGCCATCCTCACGACGGTCCTCGTCGTCGTCCTCGGGCCGTTGCTGCCCATCGTGGTCGACGCGATGGGCAACCGCAACGAGTCGCGCGTGACGATCACCATCCGCCGCGGCTCCCCGTTCCGCGAGGCGGCGGAATCGCTCGCGGTGCACGGTGTCGTGACGCACCCGCGCTTCTTCGGCTACTACGCGTCCAAGCGTGGCCTCGACCGCCACATCGAGTACGGGACCTACCTGATCCGTCGCGGCGCGAACTGGAACGAGGTCCTCACCGCCCTGCGCGACGGCAAGGGGATCATGAACCGCGTCACGATCGTTGAAGGGTGGCCGCTCTGGGACGTGATCCCCGCGCTCGCGAAGGGGCTCGGCATCCCCGAGGAGTCGCTCGAGGTCGCCGTGCGCGACACGCTGTTGCTGCAGCGACTCGAGGCGCCGCTCGGGACCCAGACGCTCGAGGGGTATCTCTTCCCCGACACCTACGACTTCCCCTTCGGCACCACGGCGCGCCAGGCGGTCGAGTTGATGGTCCTGCGCTTCGAGCAGGTGTGGCAGCCGGCATGGAACGCGCGGCTCAAGGAGATCCGCCTCACGCGCCACCAGGTGGTCACGCTCGCATCCATCGTCGAGAAGGAGGTCCGCCGGGGCGAGGAACGTCCGCTCGTCGCGGCGGTGTACACGAACCGCCTCCGCATCCGCATGCCGCTCCAGGCCGACCCGACGGTGCAGTACGCGCAGAAGCGGCGTCCCGGGCGCGTGCTCTATCGCGACCTCAAGGTCGATTCGCCGTACAACACCTATCGCCGCGTGGGACTGCCGCCGGGGCCGATCGCCGCGCCGGGCGCGGCGAGCCTCGAGGCCGCGCTGTTCCCCGCCGACGTCCCGTACAAGTACTTCGTCGCGCGGACTGACGGGCACCACGAGTTCCGCACGACCTATCGCGAGCATCTCGCGGCCATCCAGATGGTGCGCGCCGCGGCGCGGCGCGACACGCTCGAGCGGAAGCGGCGCGCGGCGGCCGCGGCGGACTCGGCGATCAAGGCCATTGCCGCCCCGCGCGGCACCCACGACTCGCTCGCGATCAAGAAGCCCTGAGTCGTCGGCGCGCGGCGCGCGCCGGGACCGGCCGGTGCGCGGCAGGCCGCAGCGTCAGTCGGCGAGCAGGTCGGACCGCAACAACACCGCGTCGCGCAGGTAGACGTGCCGGATCTCGCTGCGCGCGCGGCGCGACTCGGCGTGCACCAGCACGCGGATGCACTTCGGCAGCGCCCCGTGCACCGGCAGCTCCTGGGCGCAGAGGAGCGGGATGTCGGTCCACCCGTAGAGCCGCGCCGCGTGTGCCGGGAACTCGCTCACGAGGTCGTGCGTCGCGGTGAACACCGCCGAGATGATGTCGGCGGGGACGAGGTCGTTGTCGTTGAGGACCGACTCGAGGAGCTCGGTGACCGCGGCGCGGATGAGCGCGGGGTCGTCCGCCTTGACGGTGGTGGCGCCGCGCACGGCGCGGACGCTGCGGTGGCCTTTTGTGCGGGCGATGGGAGTCACGGCGTGAAGATGCCGTTCATGGAGCAGGCTGTCCATGCAGGACGCGCATCGATGTGCCGCTAGATTCCCGCACATGAATACGACCGCCGGCATCTCGGCGCGCGGCGCACGGCGCTGGGCGGCGGGTCATCCCTGGATCTTCCGTTCCGACATCACGCGCGCGCCCGAAGCGCCTCCGGGCGCCGTCACGGTGACCGATCCGCAGGGGCGCGCGCAGGGCACCGCGCTCTGGAGTCCCGAATCGGAGATCTCGCTGCGCTTCGTCTCCAAGCGCGCGGACGAGGCGCTCGACGCCGAGTGGTGGCGTGCACGCATCGGCGCGGCGATCGCGCGCCGCGACGGGATCCTCGATGCGGACACGAATGCCTGCCGCTACGTGCATGGCGAGGGCGATGGCCTCCCGTCGCTCGTCGTGGACCGCTTCGACCGGTGGCTCGTCGTGCAGCTGCTCTCGGCCGGGCTCGAGGCGCACCGTGCGGCGATCGTCGCGGCGCTCGAGTCGCTCGTGGAGCCCGAGGGGATCCTCGCGCGCAACGACGCGAGCGTGCGCGCACGCGAGGGACTGCCCAAGGGCGTCGAGGCGCTCATGGGGACGGTGCCCGAGACGGTCGAGGTGCGCGAGCACGGCGTGCGCTACCTCGCCGCACCGCACAGCGGCCAGAAGACCGGCGCCTTCCTCGACCAGCGCGAGGCGCGCGTGCTCGCGGCGAGCGTGGCGCGCGGGCGGGCGCTCGATGTCTTCAGCTATCACGGCTCGTTCGCGCTGCACCTCGCGCGGAAGGCGACGCAGGTGACGGCGGTGGATTCCTCCGCCGCGGCCATCGCGCGCACGGCGGAGAATGCGGCACTCAACGGCCTCACGAACATCACGGGGCTCGAAGCGGACGCGTTCGAGTTCCTGCGCGCCGAGGAATCGAGGGGCGCGAGGTACGAGACGATCGTCCTCGACCCGCCGGCATTCGCGAAGAACCGCGGCTCGATCGCGGGCGCGCTGCGCGGCTACAAGGAGATCAACCTGCGCGCGATGCGGCTGCTCTCACCGGGAGGGATGCTCTACACCGCGAGCTGCTCGTATCACGTCGGCAAGCCGGAGTTCATGGCGATGCTGGGCGAAGCGGCGGCGGACAGTGGGCGCCGCGTGATCCTGCGGGCGATGACCGGGCAGGCGGCGGATCATCCGGAGGTCGTGACGATACCGGAGACGGGGTACCTGAAGGGGGCGCTGCTCGAGGCGGGCGACTGAGAGGATGAAGGATGAAGGATGGAAGATGGACGACTGACGACTGATGACTGACGACTGATGACTGATGACTTACGACTGACGTCCTCAGTCCCCTCAGACCTGACACGAGGCGCAGAAGTACGTGCCGCGCCCCGCCTGCTCGATCCGCTCGATCGTCCCATCGCACCTGCGGCACGATTCACCCGCGCGGTCGTAGACCTTGAACGGGATGCGGCGCGTGCCCTCGCGATAGCGACCGGCATTGGCGTGGCCGTCGCGCAGGGCGGCGCGGATGCCGGTGAGCAGGCGCGCGAGGCGAGCGGACGAGAGTGAGTTCGCCGGCGTCACCGGATCGATGCGCGCTCTCCAGCATGCTTCCTGCGCGTAGATGTTGCCGATGCCCGCGAGGAGGCGCTGGTCGAGGAGCGCCGGCTTGATGGGGCCACGGCGCGTCGCCAGCGCATCGCGCAGCCACGCCGCCGTGACCGTGCGGTCCTCGGGCTCCGGGCCCAGGTCGAGCTCGGGGGGATGCCCCGGGCGGTGATAGGTCACCGTGCAGAGCGCTCTCGGGTCGGTGAGCGAGATGCGGCGGCCGCGATCGAGGTCGAAGCTCACGCGCGCATGGCGCGGCAGCATGGTCGCCGCGCGCGTGACCTCCCAGTCACCGTCGAGGCGGAAGTGCACGAGGAGCGTCGCGCCGTCGTCGAGATGCAGCAGCTGATGCTTGCCGCGGCGGGTGACGTCGGCGATGCGCCGTCCGGCGATGCGGCGCACCGTCGCGGGCGTGAGGGTGCGCGCCTGCGAGCGGTGGTGCGCGCGCACCTCCTCGATGGTACGGCCACGCATCGCATCGCGGAGCCGGCGTACGGCGAACTCGACTTCGGGCAGCTCGGGCATGAGGGAATATCGCATGAGGGGTTGTCGAGGCGGCGCGCTTGCCTAGCTTGTGCGCATCGCCGCTTCGGCCCCCTCTCCGCCCCTCCCCCCTGCATGGCTCCTCGCCAGTCGGCCCGTCCGCTCCGACAGGAGTACCAGCAGTACGTCGAGCGAGAGGTCGAGGACTACAAGATCTCGGTGCCGGCCTCGGTGCTGTACGCGATCGCGGCCGAAGCGGCCCGCATCCTCGAGGAAGCGCCACAGCTCGGCATGCGCGAGGTGCTGCTCAACGACGAAGTGGACCGCATCATCGCGGCGCGGCTGCGCATCCCGTCGTACCAGACCTGGAGCCGGCGGCGCGAGAAGAATGCGAGCGAACTGCGTCGCCCCGAGCACTGGGGACTGCGCCACGACACGCCGCTCACCCAGGCCATCCCGCGCGTGGCCGGCACCTCGCCGCAAGTGATCGTCGCCGGCGCGCGCGTCGAGGGCTCGGCGCTCTACCTCGCGGCGAACGGATGCGAGGTCACGGCCATCGAGCCGGAGCAGGCGGTGGTGAATCGCGTGCTGCGCGCGGCGAAGGAATCGGGACTCACCGAGAAGCTGCGTGGCTTCGCCGCCGACCTCGTGAGCTACACGCCCGACGGCCCCATCACCGCGGTCATCTGCACGCCCGCCGCGTTCGCCGGACTCTCCGTGTTCGAGCGCGAGCAGGTGTTCCTGCTGCTTCAGCGCGCAACGGCCGACGGTGGCGTGCACCTCATCGAGACGCTCGTCGCCGGACAGCAGGTGCTCACGGAAGAGGAGCTGCGCAGCCGCTATGACGGGTGGGAGATCACCCTCGTTCCGGAGCCCGGCGCGTCGCGGACCTTCGTCGCGAAGAAGCACCTCGCGTGACGAACTGACACGCCCGACCCATCTTGCCTCGTGTCAGAGTGCGACGACCGGGCCATCCACGGTTTCCGTGGGTGGCCCTAAGTGCTTGTGGCGTATGGTGGTTACCCAAGTGCGTAACTGGCCCGGTACGTGCTACGTCACTAGGACATGGGGAAGCGCCGATTTCGCTTCCATCTACCGAGTGAAGTCACACGCGAGGAAGGGCATATGGAGCGTATCGTGCAGTCGCAGGTGGATGAGGAACCCGTGGGCATCGTGATCTCTGCCGGCAGCCGCGCGGAAGCGCAGCCGCGGTTCGTCTCCTATGAATGGTGGCCGGGGCCGGATGGCGCGCCGGAGCCCAGCGCGTCGGGATCGCATCGCGCAGCGTGACGCAGAGATGAAGGATGAAGGATGAAAGAGGGCCGCCCGGCACGGGCGGCCCTTCTGTCATTCGCACCAAGCCCGCTTCCATCGTTCATCCTCCATCCTCCATCCTCCATCCTCCATCCTCCATCGACGTCCCGCCCACCGAACCCTCCAACACAACAAAGGGACCGGCGCGAGCGCCGATCCCTTTGTTGTGTGAAGCTGGACCGCCTACTTCTTCTTCGCGGCCTTCTTCTTGGTCGCCTTCTTCGCGGCCTTCTTCTTCTTGGCAGCCATGGTACTATCTCCTGGAAAGGAGGGGTTCATCCCGGCCGATCCCCCGGTGGATCGGTGGGTCATGCGTTGGTCTTGCGACCTCCGCATCCTGGTCCGCGCCGAAGAGCAGCGCGGTGTGGATCAAACAGCCTCGGAGAGGCTGGTGAAGTTGAAATCGCGGACCTTGAGCGCCGGCATCACCACCGCACCACCGGCTTCCGTCCCTGCGAGTCGCTCTGCAGCGCCGAGCATCTCGAGGTTGTTGAGCATGAACAACGGCGACTCATTGAAGCGAAGATTGCGGATCGAGCGCGAAATCCTTCCCTCTTCAATAAGGAAAGTACCGTCGCGAGTCAAGCCCGTGTAAAGAATGGTGCGTGGATCGACTTCGCGCAAATACCAGAGTCGCGTCACCAGGATGCCGCGTTGCGTGTTCTTGATCATCTCGTCGATCGATGCGCTGCCACCCTGCATCTTCAACGACGTCGTGCCGCCGGTCGGCGTCTTTCCCTGCTTCTTCGCCCAGAAGCGCGAGTACTGCAGCTGGTTGAGCTTCCCTCCCTCCACCCACACCTGTCGCGCGATCGGCATCCCTTCGCCATCGAACGGCTGGGCGAGCAACTGCGGATCGGCGGGATCGGAGTACAGCGTCACTCGTTCATCGACGATCTTCTCCCCCACCTTGTTACCACCGCCCTGCTTCGCGAACGGCGATCGCCCCTCGTCGGCGATGCGCGCGTCGGCGTAGAACGCGACGAGCTGCGCGAGGTCGCCCACCGCCTGCGGCTCGAGGATCACGGTGTAGCGGCCCGGCTCGATCGCCTGCGGACTGCGCGACGCTCTCGCCTTCTCGATCGCCCGCGCGCTCACCTTCTCGAAGTCGATCTGCTTCCAGTCGGGATGGTCGGCGCCCGCCCACCCTGAGCCCGTGCCGTCGCTCGTGCGCACGGTGAGCGTGTAGTTCACGCTCGTGCCGGGATGATAGGCGAACATCCCCTTGTCGTTGCCGAGCGCGGTGCAGCCCGCGCCCATCACGAGGTAGCCGGCCGCCTTGATGTCGCCCGCCTTGCGCGCCGGCGCGAGCGCGGTGAGCGCCGCCTGCGCGCGCTGCGCCGCGTCGGCATTGGCCGTCGAGTCGAAGTAGGCGTTCACCGGCTTGTACGTCTGCGGCTCGAGCTCGGGCATCGCCTCCGGGTCGTCGGGCGCGAGCTTCGCGAGCACCTCCGACTGCAGCACGCAGCGGCGCAGCGATTCCTCGGAGAGGTCGTTCGTCGTCACCACGGCGTGCTTGGGCCCGAACGAGCTCTGCACCGCGATCCCCGCGTCGACGATCGAACCGGCGGTGCTCATCTGGTTGTCGGCGAACCGCACGTTGCTCGTCCAGTTCGTGCCGAGCGAGACGTTGATCGAGTCGGCCTTGCTCATCCTCACCGTGCGCTCGATGACCGCCTGCGCTTCGGCGCGCGAGAGCAGCGCGCCGGCCGGGACCTCCCGGAGACTCTTGGGGGCGCTCACTGGGTCCTCCCGGTGTTGATCACGTTGACCTGGCGGAATCGCGCCGGCGGCGCGCCATGGCTCACCGCGTTGCTCTGGCTGGGCTGGCCCTTGCCGTCGAAGAACGAACCGCCGAGCTCGTAGCTCGCCTTGCCGCCGATCGCGTCCATCGAGTTCCAGAAGTCGGGCGTGCGGATCTGGTAGGCGACGTCCTTGAGCATCCCGGCGACCTTGCCGCCGCGGATCTCGTAGTAGACCTGCCCGCCGAACTGCGCGTTGTAGCGCTGCTGGTCGATCGAGAACGAGCCGTCGCCGACGATCGCGATGCCGCGGTCGACTCCGGCGACGAGGTCGTCCCAGCTCTTGTTGTCGTTGCCCGGGAGCAGCGAGACGTTGGGCATGCGCTGGAAGGCGACGCTGCCCCAGTTGTCGGCGTACGAGCAGCCGTGCGAGCGCACCGCCTTCCCCTGCTTCGCGTACCAGTCGGCGAGCCAGGGCGCCTGCTCGCGCGTCGTCTGGTAGTCGTTGAAGACGCCTTCCTTGACGATCAGGAAGTCGTCGGGCTGCACGCCGTCGTCGTCCCACCCGATGGTCGAGAGCGCGCCGGCCTGCGACCGGTCGCCCTGGATGTTCATCAGCGGCTTGCCGTACTGCAGCTTGCCGAGCTTCTCCTCGGGCGGCGCGATGAAGCTCGTGCCGGCGTAGTTCGCCTCGTAGCCCATCGCGCGGTCCAGCTCGGTCGGATGCCCGATCGACTCGTGGATGGTGAGCCAGAGGTTCGACGGCGCGAGCACCAGGTCGTACTTCCCCACCTCGACCGGCTTCGCCTTGAGCTTCTCGGCGGCCTCCTCGCCCCACTTCCGCGCGCGGCCCGGCAGGTCGGCAGCGACGACGTACTCGTAGCCGCGTCCCATCGGCGCGACTTCCGCGGCCTGCCGGTTCTGGAAGTCGGAGAAGTCCGGCGCCACCGCAGTCGCCGTGAACAGCGGCCAGCTGCGCACGAGCGTCTGGTCGATCACCGAGCCCTCGGTGCTCGCGAACTGCCGCTCCTGCTTGGTGAAGAAGAGGATCGAGTTCACGAACTTCACGCCGGGCACCTTGAGCGCCTCGGCGTTCGACTTGAGCAGCAGGTCGACCTTCTGCTCGAGCGGGACCTCGAAGGGGTCGGTCGTGAAGGCCGACTTCCACGTGGCGTTCGGGAACGACTGCGTGGGCGCGAGCGATACCGCCCGGTCGCGCGCGACGCGGTTCGCCCGCGCGATGCCCACCGCTTCCTTCGCCGCCGTCGTGACGCCGTCGCGCGTCAAGGTCCGCGTCGCCGCGAAGCCCCAGCAGCCGTCGACCAGCGCGCGCACGCCGCAGCCGAGCGTGTCGGTGTCGACGACGTTGATGATCTGCTGCTCGCGCGTCACGACGAAGTTCTGCCGGAACCGCGCGATGCGGCAGTCGGCGTACGAGGCGCCGGCCATCTTCGCCGCGTTGATCGCGTCGAGCAGCAGTTCCTTCGACGCGCCGCTCTGGAAGCGGTCGAGGTGCTCGTGCAGTGGCGCCGCAGACGCCCGTGCCGGACGCGAGGCGATGGCGAGGCCGACGGCGGCGGCGCCCGTGGCCCTGAGGAAGTCCCTGCGGTCAGTCATCAGATGGCGTCGCTCGTGCTGGTGAAGTTGAAGTCGCGGCACTTGAGCGGCGGCACGATGATCGCCTGCCCGGGACCGCCCGCCTCCGAGGCGCTCACGCGCTCGGGGCGGCCCATGTCCATGAGGTTGTTCAGCATGAAGATGGGGCTCTCGTTGTAGCGGAAGTTCTTGACCGGCTTGGTGATCTTGCCGTTCTCGATGAGGAACGTGCCGTCGCGCGTGAGCCCGGTGAAGAGGATCGTGCGCGGATCCACCGGACGGATGTACCAGAAGCGCGTGACGAGGATGCCGCGCTCGGTCGACGCGATCAGCTCGTCGATCGACCTGGTGCCACCGCCCATCGCGAGCGTGCCACCGGCGTTCACTGGCGCCTTCCCTGTCTTCTGCGCCCAGAAGCGGTCGTAGGCGAGCGTCTTCACGAGGCCGTTCTCGATCCACGTCACCTTCTCGTTCGGCATGCCGTCGCCGCCGAAGGTGTTGGCCGGGACGCGCGCGTCGAGGGGATCGGAGACGAGGGTCACGCGTTCGTCTACGACCTTCTCGCCGAGCTTGTTTCCGCCGCCCGCCTTGGAGAAGAAGCTGCGGCCCTCGTCGGCGCCGCGCGCGTTCATCGCGTTCGTGATGAACTGCACGAGGTTCGCGGCCGCGGTGGGTTCGAGGATCACCGTGTAGCGGCCGGGCTCGATCGCCACCGGGTTCACCGAGCGCTTGGCCTTCTCGATCGCGCGCTCGGCGAGCAGGCGCGGGTCGATGCGGCGCCAATCGTTGTCCGATGCGCCGGCCCAGCCGGAGCCGGTGCCGTCGGGCGTGCGCACCGTCGTCGTGTACGCCGTCGCGGTCGACCGCGAGTAGGCGAAGAGGCCCTTGCTGTTGGCGATCGCGAACGAGTTCGCCTGCGCCTCCAGGTAGCCGGTGGAGACGAGGCCGGCCTTCCGCGCGGGTTCGGTGATCGCGCGCACCGCTTCGGCGCGCGCCTCGGGCTCGAGCGATGCGGTCGCGTCGCTCCACGCGATCGATTCCTTGTACTGCTGCGGCCCCAGCTCCGGCATGAGCTCCGGATCCTCCGGCGCGAGCTTCGCGATGCGCTCGGCGTTCTGCACCGCGGTGCGCAGCGACGCGTCGTCGAGGCGGTTCACCGTGACGTTCGCCACGCGCTTGCCGATCACCGCGCGCACCGTGACCGACGCGTTGTAGCTGTCGCCGCCGGTGGAGACCTGGTTCACCGCGAAGCGCGTGTTCTGGCGCATGCCGCTGTTGATCGACACGCGGCACTCGTCGGCCGTCGAGAACGAGAGGACCTTCTTGGCGATGGCCTCGCACTCGGCGCGCGAGAGGTGCGGCGCGATGGCGTACAGGGTCCGGGCCGGCATCAGGCGGTCCTCCCGGTGTTGATCACGTTCACTTGTTTGTGCCTCGTGGGGGGACAGGCGTGTGTCACCGCGTTCGACTGCGACGGCTGGCCCTTCGCGTCGCCGAAGGCGCCGCAGAGCTGGTAGCTGCTCTTGCCGCCGATCATGTCGAGCGCGTTCCAGAACTCCGGCGTGCGGATCTGGTAGGCGACGTCCTTGAGCATGCCGGTGATCTTGCCGCCCTTCACCTCATAGAACAGCTGGCCGCCGAACTGCGCGTTGTAGCGCTGCTGGTCGATCGAGAACGAGCCGTCGCCGACGATGGCGATGCCGTTGTCGGTCGCGGCGATGAGGTCCTCCCACTTCGTGTCCTGCGCGCCGGGCATGAGGTTCACGTTCGGCATGCGCTGGAACTGGACGTCGGCCCAGGTCTGCGCATACGAGCAGCCGTGCGATCTCGTGGGGCGGCCGTTCTGCTTGTACCACCAGTCGAGCCACATCGCCTGTTCGCGCGTGGTCTGGTAGTCCACGAAGATGCCGTCCTTCACGATCATGAACTCCTCGGGCACGACGCCCTCGTCGTCCCAGCCGCACGCCGAGAGCGAGCCGACGGCGGAGCGCTCGGCCTGGATGTTCATGATGCTCGGGCCCATGCGGAACTTGCCGAGCTTCTCCTCGGGCGGCGCGAGGTAGCTCGTGCCCGCGTAGTTGGCCTCGAATCCGTACGCGCGGTCGAGCTCGGTGGGGTGCGCGATCGCCTCGTGGATGGTGAGCCACAGGTGCGACGGGTGCAGGATGAGGTCGTAGCGCCCGACCTCCACCGGCTTGGCGGTGAGCTTCTCCTTCGCCTCCTCCACCCAGCGTGCCGCGTGCGCCTTCATGTCGCTGTCGAGCACGTGCTCGTAGCCGAGCCCCTTGGGCTGGATGTCGGTGCTCTGGCGCGTCACGAAGTCGCGCCCTTCGGTGGAGACCATCGTGACCGTCATGCTGGGCTGCGCACGGTAGATCGTCTGCTGCGTGACCGTGCCGAGCGAGCTCGCGAACGTCTTCTCGTCGCGCAGGAAGAACATATTCGAGTTCACGAATCTTGCGCCGGCGGCGAGCGCCGCGGCGTTCGCGTCGATGAGATACGCCGCCTTGTCCTCGATCGCGATCGTGAATGGGTCTATGCGGATGGGCGACCGCCAGATGCCGTTCGGCACGGGCGGGTGGTGGATCGGCGCCATCTGCACCGGCTTGAGCATGGCCCGGTTGTTCGCCTTCGCCTGCGCGACGGCCTGCCGTGCGACGCGCACGACCTCCTCGACCGTGAGGTTGCTCGAGGCCGCGAAGCCCCACGCACCGCCCACGAGCACACGCACGCCGAAGCCGAAGGTCTCGTTGTCGCCGATGTTCGTGACGCGGCGCTCGCGCGTGCCGATGTTCTGCGACCGCGCGCTCGAGACGCGGCAGTCGGCGTACTCGGCGCCGGCGCTCCTCGCGGCGTCCACCGCGCGCAGCGCGAGTTCCTTGTGGGCGGGATCGCCCTGGAACGTGGCGGTCTCCGCGGCGGCGGGGCGCGCGAGCGCGGAGGAGGCGAGGCCCACCGCGGCAGCGGCAGCGGCGGACTGCTGGAGGAATTCCCTACGTGATGCGGTCACGCGTGAGCCTCGTGGGGGTAGCAGTTGGCGGAGGATGATGGACTGCAGCCATCTTGCCCATCTTCGTTCGCTGGTCAACGCATCGCAAGCTCCGGACGTTGCGGTCCAGAGGCAGCGCCGCGAATCTTGAGACACTTCCCGTTCCCAGAGCGTTTCTCGGCATGTCCCGATTGACCATCAACGGCCGCGAGTGCGAGGCCAAGCCCGGCGCGACGATCCTCGACGCCGCGCGTGCGGCCGGCATCGACGTGCCGACGCTCTGCTGGTATCCGAAGCTCCCCACCGTCGGCAATTGCCGCATCTGCCTCGTCTCGGTGGAGGGCAACGCGAAACTCGTCGCCTCCTGCGCGACACAGGCCGCCGACGGCATGGTGGTGCAGACGGAATCACAGGCCGCGGTGAAGAACCGCCAGGGCGTGCTCTCGCTGCTCCTTGAGCGCTACCCTGTCGAATCGATCCCCGCCGACCATGGGCGCAACGAGTTCGAGACGCTCGTGCACCGTTACGATGTCGCGCGGAAGCGCTCGGGCGAGAACCCACTGCGCAGCGGCGACGAGCGCCCCACCGACCCGATCATCACGCACGACATGAGCACCTGCATCCTCTGCACCCGCTGCGTGCGCGCGTGCGAGGACATCCAGGTCGTCGGCGTGCTGGAGATGGCGCAGCGCGGCGAGCACGCCGAGATCATCGTCGGCGCCGACGGCAATCCCGAGCACGCGGGCTGTACGTGGTGCGGTGAGTGCGTGCGCGTCTGCCCCACCGGCGCCATCCATGACATCCTGCCGCTCGCGCGCATGAAGGCCGACGTGATGGAGCAGCCGGCGACGAAGGTGCGCTCGGTGTGCCCGTACTGCGCCGTCGGCTGCCAGCTCGACCTCGAGGTGCGCGGCGGTCAGGTGGCGCGCGTGACGTCCCCGTGGATCGAGGAAGCCACGCCGAACGAAGGTTCGACCTGCGTGAAGGGGCGCTTCGGCACGGACTTCGTGCTGCACAAGGACCGCCTCACGGTGCCGCTCATCCGGCGCGGCTGGATCCGCGATGCGAAGGGCCAGTGGCGCTTCGATGTCTCGCACCCCGACGCCGCGAAGTGGCCGCGCCGCAGCGGCCCGTGGGAGAACGTCGAGGCCGAGGGCCAGTCGGCGAAGGACCATCGTCCGCGCACCAACCCGCTGCGCCGCCGCGTCGATGCCGGCGCGGAGAACGCCAAGGTCGCCGCGCTCGGCGACCCGCGCGATCGCATCGCGACGCCCGCCGACTGGTTCGCGCCGTTCCGCGAAGCCACGTGGGAAGAGGCGATGGAGCTCACGGCGCAGCAGCTCGCCCACCTGCGCGACACGCACGGCCCGCGCTCGCTCGCGACGTTCCAGAGCGCCAAGTGCGCGAACGAGGAGAACTACGTCCTCCAGAAGCTCTTTCGCGCCGGTCTCTGGACCAACAACGTCGACCACTGCACGCGCCTCTGCCATTCGTCGTCGGTGAGCGCCATGCAGCGCGCACTCGCGACGTCGGCCGCGTCGGGCTCCATGCGCGAGGTGGAGCACGAGTCGGAGATCATCTTCATCCTCGGCGCCAACACCACCGAGAGCCATCCCGTCTTCGGCGCGGCGCTCAAGCGGGCGCTCAAGCGCGGCGCCAAGCTCATCGTCGCCGACCCACGGCGTATCGAGCTCGCGGCGCGGGCGCATCATCATCTCCAGCTGATCCCCGGCACCGACGTCGCGCTGCTCAACGGGATGCTCAACCACATCCTCGCGCTCGGCCTCGAGGACAAGGCGTTCATCGCCGCGCGCACGACTGGCTTCGAGGCGGTGCGCGACGCCGTCGCGCGCTACACGCCCGAACTCGCGGAGTCCATCACCGGCATCCCGGCGGAGACCATCCGCGCCGCGGCCGAGATGTACGCGCGCGGTCCGCGCTCGGCGACGCTCTGGGCGATGGGACTCACCCAGCACCACACCGGCACGGACATCGTCACGTCGCTGCTCAACCTCATGCTCGCCTGCGGCATGATCGGGCGGTGGGGCGCGCCGATGATCCCCATCCGTGGGCAGAACAACGTGCAGGGTGCGTCGGACATGGGTGCGGTGCCGTTCGCCTTCACCGATTACCGCCGCGTGGACGATCCGGCGGTGCGCGCCGAGTACGCGTCGGTGTGGGGCATCCCGGTGGAGCGGCTCGACGCCAAGGTGGGGCTCAAGGTCACCGAGATCGTGAAGGAGCACTCGGGAGTGCGCGGGCTCTACATCATGGGCGAGAACCCGATCATCTCGGACCCCGATGTCGCGCACGCCGAGGATTGGTTCCTCGGGCTCGACTTCCTCGCGGTGCAGGACCTGTTCCTCACCGAGAGCGCGCGCTGCGCCGACGTGGTGCTGCCGGGCTCGAGCTTCGCGGAGAAGGACGGCACCTTCGTGAACACCGAGCGTCGCATCCAGTTGTCGCGCAAGGCGGTCGAGCCGCCGGGCCAGGCGCGCTCCGACCTCGACATCGTGCTCGACCTCTCGCGGCGACTCGGCGTGCCGACGCCGTACACGACCGCGTCCGAGGTGTTCGACGAGATCGCGCGCGTGACGCCGAGCTGGCGCGGCGTCTCGCATGCGCGGCTCGCCGAACGGATGGGCGGCCTGCAGTACCCGGTGCCCCACGCGCAGCACGAGGGGATGGATTTCCTCTTCGAGGATCGTTTCCCCACCGCCGACGGTCGCGCGCTCCTCGTGGCAGTCGAGTACCTCCCGCCCGCCGAGCTGCCGGACGCGGACTATCCGTTCTTCCTGAACACCGGCCGCCAGATGTACCACTGGCACACCGGCACCATGACCCGCCGCTCCTTCGCGCTCGACGCACGCGAGAGCACGGCGACGGTGGAACTCAACCCGGCCGACGCGGCGGAGATCGGCGTCGCCGACGGCGACGAGGTCTCGATCACGTCGCGGCGCAACACCATCCGCATCGCGGTGCGCATCTCGGATCGCGTGGCACATCGGCAGGTGTTCATCCCCATGCACTACCGCGAGGCGGCGGCGAACCTGCTCACCAATCCCGCGCTGGACGGACCGTCGGGGATCCCGGAGTTCAAGGTGTGCGCCGTCCGAATCGAAGCGGTGAGGGCCGCGCTGGTTTAATTTCCGCGCACCTGCTTGCCCCCTCCTCGAACCAACGAGTCTCCCCGGTGCGCGCACTGGTCAAGGCATCCGCCGCCCAAGGGTTCGTCCTCAAGGACGTTCCCGTTCCCACCATCCGCGACGACGAGATGCTCATCCGCGTGAAGGCCGCGGGCGTCTGCGGGACCGACGTGCACATCCATGAGTGGGACGCATGGGCGCAGGGGCGCTGCAAGCCACCCTTCACCGTCGGCCACGAGTTCGCGGGCGTGGTGGAGAAGGTGGGCTCGCTCGTGACCAACGTGAAGCCCGGCGCACGCGTGACCGCCGAGGGGCACATCGTCTGCGGGCACTGCCACCTCTGCCGCACGGGCAATGCGCACGTCTGCCCCAACACGCGCATCATCGGCGTGGACCGCGACGGCGCCTTCGCCGACTACATCGCCATGCCGGCGACGAACGTCTGGCCGCTCGACGATGACGTGTCGTTCGAGATCGGCGGGATCCATGACCCCATGGGGAACGCATTCCATACGGCGCTGCACGGCACGGACCTCCCCGGCGCGACGGTGCTCGTCACCGGCTGCGGCCCCATCGGGATCTTCGCCGTGGGCATCGCGAAGGCCGCGGGCGCCTCGCACATCGTGGCGAGCGACGTGAACCCCATGCGGCTGGCGCTCGCCCAGGCGATGGGCGCCCACACCGCGACGCACCCGAAGGACACCGACGCGGCGGTCAAGGCGGCGACGCACGGACTCGGCGTTGATGTGGTCCTCGAGATGAGCGGCGTGCCGGCGGCGATCCACCAGGCCTTCAAGCTCGTGCGCGTCGGCGGGCGCGTGCAGATGCTCGGCATCCCGTCCAAGCCGATGGACGTCGACTTCGCGACCGAGGTGATCTTCAAGGGGATCACCGTCTACGGCGTGGTGGGCCGGCGGATGTACGACACCTGGATCCAGATGACGCAGTTCCTGCGCTCGCGGCAGTTCGACCCGACGCCCGTAATCACGCACCGCTTCCCGCTGGAGAAGCATGCGGAGGCCATCGCGGTGATCAAGTCGGGGGAGGCGGGGAAAGTGGTCTTCGAAATAAGCTGAAGGTGGAAGGATGAAGGATGAAAGTTGAACTGCCTCGCATCCCGCACTTCAACTTTCATCCTTCATCCTTCAACTTTCATCCATGAACGAGCCCTTCGTATCCCAGCTGCAGTCGGGCCTGGCCGCCCTCCGGTCCCAAGGCACCTACAAGAAGCTCAACTACCTCTCCTCGCCCCAGTCGGCGCGCGTCCAGATGGAGGGACGCGGCGAGGTCCTGATCCTCAGCTCCAACAACTACCTCGGCCTCTGCGACCAGCGCGAGGTGATCGACGCGGGGGTCGACGCGCTGCACAAGTACGGCGCCGGCACGGCGAGCGTGCGCTTCATCTGCGGCACCTTCTCGGTGCACCGCGAGCTCGAGCAGGCGCTCGCGCGCTTCGTCGGGACCGAGGCGTCGATGAGCTACGTCTCGGCCTGGAACGCCAACGAGGGCCTCACCGCCTCGATCGCCGAGGAGGGCGACTTCGTCATCTCCGACGCGCTCAATCATGCCTCGATCATCGACTCGGTCCGCCTCGCGAAGGCGATCACCAAGTGCACCACCGGGGTCTACCAGCACTCGGACCTCGACGACCTCGTCACCAAGCTCAAGGCGAACTCGGGTGCGCGCCGCCGCATCATCTGGACCGACGGCGTCTTCTCCATGGAAGGCTCCATCGCCAAGCTGCCGCAGCTGCTCCAGGTCGCGCGCGACCATGACGCGATCGTCGTGATGGACGACTCGCACGCCACCGGCGTGCTCGGCGCCACCGGACGCGGCACTGCCGAGCACTTCGGCGTGTTGGGCGAGGTGGACATCATCACGAGCACGCTCGGCAAGGCGCTCGGCGGCGCGGCGGGCGGCTTCGTCGCGGGGCCGGCGGCCGTCTGCGACACGCTCACGCAGCGGTCGCGCCCGCAGCTCTTCTCCAACGCGCTCCCGCCCACGGTGGCCGCGAGCGCGCTCGCCGCGGTGAAGTTCATCGAGGATCATCCCGAGCGCGTGCAGATGCTGCGCGAGAACTCGAACTACTTCCGCGGCGCCATCAAGGAGGCTGGGTTCAACCCGCTTCCGGGTGACACGCCCATCGTGCCGATCATCATCGGCGAGACGTCGGACGCGATCCGCATGAGCGAGATGCTGCTCGACGAGGGGATCTTCGTGACCGGCTTCGGCTTTCCGGTGGTGCCGCACGGGACGGCGCGGCTGCGGTGCCAGATCTCGGCGGCGCACACGCGGGACGACCTGGACTATGCGGTGCGGGCGATCAGGAAGGTCGGGTTGCAGGCGGGTGTGATCAAGTGACCGCCGCGCCTCGCGCGGAGTAGGGCAGAAACACAGAACCCCACGGCACCTCCGGTGACCCGACATCGGGTCCCCGGACGCACCGTGGGGCTCTGGCCCTCCCGGCCCGTCAATTGTCTTCACTCGTGGCTCTAGGCGGCGGCCGACACCTCCGTCTCAGAGCCGACCGGCGCCTTCGCCGACGGCAGGATGGACGGCGCGATGGTGCCCGCCACCGCGGGAGCCGGCTCCTCCGTTGCGGCTCCGCGGCGCCGCACCCGCTTGGCCGCGCGCCACTCACGCTCGAGGGCCTCGTCGCCGACGATGGTGTGCACCACCAGGGCATCGAGGGCAGCCACGGCGCGCCGGCCGTCCGCCAGCGCCGCGCGGATCTCCTTCGTCACGCCGGTCCGCCGCACCCGCCCCGACACGCCGGCGTCGAACGAGCGCTGCACCGCCGCGGCCGCCGATCGCAGCTGCTCGAGGAAGTCGACGGGGAACTCCCCCGCGCGCAGCGCGTCCACGTGCTTCTCCGCCGCGACGGCCATCGCCTGCGCCGTCTGCACCAGGCGTTCGCGGTGCAGCCACTGGGCCGAGGGCGTGAGCGCGGCGAGCTCCGGCGCACCCCGGAGTGACGCCCGGGCGAACTTCGCCAACGGCGTCACGTACTTCCTGAGCAGCGTGCGCTCGAGCTCCACTCGCCGCTGCACCTCGCCGCGCGAGGCGCGCGTGAGGCCGCCCTGCTCGGTCGCGGCCCGATCGAGGGCGGCGACGGCCGTGTCCAACATCCTCTTCGCAGCGCTCGCGACCGCCGCCGGCACGGCGACCGCGTGCACCGCCAGGAACTGCTGCACCTGACGGAGCGACTGCCCTACATGGAACTGTGACCCCTGCATACAACCTCCAACGTGAAACGGTGATGGACGCGGAATGGATGACCACCGGCATCGCCCGCGTCCAACGCGAGGCCGGCAGAGTCGTCCGACGGGACGGACCCGTCGTGATGTCATGACAGGCGCCTGATGCATCGCCCGGAGCGATCCACCGGCGGGGGTGCAGCGATGGCGCAGCAGCACGCAGCGAATCGCGCATCGCACTTGCTCGATCGTGCGGCACCACCGTGCGAATCGCGCACCGCACTTCTTCGATCGTGCAGCACCACCGTGCGAATCGCGCACCGCACTTCTTCGATCGTGCAGCACCACCGTGCGAATCGCGCACCGCACTTCTTCGACCGTGCAGCACCACCGTGCGAATCGCGCACCGCGCTTCTTCGATCGTGCAGCACCACCGTGCGGATCGCGCACCGCACTTCTTCGATCGTGCAGCACCACCGCGCGGATCGCGCACCGCACTTCTTCGATCGTGCAGCACCACCGTGCGGATCGCGCACCGCACTTCTTCGATCGTGCAGCACCACCGCGCGAATCGCGCACCGGGCTGCTCAGGTCGGGCAGCGGCACCCTTCGGTTCGCGCTGCGCCGGCCCGTTTTCGCGCGATCACCCCCTCACCCTATCCCCCGGAATTGGGGCGTCTCGCAGTCGGATCGGGCGCCTTGTGCCGCAACACCATTGGTGGCAACGTGTTGCGCTTCTCCTGTGAAAATCACGAATTGTGCGATTCGCGCCGATTTTCAGGAGAAGCCTCCCGCTTCCCTCGCCGCTCGACTCCCGCCGCCCCTTCGCCCTCGGTCCGCATGCGCGCCCTTTCCATCCCGCAGCCCTGGGCCGAGCTCGTCATCCGTGGCGTGAAGACCGTCGAAGTCCGCTCCTGGTTCGCCAAGCACAACGGCGGTCGCATCGCCATCCACGCGAGCGCCAACATCGAACTCGGGAGGGTCGAGGCGCTCTGGGCCGACGATCGCGCAGTGGCGCAGTGCTTCGCCGACCAGGGCTGGCGGGACCGCGACGACCTGCGCGCCCTGCCGCGCGCCGCCGTCCTTGGCACCGTGGAACTGCGCGGCGTGCATCGAGCGCAGGCCGTGCGCGCGGCGCAGGTCGATCCGTCGGCCACGAACTGGATCGAGGATGCGCTCGAGACCGCCGTGCGCGATCCCATCACGGGGCATCTGCGGCCGGGCCCGGCGCCCGCGCGCACGCTCCCCGTGGCGATCCCCGCGCAAGGATGGGTGTTCGGGTTCGCCCGGGCGCTCGCCGTGGAGCCGATCCTCGACGTGGAGGGACAGCAGCACCTGTGGGAGCTCCCCGCGGATCTCGCCGCCGAGCTCGCGGCGCGCGAGGCGCGCTCTCGCGGTGGGGTGTGGACGCGCCCCGAGCCGTCCCCCGAGCGCGTGAGGGACGCCCGCGACGCGTGGCGCGAGAGATTCGAGACCGAGGAGGCGCGCTATACCACGCGGCTGCTGCGCGACGCGCTGCACGAGATGGCGAACGACGCGTTCACGCTGGAGGACGAGGGCGCCGAACGGATGCTCCGGCAGGCGGTGCTCAACGTGCAGGAGGCGCGCGGCGCGCGCGACGCGGACGGACGCGCCTGGGTCCGCGTGCCGAAGACGATCCGCGCGCTCTTCGCCGACGCCGACCGCGTGCCGGCCGCGCAGTTCGAGGCGGACCTGCGGATGCTCATCCACCGGCTGCGGCACCAGCAGCAGGAGCATGCCGCGTATGCGAAGTTGTACGAGGACGCCGTCGCGCGCCTGCGCGAGCGTCTTGCGCTCGCCGACCAGTCGCCCAGCTCGCGGTCCGAGATCGAGGCCGAAGTGAAGCGCGCGTTCAAGCGCGAGCTGCTCGCGGCGGATGATAAGCTGGGACGGGAACAGGGCACGTTTCACTTCCCGGACTACTGAGCCCCGCCTGCATGCCACTCTGCACGAAGTGAAGAGCGGGGCGTCCGGTTGGTCCGGACGCCCCGCTCTTCCTTCAATATCAATCCGGCCCGAACTACACCGCGGCGACTTCCTTCTTGGCCTTGGGCTTCTTCCCCTCGGCCTTCTTCGCCTTGGGCTCCTTCGCGGGCTTGGGCTCCTTCGCGGCCTTCGGCTCCTTCGGCTCCTTCACCGCAGCAACCTTCTTGCCCTTCCCCTTCTTGGGCTCGTCGGCAATCACCTCGACCACCGGCGTCTCGTGCTCGACCATGCCGAGCAGCAGCAGCCCCTGCGGGATCGCCGCCGGCTTGAAGCCGCGTCCGCCCCTGCTCGGTGACGAGCGCAGCCCCATCCCGCGCGGAGCGGGAGCGGACGGTGCAGCCACCGGCGTCGCGGCCTTCTCGGCCACCGCGAGCTGGTCGGCGATGCTCGGGCCACCGGCCGCGGCCATCACCTCGAACGCCTCGCCGCGCTTGCGCAGGTCGACGATGCCCGCGTCGTGCGCATCCTTGAGGATGCGCGCGAAGTTGCGTTCGGAGAGCGACTCGCTGTCGCGGCCGAGGAGCGCGTGCGCCTTCACGCGGATGACCTCGCTCGCCACCGGATCCTCGCCTGACGTCACCGCGGCGACCGCGTCGCGCACGAGCGAGAAGGCCTCGTCGCGTGTGAGCCGGATGCCCGCGACGCCGATCGTCTGGTCGCCGCTCGCGCGCGGGCCGTGATGCGAACGCGGCGCATGTCCGCGGCCCGACGGGGCCGGAGCGGCGGCGGCAGGGGCCTCCACCGCAGCCGTGCCCTCGGCGGGGGTGCCACCCTCGCGCGGACGGTCATCGCGATCACGTCCACGGCCACCGCGGCCACGACGCCCACGACGCCCGCGCCCTTCGCGCTCCTCGCCATCGCGCTCGGCGCCGGCAGCGGCAGCGGCCGGGGCCGCGGACTCGGCGGCCTTGCCCTTCGGCGGGCCGACCTCGAGCTGGCCGTTCTCGAGCTTGTGCACGTGGAGCAGGCCCTTGGTCTGCGCCTCGAGGCAGAAGCGCGAGAACTTCGACATCCCCAGGTCCTTCTCGTCGAACGTCGCGTCGATCTCCTGCATCACCTGCTTGAGGCGGTCCGAGCGCATCACGTCGCCGTTCTTCTGCATGCGGCCGATCGCCTCGGTGACCAGCTCCCACGGGTCCCACTTCTTCGTGCCCTGCTCATCGCCCGACTTCACGAGCCCGGCGAGAGCGTTGTAGGAGTAGTACTCGTCGCAGTTCTGCACGAGGAGGTCGCTCGACGACTCCCGGATGCCGACGCCGATGACGTACTTGCCGTACTCCTTGAGCTTGAGCACGAGCGACGAGAAGTCGCTGTCGCCCGAGAGCAGGATGTACGTGCCGATCTCGGGGCGCGTGAAGACGAGCTCGATCGCGTCCACCGCGAGGCGGATGTCGGTCGCGTTCTTCTTCGACGAGCCGTAGGCCGGCGCGAAGATGAGGTCGATCGACGACTCGCTGAGCGGGACGATGTACTGCGGATAGCGGCGCCAGTCGGCGTAGGCGCGCTGGACCGCCACCTTGCCCGAGATGATCGCGCTCGAGAGCAGGTTGCGGAGCTCCGTCTGCAGGTCGGAGCGGATCCCCATCGTGACGTTGTCGAAGTCGATGAGGAGTGCTGCATTGGGCGCATGCGAATGCGCGCCGGCCGTCATGGCCTGTGGTCCCCGATGGAGCGGGGCCACCGCGGCGCGCGAAGGACGCGCGGTCGCGGAGAGATTGGAACGAGGGTGCATCTGGTCCTGGCCGAAGAGGCCGGTTTATTGTCGCCCGGCCGCGCCGCGCAGCAAGCGCGACGAGCGGTCAAGGCATCGAGTGCGCGGGGGCGCTCGCGCTCAGCCACTCGTCCGGACGCTCACTCAGTCCGGATGACGCCACTGGCGCAAACGCGCTCCCGCATCGGGTCGCCCGGCGTGCCGATGGTCACGCGCACAGGGCGGCGGATCATCGACGCGCTAGGCGCGTCCCATCGGGAAAGTTAGTGCCACGGGGCGCAAATGACAGTGGGGGGCCGACTTCGGCCCGTGCGCGGGCCCTGCGCCACGCGTAGACTTGAGCCTACGAAACCACCCTTTTCGCGCCCCCGTACGGGCCCCAGGACTCGTGAAGCAACTCCGCTTCCGGACCCGGCTGTTCCTCATCCTCGCGCTCTTCGCCTTCGTGCCGGCCATCCTGCTCACCGCAGCCTGGAGCTACGCAGCGGGCGCGACCATCCCGCTCCTGAGCGGATCCGGCGCTTGGGAGCAGGTCGCGGCGAGCGGCGACAGCGCCATCGCGCTGGCCCGCGCGCGGCCGGGCTCGCCCGAGACCGAACGGGCGCTCACGGCGCACCGGCAGGCACTCGGCGACGCGCGGCTCTACGCGCGACGGGTCCGCTTCATCACCCAGCGCGCGGCGACCGCGATGGCCGTCGGGGGGCTCATCCTCGTGGCGATGCTCACGATCATCGCCTCGCGCGTGGCGGGACACCTGAGCCGCCAGCTCTCGCGGCCGCTCGACGAACTCGTCGGCTGGACGGGGCGCATCGCGAACGCCGAGGATCTTCCGCCGCGGAACCATGTCGACGCCAAGGGCGCTCCCGAGTTCAGCCTCCTGCGCGACGGCATGCGCAAGATGGCCGCGGACCTCGAGCGCGGACGGCAGTCGGCACTCGAGGCCGAGCGCCTCTCGGCGTTCCGTGAATCGGCGCGACAGGTGGCGCACGAACTCAAGAACCCGCTCACGCCGATCCGCTTCGCCGTGTCGTCGCTGCGGCGCAGCGCGATCCCGGAGCAGCGCGATGCGGTGGAGGTGCTCGACGCGGAGTCGGCGCGGCTGGAGGCGATGGCAAAGAGCTTCGCGCAGTTCGGCCGGCTCCCCGAAGGGCCGACGGCGACGGTGGACCTGGCGGAGCTCGCGCGCGAGACGGTGCGCACGACGATGCCGCCCGAGATGACGGTGCGGGTCGAAGGCGGGCACGGCGTGCTCGTGCTCGGCCAGCACGACGCGCTGCAGCGGGCGTTGTCGAACGTGCTGCTCAATGCCGCCGACGCGACCGCGCGGAAGGGCACGGTGACGGTGAAGGCGGAGAAGGGCGACGGCATGGCGGTGCTCGCGGTGCGCGACGACGGCGTGGGCATCCCGGCCGAACAGCTCTCGAGGATCTGGGAACCGTACGTGACGCAGAAGACGGGCGGGACGGGCCTCGGGCTCGCGATCGTGAAGCAGACGGTCGTCGCGCACGGCGGGCAGGTGGAGGCGGTGAGCGAGCCGGGCAAGGGCACCGAGATCCGGTTGCTCTTCCCGCTCGCCAACGGACGCAACACGCACGAGGGCGCCTAATGGACGAGGACGTACTGGCGATCGGCGGATTCTTCGTCACGGCGATCGTGCTCGGACTGGGCCTGGGCATCGGGCTGCCGCTCGTGAAGTCGTGGATCCGGCGGCGCGAGATGGTGCCGATCCACACGCCCCTCGAGCAGGAGCGCGAGAAGCGCCTCGAGCGCATAGAGCATGCGGTCGAGGCGATGGCGGTGGAGATCGAGCGCATCTCCGAGGGCCAGCGCTTCGTGACGCGCCTGCTGGCGGAGCGCGAAGGACTGAAGCTCCCCGCCGGCGAGGAGCGTCGCTGATGGACGGCCCCGTCATCCTCATCCCGCTCCTCGCGATCGGCTTCGGCGTCCCGTTCGTCGTCGCGCCGTTCGTGCGCGCGATCGCGCGCCGCATCGAGCTCGGCGCGACGGCGCGGATTGACCGCGAGCTCGCCGACCGCATCGCGAGCATCGAGCGCAACGTCGACGTGATCGCGATCGAGGTGGAGAAGCTCGCCGAGGGACAGCGCTTCGTGACGAAGCTGCTCGCCGAACGCGAGCGTCCCCACGGTGTACTGCCGCCGACGCGCGACTGACCCCCTCCGGACGCCAATGCCATCGATCCTGATCGTCGACGACGAACCGAACATCCGGCGCATGGTGGGCGCGCTGCTCGGCGCCGAGGGATACGAGGTGCGCGATGCGAGCGACGCGACGGCGGGACTGGCGCGCGCGGTGGAGTACGAGCCCGACCTCGTGCTGCTCGACCTCATGATGCCGAACCCGACCGACGGGCTCGAGCTGCTCGAGCAGTTGCGCGGGCGCTTCCCCGACCTGCCGGTGGTGATGATGTCGGGGCGCGCGGGACTCGCCGACGCGGTGAAGGCGACGCGGCTCGGCGCGGTGAACTTCCTCGAGAAGCCGCTCACCCCCGAGGGCGTGCTGCTCGCCATCGCGAGCGCGCTCGAGCTGCGCCAGGCGCGGCGCGAGCGCTCGGCGCTGCGCGCCGACCTCGGGCTCGCGGGCGAGCTCGTCGGGGACAGCCCGGCCATGCGCAGCGTGCGCGAGATGATCTCGCGCGTGGCGCCGAGCGACGCGCGCGTGCTCATCGGCGGGGAGTCGGGGACGGGCAAGGAACTCGTCGCGTCGGCGATCCACGCGCAGAGCCCGCGCAAGGACAAGCCGTTCGTGCGCGTGAACTGCGCCGCCATCCCGCGGGACTTGGTCGAGAGCGAGATGTTCGGCCATGAGCGCGGCGCCTTCACCGGCGCGACGGACCGCCGTCTGGGACGGTTCGAGCTCGCGCACACGGGCACGCTGCTGCTCGACGAGGTGGGCGAGCTCTCCGGAGAGGCCCAGGCCAAGCTCCTGCGCGCGATCGAGGCGCGGGAGATCGAGCGCGTCGGCGCGGCGAAGCCCATCAAGGTGGACGTGCGGATCCTCGCCGCGAGCAACCGCGACCTCGCGCGCGAGGTGCGCGAGGGGCGGTTCCGCGAGGACCTCTTCTTCCGCCTCAACGTGATCCCGATGGAGATCCCGCCGCTGCGCGAGCGCCCGGGCGACATCGCGCCGCTCGTGTCGCACTTCGCCGCGCTGCACCGGCGGCGGTCGGGCCAGGCGGCGCCGACGTGGACGCAGCAGGCCGTGGACTCGCTCTCGCGCTACCGCTGGCCGGGGAACGTGCGCGAGCTCGCGAACATCGTCGAGCGGCTCAGCATCCTCTTCGCGGGCCAGCCGATCGGCGTGGACGAGGTCGCGAGCGTGCTGCCGGCCGGCGAGCACACCAGCCGGAAGCCCAGCGCGCTGCCCGATGCCGAGCGCCTCGACATGGCGCTCAGCGATGCGCTCGACGAGTACGAGCGATTGCTCATCGCGCGCGCGCTCTCGGCGGCGAACGGCGTGGTGGCCGAGGCGGCGCGGCGCCTGCAGACCGACCGCCCCAATCTCTACCGCCGCATGAAGCGGCTCGGGATCGCCGGCGAGTGAGTGCGGCGGGCCGCGCGGTGTGGTGAGGTGTGGGGTGGTGTGGTGTGGTCTGGTGTATCACGCGGGGCGCGGCGGATGCATGCGTCCGCTTCTGACACGCCGGATGCGACACACGGGGCATGAGCGGCGCGGCGGCGGCTCCGCCGCCGCCGCGCCAAGCTCCTGCGTTGACAACGAGTTGTGACTCGGACTGCGTTCAGTCCGACTGCGGCACGCGCCCTGCCCTTTGCGTTGCCGTCCTGAACCACATGGAGTGACTGATGCGGAACGTGATCCTCGCCCTGCTCCTCTTGGTCGTCCTCGCCCCGGACGCGCGGTCGCAGCAGCGCGCCCGCAACGCGGGAACGCTCTGGGGAGCGGTCGACACCTATAACGGCCCCGGCACCATGCGCGTCTCCGGCCCGCTCGACGTGCCGCGCGAACGCGAGATCACCGGCGACGTCGCCGTGCTCAACGGGCCGGTCACCATCTCGGGCCACATCACCGGCACGCTCGTCGCCATCAACGCCGACGTGCGGCTCAAGCCCGGCGCGCGGATCGGCGGCGACGTGCTCATCGTCGGCGGCGTCCTCGTCCGTGAGGACAGCGTCTCGATCTCCGGCGAGGTGCGCACGCAGGCCGAGCTCCTCCGCTACACGCTGGATGGCGAGAAGCTCGTGCCCGAGGAGAACCGCTCCACCGACTGGCGACCGAAGTTCGACCGGCACCGCCGCGACCGCGGCGAGTCGTACACCGACCTCTTCTTCGTCGCGGCCAAGACGTACAATCGCGTGGAGGGGCTGCCGATCATGGTCGGCCCACGGTTCCGCCGCCCGACGAGCTGGGGACGCATCGAGGTCGAGGCGTACGGCGTGGTGCGCACCGCCGACCCGGTGCGCTGGGACCGCGGCACGCTCGGCCACGACGGCCGCTTCGACCTGCGACTCGGCGTGCGCAACGGCCTCATGCTCAGCGGGCGCGTGTTCGACGTGGTGGAGCCGGTGGAGTCGTGGCAGCTCACCGACAGCGAGGCGGGCCTCGCGACGTTCGTGCTCCATCGCGACATGCGCGACTACTACGCGCGCCACGGTTGGGAGGCGGGCCTCGGCGTCCGGCTCGGCGAGGAAGCGTCACTCAGCTTCGTCGCGGGGAGCGAGGAGTGGGGCTCGGTGGCGGCGCGGCGGCCGTTCACGCTGCGCAAGGAGCTCGACGCGTGGCGCATCAACGCGCCGATGGACGTGGGCGAGGTGGACCTCGTCTCCACCCGCCTGCGCATCGACACGCGCGAGCGCGTGCGCTCTCCGCTCTGGGGCGGATGGTACGTGAACGCGGACCTCGAGCGCGGCACGGGACTCATCACGCGAGACCCCGGGCCGACGCTGCCGACGCTCCCCGAGGACCTCACCTACACGCGCGGCTTCATCGACGCGCGGCGATACAACCGCGTCTCCCCGGGCACCGAGCTCAACCTGCGCGTCGTCGCGGGCGGCTGGCTGGGCGGTGACCGTCTCCCGCTGCAGCGCCGGCTCTCCGTCGGCGGGCCGGGCTCCATCGAGGGCTACGACTTCCGTCGCAACTGGTATGAAGCCGACGATGTGTTCTCGTGCGGCGGCATCGCCGACTGGGCGGGACGCCCCACGCTCTGCGATCGCATCGCGCTCGCGCAGGTGGAGCTGCGGCAGTCGCTCGACTGGAGCTGGTACCGCGGTGAGCGCTGGTGGCGCTTCAGCGACCTCACGCCGGCCTGGGTGCTCTTCGCCGACGCGGGCCGCGGCTGGACGAGGCCGGACTCGCCGGGCGCGGTGAGCCACGGGGGCGGTCTTCCGCCGCTCAACTCCTTCCACACCAGCATCGGCGCGGGGATCGACCTCGGCGAACTCGGATTCTACTTCGCGAAGTCGGTGAGCACGCCGGACGAGACGCTCAACTTCACGGTACGACTCGGACGACGATTCTGACCTCACGCACCGGCGTCGCCCTCCTGCTGCTCGCCGCGAGCGCGCCCCTGGCGCCGCTCGCGGCGCAGGTGCGTCCGGGGATCGAGGTCCTGCTCCCGACGGCGACGCGCCTCAGCGTGGAGGGACCGCTCGTGCGCGCGCGGTCGATCCTCAGCGATGCGTACCTCAGCGAGCTGCTGCAGAACGGCTTCCCCGCGCGGCTGCATTTCCGAGTCGAGCTCTGGGCCGACGGACGCATCTTCGACGAGCTGCAGCGCACCGTGGAGTGGGACGTGATCGTGCGCTTCCGCGGCGTGGAGCAGACGTACGAGGTGATCCAGGTCGTCGGCCAGCGTCCGCTCGCGCTCGGCGCATTCGTGCGGCTCACCGATGCGGACGCGGCGGTCGGGCGTCCGGTGCGCGTGCCGCTGAGCGCGCCCGCCGAGGACCGGCGCTTCTACTACCTCGCGACGCTCGAGGTGGAGTCGCTCGGCGTGGACGACCTCGACGAGGTGAACCGCTGGCTGCGCGGTGACCTCCAGTCCGCGGTGCGCGGCGACCGCAATCCGGGCACCGCCCTCGGCCGCGGCCTTCGCGCGCTCGCGACGCGTCTGCTCGGTGGCGAGCGCCGCGAGTACTCCGAGCAGAGCGCGAGCTTCCGCCCCGCGCGCTGAGCGGGCAGGGGAGCAACGCCGAACGGGTGGGACGCGACTCGCGTCGCATCCCACCCGTTCGACCCGGATAACGCCCCCCTGACGCGACCCGGAACTACGACTCCTGGTCCAGCCCTAGAACTCGTCGAGCAGCGCGGCGTGCTCGCTGCGATGGCCGAACGACCCCGCGCGGCGCGACGGCGATGCGAGGCTCGGCGTGAGCTTCCGCTCGCGGCGCGTCGGCGTGCGTGCCTCGCCGGCGTCGAGCGTGAAGGCAGCGACCGCCTCTTGCATGGACGCGGCCTGGCTCGAGAGCTCCTCCGCTGCCGCCGCCGACTCCTCGGCGTTGGCCGCGGCCGACTGCGTGCCCGCGCTGATCTGCACGATCGACCCCGTCACCTGCTCGAGGCCGACGCGCTGCTGGTCGGCGGCGGAGACGATCTCACGCATCACCTTGGTGACCTTGCTGGTGCGCTGCGAGATGTCGTTGAGCGCCTCGGTCACGCGGAGCGTGACACCGACACCGGCGGCGGCGTTGTTCGCCGACTCCTCGATGAGCGCCGACGTGGACTTGGCGGCATCCGCGGCGCGGATGGCCAGGGCGCGGACCTCATCGGCGACGACCGCGAAGCCGCGGCCGGCGTCACCGGCACGCGCGGCCTCGACGGCCGCGTTGAGTGCCAGGAGGTTCGTCTGGAACGCGATCTCGTCGATCTTCTTCACGATCGCCGCGGTCGCCTTGGCCGACTCGGAGATGCGGCCCATCGCGGAGACGAGCTCCTGGAGCCCGGCCTCGCCGCGCGAGGTCGCTTCCTGCGCGCCCTCGGCGACCTTCGCCGCCGCACTCGCGGAGGCGGAAGCTTGCTTCGCCATCGCCTCCACCTCGGTGAGCGAGCTGGAGATCTCCTCCACGCTGGCGGCCTGCGCCCCGGCGCCCTGCGCGAGCGACTGGCTGCTGTCGGAGATCGCGGCGGAGGCGGCCGTCACCTGCTCGGCCGAGCGCGCGACGCCCGTCAGCGCTTCCTCGAGGTTCCTGGCCGCGGCGTTGATCGAGTCCTTGATCCTCGCGTGGTCGCCCTCGTAGTGGCCGTGCACACGCGCCGTGAGGTCGCGCGCGGCGAGCCGCTCGAGCACCGCGGCGGCCTCGTTGATCGGCGTGACGACGGCGTCGAGGATGTCATTCGTGCCCTGCACGAGGTCACGGAAGGCGCCGTCGAAGCGCGCGCTGTCGCCGCGCGACTGCAGGTCACCCGCGACGGCACGGCCGTTGAGGGTCGTGCCTTCCTCGATCACGGCGCGCACCACGCGCTGCGTCGCGATGAAGTCGTGGATCGTGGCCTGCATCATGGAGATCATGCGGTCGACGGTGTCGGCGAGGCGGCCGACTTCGTCGCCGCGCTGCAGTTTGAGGTGCGTCGTGGTCGGCACCGGCTCCACACTGAGGTCGCCGGCCGCCATCGCCTTGATGCCCTTGTTGAGCTCGGTGACGCAGACGGCAGCGAGGCGCTCGGCGCGCGCGACCGCGGTCTCCAGCGGGCCCGTGATGTCCCGCGTGAGGAAGAACCCGAGCGCGAGCGCGACGATCACCGCGAGCACCAGCACGGCCGCGATGATCCAGCTGCCGCGCGTGGCGGTCCAGTCGGCCTCGCTCACGCTGGCCTCGGCGAACGCCAACTGCATCGCGACGAGCGAGTCCGCGGCGACCGTCGCCGCATTGAAGGGGCGCCTGCCGCGGGCGACTTCGGGACCGGCGCCCTCGAGGCGGCCATCGCCGAGCATCGCCTTCACGGTGTCGATGTGCGTGAGATACGTGGAGAGTGCCTCGCGGAACACATTGAACTCGGCTTCTTCCGCCTCGGCGCGCTGCAGCGGTTCGTAGATCGCGATGCCGGCATCGAGCTCGTCCTTCGTCGTCTTCGCGAGGTCCTCGAGCGCCGCCTGGTAGGCGATCTCGTCGTTGTTCTGCTTGGCGCTCAGCATCGTGAGCTCCACGCGGCGGATGTCCGCGACCGCGAGGTTCGCGAGCATGATCCCGTGGAGCGACGGCATGTTGTGCTCGCCGATGGACGTGGCGGCGTTGTCGAGGCGCTTCACGGAGTAGAGACCCGTCGCGCCGACGACGAGGACGAGGGCCGTGACGGCGACGAAGCCGCCAGTGAGCTTGGTGCCGATCTTGAAGCGCGCGAGCATAGGAGGGACGCCTGGGGCGCGAGCGGGGATTGGGGGCCTGCGGTCTCCCCTTGTTTTCGGCCGGGGTCGCAGAAACGTGAGCTTTCGTGGTCCTCCTGTTACACAAGTCGAGTCCGTGGTGCGCGTAATCGATTGCCTGACAGCGGCTTAGGCGAGCGCAACGAGAAGGGGGTGGGAACCGGTCGACCGGTTCCCACCCCCCGCCATCACATCCATTAGGAGAGCGCGCGACCTCAGGCCGTGAGGGCCTGCGCCTCCGGCGGCAGCACGCCGCCATTCCGCTTCTCCATCGCCTCGAGCTTGTGCACGACCTCGGGGCCGTAGAAGAGCTTGATGTAGCGCGACTGCGTGGGGGTCAGCCGGCGCACCGCCCACGAGAGGTGCACGAAGTGCGGCTCGACCGGCGCATGCAGCAGGTGCATGCCGATCTCGTGCACGAGGTGGTCGGCCTTGCGCGTGTTGCAGGCCGAGCAGGCGGTCACGACGTTCGTCCACACATTGAGTCCGCCGCGCGACATGGGCACCACGTGGTCGCGCGTCAAGGACTCGCGATGGCGCAGCTCCCAGCTGAAGCGGCCGCAGTACTGGCAGCGGTACGCATCGCGCGCGAAGAGGAAGGTGTTCGTCACCTGGCGGCGGAAGCGCCGCGGCACGTGCACGAACTTCCGCAGGCGGATCACCGCCGGGCGCGGCAGTGCGAGGTGCTCGGATCGCACCGTGCGGTCGCGATCCGACTCCACGATCTCGGCCTTGCCATCGATCACCAGGCGAAGGGCCCGCTTGAGCGGGACCATCGTGAGGGGCTCGAACGACGAGTTCAGGGCGAGACAGCCTACGGTCAAGTGCTCCTCCACTGGGTGGGAGAAAGACCACGAAGTCTACACGGGGGCACGCGCGCGGCGCCACTGGGCGAGGCGTGCGCCGGAAGCACGTACGCGGTCGGCTATGCCTGCGTCGAACCCGGCCACGACCCCATCCCGCACGCGCTCGACCCCCGCGACCACCACGAGTGCGACCTGTGCGCGGTTGCTCGCGAAGATGAGCGCCGCATGCGGATCCTCCGCCGGCGCACCCAGCGCATCGATGCGGAAGGCCGCGAGGTCGGCCTGCTTGCCGGGCACGAGCGAACCGACCTCGCCGTCGAGCCGCAATGCCTCGGCACCTCCCAGTGTCGCGAGCCTCAACGCGGCGCGCGCCGGCACGAGGTCGGCCTGCATGCGCCGCGCACGCTGCTGCAGCGACGCGAGCCGTGCCTCGCCGAGCAGGTCCATTGTATCGTTGGCCGCCATGGAGTCCGACCCGAGCCCCACGCGCGCTCCGGCCTTGAGGAACTCCGCGAGCGGAGCCACTCCGTGCCCGAGCTTGGCGTTGCTCGCGGGACAGTGCGCGACGCCGCACCCCGCATCGGCGATGCCGAGCACGTCGGCGTCGCTCGCGCGGACACAGTGGATGAGCAGTGTGCCCGCGCGGAGGAGCCCGGCGTCGCCGAGCAGGCCGATCGGTCCCTTCTCGCGCGGGCCGACGGGGATGCCGCGCGAGCGCAGGAATGCGGCGAAGGGCCCGGTGCCTCGTCGCACGAGGTCCTCCTCGGCGGCGCTCTCGGCGATGTGCACGGCGACGGGGAGCGATTCGCGTGCGGCATACTCGGCCACGGCGCGGAAGAGCGTGAGCGAGACGGAATAGGGCGCGTGCGGCGAGACACCGACGCGCACGCGCGCCGTGGCGCGCGGCCGCAGCTCGGCCACCGCACGCTCGAGCGTCGCCATCGAGGCGGTGCACTGCGCGGCCTCGGGACCGAAGACCTCGCGGAAGGCGATGCCCCGCGCGCCGAGCGCGAGCATGGCGTCGAAGGACGCCGCACTGTCGGAGGTGTCGCCGAACGTGGTGATGCCGCGCGAGAGTCCTTCGGCCACGCCGAGCATGGCCGCGTCGGCGAAGTCGGCGGCGGTGAGCAGCTCACGCTTGGCCGCGGTGAGCGTGCGCACCCAGTCGAAGAAGGTGAGGTCCTCGAGCCCGCCGCGCATCATCGTGAGGTCGAGATGCGTGTGCGCGTTCACGAGACCGGGGACGAGGATGCTGTCGCCGAGGTCCTCGTCGCGGCCGGCGGGCGCCTGCGCGCGCGGTCCCACCCAGGTGATGCGATCCCCTTCGGTGACCACCGTCCCGTCCGCTATCGGCGGCGTCGCGATGGGAAGGACCCATCGCGAGTGCCAGCGGACCGGAGACGTCACGGGATCCGCGGGCACTCGGTCTGCGGTTCGGTGCCGGGGAGGAAGTACTCCACGCGCACCGAGTCGGACATGCATCCGGGTCCGGCGCGCAAACCTGTCGCTGGGTCGATCGTGACGCTCACGATGCCGAAGGGCCGCGGCCAGTCGGGTGGCGCAGGCTTCCGCTCGTAGACCTCGCGCATGAACGCGGCCCAGGCCGGCGCGGCGAGCCGCCCGCCTTGCGCATCGTCCTTGATCCGCTTGGGTTGATCGAATCCCATCCAGACGCCGGCGACGAGGTCGGTCGTGTACCCGATGAACCAGACGTCGGTGTACTCGTTCGTCGTGCCCGTCTTGCCCGCGGCGGGCAGCGTGAAGCCCGCGCGGCGCACTGCGGTGCCCGACCCGCGCGTGAGGACGTCCTTCATCATGTCGACCATGATCCACGCCTCCTCGCGGCCGAGCACCTGCACGCGCTCGGGCTGCGCCTCGAAGAGGCGGCGGCCATCGAGCGTCTCGACGCGCAGGATCATCGTGGGCGGCACGCGCCAGCCGAGGTTCGCGAAGGTCGCGTAGCTCGCGATCATCTCGATCGGATAGACGTCGGCCGACCCGAGCGCGATGGACGGGAAGGGCGGGATGCGCGTGGTGAGGCCGAAGTTCTTCGCCATCTCCACCACGCCGCTCTCGCCCAGTTCGATCGCGAGGCGGATCGCGGGGAGGTTGCGCGACTGGTAGAGCGCGCGACGCATCGTGACGCGCCCCTCGAACTTCAGGTCGTAGTTCTGCGGCGACCAGAGCGTGCCGTCGAGCTGCGGCACCTCGATCGGTTCGTCGTCGAGGAAGTAGCTGGGCGGGCGTCCGGTCTGGATCGCGGTGGCGTACACGATGGGCTTGAAGGTCGAGCCCGGCTGGCGCAACGCGCGCGTGATGCGGTCGAACTTGCTGTCGTCGAAGTCCCGCCCGCCGACGAGCGCGCGCACGGCGCCGTTGCGCGGGTCGATCGCGACGAAGGCGCCCTGCAGGTACGGCGAGTTCGCGGCGTTCTCGTCGGCGGTGCCGGCGGCCGCCTTCGCGAGGTACGACTCGTAGGTCTCGTGCGGGAAGGCGCCGTACGTGCCCGACTCCACGGCGCGCAGCTGGCGCTCCATCGCGCGCTCGGCGGCGCCCTGCATATCGAGGTCCAGCGAGGTCATCACGCGCAGGCCCTGCTCGTACGCCCGGCGGCCGAACCGCTTCACGAGCTCGGCGCGCACCCATTCGACGAAGTACGGCGCGATCTCGCCCGTCGCGCCGCGCGCGGGACGGTAGAGGCGCAGCGGATAGGCCTTCGCGACCGACGCGTCGGCGTCGGAGAGCGCGCCCTCGCGGCGCATGAGCTCGAGCACCGTGTTGCGGCGCTGGATCGCGCGGTCGGGGAAGCGGCGCGGGTTGTAGCGCGACGGCGCCTTGGGGAGCGCGGCGAGCATCGCGCCCTCGGCGACGGTGAGTTCGTTGATCGGACGGCCGAAGTAGCGCTGCGCCGCCGAGTTCACGCCGTAGGCGCCGGCGCCGAACGGGATCTGGTTCAGGTAGAGCTCGAGGATGCGCTCCTTGCTGAACTTCGTCTCGAGCTGCCGCGCGACCTTCGCCTCGCGCAGCTTCCGCAGCACGTTCGAGATCGCGTTCTTCGCCTTGCTGCGCGACGGCAGCTGCTGCGGGAAGACGTTGCGCGCGAGCTGCATGGTGATGGTCGAGAAGCCCTCTTCCATCCCGCCGGCCTTGACGTTCGCCCAGATCGAGCCGAGGACGCGGATGTAGTCGATGCCGTCGTGCCGGTAGAAGCGCTTGTCCTCGGTGATGACGAAGGCGTCGATGACGTGCTGCGGCACCTGCTCGAGCAACACGACCGAACGCCGCTCGAGGCCGACCTCGGCGATGAAGCGGCCGTCGGCGGCGTAGAGGCGTGCGGGCTGCGCGGGCTTGTACTCGTCGAACTGGGCGATCGACGGGCAGCTCTCGCCCCCGCAGAGGAACCAGCTCCAGTAGGCCGCGAAGAACGCGGTGCCGACGACGCCGAGCCCGACGCAGACGAGGGCGAGGATGAGGAGTTTGCGCTTCATTCCGATGGGCGGAAGCTAGGCCGCGGAGGGGAGAGGGGCAACGCGCCACGCGCGCGCGACGGGACTGACTTCGCCTCGCCTGTCCCCTACCTTTCCCGCATGGCGAACGTTCCCTCCTCCCCCTCCCTGCCGCTCCTCGAGGAACTCGAGTGGCGTGGCATGCTCTTCCAATCGACCGAGGGGTGCGCCGCCGCGCTCGCCAAGGGCCCCGTGAAGGGATACTGCGGTTTCGACCCCACCGCGGAGAGCCTGCACGTCGGGAACCTCGTGGGGATCATGGGCCTCGTGCGCCTCGCGCATGCAGGGCACGTCGCCGTCGCGCTCGTCGGCGGCGGCACGGCGATGATCGGCGACCCGAGCGGCAAGTCCGAGGAACGGCCGGTCCGTGCGCCCGAGGAGATCCGCGCCAACGCGACGCTCATCGAGGCGCAGATCCGCCGCGTGATGTCGAACGCGCTGCACGACGCCGGCGCGGGCGAGCGCGTGATCTTCCGCAACAACGCCGACTGGCTGCAGCCGCTCGCGCTCATCGAGTTCCTGCGCGACACGGGCAAGCACTTCACCGTGAACTGGATGATGCAGAAGGACTCGGTGAAGTCGCGCCTCGAGGCCGGCATCTCGTTCACCGAGTTCAGCTACATGCTGCTGCAGGCGTACGACTTCCTGCACATGCACAACACCGACGGCGTCACGCTGCAGATCGGCGGCAGCGACCAGTTCGGCAACATCACCGCGGGCACCGAGCTCATCCGCCGCGCGGCGCGCGGCGAGGCGCACGGGCTCACCTTCCCGCTCCTCACCGACGCGGCCGGCAAGAAGTTCGGCAAGACGGAAGCGGGCGCGGTGTGGCTCGACGCCACGCGCACGAGCCCGTACCAGTTCTACCAGTTCTGGATCAACGCCGACGATGCCGACGTGGGCCGGCTGCTGCGCACCTTCACGCTGCTCGGCCGCGAGGAGATCCTCGCGATCGAGGCGGCGCACGCCGCGGCGGCGCACCTGCGCGACGGACAGAAGCGGCTCGCATGGGAGGTCACGGCGATGATCCACGGCGCGGACGCGGCGGCGATCGCGAAGAAGGTCTCGGACACCGTGTTCGACAAGAAGACCGACGCGAACACGCTCGACGACGCGGTGTTCTCGACGCTCGCCGCCGAGATGCCCTCGGTGCGCCTCGTGCCCGACGACGGTCATGTGGATGTCGTCGCGGTGCTCGAACAGGCGTTCGCGCTCTCGAAGACCGCGGCGCGCAAGCTCATCCAGCAGGGCGCGGTCTCGGTGAACGGCGGCAAGCTCGCCGCCGACGCGCAGAAGGTCCCGCTCGGCGATGCCGTGCGCGGCCGCTGGTTCCTGGTGCGGAAGGGCGGGCGCGACATCGCCGTGGGCGAGGTCGCAGCACGCTGACCGCCGTCACGACACGCTCGGGCGCCTCAGCGCCGCCGCGTCAGTGCGCGCAGTTGTCGCAGCCCGGCCCGCTCGCCTTCTTCGCGCGCGCCGACTTCACGGCGCGGCGCACGAGGAAGGCGATCGCCAGGGCGACGATCGTGAGTGCGAGGAGCGTATCGGCTCTCATGTGGCGAATCCCATCGCCCGCCCCACGACGACGACCAGCCAGGCCGCACCGTAGGCGAGCGCGAGCATGTACCCGAACTGCACGCCGGCCCACTGCCACCCGAGGCGTCCACCGCCCGCCTCGCGCACCGTGACCGCGATCGTGCTCATGCACATCAGCGCGTACACATAGAACACCATCAGCCCGACGGCGATCAACGGCGTGTAGGCCGGCGCGCCGCTCTCCCGCGTCTCGGCGCGGAGGCGATCGCGCAGCGCCGCATCGTCCTCGCCGCCCACGCCGTAGATCGTCCCCATCGTCGAGACGAAGACCTCGCGCGCCGCGAAGCTCGCCACGATGGAGACGCCGATCTTCCAGTCATACCCCAGCGGCCGCACCACCGGCTCTATCGCATGGCCGAAGCGGCCAAGCGCCGAGTTCGCGAGCTGCTGCTCCTGCTGCTGCGCCGGCGCGAGCGACGCGTCCGGCGTGGTGTGCGGATAGGTGGCGAGCGCCCAGAGGATGATGCTCAGGCTCAGGATCACCGTGCCCGCCCGACGCAGGAAGAGCTGGCAGCGCTGCCACACCGAGATGGCGAGCGACCTGATCGCCGGCATCCGGTACGGCGGCAGCTCGAGGATCATCGGGCGCACCGGGCCGCGCAGCAGCGTCGCACGGAACACCGCCGCGACGGCGAGTGCGGTCACGGTGCCGAGCAGGTACATCGCGAGCATCGTCGCGCCCTGCAGGTCGAGACCGGGCATCAACGGCAACGCCGGCACGAAGGTCGCGATGAGCAGCGTGTACACGGGCAGCCTTGCCGAACAGCTCATGAGCGGCACGACCATGATCGTCGCGAGCCGGTCCTTCGGGTCCTCGATCGTCCGCGTGGCCATGATGCCCGGCACCGCGCAGGCGTAGCCGGAGAGCATGGGGATGAAGCTCTTGCCGTGCAGCCCGACGCGGCGCATGAGGCGGTCCATCAGGAAGGCCGCGCGCGCCATGTAGCCGCTCTGCTCGAGCACGCCGATGAACGCGAAGAGGAACGCGATCTGCGGCAGGAAGACGAGCACCGACCCCACGCCCGCGAACACGCCGTCGACGACGAGCGAGCGCAGGTCTCCCTCGGGGAGCAGCCCGCCCACTGCGCGTCCGATCGACGCGATGCTCACTTCGATGAGGTCCTGCAGCGGCGTCGCCCAGCTGAACACGGCCTGGAAGACGAGCGCCATCACGACCACGAAGAGGATCGGCCCGCCCAGGCGATGCAGCGCGACCGCGTCGAGCCGGTCGCTGTAGGTGTCGAGCGAGCGCTCGCGCCGCGTCATCGTGCGCGCGACGACGCCGCTGATCCACCCGTACCGCGCCTCCGCCTCCACGCGCTGCGGCGTGAGCCCGAGCGCACGCAGTGCGTCGCGCGCGCCCTCGAGGTGGCGCGGCAGGTCGGCGACGTGCGAGAGGTGCGCCTCCTTCGACGAGACGCCGAGGAGCCGCAGCGACTCCATCGCCGCCGCCGAGGACGAGAAGCCGTCGGCCTCGAGCTGCACCTGCAGCGGCGCGAGTGCGGCGAGGATGTCGTGGTCGAGCGCGAAGCGGCGCTCGGGCGCGGGCAACGAGGCCGCGGTGACGATCGCACGCTTGAGCGGTTCCACGCCCTCGCCGCGCGAGGCGACCGTCGGCACGATCGGCACGCCGATCTCGTGGATCAGCGCGGGAACGTCGACCGTGATCCCCTTCTCCGCCGCCGCATCCACCTGGTTGAGCGCGATGACGACCGGCAGGCCGAGTTCGCAGACCTGGCTCGCGAGGAAGAGGTTGCGTTCGAGGTGCGACGCATCGACGACGACGAGCACGACGTGCGGGCGCCAGTGCGCCTGGTCGCGGCCCAGGAGGACCTCGAGGGCGATCTGCTCGTCGGGAGAGCCCGCGCTCAGCGAGTAGGAGCCGGGGAGGTCGAGCACCGCGATGCGGCGCCCGTCGGGCATCTTGTAGCCGCCCTCGACCCGCTCGACCGTCACGCCCGCGAAATTGCCGACGCGCTGGCGCAGGCCGGTGAGCGCGTTGAAGAGCGTGGTCTTTCCGGTGTTCGGATTGCCGATGATGGCAACGCGGAGCGGCTCGGTGGCCGTATGCCGCTCCGACACGGCGGTCGAGCTCACGTCAGCTCGCGACGCGACCCTGCGGCCTGACGGTGATCCCCCCGGCGAGGTCGGCGCCGAGTGCGAGGCGGGTGCCGCCCACGTCCACGAGGAGGCAGTGACGCTTGCCGATCACGGAGACCTGTGCGCCCTCGTACACACCGAGCGCACGGAGGCGGCACGCCTCGCGTTCGCCGCACTCGATCGCGACCACCGTCGCCAGACTGCCCGTCTCGGAATCGACGAGTGGGCAGTTGCAGACGGGAAGTTCGCGAGAGGCTGGCAGGGTCATCGAATGGAGCGCGCAGGTCGATAAACGTCATTGAGAATGGTTCTCAATGGTCGTACTCGTAGTCTAATTGCCGCCTTGGGGACCGCACAAGGGAAAGACGAGAAAAAGTATCAGCGTTCGACAATGACGCGGGGGCGGGGCCGAACGGCCCCGCCCCCGCGTCACTTCCATCAGTCCTCAGCGCGCGATCACTTCCAGCGAACGAGCTCGAGACGCGCCTTCCCCTCGGTGTCGCGAAAGCCGAGATAGACCACTCCGTTCCTGCCGAAGCCCGCGATCTGGCGGCCCTGCGGCAACTGCACGCGGTCGATGATCTCGTTCTGCTTCGTGATCACGTAGTAGATCGAGCCCTCTTCGCCGACCGCAGCGCTCGTGCGCACCCAGAGGTTGCCGTCGAGGTCGCCGAGCGACGCCTGCTGGTTGAACGGCGGGCGATAGTCGGGCAGTTCGTTCGCCGAGATCAGGTTGACGGGCGGGATCTGGAAGCCGGCGCCAGGACCAGTCGCGTTCGGACCGGCGGTCGCGCCGGCCGCGGGCGCGGTCCCGGTCGTGGCACCGGCGGTGGGCGCGGGCGCGGCGGCCGCGCGCTGCGGCGGCGCACCGCCGCCGCCCGTCATGATCATCTGTTGGGCGCCGCCGCCCTGCACGAACGCCATCGGCCCGCCGGCCGCCTGCATCATGCGCTGCGCTTCGGCGCGTTGCTTCTCGATCGCGGTGCGCGAGCTGTCGATCACCATCTGCTTGTCCTCGTCCGAGAGGCGCTGCCACTCGAACGGGAGCTTCGGGCCGACGGTGACATTGCCGTCGGGGGCGCGCCAGTCGACGTGGAAGTCGTGGCCGCGCACGAGCGCGATGGTGCCGTCGCTGAGCAGCGCCCAGTCGTCGGTCGTCGGCATCGGGTTGATCGTGGTCTGGACGTTCATGCGGCCGTCGGGCGACTGCGTGGCCTTGATGTCCATCTTCGGGATCTTGAACGAGGCGAGCGTGTCGAGCGCGCGCGTCTCGAGGTTCACGCGCACGATCGGCGCGGAGTCGGGCTGTTCGGGGAGCACGAACGACATGCCACCGGGACCGCCACCCATCTGCACGCCAGCCTGACGACCGCCGCGGTCACCGCCGCGGTCACCGCCGCGATCACCGCCGCGATCACCGCCGCGATCACCGCCGCCGGCGGCCGCACCCTGCTGTCGACCCCCGCGTCCTCCGTCCGCGCCCGCCTGACGTCCGCGAGCTTGTCCGCGATAGACGAGATGACCGTCGGGCGTGAAGCCGGCCCGGCCATTCGCACCGGAGAGCAGGTTGATCTCATTCGCGCGCGGCACCGCGCGCACGGTGGTGAGTTCGCCGTTGCCGTTGATCACCATCATCGAGAGCGAGGCGGGGTCGACGAAGAGCGCCGAGTCGCCGCCGAAGGCGATGAGGCCGCCGCCGCGCGCACCGTACGCGTTCCCCGTGGCGCTCGACGAGTCGGCGACGATCGTGACGTTCTTGAGCGTCGAGTCGAACAGGATCACCCGGCGCATGAGGACGTCGTTCACGAGCACCTTGCCGCCCGGGAGCGGCACGGCGGCGGAGACGGCGCTCATCGGTTCCTCGGAGCGCGCGAAGATCGTGCCGATGGAACGCACGGGCGGGAGCTTGGGCTGCGGCTGCGCGGCGAGCGGCGCTGCCGACAACAGGGCGAACGCCGCGAGCGCCAAGCGATTCGTATTGCGTGTCATTGATGCTTCCTGGGGGCTGCGTGAAGTGGACTAGCGACGGATCTCGATCATCGGGCCGCCGCCGCCGATCATGCCGACGTCGAACCCTCCCGGTACCCCGAATCCCGTGCCGGCGGTCCCGCTGCGCACCGACTTGAGGAACCGCTTGTCGAGATAACTTGCGATGAAGGTCGGGAGCTTGCGCTTCTGTTCCTTCGTGATGAGCGCGTTGAGGCGCGGCTCGAGCCGGATCAACAGGTCCACCGAGGCCTGGCGCGCCTTGGTGTACTTCACGAAGGCAGCCTCGCGATCGTAGCCGTTGGGGAGCGCGGCGAATTCCTTCGCGAGCGGCGCCCAGATGGAGTCGAGCCGGATGAGGTACCACCGGTTCATCGTCGCGAGGCTGTCGGCCTGCTTGCTCGTGAGCTTGAGCGTGTCGGCCGCGCGCAGCAGCGTCGCCATCGGGTTGGGCAGGCCGGCGTTGCCGTACTGGTTCTTGAGCTGCGCCTCCTGCGCCTTGTTGCCGTCGTGCGAGCGACCGCGGTCGAGCGTCTGCAGGAGCAGCTGCCGCTCACGCGTGGGCCCGAGGTCGAATCGGAACTGCAGCGTGACGGCGACGGGCGCGCGGATCGCCGAGAGACGCGGGTCGGTGTTGCCGAAGCGCTGATTCACGTCGTAGCGGAAACGCTGCGTGCCCTGGTCGAAGCCGCGCACGTAGAGCAGCGTCGCATCGGGCGTGCGGGCCTGTCCCCATCCCTTGATGCCATCGGAACCGTGGAGGACGAGGTCGGCGGCGCCGAGCGGGTTGGAGACGTTGAGCGAGACGGTCGCGCGCTGCGGCAGGTGGAACTTCACGGGGTTGAGCGAGATGGAGAGCACCGCGCTCTGCAGCCACGGGCCCTGGCAGCTGTTGCGGCCCGCGATCGCGCCGAGCTGCGACCGCAGGCAGTCCTGCGCCGACTCGTCGGTGCTGGCGAGCAACGCCGTCATGGACGCCGCGACGGCGGAGTCGGCGACCGTCCCCGGGTCGAAGATGAAGGCGCGGTCGTTCGAGTAGCCGTCGCCGTTCACGTCGCCCGCGACGACGGGTGTGTACGGATTGCCGGAGCGGAAGCTCCCCGACCAGTTCACGCGCACGGCGTCGAAGAAGTTGTAGCCGAGGTTGTAGCTGACCTGGTGGCGCGAGCCGAAGGTCGCGCGCGACCACTCGACGAGGAGCGGGTTCCCCGCCGTGTTCGTGAAGCCGCGCACCTGCTCGAGGTTGTTCGTGTGGACGTAGGCCGCGCTCCAGCTCAGTCCGGTGGTGAAGCGCGTCGGCGCGATGCGCAGCGACACCTGGCGGCTCATGCCGGCGAGGTCGGAGACCTGCTGCGACACGCGATTGAACGCGGTGGAGAGGCGATTGTCGCCCGGCGCGATGGCACCCGTCGCGGGGAAGATGCTCGTCGACTGCACGAACACCGGCCGCCCGGCCTCCTCGCCGAGCGTGAAGCGCTGCGTCGAGTTGAAGTTCAGGTCGATCGAGCTCTGCTGCTGCTCGTTCCACGAGTACGTGACCTCGAGCGTCGCGCTGAGCCGGTTGTCGAGGATCGGTCCCGTCCACTGCAGGTTGGAGCGGATCGAGCGCTGTGGCGCGAAGTCGTCCTTGAAGAGCGTGACGTTCGGCAGCGCGTTGGCGAACACCGTCGCGCCGCCGGCGCAGGTGGTGGGGACCTGCGAGAGGTCGGTGCCGTAGGTCGCCCAGTCGGGCACGGGCGCCGACGAGCCGGTGCAGATGAGGTTCTGCACGCCGGTCGAGAGGCCGGTGTTGTCGAGCGCGCCGCCGGTGAGGCGCGTCTGCGGCGAGTTGTTGAAGACGCCGATGCCGCCGCGCACGACGGCGCGCGGACCGCGCACCGCGCCTTCGAAGCCCGGGATCTGCGGCGCCTGGCCGTAGGTCCACGAGAAGCCGAAGCGCGGGCTCACGCTGAAGGTGTTCGGCACCACGTCGTTGCGCACGCCGAACGTCGTCGTGACGAGCGGGTTCGCGTCGGGCACGTCGGCGAACCGGTTGCCGTCCACGCGCACGCCGTACTGCATCTGGAAGTCGGGATTCACGCGCCAGGAGTCGCCGAGCGACGCGCCGGCGACCCACTGGCTCGCGGTGCGCGTGCGCGGCAGCAGCGAGCGCGAGAAGCTCGACGCGACGCCGTTCTCGAGGTCGGCGAGCGAGTTGAAGCGGAAGGTGCCGAGCGCGTTGTTCGTCTGGTCGGACGAATAGCCGTCGCGGCGCAGCTCGGTGGTGAGCTTGAGGCGATGGCGATTGTTGAGGCTGAACCAGCTCAGCGTGTTGTTGAATGCGACGTTGTTCGTCGTCTGCGTCGTCGCGAGGCTCGGATTGCCGCCGAAGGCGATCGTGCTCACGCCGTTGGTGCCGTCGGCGAAGCTCGAGTTGATGAGCACGCTGCCGTTGGGCAGGCGGATGTACGGGTCGCCGTCGTTGCGCGAGACGCTGAAGCCGAGGTTCGTCTCGCTGAGGAAGATCCCGTAGAAGTTCGTGTGGCGGAGCTGCGCCCCGCCGCCGCCGTTGGTGCGGTCGCCCGACCAGGCGGGCATCGCCGAACTGAGGCCCGTCACCGGCGACTGCTTGGAGATGTTGCCGTTGAACGCGACGTTGAGCGCCTGGCCGGTGAGCGATCCCGGGGGCGCCCAGTCGAGCGCGCCGAAGACATTGAGCTGGTCGTTCGAGCGGTCGGTCGGGATCCCGCCGACGACGGCCGGGATGCCCGCGGTCTGCAGGATGGTCAGCAGTCGCGTCACCGAGTCCTGCGCGAGGCCCGACGACTGCAGGCCGAGCGCGCTCGTGTTGAGCAGCGTCGTCAGGTCGTTCGCGCGGCGCCCGACCTGGTACGAGAAGTTGTAGAACGCCTTGTCGAACCTGATCGGTCCGCTGACGCTCCCGCCGAGCGACGCGTTCGAGTACTCCTGGTTGAGCGCGCGTCCCGCGGCATCGGTCCACTGCAGCATCGGCGAATCGAGGTTCAGGCTCGACGCGCGCACGACGAAGTTGGAGCCGGAGCGGCTGCGCACGTTGAACTGCCCGCCGCTGAAGCCGCCGCGCGAGACGTCGTATGGAGTGGTGACGAGCGACGTCGACACCGCCGCGTCGCGCGGCAGGTTGCTCGCGCTCGAGTTGAGGCCGTTGAGCGTCGTTGCGTTCTGGTCGGCGGTGAGGCCGA
>Ga0137353_1000003_pt1 | contig 68989 bp, 63 predicted proteins | sample EasRivERMLT760_2_FD_104759 | JGI IMG/M metagenome (GOLD analysis project Ga0137353, IMG submission 104759) | Soil microbial communities from meander-bound floodplain in the East River, Colorado, USA - East River MetaG ERMLT760_2 | ecosystem: Environmental > Terrestrial > Soil > Floodplain ...
ACTTGGGGAGATTCCCGCTCATCTCGAGGAAGTCGTCGAAGTAGACGAGTCCCTTCGCCTCGAGCGCCGTCACGAGATCACCGAGGGCCGCGTCGTCGTAGATCGGACCCATCGCGATGATCGTCGCCTCCACCCGGAATTCGTCGGGCGTGAGGTTGAGCCAGTTGTCGAAGTTCGCACGCGTGAGTTCGGCGCGCTCGAATGCCTCCTTACGGATGAGGAGGGTCGGAGCGTCGTGGACGAGAAGCAGGGGCATCAGGGCAGTCCGGTCGAGAGGGCGTGTCGCTGCAGATAGATTATCCGGGTGCGAACCGCGGCGCAGGGCTTCGACGTCATCGTGATCGGAGGCGGGCATGCGGGCACCGAGACTGCGGTAGCCGCGGCGCGGCGCGGCGCGCGTGTCGCGCTGCTCACGACTTCGCTCGAGACGATCGGCCAACTCTCGTGCAATCCCGCGATCGACGGCGTCGCCAAGGGCACCGTCGTGCGCGAGATCGACGCGCTCGGCGGCATCATGGCCCGCGCGACCGACCTGGCGTCACTTCAGTTCCGCATGCTCAACCCTGGGAAGGGCCCGGCCGTCTGGGCCCCGCGGGCGCAGGTGGATCGAGGGCTGCATCGAAGCGCGATCCAGCGCCTCGTCCGGCAGCAGCCGAAACTGGCCTTGGTGCAGGGAAGCGCCGCCCGGCTCGTCCTAGGCGCAGATGGCGAGGTCTCCGGCGTGGAGACGGCCGACCTGTTGCGGCTCAGCGCACGCGCCGTCGTGATTTGCACGGGGACCTTCCTGCGCGGACGCATCCACATCGGGACCGCACACTCCATCAGCGGCGGCCGCGCTGGCGAACCCGCGACGGTGACGCTCGCCGAGCAGTTCGCGGAGATCGGTCTCGAGACCTCGCGATTCAAGACGGGCACGCCGCCGCGCATCGACGGACGCAGCGTCGACTTCGCGCACCTCGACCGCCAGGAGAACGAGATCGAGGCCTTCGACTTCTCCTGGTCGGCATCCTGGACGGGCCCGCGCCGTTGCGGTGACTCGACCCGCCACCCGGAGCAGCTGCCGTGCTGGCTCACGCGCGCAGGCCCGGAAGTGAACCAGCTCGTCCAGGAACGACTGCACGAGTCGGCGACGTATGGCGGGTCGATCGGCGCCCGCGGCCCACGCTACTGCCCGAGCATCGAGAACGAGGTTGTCCGCTTCGCCGAGGCGGAGCGGCATCTCCTCTACCTCGAACCCGAGGGCCTCGACACGAACGAGCTCTACGTGAACGGGCCCTCGATCTCGCTTCCCGCTGACGCACAGCTCGAGATGCTGCGTGCGATCCCTGAACTCGAGAGCGCGATCATGACGCGTCCGGGCAATGCGATCGAGTACTGCTTCGTTCCGCCCACGCAGCTGCACTCCACGCTCGCGACGCGTGCGCTTCCTGAACTCTTCCTCACCGGACAGATCAACGGCACCACCGGCTACGACGAGGTGGGCGCACAGGGTGTGTTGGCCGGCGCCAACGCTGCGGCGCACGGCCTGGATGTCGCGCCACTCGTGCTCGGGCGCGCGAGCTCGTACCTCGGCGTGCTCGTGGATGATCTCTTCACGCGCGGCGTGGACGAGCCCCCTCGGCTCCTCGCATCGCGCTCCGAGTTCCGCCTCAGCATGCGGCAGGACAACGCGGTCCAACGCCTCTCCCGGTGGCGCCCGAGATGGGACTGCCGACCGCGGAGGAGCTCCGGTTCGCTGACCAGCGCGTCGATGACACGGCTGAGGCCGATCACCTCGCGCGCGCGACGACGGTGCACTCGGCCGTGCCTGCGGAAGTGCTCGCGGCGGCGGGAGAGCGCGGGCTCGAGCACGGCGTGCCGATCGGCGAGGTCGAGATGCGTCAGAAGGTAGCACTGCGCGACTTATTCATTGCTTGCGGCATCGGCGCGCAACTGCACCCCGAGGCGGTGCTCACGGCGGACCTCGAGCTCAAGCACGCGGGCTACCTGATGCGCGAGCGGGAGGCCGCGTCGCGGCTCGCGAAGCTCGCCGGCCTCGTGCTCCCCGACAAGGCGCCGTACGCCGCGATGCACAGCGTCAGCGTGAAGGCGCGCCAGACGCTCGCGCAGGCGGCGAGCATTCTCGGCGTCAGTCCCGCCGACCTTCAGAACCTTGTCCTCGAGGTCGAGCGGTGGCGACGCGCCTGATTGCACTGGTCCTGCTCGCGCTCTCGCTGCTTCCCATCGCAGCGTGGCTCCCGGGCGGCGAGGTGGACCTCGAGTACCGGGCGCGCTTGCTGGACTGGGCGTATGGACTCGCACTCTGCGGCGGCATCGGCGCGCTTGTCGCGTATGTCGTGTTCGTGCGGCGCAGGAGTGCGGGAGCGAGCGTCGACGTCAAGGTGACGGAGGCCGGGGGTGCGGCACGATCGGCGGGCACGATGTACACGTGGACGCTCGCCGTGGGCGCGCTCCTGCTCTACGGCATCATCGCGCGCCTCGTCTTCTCGGGCAGGCCGCTGCTGATCGACGAGATCGTGCAGGTGCTGCAGGCGCGCTGGTACGCGCAGGGCGAGGTCTCCGTGCCCACGCCACCGCTGCGGGAGTTCTTCTCGATCCTCCATCTCGTCGATCTCGGCGACCAGAGCTACAGCCAGTTCCCGGCGGGTGGTCCCGCGATGTTGGCGCTCGGGTCCATCGTCGGCGCCGAGTGGATCGTGGGCCCGGTGGTCGGCGCGGTGAGCGTGCTGTTGTTCGGCAGGCTGCTCGCCGCGCTCGAACCGACCGCGTCGCGAGGGTGGCATCGCGTCGCGCTCGCACTCTTCGCCGTCACGCCGTTCGGCGCGTTCATGTTCGGCTCGCACATGAATCACGCGACGTCGCTGGCGTGGCTGCTCGTCGCGACGGTCGGCCTCGCCGGCGCGACAGCGCGCGAGGACGCGCCGCGCTTCTGGGGACTCGTTGCGGGTCTCGGGCTCGGCACAGCCGCCACGATTCGTCCCGTCGATGCGGCGGCCTTCGCGCTCCCGGCGGCGATCTGGCTCGCCTGGCGTGCGCGGCGCGGGGGCGCGCCGCTCGCTACGCTGCTACTCTCCGGTATCGGTGTCGCGCTCCCGATGTCGGCGCTCTTCTGGGTGAACGCGCGCACCACCGGGCAGGCGACGCTGTTCGGGTATGATCTCCTCTGGGGAGACGGACATGGTCTCGGCTTCCATCGTTCGCCGTGGGGACCGATCCACACACCGGCGCGCGGCCTTGAATTGGTGAGCCTCTACTTCACCCGGCTCTCGACGTACCTCTTCGAGACGCCCTTCCCGGCGCTGCTCCCTGCGGCGGCCGCACTCTGGCTCCGCCGCCGGCTGACCTCGTTGGATCGTTACCTGCTCGTCTCCTCAGGACTCGTTGCCGCGGGATACTGGGCCTACTGGCACGACGGGTTCTATCTCGGTCCCCGTTTCATGGTCCCGTTGCTTCCCGTGCTCGTGCTCTGGAGCGCGCGTTTCCCGCTCGCGCTACGCGAGCGGTTCCCCGGCGCGCGGCTCGTGCACCTTGGCGCGCGCAGCACGCTGGTGGCCGGCGGCCTGTACGCTCTCGTGTCGATCGCTCTCGTGCGCGCGCCGCAGTATCGCAACGGGATGACATCAATGCGCGTCGACATCGCCGCCGCCTCGCGCGACGCGCGGGTGTCGCACGCACTGGTGCTCGTGAAGGAGAGCTGGGGTGCACAGCTCGTCGTGCGGATGTGGGCGCGCGGCGTCTCGCGCAGCGACGCCGAGGTGCTCTACCGGAAGGTCGACGCCTGCAAGCTCGAGCTCACCCTCGATTCGCTCGAGGTCGAAGGCGCGAGTGGAGCGGCGGCGCTCGCGCGGCTGATGCCGCTGCAAGCCGACTCCGCGCGGCTGGTCCAGAGCGACCGTTCGCCAGATTTCACCGAGCGGATGCTGCCCGGCTTCGCGTACCCGGTGGCCTGCCGAGCGCGGATCGGGGAGGATGAGGCCGGGTTCTCGCACTTGGCGCCGCTTCGTCTGGCGCAGGACGGGAACGTCTACGCGCGCTGGCTTCCCGGACGCGAACGGGAGATCGCCGCGCAGTATCCGGACCGTCCGGTGTACCTGCTCGGCCGCGCGGGGACAGGCGTCGAAGCGCCGTTCAGCTGGACGCGCCTTACACCGTGAGTTCGTGGCGGTCGCTGCCGCCCGCGACCGCGTTTGTGCCGCAGCGCACCGTCACCGAAGACCCCTGCGTGTACTATGGGAGGGCGTGTGCACGCCGATGATTAAGTGACATTATGATACTAAACAGGAGTCTTCGATGCCGACGATACGTTCCCTCCGCTCGCTTCTTCCGGCGATCGCGCTCGCGATCGCCGCGCCCCTCAGCGCGCAGGCCCCGACGCTAGTGAACGCCGCGAGCGCGCAGTCGCGCATCGTGACGACGGCGACGGAGGAGGTGGAGATCGCGCCCGATCGCGCGGTGCTCACATTCACCGTCGAGACGCGCGGCCGCACTGCCGCCGCTGCTGGTACGGAGAACGCTCGGATCCAGGCCGCGGTGCTCGACACGCTTCGACGCGTTGGCATCGCATCGGCGCAGCTCAAGACGCAGGGCGTGAGCATCAACCCGGAGTACGAATACCCGCGCGAGGGCGGCCGCCCAACGGTCGTTGGCTATCAGGCGCAGAACAGTATCCAGGTCGAGGTTCGCCAGATTGCGCTCATTGGCACGGTGATTGACGCCGGCCTCTCGCGCGGCGCGACGAATGTCGGTGGACTCCGCTTCTTTGCCTCGAGCACGGAGGCAGCGACGAGGGAAGCGATGCAGAAGGCCGTGCTGCGCGCCCGCGCTGACGCCGACGCCATCGCGGAGGCGGCCGGCGGCAGGATCTCAGGGGTGATCGAGATCATCGCGAACCCGGGGGCCGCTGGACCGGTCGTTCCCGAGATGGTTTCGGCGGTCGCGATGCGCGCCGCCGATCGCATCGAAGTCCCGACGCCGATCGAGTCCGGTGTCCTGAAGGTACGCGTTTTCGTCGAGGCGCGCTTCGCCTTCGCTCCCCGCTAAGTCGGTCCTGACTCGACTTTTTTCACGTGAAACTGGGCCATATGTTGGAACGCTGTTGTTTCACGTGAAACATTTGCTCTAGTCTGAAAGGGGTGGGACCGGTATATTCGCCGGTTCACCCCCCTTCTTCGTTCCAGCCAGGACCTTCGTGGCCCGCATCATCGCAATCGCGAATCAAAAGGGTGGCGTCGGCAAGACGACGACCGCCGTGAACCTTGCCGCCTCTCTCGCTGCCGCGGAGCAGCACACCCTACTCGTGGACGGGGACCCCCAGGGGAACGCCTCCAGCGGCATCGGCATCGTCCGGGACGAGATCGGAGACACGGTGTACGACGTCCTGCTCGACAGCTCTCGGATCGACGACGCGATCATTCATGAAGTGCAGTTCAAGCATCTCGACGTGCTCCCGGCGACGCCGGATCTTGCCGGCGCCGAGATCGAACTCGTGACCGAGAATGAACGCGAGCTCGCCATGCGTCGAGGCCTCGAGCGCGTTCGAGACAAGTACGACTACATCCTGATCGACTGCCCCCCTTCGCTCGGTCTCATCACACTCAACATGCTCGCCGCGGCGGATGCCCTCCTGATCCCGCTCCAGTGCGAGTACTATGCGCTGGAGGGCCTATCCCAACTGCTGAACACAGTGCACCTAGTCCAGCAGGGAGTGAATCCTTCGCTAGGAATTGATGGAGTGGTCCTGACGATGTTCGACGCTCGCCTCAATCTTTCGCGCCAGGTCGCTGCCGACGCTCGAGAGTACTTCGGCGCGAAGGTCTTCCAGTCGGTGGTGCCGAGGAACATTCGCCTCGCGGAAGCGCCGTCCTTCGGAAAGCCGATCATTCTGTATGATGTCGCATCAGTCGGCGCGCAGGCATATATGGGAGTCGCGCGAGAACTCATCGAGATGAAGGCTAACCGACAAGAGTAGCACTAACTCCTTACGAACAATGCATTACGGTTACCGGCACGAGAATTCGGCGACCTAACAGCCTAAGTCATTGCCAAACAATGCCTTACACGTCTTTCACGACGGTCGAGGGTCGATGAGTACCGATAAGAATCGCAGGCTCGGACGGGGGCTCGAGGCCCTACTCGCCAGGACCCCCACGCGGCACGAGCCCGCCGCCGATTCGTCGGGACGGGACGGTGCGAATGAGTCGCGCCATGCCGGTGAGTCCGCGTCTCCCCTCCGGTCGATCCCGATCGGACAGATTAGACCGAACCCGCTGCAACCGCGAAAGGAATTCAAACCCGAGGAGCTCGCCGATCTCGAGGCCTCGCTGCGCGTGAGCGGACTGCTGCAGCCGGTCACCGTGCGCCCCGCTCCGCGCGGTGGGGGATTCGAGCTTATCGCAGGTGAGCGGCGCTTCCGCGCGGCGCAACGGATCGGGTGGAACGAAATCCCCGCGATCGTCAAGGACGTCGACGATCGCATGCTCCTGTCGCTCGCGATGGTCGAGAATCTCCAGAGATCGGACCTCAATCCGATTGAAGAAGCCGAAGGTTACGAACAACTCATCCGCGACTTCTCGCTGACGCAGCAGGAAGTGGCAGACATCGTCGGCAAGGATCGCTCGACGGTCGCCAACACGCTTCGACTCCTCGCTCTTCCCGCAACCGTTCGTCGGCTCGTCTGGGATGGGCAGCTCACCGTCGGGCACGCGCGGGCGCTCCTCGGCGTCGGAGAGGAGAACCGGATCGCCGAACTCGCGCGCGAGGTCGTGGCGCAGGGACTCTCGGTGCGCGAGGTGGAGCGGCGTGTGCGCGAAGCGGCGCGCGCGCCAAAGCGCCACGCGGCCGCCGGCGCCGAGGTGGCTGGCACGGATGCGCGCACGGCTGAGGTGCGGCACCTCGAGGACCAACTGCGCAAGCACCTCGGTACCGACGTGAAGATTGTGCAGTCGGGGAAGGAGCGAGGCGAGGTCCGCGTACCCTTCTACAGCGCCGACGACTTCGAGCGGCTGCTCGAGTTGCTGCTCGGCGCCGATCGCCTCGCATGAGCAGGAACCTCACTCCCCGCATGGTAAAGGCCACGGGCGCCAAGGACGCGCACGGCGGGATCTTCGACGCGGAGGGCGGCGCGCTGTACGTGCACATGCATCGTGAGCTCGGGCTCGCGCATCGGCAGTACGTACTCAAGCCGTGGCAAGTGCGACTGGCGGCGATCTTCTTCTCCCGTCCGATGGTACTGCTGTATGTCGCGGGCGCGGTGATGTGGCTCTGGATGGCGGCACAGGCGGTGCGCATCCCCATGCTCGAGCATCGGATTGGCACTCTGACCCGCGACGCCGAACGGCTCGACACTCTCACCGCGACGCTCTCTGAACTGCAGGCCCGGTACGACCAGGTGCAGCGCATGCTCAGCACCAACCGAACGAACACGAGGCCAGCCGCCGCACGACAGGAGCCGCGCCCGGATACGATCAAGAGGGCTGCGGTCGATACTACGAAGAAGCCCGCGCTCGACACGACGAAGCGACCCGCGACAGACACGACCAAGCGACCCGCGCCCGACCCTGCGCGCTGACGACGTACTCACCCCTGGAGGACCAGTGGCGATCTTTTCCAAGGACGACAGCAACGAAGCGCGCGGCGGAAAGGGAGGTGCGGGAGGTAACACGCTCTCGATCATCGCAGCCGGCACGACGGTCAGCGGCGACATCGATTGTACCGGCGTGCTGAAGGTCGAGGGACGCGTGGACGGCAACATCCTCCGCGCGCGCCAAGTCATGCTCGCACGCGCCGGCTCGATCCACGGCGACGTGAGCGCGAATGAGGTGGTGGTTGGTGGTGTGATCGATGGGAACGTGACTGCCGAGGAGCGACTCGAACTGCAGTCGTCGGCCGTCGTGAACGGCGACATCCTCACGCGCTCGATCGTGGTGATGGAGGGGGCTCGAATCAATGGAGCCGTGAAGATGACCGAGTTGGCCTTGGTCGGCAGTAACGAAGAGTCCCACGAGGGAAAGGACGCACGCGCCGCGCGTCGATGAAGGCAGTGCCGACACAGTAAAGCGCCATCAGCGCTCGGCAGTTGTGTAATATCCACAGAATTTGTTGGCATTATTCATTTGTTTTCAATAAGCCGTCAAGAACCTATAAACTTTGGCGTTATAGAATATGCAATTCTGGAAATACGCCATTTCTTTGTTGTTTATCCACAGCAGCCTGTTCGCGCTGGCCGCGTGCGGAAATCGGTCCGAGAACGCGCGATCCAGCGGAGCATTCCGGGTGGCGCTACTCACTCCGGGACCGATTTCCGACCAGGCGTGGAACGCCGCGGCGTACCGCGGACTCGAGCGCATCCGCGATTCGCTCGGCGCCGAGATCAGTCATATCCAGACGCGCACGCCGGCCGAGTTCGAGGAGAACTTCCGGCAGTATGGAGCGCGCGGTTACTCGCTCGTGATCGGCCACGGGTTCGAGTTCCAGGACGCGGCACAGCGTGTCGGTCCGGAGTTCCCGAAGGTCGTTTTCCTCACCACGGGCGGAACCGGCATCGGTCCGAACATCGCGGCGCTCTCCTTCGCGTTCGATGAACCGTCGTACCTCGCCGGCATGGCGGCCGCGACAGTGTCGAAGACGGGCGTGATCGCGACGATCGGCGGCACCGAGCTGCCGCCTGTGCGCTCGAGCTTCCGCGCGTTCGCCGAGGGCGCGCGCGCGGTGCGCCCCGAGATCAATGTGCTCGGCGCATATCTCGGCAACTGGGACGATGCCAGCGCGGGTAAGGAGCAGGGTCTTGCACACATCGCGCGACGCGCGGACATTCTCTTCCAGAACGCGGATGCTGCCGGCCTCGGCGTTTTCCAGGCGGTGCGCGAGTCGAAGGGCACCTGGATCGTCGGGTCGAACGCGGACCAGAACGGGATCGCGCCCGACGTCACGCTCGGATCGGTGGTCATCGACGTCGCCCACGCGTTCCTGCTCGTGGCGCGCGAGGTGAAGGCCGGGAACTTCACGCCACGGGTCGTGCGGCTCGACACGTCGAGCGATGTCGTGCGCTGGGTGCCCAATCCGGCCGTGAGCGCAGTCCCGGCCGCGATGGCGGCGCGGATCGATTCGGTGCGCGGACGCTTCGCGCGCCACGAATTCACGCTCCCTGCGGACCCGACGCCGTGACCGGCGTCCCGCTCGAGACGATCGCCGGCTACCTCGACGCGCTACTCGACATCGCGAGGATCCCGGACTATCCCCCCGCGCTGAACGGCGTGCAGGTCGCGCATCGCGGCCCAGTGAAGCGGATTGCCGCAGCGGTGGACGGATCGCATCGGACGATCACCGGCGCGGCAGCCGAGGGAGCGAACCTCCTGCTCGTGCATCACGGGCTGTTCTGGAACGGCTTGCAGCCGCTCATCGGACCGCATCTCGCGCGGGTGCGCTCTCTGCTCGAGCATGACCTTGCGGTCTACTCCGCGCACTTGCCGCTGGATGCGCACGGGACCTTCGGAAACTCGCGCCTGCTCGCCGGTGAACTCGGACTCGCGGCGAGCGGCGGTTTCGCACTGCATCAGCAGGTCGACTGCGGTGTGCGCGGGGAATCTGACCTCGACACAAGCGCGCTGGTCGAGCGCGTGCGTGTCTGGGCAGCGCCGCTCGGTCATCGCGTGGTCGCATCGGCGATCCCGGGCGGCCATCGCACGAAGCGTTGGGCGATCTGCTCGGGATCGGGCGCGCAGGTGGAGACGCTGCGGGAGGCATACGCGTCGGGAGTCGACACGCTCATCGTCGGCGAGGGGCCGCACTGGAGCGCGGTCGACGCCCCAGAGCGCGGGCTCGTGATTGTCTATGCCGGCCACTACGCGACCGAGACGCTCGGCGTGCGCGCGCTCGCGGCGCATCTCGGGGAACGCTTCGCGCTTCCGTGGAGCTTCGTGCACGCGCCGACGGGACTCTGATCGTGGGCGAGGCGCTCGCCCTCGAGGGGATCGGGCGCGCGTTCGGTCGCACTATCGCGCTCGACGGTGCGTCGTGCGTCGTGCGCGCGGGAACCGTCCATGCGCTCCTGGGTGAGAACGGGGCGGGAAAGACGACGCTGATGCGCATCGCGTTCGGCATGCTGACGGCCGACTCCGGCTCGCTGCGCGTGCAGGGCGCGGAGGTACGGTTCACCTCCAGCCGCGAGGCGATCGCGCGCGGGATCGGGATGGTCCACCAGCATTTCATGCTCGTGCCGGCGATGACGGTCGCCGAGAATGTCGCGCTCGGCGGACGCGGACGCGTGGATCGGGACGCGATCGCTGCGCGCATCCGTTCGATCGGGACCGAGTCTGGACTCACGCTCGACCCTGATGCCGCGGTCGCGCAGCTTCCGGTCGGAGCGCAGCAGCGCCTGGAGATCGTGAAGGCCCTCACGCACGACGCGCGGATCCTCATCCTCGACGAACCCACGGCAGTGTTGTCGCCGAAAGAGGCCGCAGAGCTGATGGGATGGCTGCGCCGGTACGCCGATGGAGGCGGCACGGCCGTCCTCATCACGCACAAGTTGCGGGACGCCTTCTCAGTGGCCGACGATATCACGGTGCTCCGTCGTGGACGTACGGTCCTCAGCGCGTTACGCGCCGAGCTCGATGAGGCGCGGGTCGTGCGCGCGCTCATCGGCGACGCGCCGCTGACGTCCCCTGCCCCGGCGACCCGGATCTTCGGGATGACGGCCCCACCGGTGCTCGCATTGCGCTGCGTCTCCTACGTGGACGCGCGCGGAGTGACCCGGCTTCGCGACGCGAACGTCGAGGTGCACGCCGGGGAAGTGCTCGGCGTCGTCGGCGTTGAAGGCGCGGGGCAGCGCGAACTGCTGCGACTCCTCGCTGGACGACTCAAGCCGACGTCGGGCCGAGTGGAGCGACCGGACTCAGTGGGATTCATCCCAGAGGATCGCCTGCACGATGCACTGATTCCCGCGCTCCCGCTGACCGAGAACCTGCTGCTCGCCGAAGCGGGTCGGCTCCGCGGGCTCGTCGACCACGCAGTGGCGCAGGCGCGCACGCGCTCGGTCATCGAAGCCTCCGACGTGCGCGCTGAGGGACCGGACACGCCCGCGGCGAGCCTCTCGGGAGGCAATCAACAGAAGTTCGTCGTGGGTCGGGAACGGCAGCTTGCGGGCGCTGCACTCGTGGCGGAGAACCCCACGCGCGGACTCGACCTTCGCGCCGCGGCGCGCGTGCTCGAGGAGATCGCGCGACCGTCGGGCGAGCCGGCGACAGCGGTTGTGCTCCATTCATCGGACCTAGACGAGGTGCTCTCGGTCGCGAGTCGCGTGGTCGTGTGCTTCAACGGCACAGTGCGCGAGGTGCCATGGCCCGTGGATCCGACTGATCGCACGCCGTTCACGCGCGCGATGACGGGGACCTCGTGACAGACGCTCTCCTCGCGCTCTGGGACGGTGCGTTCGGATCCTCCTACGCCGTCTGGTCGGCGACGCTCGTGCGCGCGACCCCACTCCTGCTCGTCGGCCTGGCGGTGGCGCTCGCGTTCCGCGCCGGTGTGCTGAACATCGGCGCTGAGGGCCAGCTGATCGTCGGCGCGATCGCTGCGACGGTGATGGCGCTCGCGTTCGACGGACTGCCGCGCGTGCTGATGGTCCCCGCGATGGCCATCGCCGGAGCCCTCGCCGGCGCTTCGTGGGCAGGTATCGCGGCCTGGCTGCGCCGTCGCTTCGGCGTGCTGGAGGTGATCAGTACGATCATGCTCAACTTCGTCGCGCTCGCGCTCGTGAGCTGGGTCGTGCGCGGTCCGCTGCAGGAGCCCTCGCGCATTTATCCGCAGTCGCCGACCTTCGGCGAGGCCGCGCGATGGCCATTCCTCATTTCGGGGCAGCGGCTCCACCTCGGCTTCGCGCTCGGGATCGTGCTCGCCATCGCGAGTTGGTTCTGGCTCGCGCGGACCGCATCGGGCCTGCGCGTGCGACTGGTCGGTGCGAGTGCGCGCGCGGCGGAGAGCGCCGGTGGCGTGGACGTGGCGCGCACGACTTTCGTCGTCTTCCTCGCGAGCGGCGCGCTCGCCGGACTCGGCGGCGCCGCGGAAGTGGGCGGCGTGACATGGGCGCTCTACGAGGGGCTCTCGCCGGGCTACGGTTACACGGCGATCGCCGTCGCGCTCCTCGCGCGACTCGATCCGCGGTGCGTGGTGGCGAGCGCGATCCTCTTCGGCGCGCTCGACGCGGGAGCCGCGGCGATGCAGCGCGATGCCGGCGTGCCGGCGGTGATCGTGCAAGTGTTCGTCGCCGCGGTCGTCCTCGCCGTGCTCGCGGGGACGCAGTTGCAGTCCGCGGCGCGTGCACGCACCGCGACCGTGCGCGCGGAGGAGCTGTGATGGAGCAGGTCCTCGTCCCGTTCCTCGAGGCGACCGTGCGCACCGCGACGCCGCTGGCATTCGCTGCGCTGGGGGAGCAGGTGTCCGAACGCGCAGGCGTGATCAACCTCGGTCTCGAGGGGACGATCATCGCAGGATGTCTCGGTGCGCTTGTCGCGAGCGGTGTGGGAGGTCCTGTCGCAGGGTTCGCGGGCGGAATCGCGGCGGGCATCCTCATCACGGCGGTCTTCGCGATCTTCGTCGTGGGACTCCGCACCGACCAGATCATCGCAGGCACCGCGGTGACGATGCTGGGGCTAGGACTCACCGGCGCGCTCTATCGCGGACTCTACGGCGTGGCTGGCGCGTCACTCAACGCTCCGACCATCGCACCAATTGCGATCCCCGGATTTTCCGCGATCCCGGTGCTCGGCCCGGCACTCTTCCGGCAGACGCTTCCGACGTATCTCCTCTACCTGCTCGTCCCCGCGCTCGCGTGGTGGATGCGGAACACGCACGCGGGGCTCGCGCTCCGCGCAACGGGGGAACGCGCAGAAGCGGCGGCGGCCGCCGGGCTCGCCCCGTCGCACGTGCGTCTCGCGGCGCTGATGTTCTCCGGCGCGATGGGAGGACTCTGCGGCGCGACCCTCGTGCTCGCCCAGGTGGGAACGTTTAGCGAGGGGATGAGCGCGGGTCGCGGCTTCATCGCGATCGCAGTCGTCGTGCTCGGTCGCTGGTCCGTGTTCGGCACAGCGGCCGCCGCCTTGATCTTCGGCGCAGCCTTCGCGCTGCAGTATCTCTTCCAGGCGGTCGGGTGGGCATTGCCGTACCAGCTCTTCGTCGCCTTCCCCTATGTGCTGACGCTCGTGCTCCTCGCGGTGCAGCGCGGACGGGCGGCGGCGCCGGCGGAGCTCGGGCGCGCCTAGGAAGTCACGGTGCACAGGCGGGAAGCGCGCCGGCCCACGTCACGCTCCAGCGACCCTCGCGACGCAACAGGAGTTCGGAACGACGCCCCGACTCGGCGTCGTGCACGACGACCAACGCAACTCCGTCCGGCGACGCGAACGCACCAACGAGTTCTCGCTTCACCAGCAACTCCTCCCTTCCGGCGTCGCGCACCAGCCACACCTCGATGAGCGGATCGCGAACCCCCGGCCGTTCGCCCGGCACCGCGATGAGCGTGAACACCTCCTCGAGCGGCTCGGACTCCACCGGCATCCGCCGCACGACGAGTGCGACGATGACGGTGTCCCCAGCGGTCGGCACCACGCGCCATGCCGCTCGCACAGCGACCGGCAGTCCACGGAAGTCCGCAACGCTCGTATCGCTCGGCAGCACGTCCACCGTGCGCGCGAGGCGCGCCGCGAGGCGCGCCGAGTCGCGTGATGCGAGGGTCTCGATCGCAACGATCTTGAGCGGTGGCGCCGTCGCGGCGGAGACCGTCCACGGCGTACCCTGCTCGGGTTCGCCGGCAACGCAGGCCGCGGTGAGGAACTCCGGCAGCACCGGCGGGCTGGCCAGATCCGTGGCTGCGCCGCTTGCGGCGTTCGAGGAGGAGTCGCCCTTGGTCGCGCGTGGTGCCGAATCGCTGCAGGCGACTCCGGCGAACAGGAGGATCGCAACGAGGAACTGGCGTCGCATCAATCGTGCTTCGGAGGCAGGAATGGTCCGCCGAGGTCCCAGTGCCAGGCGTCGCGGCGCACGCCGTCGCGGGGATCCTTGAGTGGATGGAATTGCATGCGGTCCTCCGGCAATCCGACGCGTCGCCCCCAGGCGAGGAGGCGTTCCTTGTCGCACGAGACCAGGTGCGCGAGCCGGCGACCGAACCAGACGTGGCGATGCAGCCAGAGTCCGCCGCCCATCGCGTGCCTCATCCCGAGCCGGCGATCGCTGAACTCCTCCCAATCAAGGAGCAACGCGGCGGGATCCTTCGGTGGCGGAATCGGCGGGACCGGAAGCTCGCCGCGATCACTCACTGACAGGCGATCACGCCCTCGGCGGTCGCGGGAGCGACGGGAGTGATGGTGCCATTGAACATCGCGCACGTGAGCGGAAATGAGAGCGGGTGCGTCGCGGTCGCGGCCCAACCGCCTCGGTCTGCGGCGACGATCGTGAGCTGCGATCCCTGCGAGGACTTGAACGACAGCGCCGAGGTGTCGGTGGTGTAAGTGAACCAGACGTAGAAATAGGATTCTTCGGCCGTCGCGAGATTGTGCAAGTCGCCCTTGAGGGCGGCGGCGTACGCCTTCCCCTTGGTCGAGGCGAACTTCGGCACTGCGATCGCCGCGAGGATGCCGATGATCACGACGACGATCAGGAGCTCGATGAGGGTGAATCCACGGCGGTAGGACATTCGACTCCATGCCGATCACGAGGGAAAGCGCATCCTCCTCCCAGAGTGACGCACATCACCGGATTAGGTGACGCCGACGCGAACCTCGCGGAAGGGACATCCGTTCAATAGGCAAGGCGGGGGCCCGGTACGTCCCCGTCTCCTAAGACATTGTGGCGCCGAATGTTGAGGCGCAACCCATCAATCACCTGATGAGCGAGCGCCGTGGCAGGCAACGATGACCGCCGCAACCTGCAAGTCCGATCTCGCTCGGCTCAGGCCTTGGCCTCGAGCCAGTTCTTGCCCGTACCGATATCGACCACCAACGGGACATCGAGCGCGATCGCGGTTGTCATCTCACGCTCGACGAGGGCGCGAAGGGCGTCCTCTTCCGCGGGCGGGAACTCGAAGACGAGTTCGTCGTGCACCTGGAGCAACATCTTCGCCTCAAGGCCCTCCGCTCGCAGCGACTCGTGGATGCGGATCATCGCGACTTTGATCAGGTCAGCGGCCGAGCCCTGGATCGGCGAATTCTGCGAGAGGCGCTCACCGAACGCCCGCGTATTGAAATTGCGGTCGTGGATTTCGGGGATGTAGCGGCGGCGGCGGAAGATGGTCTCCACATAGCCGCGCGTCCGCGCCTGCTCGATCGCCGCATCCAGATACGCACGCACGCCGGCGAAGCGCGTGAAGTACGTCTCGATGAATGCCTTCGCCTCGGCGTGCTCGACTTTGAGCTGGCGCGAGAGCGCATGGGCGCCCTGTCCGTAGATGGTCGCGAAGTTGATCGTCTTCGCGCGCGAACGCATCTCGCCCGACACGAGGTCGATCGGTACGCCAAAGATGACGCTCGCTGTCTGTCGGTGGATGTCCCCGCCCGCCTTGAATGCCGCGACGAATGCGGGGTCGTGCGAGAGATGCGCGAGAAGGCGGAGTTCGATCTGCGAATAGTCGGCGGCCAAGAACCGCCAGCCGAAGCGCGGGATGAAGCCGCGGCGGATGTCCTTGCCGAGCTCGCGGCGGATGGGGATGTTCTGGAGGTTCGGGTCGTGCGAGGAGAGCCGTCCGGTCGCCGCGACCGTCTGCGCGTACGACGTGTGGAGGCGGCCCGTGCGCGGGTTCACGAGCGTCGGCAGCGTGTCGAGATAGGTGTTCTCGAGCTTCGCGAGCTCGCGGTACTCCATGAGCAATCCGGGAAGCACGTGCCCTTCGTCGGCGAGCTCCTGCAGGACGCTCGCGTCGGTGCTTGCGCCGGTCGCGGTCTTCTTCTTGACCGGGAGGCCGAGCTTCTCGAAGAGGATGGCACGCAGCTGCTGGTTGCTCGCGATGTTGAACGACTCGCCCGCCTCGGTATGGATCTGGGTCTCGAGTTCGCGGCGAGCGCCCTCGAATCGCGTCTTGAGCGAGTGGAACCAGGGGATGTCGATCGTGACGCCCGTCCACTCCATCTCGGCGAGCACGTCGACGAGCGGGAGCTCGACCTCGCGAAGCAGCGGTCCGACCTGGTGTTCGGCGAGCTTGGGCTCGAAGAGCGCGCGCAGGCGCAGCGCGACATCGCTGTCGGCGCAGGAGTAGTCGCGCGCCGCGGTGATCGGCACCTCGTCGTAGGAGACCTCGTTCTTCCCCTTGCCACAAAGTTCATCGTAACCGGTCATCCCGACACCGAGGAACTCGACGGCCAGCGCGTCGATCGCGTGCGAACGCCGGCCGGGGTCGATGACGTAACTCGCGAGCATCGAGTCGAAGTCGAGCCCGCGGAGCGTGATGCCTGCGCGGCGGAGCACGAGCAGGTCGTACTTCGCGTTGTGCGCGGTCTTCTTAACCGACGCGTCTTCGAGCAGCGCGCGCAGTGGCGCCAGCTCCTTCGACAGGAGCGCCGGCAGGTTCACCACCGGGAGTTCGCCCTCGGCGAGCATCCTCGCGGCGATGGAGCTGTCGGCCGACGGCGCCTTCTTCGGCTTCACAGGTGCATCGCCGAGTGCTAGGCCGCCCTGCGCCTCCCGCGGCAAGCGATGCGCGAAAGGCAGGTACCAGGCCTTGCCGGGCGCGATCCCGATCGAGATTGCGACGAGGTTGGCGCGCATCGGCGTGATGATCTGCGGGGCGCCTGCGTCGAGGATGGTCTCGGTGTCGACGGCGATCGCTCCCGCAGTGCGCGCTTCGGCGATCACCTGCGCGACGAGTTCGATCGTGTCGGCGACGCGATAGTCGACGACAACGGCAGCCGGGGTATCGGGCACCGAGGCGGCGGCGGCGCGTGCATTGCGCGCGCTAACCATGTGGGCCTCGACATCACTCGCGTCCTCGGCGGCAGGCGCGGCCGCCGGCGCCTTGTTCGTCGGCGCCTTGCCGCCGTCGGCCTGCACTGCGGCGGCCCGCGCGGCGGTGTTGAACTCGAGTTCGACGAAGAGGTCGCGGAGTGCGCTCCAGTCCGGATCGCTCAGCTTTAGCGCGCCGAGGTCGAGCGTGACATCGAGGTCGTGCTGCAGCGTCACCAGCTTCTTGCTGAGCTTGGCGTTCTCGATGTTCTGGGCGAGCGCGTTGCGCGTGCGCGTGGGCTCGATCTCGTCGACGTGCGCGATCATCTCCTCCACCGTGCCGTACTTCTCGATGAGCGCGAGCGCGCCCTTGTCGCCGATCCCCCTCACGCCGGGGACGTTGTCGGCCGTGTCGCCGACGAGCGCGAGGTAATCGATCACGCGTTCAGGCGGGACACCGAGCCGTTCGTGCGCGTTCTCCATCCCGTACCACTTCTCGGTGGTGCGGCCCGGTGGGCCGTGCCACGGGTTGAGCACCCAGACCTTCGGCGCGACGAGCTGCAACAGGTCCTTGTCGCCCGAGACGACGCAGATCTCGAGGTCCTGCGCTGCGCCCTGCCGCGCGAGCGTCGCAATCACGTCGTCAGCCTCGAAGCCCTCGAGCTCGAGCGTCGGGATGCGGTACGCCGTGAGGATCTGCCGCACGCGCTCGAGGCCGGTGTCGAAGTCCTCCTGCTCCTCAAGAGACAGCGCGACGCGGTTCGCCTTGTACGACTCGAGCATCTCCTCGCGCCCCGACGACCCGGCATCGTTGACCCAGCCGAGGTAGTCGGGCTTGTGCTTCTCGATGAGTCGCTTGAGGAAGTCGCTGACGCCCTTCGCGATCCCGGTGTTCTCGCCGCGCGCGTTGCGCAGCGGCGCGCCGCCACCGAGCGCGTGGAAAGCGCGGAAGATCAGCGCATAGCCGTCGATGAGATAGAGCTGAGGGCGTCCGGGGATCGACATATCCGAAAGTTATGCGACGCCGAGGGCCCATGCCGCGAGGCCCGCGGCGACCGCGACGCGGGCATTGTCGTCGAGCGAGAATCGCGGCCGTTCGGCGAGCATCGCGGCGATGCCGATGCCGAGCGCGGCGAGCGGAGTCGCGGCGACGAGCCACCACGGACCGACGGCGCTCGCGAATGCGCACGCGACGGAACCGGGCCACGTCTTCCCGCGTTCCGCTGCGCGTGCGGCGGCCGCGCGGCCGACGAGCGCGGCAGCGGCATCGCCAAAGACACCGGCCCAGAGCGCCGAGATCGCGGCGCGTTCGGGGAGTGCGATCGCGCAGAGCAGCATCGCGCCGAGTATCCACGTCGCGCCGGTGAGTCCGGTGGACTCGTGTTCGCGCAGCATGCCGCCGAACCATGCGGTGAACCACCGTCCGATCGCACTGTCGCGGCGACGCAGGCGCTCGAGGACGATCGAGACCGCGAGACCGGCGGTGAGCGCCGCGACGACCTCGCGCTGGCCCACAAGCCCGAAGGCCCAGGTCAGCGGGAAGACCGACGAGGCGACGTGGACGCCCTTCCGCGCGAGCTCCGCGCGCCAGGAGAAGGCGCGCGGTGCCGTCACTTCAAGCGCCGGCGGAACTCCTGCTCGAACCGGACTTCGCTCGATTGCGTGAGACGCCAGCGCCCGGCACCCGTCTGGTCGTAGAAGACGAGTTGCAGGTTCAGCCCGCGGTAGTCCCAGAGCTGCTGGCGATTGCGCGAGAAGTCGGCGACCTGCGGTTCGATGAGCTGGTCGGGCTCGCCGAGCGTGATGAAGACGCGACCGCGGTCGGAGAGCCAGCCAGGCGTCGCCTCCTCACGGAAACGGCCGTTCGCACGCAACACGCGGCTGAAGTACTCGCGAAGGTCCTCGTGCCCCGGCGTCTCGGGTCGGCTGTCGGTCGCACGGGCGAATTCCGCCCACGCCGCCGGGCGCGCTTCCTCGGACGCTTCGCGCAGGCGCTGGATCCGGGCCGGCTGCGCGAAGAAGCGCAGATAGTTCAGCATGTCCTCGAAGGTCGCGACGGGCAGGTCACCACCGAAGCCGACGAAGACGTAGGCGGACGAGGAGTCGCCGCTCCCCTCACGCACGAACGTGAGCTGCGCGACGCCGATGCCGATCCGCGCGATCGGCACCTCGACCACCCCAGAGCGCATCGCGCCGCGCGATTGCACGCGCACGGTGTCGCTCCACATCACCCGGCCGCGCTCGCTGCGGATGAGCAGGCGCACCGGGGCGAGCGTGTCACCATAAGCCTCGAGGTAGACGGGCAGGATGCTGTCGCGGCCGGCGACCGCCGTTGCTGTGGGGTTGAGCAGCAGCAGCGGCAGCGAATCGCGCGAGAAGCGCGGCGTCACTTCGGCGATCGGCATCGGCGAGGAGAGCGTGCCCTCGCCAAGGCGCGGGACGACGATCGACATCGTCTCCTGCGCGGCGCGCTGGCTGCCCTCGTCGCGCAGCGCGAGCGTGATGGTGTAGCGGCCCGGTGGGACGTCGAGGATCTCCTGATGGATCACGCTCTCGTCGACGCGCGTCGTCTCGCGGTAGGTCCCGACGAGGAGCTGTTCCCGTGCCTCGGTGGTCGCAACGACTGCGTTGTCGCGCACGAGCGCGATGCCGAGCGTGTAGTTCGCACGAAAGCGATTGTCCGCCTCGCGCGTGAAGGCGAGCGTCGAGTTCGCGAAAGCGACGCCGACGACGACGTGCGTCGTGTCCGGTGATGCCGCGGCGGTGAACGCGACGCGCCCGACGAGCGGAAACGGCTGGCCGCGCGCCAGCATTCCCATCTGCCGGAAGAGCGGAGTCGCGTCAAAGCTCAGGGTCGGTGCGCCACGCGCCGGCGTGACCGCCGGGGGCTGCGCCTGTGGTCCTGGTCTACCTGTCGGCGGCGTGGTACGGCCGCCGCCGCCGCAGCTGGCGACGGCGGTGAGCAGCAGGACCAAGGCGGGGCGTGTGAGTTGCATGGAGGCGGGGGTAGAGCGCCCCGATCCCGGCGGCGCGACGACAAATCTACCCCGCGGACGCCGATGTGGTCATAGCGGGGCGTCGCTTGCCCGGGACCGCGCGTATGAATAGCTTCGCCGCGTGCCTCGTGACCCTCTCGTTGGAACCAGCATCGCCGGATATACGCTCCTCGACAGGGTCGGGGAAGGCGGGACCGCCACCGTCTATCGGGCACAGCACGGAGATCACGGGACGGTCGCCATCAAGGTCCTGAAGGAGAAGCTGCGCCAGGACCGCACCGCGGTGGCGCGTTTCACGCGCGAAGCGAACTTCGGCACGCGCGTGACGCATCCGAACGTGATCCGCACCATCCAGACCGGCGAGGACGGCGGCCTGCCGTTCCTGGCAATCGAGTGGGCAGCGGGCGAGCTGATGGAGAGTTACGCGAAGCGCAACGCGCCCTTTCCGCCCGACGAGGTCTCGGCCGTCATCACGCAGATCGCCGGCGCGGTCTTCGCCGCGCACACCGCCGGCATCGTCCATCGCGACCTGAAGCCCGACAACGTGATGTACGATCACGACACGCGCACGGTGAAGCTGCTCGACTTCGGCATCGCCACGGCGACCGACGTCACGCCGGACCAGCGCCTCACGCGCGCCGGCTTCTTCGTCGGCACGCTCATGTACGTCGCACCCGAGGCGCTGTCGGGTGAGGTCGTCTCGCCCGCAGCTGACCAGTATTCGCTCGCGACGATGGCGTACCAGTTCCTCACGGGCGCGCTCCCCTACACGGCGAAGAGCCCGCGCGAGATGTTCACGCAGCTGCTCTCGCAGCCGCCGGTGGCGCTCAACAAGGCGAAGCCGGAGATCCAGTACGCGCCGCCGGTCGAGGAGGTCGTGATGCGCGGGCTCTCGAAGGCGCCGAAGGATCGCTACACGAACGTGCTCGAGTTCGCCGAGGCGCTCACCGGTGCGCTCAAGGATCCCTTCCCGCCGGATACGCCGACGGGCGGCTTCATCTCACGGATGAAGGGGCTCTTCAGTCGCTAGGCCGAGCCCTCGCCGGCGCCGCGCGGTGCCGGGTCCGCCGGCAACCAGCAGGTGAACGTCGCGCCGGCCCCGGGCGCGCTCTCGAGCGTAATGTCCCCGTCGAGCAGTCGAGCAAGCCTTCGGGTGATCGAGAGGCCGAGTCCGGTCCCGCGCCGCTCCGAGTCCCCGCGCGACCCCGGCTGTACCTGTTCGAACTCATCGAAGATCCGCTCCTGGTCCTTCGCCGCGAGGCCGATGCCGGTGTCGACCACCTGCAGCGCGATCCAGTTGCCGCCGGCCGCGAGCAGTGGCCGCTTGGCGGCGGTCGCCGTCGCCGCCTTCACCGCACCATCCGGCACATAGGCGGCGCGCACGGTGATGCTGCCGGCCGGCGTGTACTTCACCGCGTTGCCCAGTAGGTTAACGAGGATCTGGCGCAGGTGCGTCGGGTCGGTGCTCACGCGCGGGAGCGTTGCCGGGACCTGGATCGAGAGGGCGAGCCCCTTCTCGATCACGAGCGGCTCCACCTCGCTCGCCACGTCGATCGCGAACGCGCGCAGCGAGAGCGGTTCGCGGTGCACGTCGAGCCGCCCTGCCGAGAGCTTCGCGAGGTCGAGCACCTGATCGACGAGCGTCTGCAGGTGTTCCGCCGAGGCCTGAATGCGCTCGACCGGGCCGACCATGCGTGGCCCGAGCTCACCATAGGAGCCATCGCGCAGGAGGTCGACGAAGCCAACGATCGCCGCGAGCGGTGTGCGCAGCTCGTGCGAGACGTTCGCGAGGAACTCCGACTTCGCCCGGTTGGCGCGCGCGAGCTCGAAGGAGAGGTGCTCGAGCTCGGAGCTGCGGTCCTTGAGGCGACGGCGATGTCCCCGCTCGTAGAGCAGGAACGCCGCCAACCCCATCGCGACTGCCACCCAGATCACGCCGACGAGCATCGACACCTCATTGACCCGCATATTGGCGCCGCGTAGAGTGCTCGCATGGACCAGCGCTCCCGCCTCCTCGACCTTCTCGCCCAGCGCAGCGCGCGGCGCGGTTCCTTTACCCTCTCGTCCGGTAGGCAATCCGACCTCTACGTCGACTGCCGTCTGACGACGATGCACCCCGAAGGGCTCGCACTCATCGGGCCGCTCGGCCTCCACGCCCTCGGTGAACGCGGCTGGCATCCCGATGCCATCGGCGGGCTGACGCTAGGCGCCGACCCCGTGAGCTACGCGATTGCCTACGCTAGCCAGCTCGCTGGGATGCCGACCCGCGCCTTCACGGTGCGGAAGGAAGCGAAAACGCACGGCACGGGCAAGCTCATCGAAGGGCCGTTCACGAGCGGCGATCGCGTGGTGGTGATCGAGGACGTGATCACCACCGGCGGCTCGGCGCTCAAAGCGGTTGAGGCGGTGCGCGCCGCGGGCGGCAATGTGGTCGGCGTCCTCGCGGTCGTCGATCGCGAAGAGGGCGGCCGCGAAGCAATCGAGGCGCAGGGACTCGAGGTCGAGTCGCTCGCGAAGGCGGCGGAAATCGTCGCGCGGATCTGAGCGGGAGGCGACGCTGCGCGCCTCTACTCGGTCAACGCCGATGGAACGACGGCCGCCGCTCCGCCACCGAAGGTGGCGTTGGGCGCATGCCCACGCGCATAGCGAGCGGCCGCAGCGCCCGCAACGCCGCTCGGTGCGGGCGCACGAGCTGTTCGAGGAGACGCTCGAGTAGGGCCGCCGAAGTGAAGCGGTCGCGGAACTCCCCTGCGGTCATCCCGAGCAGCGTGCGCACGTGCCGGCCGAAGCTCTGCGGCGACGAGTACTCGAGCGCATTCGCGACGTCGGCGATCGAGTGGCCGCGGTCCTCGAAGAGGCGCGCGGCGCGCAGGAGCCGCGCGAACGCGAGGTAGCGCTTCGGCGACGGGAGGCGCGCCCGGAAAAAGCGGCTCATCAGCGTGCTCGGCAGCACGCCCATCCGCAGGGAGAGCTCTCGGATGGTCACTGTGCGCTCGCTCTCCGTGAAGAGCGCCTCGAAGAAACGCAGGCCGTCCGGCGTCATCTGGCCCAGCTCGTCGCGAATCGCGCCGAGCGCCACGCGATCGGTCTCGTGGACGTCCTGCGTCAACAGTAGCTCGCGCAACTGGTGCCAGCCGGCAGGCTGGCGTACGTCTACGAGCGTCTTGATGCCCGCGTTGCCGAGTTGCAGCAGCGCCTGTGCCGTCGCCGGAGCGGAGCCGAGCAGCGCGACTGTCGGCACCGATGGGAACTCTCGCACCATCGCGGCCATGCGCCGGTCCGCCTGACGACCGCAGCGCACGACGGAGACGAGCACGGCAGTCACACGGCGGCGCTTCAGGTCCTCCAGCGCGTCGGCGATCGTTTCCTTGTGGATTGCGCGATAGAGACCCGCACCCGCCGCGTCCACGCGCAGCCGTTCGTCGGGGTCGAGTACGGTGAGTACGGGGGCGGTGAGGGCGCGCGGCACGAGAGACATGGACGGACCTCCGCGAACGTGTGGGTGTCTCGCGCCGAGAGGATGAGATGCCGTGGTCACGCTATCGTCATCGTCTCGAGCGCACGCGGGTCCGCCCGTCAGCTTCGCGGGGCGCGGCCGTGCGCGTAGGCTCGCTATATTGCGTATGTATGGTCCCGCCGGACGATCGCGTCACGGGTTCGCCTGTGCCGAGGAAAGTCCGGGCTCCTTGGACACGCTGCCAGGTAACGCCTGGGCACGCCGCAAGGCGTGACGGACAGTGCCACAGAGAATAGACCGCCTTCGCGAAAGCGGAGGTAAGGGTGAAAAGGTGGGGTAAGAGCCCACCGCGTCCGTGGCAACATGGGCGGCACGGCAAACCCCAGCGGGAGCAAGGCCAAATAGGCGGCGAGCAGCAGTCCTCTGTGATCAGGACGCCGCGGGTTGGCTGCTAGAGCGTGCGGGCGACCGTACGCCGAGAGAAATGATCGTCCGGAGCCGCAAGTCTCCGACAGAACCCGGCTTACAGGCGGGACCTGCGCTGGGCAGTCTTAGCGGGGCGGACGGGACCATGGGAGTGTTCCCGTGGCAACGGCCGCCCCGCGTCCTTCTTCACGAACCACGATGGCCACCGTCTCCGCGATGATACTCCGACGACCTGGCGTGCTGTTCCTCGCGTTCGCGCTCACGTCGGCGTGCGCGCCGTCAGCCGCCACGCCGGCGCCACGACCCGTCGATGCGCCGGCCCCGGTCGCTGTCGATCCGTTGAGTGCGCCGTGGACCGTCTCCGCCGCGACCGGCACCATCTCGCAGGAGATCCGCCTCGAGTCCTCGCTGCTCTCGCGCGTGGACAGCATGGAACAGCGCGATACCGTGCGCGCGTTCGCCGGGGCGGAGTGGACGCGGCTGGCAGGTGAGTCGCCGTTGCGGATCTCCGGACTGCTGACTGCGTTCGGCTGGAGCGCCGACACCGACTCGGCATTCTCGACCGCCGGGTTGCTCCTGCCGCTCCCTTTCGCCGCAGCGGAAGGGCCCGCGGGCGAGCAGGTTCGCTTCACGCGCCCGGACGCCGCGAGCTGCGGCGCCGATGCCGCGGCCTTGCAGCTGCTGCGCGAGCTCTTCGTCTCTCCGCCGCGCCGTCTCGAGGCTGGGACGACCTGGGCCGACTCGGCGAACTATTACATCTGCCGCGATTCAATCGTTCTCGCCGTCCGCTCCGTGCGTGCTTTCCGCGTGACGGGCGCAGAGCGCCGCGAGGGGGAGATCGTCGCAATCGTCGCGCGGACGTCGCGCGTGACGATGCAGGGCGAGGGGCACCAATTCGGCGAGGCGCTCTCGATCACGGCGGAGGGCGAAGGAGCCGCGCAGCTCGTGATCCGGCTCTCGGGCGCGTTCATACTCGCCAGCGAAGGCGAGGCGACCCTCCGAATGACGATGCGCGGGCGCCGCCGCTCCCAAGAGCTGACACAGCACACGCGCATCTCGATCTCGGCGCGCTGACCCGCGCGCCGGCGGCGTTCAGTCGACCAAGCGCAGCGGCATCAACAGGCAGAGATATTTCGCCGTCTCATTCCAGCCCTCAGGCTCGATTGTCGAGGCGCGTTCCGGCGCGCGGAAGGTCATGCGCACCTCCTCGGTCGGCATCTGTCGCAGGATCTCGAGGAGATATGCCGCGTTGAATCCGATGTCGAGCTGGTCGCCCTCATAGCGGATCGGCAGCTCGTCCTGCGCTTCACCGAGGTCCGGCGTGCTCACGCTGAACTTCACCATGCCCGCGTTGAAGGAGAGGCGGATTCGGTGCGTCTGGTCGGATGCGACGACACTCATGCGCTTCAGCGCACTCGTGAACGCCGACTTGTCGAGAATCGCGTACTTGTCGTTGTCCTTCGGGATGACCTGCTCGTAGCCCGGATACGGCCCCTCGATCAACCGCGTGAAGACCGAGGTGAACGGCGACCGGAACCCGAGGTGGTTCTCTCCCTGGGCGACCTCGAGCTCCTCCTCGGCCGCGAAGAGTCGGCGGATCTGGTCGAGCGCCTTCGGCGGGATGATGAGGTCGGCCTTCTGCCCACCTGAGACGCTGACCTCCATCTTGGCCAGCCGATGGCCGTTTGTGGCCACCATACGCATCAGATCTGTGCGCAGCTCCCAGAGGACGCCGTTGAGGATCGGACGACTCTCTTCGGTGCTCGCCGCGAAGGCGGTGTGCTGGATGAGCTTCTGCAGATCACCCGACGGGATGCGCACCGCCTTGTCGAACTGCACGGCGGGGAAGCTCGGGAACTCGGATTTGGGCAGGCCGAGCAGCTTGAACTTCGAGCGGCCGCACTCGAGAGTGATGCGCTGGTCGCCGGTCGCCGAGATCCGAACCGGCGCGGGTGGGAGTTCGCGGGCAATCTCGCTGAGTTTGCGCGCAGGGATGGTGATCGCGCCGACAGCTTCGACGTCCGCCGTCACCTCGGTGCTCACCGCGATGTCGAGGTCGGTGCCCGAGATCCTGATCCCCTTGTCGGTGGTTTGGACGAGGAGATTGGCGAGCACTGGCAACGTCGTCTTGCCCGGAACGGCGGGCGTGACAGCGGCGAGCCCTTCCTGGAGCTTCTCGCGTGTAATGGTGAAGCGCATTCGGATCCGGACCGAGTGGGAGCGTGTGGAACGCGGCGGAAGCCTGCAGTTGCTAGGAACTAATTACTTGATACGTAGCAGTAGTAGAAAGATGTGGAGTGTGGACGAACGCCGGAAGATGTTGCGCTGCAAGGTCGTCCCCGCCCTGCCATCATGTGCGATGTCACCGGAGAGCGCGGCGCGGCGCGTGGAGAACTGCGTCGAAGCGCCTCGCGATGTGATGAACGTGTGTTTCAGGTGGAGTGCCGCACCGTTTCCCGCACCTTCTCCACACGCCCCCGGAACTCCGCCCCTTCCTTCATCATGTCGGCGACGCGCTCGAGTGAATGGATGACCGTGGAGTGGTCGCGCCCGCCGAACGCCTGGCCGATCTCGACGAGTTGAAGGCCCAGCACCTCGCGCGCGAGGTACATCGCCACCTGCCGCGGGACGGTGAGGTTCTTCGTGCGGGTCTTCGACCGGAGCCCCTCGACTGTCACGCCCCACTCGGCCGCGACGCGTGCCTGGATCGTCCCCATCCGATCCTGGCGCTCCGGCCGGGCGGCGGCCGCATCGTTCTGCCGCAGCTTGTCGCGAAGCGCCTCACGGGCGAGCTCGACCGTGATGACGCGATGCTTCAGCGAGGCGTAGGCCAGCAGCTTGATAATCGAGCCCTCGAGCTCGCGAACGTTCGACTGCACGTGATCGGCGATAAAATGCAGCACGTCATCGGGGATCGTGTGCTCAAGATGATCCATCGCGGCCTTGCGCCGGAGGATCGCGATGCGGTGTTCAAGGTCGGGCTGCCCGACGTCGGCGACCATGCCCCAGGCGAATCGCGACGCGAGGCGCGCCTCGAGTTTCGGGATTTCGGACGGCGGCCGGTCGGAGGTGAGGACGATTTGGCGACCGGCCTCGTAGAGGGCGTTGAAGGTGTGGAAGAACTCCTCCTGCGTGGAGTTCTTGCCTCCGATGAAGTGCACGTCGTCGACGAGGAAGAGGTCGGTTTCGCGATAGCGGCGGCGGAAGTCGTGCATCGCACCCTTGCCGATGGACGTAATGACGTCGTTGGTGAACTGCTCGGTCGTGATGTAGGTGACGCGGGTCTGCGGCGCGCGCTTGATGATGTCCTGCGCAATCGCCTGCATGAGGTGCGTCTTCCCGAGGCCCGTGGGGCCGTAGAAGAAGAGCGGGTTGTAGGTCTTTCCCGGCGCCTGGGAGACGGCGGCTGCGGCTGCGGCGGCGAGGTCGTTGGACTTGCCGACGACGAAGGTATCGAACGTATAGCGGTCGTTGAGGGAGCTGAGCGTGACATTCTCGCGCGGTTTTTCTGGCTCCATCATGCTTCGTTCCTGTCCCTTTGCTGGCACGAACAGGTCCATCTGGGAACGCTGCAGCCGTTCCTGCCCCACGCGCAACTCGATCTTTACCGGGTGACCGACGGCTACCGGCGCGAGTGACTCGAGGATGGCCGAGTGCCGACGCTCGTTCCACTCGACCGAGAACTGGTCGGGCGCATTTAGCGTCAGCGCTTCACCGGAATACTCCGCCGCCGTGAGGGGCGCGAGCCAGGTATCAATTATGTGATCCGAGAGCTGGGTGCGCGCCCGATCGAGCAGGCGGGACCAGACTTCGGAGGCGGTGAGGGTCATTCCGGGCCGTGCGAACTGTGGATATCTGAAGGGAGGGCCAAGCTACCCGGGCCGTGTGGACAAGTCAACAATCGTGTATGCGAGCCAGTCGTCTGGCGCATCGCTTGGGTTGACCTAAGCCACGACCCCGACTACGTTTAGCGTTCTGTCCGCTAGTGGTTTACAAAGCCTTTTGGAGTGCCAATGGGGAAGCCGACTTATCGCCCGCGCAACAAGCGTCGCATCAAGACGCATGGGTTCCGCGCGCGCATGGAGACCAAGTGGGGGCGTCAGGTCCTCAGCCGCCGCCGCAAGAAGGGACGCAAGCGGCTCACCGTGAAGCTGCCGTCAAAGTACGCTGGCGCCTGAGTCCGATTTCCGCTTCCCGCCGGCCCGGCGGTTGACGCGGACGGCGGAACTCGACGCGGTGCGTCGCGAAGGGAAGCGATTCCGAACCCCACGCCTGGAGGTTCGGTACATCGCTTCCCTTTCGCTTCTTCCGCGAGTGGGGATTATCGTGCCACGCCACAAGCAGAGTGCGGTCGCACGCAATCGAGTGAAGCGACGACTGCGCGAGTCGGTGCGGCGCGAGTTCCTGCCGGCGCTCACCGCGCTGCCGCCGATGAACGTCGTCGTGCGCGCAACGCCTGAGGCGTACGATGCGGACCGCGCGACACTCGCCGCGGATCTGGGGCGCGCAGTCGCGCGCCTCGCGGGCAACGTACCATGAAGTACCTGCTCATCCTGTTCGTGCGCGCGTACCAAGTCGCACTCTCGCCACTGCTGCCGGCGGCGTGCCGTTATCATCCGACGTGCTCGCATTACGCCATCGAGGCGCTCGAGAAGCACGGAGCGTTGCGTGGCGGGTGGCTCGCGGTGAAGCGCATCGCACGCTGCCATCCCTTCCGCGCCGGCGGCTTCGACCCGGTGCCCGATCCCCCCTCTGCTCCTCGACGAGATGGATAGGCGGTTCTTCCTCGCGCTCGCGCTCACGATCGGTGTCATCCTCCTGACGCCAAAGCTCTTTCCTGGCGCACCGGTCCCGGTCGCGCCCATCACCGTCGACTCCGAGACAACCGCGCCGGGCTCGGCGCGCACGGCGACGACACCCGAAGGCCGGACGAGCGTCCCCGCGACCGGGCGCAGTGCGATCGGCGCAAGTGCCGCACCCGTCGAGGCGCCCGCCGCAGTGCCGGTGCGCACGTTGCAGCTCGCGAACGCGCTCGCGACATTCGAATTCAGCACGCGCGGCGCCGCGCTGATGCGCGTCGACCTGCCGCGCTATCGCCGGCTGCGCGACGACACGGGATCGGCGGCGCTCTCGGACGGTGCGCGACCGCTGGTGAAGTACCGGCTGATCGCCGGTGGCGACACGATCGCGCTTGACGCGGCGGACTTCGATGTCTCGCAGGATGTCGTGGACGGGAAGCCGCGGCTGGCGTTCGCGACGGCGATCGGCGCTGGCAGGGTGCGCATCACCTACACGCTCGCGGACAGCAACTATCTCGCCGATGTCGCGATCGAAGCGACCGGCCTGCCGGCACCGGCATTCTTGCTTACCGACCTTCCACGCAGCTTCGACACGCAGGAGAGCGACTCGACCGAGGATCGCCGCCACCTCGCGTATGCGATGCGCACGCCGGCGGGCGGCGCCGAGCGCATCGACTTCGCGAAGCCGGACCCGGGCGAACGCCTCGTGCGCACGGGCCCGTTCACCTGGACGGTCGCGAAGACGAAGTACTTCCTCGTCGGCCTGCTCGCCGCGGACTCGACGGCATCGCCGTTCGCCGAGGTGCAGGTCACGGGCGCGATGCGCGTGAACAAGGTCGCGGTCCGCGCAGAGGCGACGGCGATCTCGCCGATCGGCGCGTCCGGCATCGAGTTCCAGCTCTACGCGGGTCCGCAGGAGTGGGAGCGACTCGTCGCGCTCGGCCGCGAGTTCGAGCACGCGAACCCGTACGGCGGCTGGCTCAGCGGCGCGGTGCAGCCGTTCGCGACGATCGTGATGCGCATCCTCCTCTGGATGAAGCACACAACAGCGCTGCAGTACGGTTGGATCCTCGTCATCTTCGGTGTCGCGATCCGGCTGCTCATGTGGCCGCTCAACACGCGGATGATGCGCTCGCAGATGGTGATGCAGCGCGTCTCGCCGCTGGTGCAGGCCGCGCAGGCGAAGTACAAGAGTGACCCCGAGAAGCAGCGCGAGGCGGTGATGAAGGTCTACAGCGACGCGGGGATCAGTCCCTTCGCGCCGCTCGCCGGTTGCCTGCCGATGCTGTTGCCGATGCCGGTGCTGCTCGCGCTCTTCTTCGTGTTCCAGAACACTATCGAGTTCCGCGGCGTGCCGTTCATGTGGTTCCCCGACATCTCGGTGCCGGACCCGCTCTATATCGCGCCCTTCCTGACCGGCGGCTCGATGTTCCTGCTCTCCTGGCTCGGCATGCGCAATGTGCCGCCGAACCCGCAGACGAAGATGATGGCCTACATGATGCCGATCATGATGACAGTCTTCGGCATCAACTTCGCGTCGGGCCTGAACCTCTACTGGTTCGTGCAGAACTTTGCGGCGATGCCGCAGCAGTGGCTCATCTCGAACGAGCGCGCGAAGCAGTCGACGGCGCCGGCCCCGGCGGCCGATGCGGGAGAACGGAAGCGGCGCTGACGTCCGCCTGAGCGGACCCGACGCGGCGCAGTTCGCCCCGCGCGCGAGGACCGGCGAAGGTCTCGACGAGTTGTGCGCGCGCACCGCGAGAAGGCGCGCGTGCTCGCGCCAGTGACCGCCTCGGACCTCCCGTTCGTCACGCGCGCGAGGCATGCTCATGTGCTCGCGACCGCGCGCACGGAGGTCGACGCGCTCATCGCGACCTGGTCCGAGGCGAGGCTCCCCGCGCCCGTCGCGGCGACGCACCTGCGCGCGGCGACGCACCTGCGCGCGGCGACGCACCTGCGCGCGGCGGTGCACTAGCTCGACGAACTGCTCGGCGGCATCGACTCCGAAGAGATCATGGCCCGGGTGTTCCGGAGCTCCTGCGTCGCAAAATGACGACGCGCGGCCGGCCCCGGAGCCGGTCGCGCGCGTCCACCGATCGGCTCGCCCTTTCTTATGCTGTGCGGGCGGCCGAGTCGGCGAAGTGCATCAGTTCCTGCGCGTCGGCCCTGAGGGCCCACGCGATCCCCTTCTCGGCGATGGCATCATCGACCATGCGCGCGCCGAGCCAGTAACCTGAGCGCTCGGGGAGGAGGTGACGCTGCACGGTGCGCGCCTCGTCGCTCATGCCGCCAGAGAGCCAGCGAAGGCGGAGGCCGAGCCCCGTGCGATCGAGGTCGTCGGTGACGACGCGCGTGAGCACGGACTCGAGCTCACGGACGCGCGCGTACTGGCGACGCTGGAACCCGTAGTACTCCCAGGGCGCGTGCCCGGGGCTGAGGAGACGCGACGCCTGGACGGCGAGACCTTCATTGACGAGGTGTTCACGCAGTGACGCATGGCGCCCCGTCTCCCAATAGGAATAGAAGCCGCTCGCGCCGCCGATCACGCGCCGGAGTTCGGCGCGGCTCGCCGGCGAGGTGTAGCGCACGCAATGCGCGATCTCGTGCGCGAGCCACATCGGAATGAGCTCTGGGTCGAGTCCGAGCCCGCGCGTCGCGGCGTTCGCGATGCTCGTGAAGTGCTCGAGGCAGACGAACGCGACACCGCGCCCGCCGACCACGAGCTCGCCCGCGTTCGCCGCGCCGACGCCGACCATGAGGACGACGTCGACCGTCGAGTCGACCTCGAAGAGCTCGGTGCAGGCTGCCTCGGCCTGGCGCGCGAGCGCGACGACGTCCGCGCGCTCGAGCATCGCCTTCAAGTCGGTGCGGTCGGCGCGGACCGTCTCGCGGACGACCTCGAGGAAGTGCGGTCCCGTGGGTTCGATGACGTAGTTGTGCCAGTACGCGCCGAGGAGGGCGCGATGCTTCTCGAAGTATCGGTGATATGCTGCGACTGGATCGGCGCTCTCGATCGCGGCGAAGAAGTCGGGCAGCAGGTTGATCAGCATTCGGTGTGGGTGGGGCGAAGAGCGATCAACACGGCGACGCGGAGAGATGAAGGACCGGGCGAACGATACGCACGGTCGTGATTCCAGACAAGAGGACGCGATTGCGAGCAAAGCCAATTTGCGCCAATCGGCGAGGTCTTCGCTCAGCGTGTCCCGAAGAGCCGATCGCCCGCGTCGCCGAGGCCGGGAAGGATGTAGCCGTTCGCATTGAGTTCGCGGTCGAGCGTCGCGGCGATGATCGGTACATCGGGGTGCGCCTGATGCAGACGCTTCACTCCCTCGGGGGCGGCGACGAGGCAGAGGAACTTGATGCGCGTGGCGCCCGCGCGCTTGAGCGAAGCGACGGCGCTCGCCGCGCTGCCGCCGGTGGCCAACATCGGATCGAGCAGGAAGAAATCGCGCTCCGCGCCGTCGCCCGGGATCTTGAAGTAGTAGTCGACCGGCTCGAGCGTGTCGTGATCGCGATAGAGGCCGATGTGCCCGACGCGCGCTGAGGGCACGAGCTTGAGGATGCCCTCGACCATGCCGAGCCCGGCGCGGAGGATGGGCACGAGCGTGAGCTTCTTGCCAGCGACGCGTCGCCCGGTCGTCGTCTCGAGCGGCGTTACGACCTCGACCGGCTCGAGCGCGAGGTCGGCCGTGGCCTCGTACGCCATGAGCATCGCGATCTCGTCGACGAGCTCCTTGAAGATCTTCTTCGGCGTCGCCTGGTCGCGCAGCAACGTGATCTTGTGCTGCACGAGCGGGTGCGAGACGACGGTGAGTCCCGGGAGTGCGGGGGTGGTCAGCATGCGCGACAAGCTACTATCATTTCGGGCATGAAAGAATATCAGGCCGTGATCGTGCGGCTCTCCCGGCACCAGCGCGAGGACGAGGATGCGCTGACCGACCTGCTGAACGAGCGGAGCCGCGGCGGCTGGACGCCGAGCATGATGACGCAGGATGCGACGCGCCTCACGGTGGTCTTCGCGCGCGAGGCCGAGCCGGAGCGCTGAGCGCCCCGGCCGCGAGACGATCTGATGAAACTCCAATTCGTCGGCGCGGCGCGTGAGGTCACGGGCTCGGCCCACCTCGTCCATGTACTCGGCAGTACGATCCTGCTCGACTGCGGGCTCTTCCAGGGGCGCCGCTCCGAGGTCGACGCCAAGAACCGCGCCGTCCCGCACGCGGTGGACCGCATCGACGCGCTGGTGCTCTCGCACGCACACATCGACCACGCGGGTCGCGCGCCGTTCCTCGTGAAGAAGGGCTTCCGCGGCGACATCCACGCAACACGTGCTACGCGCGACCTCTGCGAGGTGATGCTCGCCGATTCGGCGCACATCCAGGAGAAGGACGCCGAGTTCCTGAAGCGTCGCGGCAGGGAGGCGGTCGAGCCGCTGTACGCGATGCGAGACGTCTCGTCGACGCTGAACCAGATGCGGCCGCACGTGTACGGCGAGCGATTCGAGGTCACGCCCGGCGTGTGGGGCCGCTTCACCGACGCCGGCCACATCCTCGGCTCGGCGTCAATGACGCTCGAGTGGGAGGAGGGTGGCACGAAGCGACGCCTCGGCTTCAGCGGCGACGTCGGACGCTCTGGCCTTGCGATCATTCGCGATCCGCAGCCGGTGGAGGACGTCGATTGGCTGATCATGGAATCGACGTACGGCAACCGCGACCACACGAGCGTCGAGGGTGCGCGCGACGATCTCTCGCGAATCATCACGGAGACGGTGGCGAAGGGAGGACGCGTGCTGATCCCCGCCTTCGCGGTGGGGCGCACACAGGAGCTGCTCTACGACCTGCACGCTCTCGCGAAGGCGGGACGGATCCCGCAGGTGCCCGTCGTGATCGATAGCCCGCTGGCGTCGGAGGCGACGCAGGTATTCCGCGAGAACACCCGCGACTTCGACAAGTCGGAGCCGATGGTGCGCGAGCACCAGCGCGACCTCTCGGGACTCTTCGAGTTCGAGCAACTGCAGTTCACGCCCGACGTCGAGGACTCGAAGGCGATGATGCGCCGGCCCGGACCGATGATCGTCATTGCCGCGTCGGGGATGGCGGAGTCGGGGCGGATCCTCCACCACCTGGCGCACAGCGCGGGCGATCCGCGCACGACTATCCTCATCGTCGGCTTCCAGGCGGAGCACACGCTAGGGCGGCGCATCGTCGAGAAGCGGGCGGAGATCAAGGTGTACGGCGAGGAGGTCCCGCTGCGCGCGCGCGTGGAAGTGCTCTCGGGCTACAGTGCGCACGCGGATCGGACTGAACTGCGGCGCTGGCTCGATGCCGTGCGCGCGAGCTCGCCCCGGTTCACCGACCTCTTTCTCGTGCACGGCGAGCGTGAGGTGCAGGACGTGTTCTGCGAGGCGCTCGTGCGGGATGGGATTCGCGCGCAGGCGCCCGAGCCGGGAACCGTTGTCACGCGCTGACGCCGCCGAGCGGATCACGCGGGCCGCGATGGCGCTTGGCGCCGCCGAGGGCGTCGGCGCGCTCTCGCTGCAGGCCATTGCGCGCGCGGCGGGCGTGAGCAAGGCGCTCCTCCTCTACCACTTCGCGGGAAAATCGGCGATGCTCGACGCGGTCGCCGCACTGCTCGGTGCGGGCAGCGAGGCCAGGCTCCGTCGCGCAGCGGAGCAGCTGGACGCGCTCGACGCATGGCGCAGGCTCGTGCGCGACGAGGCGACGCGCGGCGAGCTGGCGCTCCTCACGGCGCTCTCGCTCGAAGCGGAGCTCGAGGCGGCGCCGCTCCGCGCGATGCGCGAGAGCCGGGAGACGGCGGCGACGGCCCTCGCATCGGCGATGCTCGGCGGCGTGCAGCTCACGCCACGCGTCCCGCCTGCGCTTCTGGGGCGCCTCCTGCTCCGCCACCTGGACGGCGTCGCCGCCGCCGCGACTCGCGACAGGGTGGTGTCGGCCGCGCTCGACGACGAGCTCGACGCGTTCGCGCTTGCGCTGCTCGCACTGGGGCGCTGACCGTACCGTAGTCAGTGTCGCGTCTGTAACTTCCAGCGATGCCCGCGTCCCGCGCCAAGCTGTCCGTCCGCCGCATCGCGCTCGCCCTCATTGGAGTCGCCGCGACGCTCTGGCTGGCCTCGGCGGCGCTGGTGCTCTGGTTCGCCTCGCGCGACCTGGCGGCGCCGTCCGATGCGATCATCGTGCTGGGGGCGGCGCAGTATCGCGGTCGGCCCTCGCCCGTGCTACGCGCGCGGCTCGACCATGCGGTGGGGCTCTTCGCGCGCGGCCTCGCGCCACGGGTCGTGCTCACCGGCGGCATCGCGGAAGGCGACGTGCAGAGCGAGGCCGCGGTGAGCCGCACCTACATGCTAAAGCAGGGCGTGCCCGATACGGCGATCCTGCTCGAGAACGAGGGACGAACCACGCACCAGTCGTTGCGCGCGGCGGCGCAGCTGCTCGAGGCGCGCGGCATGGAGCGCGCGATCGTCGTCTCGGACGGGTTCCACCTGTTCAGGGCCTGGACGGCCGCTCGGCACCACGGGCTCGCGGTGCGCACGTCGCCCGCGCGCCCGGACGAAGGCATTTTCTCGATGCTCGCGCGGCAGCCGACGTACTTCCTGTCCGAATCGGTGAAGGCGCCGCTGGCGCTCTTCGTCGAGTGGTGACGATGCGGATCCCCGCCACCCAAGACACACTGCCGAACGGTCTCCGCGTCGTGCTCGCCGAGGACCATGCGACGCCGGTCGTCTGCGTGAACCTCTGGTATCACGTCGGATCGGCAAATGAGCGCGAAGGACGCACCGGCTTCGCGCACCTGTTCGAGCACATGCTCTTCCAGGGGAGCGCCCAAGTCGCCGCGAACGAACACTTCGAGCTCGTGCAGCGTGCCGGCGGCACGCTGAACGGCTCGACGTGGCTCGACCGCACCAACTACTTCGAGACGCTGCCGTCGCACCAGCTCGAACTCGCGCTCTGGCTCGAGGCGGACCGCATGGCGCGACTGCTCCCGGCGATGACGCAGGAGAAGCTCGACACGCAGCGCGACGTGGTGAAGAACGAGCGGCGCTGGTCGGTCGACAACCAGCCGTACGGCACGTGGTGGGAGCGGCTGCCCGCGCTCTGCTTCCCGCCGACGCACCCGTTCCACCACTCGCTGATCGGGTCGATGGAGCATCTCACCGCAGCGAGCCTCGATGACGTCGCGGGGTTCTTCCGGACGTACTACACACCCGACAACGCGGTGCTGACGATCTGCGGCGACTTCGACCCCGCGGAAGCGCGCGCGATGGTGGCGCGGCATTTCGGGGAGATCCCGCGTGGCGCCGGGAAGCCGCCGCTACCGGACGTGTCGCTGCCGCCGACGTTCGGCGAGTGGCGCCGCGACGTCGCGGAAGACGCGGTCGTGGCGTCGAGGCTCTTCCTCGCATTCCGGATCCCGCCGGCGGGCAGCACGGACTGGTACACGGCGAGCCTCCTCGGTGCGGTCCTCGGCACTGGCGAGGGCAGTCGCCTCCCGAAGGCGCTGGTGCGCGAGCAGCACCTCGCGAGCGATGCGACGGCTTTCACGTTCGATCTCTCGAAGGGGAGCGACCTCCTCGTCTGCGATGTTACCGCGCGGCCGGGGGTCGAGCCGGCGCGGCTCGAGGCCGCGGTGGTCGCGGAGGTGGACGGGTTGATCCGCGATGGCGTGACCGCGGCCGAGCGCGAACGCGCCCTCGCGCTGCTCGAGACTGCGTGGGTATCGGGCCTCCAGTCGGTGGGCGCGCGCGCCGACAAATTGTCGCAATTCGCCACTTATCAGGGCGACCCGAGCCTCGTGAACGAGGAGCCGGCGCGCCATGCGGCGGTGACGACCGAGGCGATGACGGCGTTCGCGCGCGCACGGCTCGGCGAGAAGAACCGTGCGTCGTTGCTCTACGTGCCACGCGCGGACGCGTCCACGGAGGCCGCGTGAATGCGCCGGCGCGCCCGGCGCCCGGCGTGGTGCGTTCGTACGAGTTCCCGGTGGTGCACCGGCACGCGCTTGCGAACGGGCTCAGGCTCGTCGTCGCGCCGATGCCGCGGTTGCCGCTCGTCTCGGTGCTCGCCCTCGTGGATGCCGGGGCAGCCACGGAAGCGGCCGGCCTGGAAGGGATCGCCACGCTGACCGCGCGCGCTCTCTCCGAAGGCGCCGCCGGGATGGACGGCGCAACGCTCACGGCGCGCTTCGAGGCGCTCGGCACCGTGTTCGAGGGATCGGCGGACTGGGATTCAAGCGTCGCGCGCGTGACGGTCACGCGTTCACGCCTCGACGCGGCCTTCCCGCTCTTCGCCGAGGTGCTGCGCGGCGCGACCTTCCCCGAGGCCGACGTCGCACGCAAGCGCGACGAGCGGCTCGTGGAGCTCCAGCAGCAGCTCGCCGAGCCGCGCGGACTCGCCGACGAACGGTTCAGCGGGTTCCTCTATTCCGCGACGGACCGCTACGCGCGCGACCTCGCCGGCACCGCGCGCAGCATCGCGCGAATGAACGCGGCGGCGCTGCGCGGTTTCCATGCGGCGCACTACGGCCCACGCGCGACGACACTCTTCTTCGTCGGCGACGTCACGCCGGAAGAGGCGAGCGCACTCGCCGAGCGCGAGTTCGGACGATGGTCGGGTGGAACGAAGCCTGCGTCGATGGCGGCGCCCAGCGCGGCGAGTGCGGTGCGGCGCGTGGTAATCGTCGAGAAGGCCGATGCGCCGCAATCGGAGTTGCGCGTGGGGCACATCGGCGTCCCGCGCGGACATCCCGGTTATCTCCCGATCGTGGTGATGAACGGGATCCTCGGCGGCCTCTTCTCGTCGCGGATCAACCTGAACCTGCGCGAGAAGCATGCGTTCACGTATGGCGCGTCGTCTCTCTTCGACTGGCGACGCGGCCCCGGCCCGTTCCTCGTGAGCACGGCGGTGAAGAGCGAGGTCACCGACCGCGCGCTCACGGAGATCCTTCGCGAGATCAACGGAATGCGCGCCGCACCGCCTGAGGCGAGCGAAGTCGCACTCGCGACCGACTATCTCGCGGGCGTCTTCCCGATCCGGTACGAGACGACGAATGCCGTCGCGGGCGCGCTCGCAGGTGCGACGATGTTTGGGCTGCCGGAGGACTGGTTCTCGACGTACCGGACTCGGATGCGGGCGGTCACCGCGGCGCAGGTGCATGAGGCCGCGCAGGCACACCTCGACCCGACGCGACTCCTCGCACTCGCGGTGGGCGACGCGACCGTCATCGAAGGACCGCTCGCGGCCCTCGGCCTCGCGCCGGTGGAACTCCATTCGAGCGAGCACGATCCAGCGGAGGCGTGATGCAGGATCCCGAGACCACGGCGGGGCGCGTCGACGGGCAGCGCCTCTTCCAGCACAAGTTCCTCGACGGCCAGCTCGACCGGGTGCGTTACCCGAACGGGACGGTGGGCGATCAGGTACTCATTCATCATCCCGGCGCGTCGGCAGTGGTGCCGTTCGTGAGCGATCCCTGCGGCGCGGACCCGCAGCTGATGCTCATCCATCAGTACCGGTACGCCGTGGGTGGGCTGCTCTACGAGATCCCCGCCGGTCGGCTCGAGGCGAACGAAGCGCCGCTGACTTGCGCGCACCGGGAGTTGCTCGAGGAAACGGGGTGCACAGCGATCTCGATGGAGCCGTTGACCGCGTTCTGGACGACGCCCGGGTTCACGAACGAACGGATCCACATCTTCCTGGCGTCGGGCCTCACGCGCGGCGCGACGAAACACGAGGAGGATGAGTTCATCGAAGTGGTGACGCGTCCGCTCAGCGCGGCGCTCAAGATGATCGAGGCCGGAGAGATAACCGACGCCAAGACAATCATTGGTATCCTGTTCGCGGCGGGGTTCCGGGCGGGGCGCTAGGTCGCATCCGAACGGGAGACACAGCGACGTCCTCGATTCTGGACGCTAGTCTCCAATTATCGGGACACAATCGAACATTACGATGTGATGAACTAGTTGGCATATAACGACTTGCGCGCGCCCATGACGTGGCATACCCCCTGCTTCAATCTCAATCGGGGTGAAGCCACCGATCTCCAGCAAGCCTGAGGGGAACATGGGTACCGCCGCACTGAAGTCCACCGCGAAGCGAATTCCGTTTCGGACATTGAGCGATCTAAAGTCGCTTGACGATGGCGCCTTGGTGTCTGAATACTTGGCTGGTCAGCCGCGCGCTTTCGACGCAGTCGTCGACCGCTATCAGGCGCGCCTTCTGAACTTCATCTACCGGACCGTTGGTGACCGCGAGCGTGCCGAGGACCTGGTGCAAGAAGTCTTCATCCGCGTGCATCGCCATCTCGCGCGATTCGACCGCACGAAGAAGTTCTCGACCTGGATCTACACGATCGCGTCGAACCTCGCCAAGAACGAGCTCCGCAACCGCTCGCGAAGCCCGATCGTGCTCTTCCAGACGATGACGGCGGGCTGGGAGGACGAAGAGCGGCCGCTCGAGTTCGAGGACACGCAGTCACGCCCGGACGACCTCTATCGCAAGCGCCACGTGCGCTCCCTCGTGGAGCAGACGGTCGCGCAGCTCCCGATGCACCACCGCGAGGTATTCGTACTACGTGAACTCGAGGGGCGCTCCTACGAGGAGATCGCCGAGATCACGCACTGCAACCTCGGCACCGTGAAGTCGCGCCTGAACCGGGCGCGGAGTTCCTTCGCCGAGATCATAGAACCGGCCCTGCAGTAGCGGTCTTTTCCGCGAGGGGGGTGGGACCTCCAAAGGCCTGCAGGTCCGGAACGCGGAACGTCCTCCCGGGGTATCGGGGGGGCGTTTCGTCTTTTCGGTCCCTTCCCCGGCACGGCCACGGCCCCCACCGATGCGCTGCCACGAGTTCCGTTCCCAGCACCTCGCCTGGCTCGACCGGGCGCACTGCGCGTCGCGCACGGCGGCGATGCGTGCGCACGCCGACGAGTGCGCCGTCTGCGGCGAGTATGATCGCCTCGTGCGGAAGGGACTCCTGCTCGCGCGGCACCGCGGGCCGCTCCGTCCCTCGGCCGCCTTCCGCCTGACACTCTCATTGCGCCTTGCCGCGGAGACTCGGCCGTCCGCGGCCGCTATATTGACGCCGTATGGCATCCGTGACGATGAAGGCGTTCAAGTCCGCCCTCGAGAGCGGGAAGTTCGATCCCGTCTACCTGTTCCACGGCACGGATGACTTCCTGAAGGAAGAGAAGGTGCGCGCCCTGATCGCGAGGGCGACCGACCCTTCGACGCGCGACTTCAACCTGGAACAGCTCCGTGGCGCGGAATGCGACGCCGCTCGCCTCTCGGGCGCACTCGAAGCGCTGCCGATGCTGGCCGAACGCCGCGTGGTGCTGCTGCGCGAGCCGGATGCGCTCAAGAAGCCGGCAGCAGAACGCCTCGCGCGCTATCTCGAGAAGCCCGCGCTCGACACCTGTCTCGTGCTCGTCGTGCCCGGCGGCACGAAGCCGGACGCCGATCAAGTGAAATCCGCGAGCGCGCTCGAGTTCCGCGCGCTCACGGACGAAGAACTGCTGCAGTGGATGCCGATCCAGGCGCAGGCGACATGCAAGACCACGATCGAGCCGGCCGCGGCCGCGCTGCTCGCGACTTACGGCGGCAACGATCTCGCCCTGCTGAGCGGCGAACTGCGCAAGCTCGCGGCGTTCACCGACGGCGCGCCGATCACTGTCGACGCGGTGCGTGCGGTGACGGGCGTGCGGCCGGGCCACACGATCGCCGACCTGCTCGACCACGCCGCGGCGCGCGAGACGACGCAGGCGGTCGCGCTGGTAGAGGAAGTCCTCGCGCAACCGAAGGTCTCCGGCGTACAGGTGGTGCTCGCCCTCGCGGCGCAGACACTCGCGATCGGATGGGGTGTGGCGGCGCGCGCGCGCGGGCTCAATGCGAGCCGGCTCGAGAGCGAGTTCTTCGGATTGCTCAAGGAAGGCGGCGGTGTCTACACGGGCCGTCCGTGGGGTGAGGCAGTGAAGTGCTGGGCGAAGGCGGTCCCGAAATGGACCGCGATTGATATCGACCACGCGCTGCCGCACCTCCTCGCGGCGGACGCAGCGCTCAAGGACACGAAAATTTCGAGCGAAGCGCAGATCGTGACTTCGCTGCTGCTGGCGATCACACCGGTCGCGTCGCGACGGAGGGCAGCGTGAGACTCGAAACATCGGTCGACCTGCGCGCAGTGCGAGCGATGGCGCTCTGCGCCCTCGCAACGACGCTGGTGAGCTCCGGCGTCTCGCCGCTCCGCGCGCAGACGGCTCCGCCGACACACGCCGATTCGCTTCAGGCGATCTACCGGCGCGCGCAGCGGCTCGTGACTGACGGCCAGGGCGCGCTGGGGCGCGCGGTGGTCGATTCGATGCTCAACGCGGCGGAGCCGGGCACACGGGACGAGGCCGAGGCGCTCTACTGGCGCGCGATGCTCGCCGAGACGTGGGAAGGCGCGCAGCGCGACTATCTGCGCATCATGCTCGAGCACGACCGGTCGGCGCGCGCGGGCGACGCGATGCTGCGGCTGGCGCAGGGCGAGGCGGCACGCGGCGACCGTGAGGGCGCGGTGCGCTACCTGGAGCGTCTCGTGCGCGAGGCCCCCGACGCGCCGGCGCGCGCCGAAGCGGATCTCTGGCGCGGGCGGCTGCTGCTCGAGCGTGGGGAGCGCGATGCGGGCTGCACGGCGCTTCGCGACGGGCGCACGCGGCTGCCGGCCGGCGCGCTGGAGCTCGGCAATCAGTACGAGTACTTGTTGCGCGGCTGTCCCGAGCTCGGCAGCGAACAGTCGCCGGCGCCCGCGCCTGCGACTCCCGCCACACCTCCTGCCTCGCCCTCGGCGGCGGCTTCGGTGACGCCTCCGGCAACGACTCCTGCACTCGACCCCGCTCCTCGCGACCCCGCTCCTCGCGCGACACCGCCGCGCCCGACTGCCGCAGTACCGAGCCGTCCGACCGGTGCGCCGATGTGGTCGGTGCAGGTCGCCGCACTCACGACGCAGACCGAGGCGACGGTGATGGTCGCGCGGATGCGCGCACGCGGCTATGACGCGCGCGTGGACGGCACGACGGCGCCGTTCCGCGTGAGGTTCGGCCTCTTCCCCACGCGCGCCGGCGCGGCGGCGGCGCTCGATCGCTACAAGACGCGCGACAAAGGCGCGGGCTTCATCGTCGAGGTCCCGCGCGGGTGAGCGTTGCGACGGCGACGCCACTGATGGCGCAATACCGGGAGATCAAGGCGCGGCATCCGAACGCGATCCTCTTCTTCCGGATGGGCGACTTCTACGAGATGTTCTACGAGGACGCCGAGGTGGCATCGCGCGCGCTCGACCTCACGCTCACGTCGCGCAACAACGGCGGCGCGACGGAAGTGCCGCTCGCCGGCGTGCCGGTGAAGGCGGCATCCGAGTACCTGCGCCGCCTCGTGCAGCAAGGGTTCCGCGTCGCGATCTGCGAGCAAGTGGAGGACCCGCGGCTCGCGAAGGGGATCGTGAAGCGCGCGGTGGTCGAGACGATCACCCCCGGCGCGGCCTTCAGCGACGACCTGCTCGACGTCTCGCGCAACAACTACCTCTGCGCGATCCACTCGAGCGGCACCGAGGTCGGCATCGCGGCGGCGGACCTTTCGACGGGCGAGATGCGGCTCGTGCGTTGCGCGATCGGCGACGCCGACGCAGCGCTCGCTCGCCTGACGCCACGCGAAGTCCTCGTCGCCGCCGCGAGCGAGGGCCGCGAAACACCCGCCGAAGCACTCGCCGCACAGACGGGCGCGCTCGTCACGCCCCGTGAGGGCTGGGAGTTCGAGCCGGCACTCGCCGAGGACGCGCTCGCGAAGCAGTACGGCGTGCAATCGCTCGAAGGGTTCGGGATCGACAGGTCGGACGCGGTCGCGGTGGGCGCCGCGGGCGCTTTGCTCCGCTACCTGCGTGAGCTGCAGCCGGCCGGCATCCCGCACCTCGCGCCGCCGATCGTCGAACGGCCGGGCGGCACGATGCCGCTCGACGAGATGACACGCCGCAATCTGGAGCTCGTCGAGTCGCTGCGCGCGACGGACGACACGAGCGGGACACTGCTCGGCGTGCTCGACCGCACGCAGACACCGATGGGCGCGCGCCTGATGCGGCAGTGGATCCTCGCACCGCTCACCGATGTCACCGCGATCACTGCACGCCTCGACGCGGTGACGTCGCTCTTCGCGGACGCGCTCGCGCGCGAGGCATTGCGCGAGGCGCTCGACGGCGTGCGCGACGTGGAGCGCCTTGCCGGACGCACGGCGGCGGGGCGCGCCACGCCGCGCGACCTGCGCGCGCTGGGCGATTCGCTCGGGAAGCTGCCCGAAGTGATCACCGCATTGCGCCGCACGTCGCTCGGCGGCGCACTCGCCTCGATCGCCGCGGAGTGGGACGATGCACCCGAGTTCGCGGCGGAGATCGCCCGCACGCTCGTCGCGCGGCCGCCGATCGCGTTCGGCGACGGCGAGACGATCGCGCCGGGCGTGGACAGCGCGCTCGACGAGCTCCGCGCGATCGCGACAGGTGGCAAGGATGCGATCGCGGCGCTGCAGGCGGAGGAGCGCACGCGCACCGGCATCAACTCGCTCAAGGTCGGCTACAACCGCGTCTTCGGTTACTACATCGAGATCTCGAACTCGAACAAGGCGCTCGTCCCGGCGGATTACCAACGGCGCCAGACGCTCACCGGCGCCGAGCGGTACATCACGCCGGCACTGAAGGAGTTCGAGGAGAAGGTGCTGCATGCGACCGAGCGGATGGAGACGCTCGAGCGCGAGCTCTTCGAGGCGCTGCGCGCGCGGATCGGCAGCGCGGTCTCGCGATTGCAGGCGATCGCGCGGCGCGGCGCGGAGCTCGACGTGCTGGCCTCGCTCGCCGAGGTCGCGGCGCGCGAGGGATATGTGCGGCCGGTGGTCGACGACGGCCCCGCGCTTGAGATCGTGCGCGGGCGGCATCCGGTGGTCGAGCGAATGATGCCGCGCGACCAGTTCATCCCGAACGACGTCACCCTCACGCCCGATGCGCGGATGATCATCCTCACCGGCCCGAACATGGCTGGCAAGAGCACGATCCTGCGGCAGATCGGCCTGCTCGTGCTGATGGCGCAGATGGGGAGCTACGTGCCGGCGACGTCGGCGCGCGTGGGCGTGGCGGACCGCGTCTTCACGCGCGTGGGGGCGAGCGACAACCTCGTGCGCGGGCAGTCGACGTTCATGGTGGAGATGTCGGAGACGAGCGCGATCCTGCACACGGCGACGGCGCAGAGCCTCGTGCTACTCGACGAGATCGGGCGCGGCACGGCGACCTGGGACGGGCTCTCGATCGCGTGGGCGGTGAGCGAGCACCTGCACGAGCGCGTCGGGTGCAAGACGGTCTTCGCGACGCACTACCACGAGCTCACGCAACTCGCCGACGAATTCGTCTCGGTCCGCAACTATAACGTGGCGGTGCAGGAGGTCGGCGACCGGATTCTGTTCCTCCACCGGCTCAAGCAGGGCGGCGCCGACCGTTCGTACGGCATCGAGGTGGGCCGGCTCGCGGGGCTGCCGGCACCGGTGATCGCACGGGCGCGTGCGCTGCTGCGCGTGCTCGAGGGCGAGCAGCTCGTGCCCGCGCTCGGCGGCCTCTCCGGCGCGGCCCGCAAGGGTCCGGCGAAGTCGCCGCAGGAGCAGCTCGGCCTCTTCGGCGTCACCGACCCGCTCGTCGAGCGTCTCAAGGGAGTCGACGCGAACGCGCTCACTCCGCTGCAGGCGCTGTCGCTGCTCGCCGACCTCGCGGCCGAGGCGCGCGGCCGGAAGTAGATTCGCCCCATCCCTCCCTGTCCCCGTCCATGACCGACTCCACGCGCAACCGCCAGCCCTACGCGAACGTCCTCGAAACGATCGGGTGGACGCCCCTCATCCGCCTCTCGCGGGTCACGCATGGCATGAAGACGCCGGTCTACGCCAAGGCGGAGATCTTCAATCCCGGCGGGAGCGTGAAGGACCGCATCGGGCTCCCGATCATCGAGGAGTTCGAGCGCAACGGGCAGCTGAAGCCCGGCGGCACGGTCGTGGAGGCGACGAGCGGCAACACCGGTGTGGGCCTCGCCATCGCGGCGGTGCTCAAGGGCTACAAGTGCATCTTCACGATGCCCGACAAGATGAGCCAGGAGAAGGTGCGGCTCCTCAAGGCGTTCGGCGCGGAAGTGATCATCACGCCGACGGCGGTGCCGCCCGAACATCCCGACAGCTACACGTCGATGGCGAAGCGGATCGCGCACGAGACGCCGAACGCGGTGCTCGCGAACCAGTTCTACAACATGACGAACCCGCAGGCGCACTACGACACCACGGGTCCGGAGCTCTGGGAGCAGACGGGCGGGAGGATCACGCACTTCGTCGCCGGCGCGGGCACGGGCGGGACGATCAGCGGTGTCGGGAAGTACCTCAAGGAGAGGAACTCGAAGGTGCAGATCGTCGGCGCGGACCCGGTGGGCTCGATCCTCGCCGAGGTGTGGCGGTCCAACGGCGCGAACAAGCCGCAGGGCGCGCCGTACAAGGTGGAGGGCATCGGCCAGGACAAGATCCCCGACGCCCTCGACCTCACCGTGATCGACGAATACCAGTCCGTCAGCGACCGCGACGCGTTCGCGATGTCGCGCCGGCTCACGCGCGAGGAGGGACTCTTCGTGGGCGGGTCGTCGGGGCTCATCGCGCACGTCGCGCTGAGCGTCGCGCGCCGGATCAACGATCCCGAAGCCTGCGTGGTGACCATCCTCTGCGACACCGGTGAGCGCTACCTCTCGAAGCTCTACAACGACGAGTGGATGCGCGAGAACCAGCTGCTCGACGCCGAGAAGATGACGCTCGGCCAGCTGCTCGCCGCGAAGGGGGGCGAGATCCCCGCGCTGGTGAGCACGATCCCCGGCGCATCGGTACGCCAGGCGCTCGGCCTCATGAGCCTGCACAACGTGTCGCAACTGCCGGTGATGGATGGCGCGGCGTGCGTGGGCTCGGTGAGCGAGAGCGTGCTGAGCGTGCGCGGCCTCGAGGACACGAAGGTGCTCGAGCGCACGGTGAGCGACGTGATGGACGCGCCGTTCCCGGTGGTGGACGTGACGATGCCGGCCGATGCCGCGGTGAAGATGCTCGGCCGCAACAACCCGGCGGTGCTCGTTCGCGATCATGGCACGGTGCAGGGGATCCTGACGCGGTCGGATCTCCTCCAGTTCCTCATGGCGCGCTGACGTGGCACCGCTCAAGATCCTCCTGCTGAAGGGCGGCGACTCGTCGGAGCGCGAGGTGTCGCTCTCGAGCGGCACGCGCGTGGCGGCCGCGCTGCGCGCGCGCGGGCACGACGTGACCGAGGCCGACCCCGCGGGCGACGCCTTCGCGGTGATGCCGGCGGCGCGCGCGGCCGACGTCGTCTGGATGGCGCTGCACGGCGGCGCCGGCGAGGACGGCACGCTGCAAGCGATGTTCGACCTTGCCGGCGTGACCTACACCGGCAGCGGACACCTCGCGAGCGCGATCGCGATGGACAAGGACCTCTCGAAGATCCTGTTCCGCGCGGCGGGCGTCCCGACGGCCGATTGGTGGATGGTTCGGGCGGGCGACGCCGCGGAGTGGCGGACGCCGGAGTACGCGAAGCGCGCGGTGGCGGCACTCGGGCTGCCGATCGTCGTGAAGCCGTCGAAGCAGGGATCGACGGTGGGTCTCAGCATCGTGAAAGCGACGGAAACGCTCGCCGCCGCGATCGTCGAGGCGTTCCGCCACGACGACGAGGTGATGCTCGAATCATACGTCCCCGGGCGAGAACTGACGGTCGGGCTGCTCGGCGACTGGGTGATGCCGGTTGGCGAAATCATCCCCAAGCACGAGATTTACGACTACGAGTGCAAGTACACGGCGGGGATGGCGGAGGAGCTGTTCCCGGCGCCGCTCGCACCGGCGGTCCGTGACGAGGCGCAGCGCCTCTCGCGGCTCGCTTACGATGCATTGAAGCTCAGCGGCTGCGCGCGGATCGACTTCCGCCTGCATCCGGACGGTGGTTTGTATTGCCTCGAGGCGAATACGCTTCCGGGGATGACGGGCACCAGCTTGGTGCCGCAGGCGGCCCAGGCCGACGGGATCGGATTCCCCGAGCTGTGCGAGCGAATCGCGCTCGACGCGCTTGGAACACCCAGGGCACGCGGAGAGAACGCATGACGGATGTGGCGACCGTAGTGGCGGCGGCATTGGCCGGTGTGCCGGCCGGGGTGCAGTCGCTCGGGCCCTGGGCGGGACGACGACAACTGTTCGTCCGGTTCGCGGGCGAAGCGGAGACGGCGACGATGTACGTCGCACCCGCGCTCGCGCGCGAGCTCGAGCGTCAGCAGTCGCGGTCGATCTTCCACTCGATCGTGATTGGCGGCCGCGACCCGCTCGGCAGCGTGCCGTTCCTGCTTGCCGCATTCAACGCGGCGAAGCCCAAGCTGCCGGTGATGCTCGATACCGACGGGCAACGTCCCGAGGCGCTCGGCGAGCTGCTGCCGCACCTGTCGCTCGTCCAGGTGACGGTGGAGTTCATGGGCGGCGAGGCGTCCTTCGACCGCGCGATCGAATCGGTCAAGATCGCAGCGGGGGCGAAGTGCGGCCACGCACTCGTGCTCGCGGCGCGCGACGACACGCCCGACTCGATGATGCTGCGCCTCATCCAGGAGGCGCATGCGGTGAGCTCACTCACGCAGGTCGTGATCCATCCGTTCCAGTCGCCCGAGGCGTTCAACGTGCTCGACCGCCGCTGGGCGACGCTGCTCGAGCAGGCGATGTCGGCGCACAGCGACACGCGGCTCGGACTGCGGCTCCCTCCGCCGACGGGGCTTCGCTAGGCGATGCCGCGCGCGAGCGTCCCGCCCAAGGACGGCCCCACGGGGCCGCGCCTGATGCGGTTCCCGCGCGTGACCGCGTGGGTGCTGGGGTTGCTCGTCGTCGTCGAGTTCCTACAGTGGACCGTGGTGCTGCCGGCCGACGTGCAGGCGATACTCGGCTTCCGGCGCGGCGACCTCGAGATCGGGCGGTGGTGGACCACACTCACCTTCCCGCTCGTCCATCGCGACATCTCGCTGCTCTTCCTGAATGCGTACGCACTCGCGCTGTTCGGTTCGCGGCTCGAGATGGCGTGGGGCGGACGACGCTATGTCGCGTGCCTCATCCTCTCCGGACTCGGCGCGTGGATGTTGCAGCTGCTGTCGGGAAGCGACGGACTGCTGATCGGTACGTCGGCCGCCGCCTTCGCGGTGCTCACGGCGTACGCGATCCAATGGGGCGGCGACATGCATGGCCGCGCCGGCGCGATCGAGGTCCCCGGACGTTGGCTCACCGTGATGGTGGGTACGATGATCCTCCTCGTCGGACTTCGCTCGGGTGACGGCGGCGGCCTCGCCTTCCTCGCGCACCTCGGCGGCGTGGTGACGGCCTGGCTCTTCGTGCGCGCGACGCCGGTGCTCCTCGTGGAGCGGCTGCGCGAGGGTGTCTCCGCACTTCCCGACGAACCGCCGGAGGACCAGCCGCCGCGTGCGGTGCCGAAGACGCTGCCGCGGTCGCGCGCGCGCGACCGCGAGACGATCGACGACGTGGTGTCGCGCGCGAACGCGGCCGCCGCGCGCAAGTCGACACCGCGCCGGCGCGCGAAGCCCGATGCCGGCGCGCCGCCGACGATCGACAGCATCCTCGACAAGATCTCCGCCGAAGGGATCGACCAGCTCACCGACGAGGAGCGCCGTGTCCTCGACGACCACTCCAAGCGCCTGCGGGACGGCTGAGCCTCGCTCGCCTCCGGGGCGGCACCGCCGCCCATCGCACGACGCGCCCACACGACCAGAGCCCATGCCGCAGCCCGAACTGCTCGAGACGTTCCCCAATCCGTATCCCGACCGGGACTACGAGATCTTCATGACGACGCCGGAGTTCACCTCGCTCTGCCCGCTGGGCGGCGTGGAGTCGGACGCGGCCGAGCTCGCGCTGCTCAAGGGCGGCGCACCCGACTTCGCGACGATCAACATCACGTACGTGCCCGGCGCGGCGTGCGTCGAGCTCAAGAGCCTCAAGCTCTACCTCTGGAGCTTCCGCAACGACGGGATCTTCTATGAACGTGTGGTGAACCGGATCCTCGACGACCTCGCGGCGAAGGTGAAGCCGAAGAAGCTCAAGGTGGTCGGCGACTTCAACCTGCGCGGCGGGATCAAGTCGATCATCAGCGCCGAGTACACGGGCTGAGTCACGCCCTGAGGCGCGATGCCGAAGCGCGCGCCGTGCCGGGCCGGGCTAGGTGAAGATGGTCACGCCGCCGCTCGGGCGGCCGGCGATCCAACGCGGATAGGTGCCGACGAGCCGTGATTCGGCCGTGACGGCCGCGATGTCGCGCACGGCGGCGTCGACCGCAGGATCGCCCGCCTCGTGCTCGAACTCGATGCAGAAGCGGTAGCTCCACGGCTGGCCCGTGGGCCGCGTCTCGAGGCGCCGCATGTTGAGGTCGTGCGCGGCGAACGGCGCGAGGGCGCGCAGCAGGTCGCCCGGATGGTCGCCGGTGCGGATCAACATCATCGTGCGTGCCGCGGCACCGGCCGGCATCTCGACCGGCCTCTGCCCGATGGCGAGGAAGCGCGTCTGGTTGTCCGAGCGGTCCTCGATGTCGGCGCGCAGGATCTCGAGGCCGAAGCGATGCGCCGCGCGCCGGCTCGCGACGGCGGCGATCATCGGGTCGTTCACGCGCGACACATCCATCGCGGCGCCGGCCGTGTCGTAGACCGCGCTGATCTCCAGCTGCGGGTGGTCGGCGAAGAACCGCCCGCACTGCGCGAGCGCGACGGGATGACTGAAGACGGAGCGGACACTCTCGAAGGGCGTGCCGGGTGCGGCGAGCAGGCAGTGATGCACCGCGACGATCGTCTCGCCGAGTGCGTGCAGCGACGGCGCGTCGATCAACGCATCGTGGCTGCCGCTGATCGAGCCGACGATCGAGTTCTCGGTGGGCAGGACCCCGTGGTCGGCAGCGCCGCTCATCACCGCGGCGGTGACGTCGGCGAAATCGCGATAGGGGAGGCGCTCCGCCGCGCTCCCCCAGAGTTGCTGGATGGCCTCGTCGCTGAACGAGCCGAGTTCGCCTTGCAGCGCGACTCGGAGCGGCCGATCCCCGCCCATCAACGCGCGATCTCGCTCACCGATCGCACGGTGACAGGTCCGAGGTTGAGCGCGTCGATCGTGGGCCTGATCCTCGCGAGGTCGCCGACGACGATGACGAAGGCGTTCTCCGCGGGGACGAACGACTTCGCGACGCGCTGGACATCGGCCGCGGTGACCTTGTTCACGCGCCCCACGTAGTCCTGCAGCCAGGTGAGCGGGAGGTTCCAGTTCGCGAGCGACGCCATCTCGCCGGCGATCTGCGACGTGGTCTCGAGGTCGCCGGGGATGCCGAGCGCGATATAGGCCTTGGCGCGCGCGAGTTCCTCGTCGCTCACCGCCGCGTCTCGGATGGCGCGCATCTCGCGGAAGAACTCGACCAGCGAGCTGTCGGTGACGTTGGTGCGCACGGCGGAGCTCGCCGAGAAGGGGCCGGGGAGCGGACGATAGGTGAAGCCCGAGTTCGCGCCGTAGGTGTAGCCCTTCGTCTCACGCAGCACGGTGTTGAGGCGCGACGAGAAGGACCCACCGAAGATCGTGTTCATGACTTCGATCGCGGCAAGGTCCGCGCTCGTGCGCTCGACGCCCGGCGCGCCGATGCCGATGATCGACTGCGCGGCGCCCGGCTTGTCGACGAGGATCACCTGCAATCCCGTCGGCTTCACCGGCTGCACGAGTACCGGCGCGGGACGACGCTCGGGACCCTTGGACGCCCAGCGTCCGAAGCGCGCGCCGAGCAGTCGCTGTGCTTCAGCTGCGCCGAGGTCACCGACGATGTAGAAGGTCGCGCGCTCGGGGCGGACGCTGCCCTCGTAGTAGGCGCGCACCGTCGCGGAGTCGAGCCTGGTGGTGGAGACCGAGTCGCCGCCGAGCGAATTGTGGTACGGATGCCCGGCGGGGAAGAGCGCCTGGTTGAGTGCGAGACCGGCGAGCGCAGCGGGCTGGTCCTTCGCCTGGAGCAGCGACGCGAGACGCAGCTCGCGCTGGCGTCGCACCTCGGCCGATGCGAAGGTCGGCCTCAGCACGACGTCGGCCATGAGGTCGAGCGCGGCCTCGAGGTTGCGCTTGGCGACCTTGAGCGAGATCGCGGTCACGTCCCACGTGGCGTTGGTCGAGAGCGACGCACCGAGAAAGGCGAGCTCCGACTGCAGCGCGTTGGCATCGCGCGTGCCGGCGCCTTCGTCGAGCAGGTTGGCAGCGAAGGTCGCGAGGCCGGGGAGGTCGCGGTCGAGACGTCCGCCGCCGGCGATGGTGAGCGTGACCTGTACGAGCGGGAGCTCGCGATGCTCGACGATGTTGAGTGCGGGTCCGTTGGCGAGGCGCACAGTGCGCACCGCCGGCACGGTGAGCGCCGGCGCCTCAGCCAGGACGGGCGCGTGCGTGCGGTCGAAGGGCTGCTGTGCCGCGAGCGGCAGTGCGGCGAACGCGAGGAGCGAGAGTGGGCGCGCGAGGCGCGACTGGACAGAGAGGATCACTGAGCCACCCTCCGCTTGGCCGCGAGGTCCTTCTTGCCCTGCGGGACGATGCTGAGCGTCACGCGATTCGCGAGGAGGTACTGTCGCACGACACGCTGCACGTCGGCGGCGGTGACGCGGCGATAACGATCGAGGTCCGCCTGGAAGCCGTCAGGATTCCCGGTGGCGTAATAGTAGGCGTTCAACTGGTCGGCCTTGGCAGAGGAGAATTCGAGGCGATTGAGGAACTGCGCTTCGATCGCGTTCTTGGCCTGCTCGAGCTCGCGCGAGGTGGGGCCGCCGGACGCGAGCTTCTTGAGTTCGACGTCGATGACCGCCTTGAGCGTGTCGAGCCCGAAGCCCGGGCGCGCGGTCGCGACGACCTGGAAGTCGCCGTCAAGGCGCTTCGACGCATTGAACGCGCTCGCCGAGGTGGCGATCTCGCGCTCATAGACGAGGGCCTGCGTGAGGCGCGAGTTGCGTGCGCCGCTCAGCACGTAGCTCGCGATGTCGAGCGCGGCATCGTCGGTGGAGAACTCCTTCACGCCGTGCCAGGCGAGGTAGAGGCGCGGGAGCTGCACGCGATCCTCGAGCACCATCATCGTATCTGGCACGGTGAAGGCGCCCGGCGCGTTGCGCGTGATGGCCGGACCGCGCGGGATCTCGGCGAACATGGTGCGCACGGCCTGACGCACGGAATCGGGATCCACCGCGCCGGCGACGACGATCGTCGCGTTGTTCGGCGCGTAGTAGGTGCGGAAGAACCCCTTCACGTCCTCGAGCGAAGCGGCGGAGAGGTCGACCATGGAGCCGATCGTCGTCCACGAGTACGGATGCCCTGACGGATAGATCGCCGAGGAGAGATTCTCGAAAGCGAGGCCGTAGGGCTGGTTCTCGTAGCTCTGCCGACGCTCGTTCTTCACGACGTCGCGCTGCAGGTCGACCTTGGGGCCGTCCATCGACTCGAGCAGCCAGCCCATGCGATCGGCCTCGAGCCAGAGCATGAGCGGGAGCGAGCTCGCCGGGCCCGACTCGTAGTAGTTGGTGCGGTCCGTGTTGGTGGAGCCGTTGTTGTTGCCGCCGGCCGCCTCGAGCAGGCGATCGAACTGCGGGTAGGGCGCGTTCTTGGAGCCCATGAACATCAGGTGCTCGAAGAGGTGCGCGAAGCCGGTGCGGCCGACGCGCTCATCGCCCGAGCCCACGTGGAACCAGACGTTCGTCGTCACGACGGGGACGGTGCGGTCCTCGTGGATGATGAGCGTGAGGCCGTTGGGGAGGGTGTCGATGACGAATGGCACGCGAAGTGCGTTGCCTTGGGCGTGAGCGAGCGCGGGTACCGCGAGGGTGAGCGCGAGCAGGAATCGGCGCAACATTGGCCTGGGGCTGGGGACACTTGGGACGAGCAGATGGGAGTATGACAGTTCCCTCCGCTGCGTCGTTGCCGAGCGATCGTCTAAAGGAACTACCGCTTCGAGAGGCCGGGCAAGTGGGTCGGTGGCATGGGGTTGGAGATTCAAAGGGCCCCCCTTAAGTTTCTGGCCTTGGCCAGGTAGCTCAGATGGTAGAGCAGCGGACTGAAAATCCGCGTGTCGGCGGTTCGATTCCGCCCCTGGCCACTGGAACGACGACGCGTCCGGCCCGCAGGGCCGGACGCGTCGTTCGTTCCAGTCATCAGTCATCAGTTGTCAGGCTCCGGCGGATGAGGGATGCGGGGGGAGGCGGGGGAAGGCATCTTCCCACATGAACCCTCTCTCCCCCGCTCCGATGACGACCGCCGTTTCCGCCGATCCCACGTTCGACGCCCTCTGGATGCCGTTCACGGCCAACAAGGCGTTCAAGGCTCGGCCACGGATGCTCGTTGCCGCGAAGGACATGCACTACACGTCCGACGATGGGCGCCAGATCCTCGATGGCACCGCCGGACTCTGGTGCGTGAATGCCGGCCATTGCCGCGCGCCGATCGTGGAGGCGGTGCGCAAGGCGGCGTCGACGCTCGACTTCGCGCCGAGTTTCCAGATGGGACATCCTGGCAGCTTCGCGCTCGCGAACGCACTCAAGGCGATCCTGCCGAAGGGGATCGACCATGTCTTCTTCTCGAACTCGGGATCGGAAGCGGTCGACAGCGCGCTCAAGATCGCGCTCGCCTATCACATCGCCAATGGCGAGCCGCAGCGCGTGCGATTCGTCGGCCGTGAGCGCGGATACCACGGCGTCGGATTCGGCGGGATCTCGGTGGGCGGCATCCAGCCCAACAAGGCGGCGTTCACGGCGCAGCTGCTGCCGCAGGTGGATCACCTGCCGCACACGCACGACCACGCGAAGAACGCCTTCTCGCGCGGCATGCCGGCGCATGGCGCGAGCATCGCCGATGCGCTCGAGGCGACCGTCGCGAAGCATGGTGCGCACACCATTGCCGCGGTGATCGTCGAGCCGGTGGCCGGATCGACCGGCGTGCTCGTGCCGCCGGTGGGATACCTCGAGCGGCTGCGCGCGATCTGCGACAAGCACGGCATCCTGCTGATCTTCGACGAAGTGATCACGGGATTCGGGCGACTCGGCTCGCCGTTCGCGGCGCAGCACTTCAAGGTGACGCCCGACATGATCACGCTCGCGAAGGGGATCACGAACGCCGCGGTGCCGATGGGCGCGACGGCGGTGAAGGGATCGATCTACGACACGGTGGTGAAGGCGACGGAGAAGGGGATCGAGTTCTTCCACGGCTACACGTACAGCGGCCATCCGCTGGCGTCGGCGGCGGGGATGGCGACGCTGCAGATCTACGAGGATGAAGGATTGCTCACGCGCGCGGCGTCGCTCTCCAAGGCGTGGGAGGATGCGGTGCACTCGCTGAAGGGCGCGCCGCATGTGATCGACGTGCGCAACATCGGGCTGGTGGCGGGGATCGAGCTTGAGTCGCGGGCCGGCGCCGTGGGGGCGAGGGCGTTCGATGTGTTCGTGAATGCGTTCTTCGAGCAGGATGTGCTGATCCGGACGACGGCGGACACGATCGCCCTGTCGCCGCCGTTGATCATCTCGGAGGCGCAGGTCGCGGAGCTGGTCGATCGCGTGCGGAGCGCGATCACGGCGGTCGCATGAGGCCGGCGACGATGCTGAGGGGAGGGGCGACGCTCCTCCTCGTCTGCGCGGCATCGCTGCCGGCGCAGAAGGCGCGGGCGAGGGAGCTTGGCATCTCATCGCTCATCGGTGGAACGCCTGGCGTGCTCGATGCGATCACCGACGTCGCGGGGGTGGAGGTCGGGCACTCCACGATCATTCGTGGCGACGCGGGGCTGATCGTCGTCGGGCGGGGGCCGGTGCGCACGGGCGTCACCATCGTGCATCCGCGCGGACAGCGATCGAACGACCCCGTGTTCGGGGCATGGTTCACGCTCAACGGCAACGGTGAGATGACGGGGACCACCTGGCTGCAGGAAGGCGGGATCCTCGAGGGGCCGATCGGGATCACGAACACGAGCAGCGTGGGCGTGGTGCGCGATGGGATCCTGCAGTGGCAGGTCGGGACGCCGGGACTGCAGCCGTGGGGACTGCCGGTCGCGGCCGAGACGTGGGACGGATCGCTCAATGACATCGACGGCTTCCATGTGAAGCCGGAGCATGTGCGCGAGGCGATCGTGGGCGCGCGCAGCGGTGCGGTGATCGAAGGCGCCGTCGGCGGCGGGACGGGAATGGTCTGCCTCGGCTTCAAGGGCGGCATCGGCACCGCGTCGCGCAAGCTCCCGCCCGAGCAGGGCGGCTACACGGTCGGCGTGCTCGTGCAATGCAACTTCGGGCGGCAGCGCGACCTCATGATCGCCGGCGTGCCGGTGGGACAGGAGATCACCAACCTCTCCGCGTGCACCACGACAGCGCTGCCGGCCACGGCGGATGCGGGGCTGCGCAATCGGCGCATGTGCGACCCGGCGGTGCCGCGCGACGATTCGGTGGAGGAGACGGAACTCGGCTCGATCATCGCGATCGTCGCGACCGACGCGCCGCTGCTGCCGCACCAGCTCAAGCGCATCGCGACGCGCGTCTCGCTCGGCGTGGGACGCGTGGGCGGCTACGGGTCGAACGGGTCGGGTGACATCTTCATCGCGTTCTCCACCGCGAATCCCGGCACGGCGATGGACGCGGACAGCGCGTCGCTGACGATGCTCTCGAATGCCATCATCTCACCGCTGTTCAATGCGACGGTGCAGGCGACGGAAGAGGCGATCGTCAACGCGATGCTGGGGGCGGAGACGATGGAGGGGGCCAATTACCTTCGCGTCTATGCTCTGCCGGCTTCGAGGGTGCTTGAAGCGCTACGGAAGTACGGGAGGATCAAGTAGGATGGAGGATGGAGGATGGAGGATGGAGGATGAATGATGAAAGTGAAGGGCGATGCGGGAAGGCGGCTCCGCATCGCCCTTCTGCTTTCATCTTTCATCCTTCTGCCTTCATCTCAGAATCGGCATCGTGAACGAGGCCCCCGCGGTTCCTTCCGGCCAGCGCGTGGTCACGGTCTTCACCCGCGTATAGAACCGGATGCCGTCCATGCCGTGCTGGTTGTGGTCGGCGAAGGCGGACTCCTTCCAGCCGCCGAACGAATAGAAAGCGAGTGGCACCGGGATGGCGATGTTGATCCCGACCATGCCGCAGCGCACGCGGTGTGCGAAGTCGCGGGCGGCGCCGCCCGAGCGCGTGAAGATCGCGACGCCGTTGCCGTAGCGGTGCGAGTCGCAGAGGGCGAGTGCCTCGTCGGCCGTCGCGACGCGCACGACGCAGAGGACCGGGCCGAAGATCTCTTCCTCGTAGATCCTCATGCCCTTCTTCACTCCATCGAAGAGCGAGCCGCCGAGGAAGAAGCCCGCGTCCTTCACACGCGGATGTGTGCGGCCATCGACGACGAGTGTCGCGCCCTCCTTCACGCCTTCGGCGATGTAGCCCGTGACGCGGTCGCGGTGCGCGCCGGTGACCAACGGACCCATGTCGGGGTTCCCTTCCATGGGAGCGCCGACGCTGAGCGCCTTCACGCGCGCGGCGAGCTTGGCGACGAGCGCATCGGCGGTCGCGTCGCCCACGACGACGGCGACCGAGATCGCCATGCAGCGTTCGCCCGCTGAACCGTATGCGGCACCCATCAGTGCGTCGGTGGCCTGCGCGAGGTCGGCATCGGGGAGCACGACGCAATGATTCTTCGCGCCGCCCATCGCCTGCACGCGCTTGCCGTGCGCGGCGGCGGTCTCGTTCACGTAGCGTGCGATGGGCGTGGAGCCGACGAAGCTCACCGCCTGGACGATGGGATCGGTGAGCAGCGCGTCGACGGCCTCCTTGTCACCATTGAGCACGTTGAGCGTGCCCGGCGGTCCGCCGGCCTCGACCCAGAGCTCCGCGAGCCGCAACGGACAACCCGGATCACGCTCGCTGGGCTTGAGGATCACCGCGTTCCCCGTCGCGAGGGCGGGCGCGATCATCCAGAGCGGCACCATCGCGGGGAAGTTGAATGGCGTGATGCAGGCGACCACGCCAAGCGGCTGGCGCAACGAGTGCATGTCGATGCCGCGCGAGACGCCATCGGAGAACTCGCCCTTCATGAGATGCGGGATGCCGCAGGCGAACTCGACGACCTCGAGTCCGCGCTGCAGTTCGCCGCGCGCGTCGGCGAGCACCTTGCCGTGCTCCCGCGAGATCAACCCCGCGAGTTCGTCGCGATGCGCGAGGCAGAGTTCGCGGAACTTGAAGAGGACGCCGGCGCGATCGGAGGCGGAGCGTTCGCCCCACGCGGGAGCCGCGGCCGCCGCGTCGTCGATCACGCGGCGCGCGTCGGCGGCGTCGGCGAGGGGGAGCAGCGCGGCGACCTCGCCTGTCGCGGGATCGTAGGCCGGCGCGGTGCGCGTGGAGTGCGCGGTGAGTCGCGCGCCGGCGGCGAAGTGCGTGAGCAGCGGAACGGTCATGACGCGAAGTTACCGGTGGTGGAGCGCCGGTGCCAAGGCGTCAGGTCGGAGCCTGCTCCGCGACGGCGCGCACGCGCCGCAGCTCGAGCGCGACGATGATGCCGAGCAGCGTGATCGACACGGCGGAGATCGCACACCACGGGCAGAACGTGTGCAGCTTCACGAACTCGGCGTACTTGAGCCGGATGGTGAAGAGGATCGCCGGATAGACGAGCGCCGCGAGCGCGATCGCCGGCCCGCGCGCGTCGTCACGACCACCACTCGAGCCCCAGAGCGCGGTGAGCAGGATCAGCGTGTACCCCACCGCGCCGATGAGCGCGACGTCCACGCCGAGGAACCAGCTCCACTGCGAGAACTGTACCACCGAGCAGCCGCCGCTGCCGCCGCAGGCGAGCGCGCCGGCGAGGCCGATCTTCCAGAGGTGGAGATACGTGGCGACGAAGGCGTTCACGATCGCGATGATCGCGATGACCTGTCGCCAGGAGAGGCCGAGGAGACCGTTGCGAACAGACTGAGGCTGCATGGTGCGGGCAATGTGCGGGTGATGGGCGCCTCGTGGGCGCCCATTTGGCGCCTAAGGGGATCGCGACCGGGTTGATGACGCTTGGCAAGCTATTGCGCGACATACGGTTGCACTAGAAGTCCACTTGGCGTGGCGATTGCTCATGCTCGAGCCACTCCGAGTAGTGACATCGCACCTTCGCCAATAGTGAAATGCCAAGCTCGACCACACGCATCGAAAGGATCTCCGCAGGCCTCCTTCTGTCCGGCTTCCTCGCTCTCGCACCAGTTGTTGCGCAGGCGCAGGGACAATGCTGGCAGCTCGACATATGCCAGCTGAACGCGCCCATTGTGAGCTTCAACGTCGCTACCTCGGTCAGCGTCTCGACCGTCCAGCTCTCGGTCGATTTTTCAGACCCCGACGAGGTGAATCTCCCTACGAAGCGACTGTGGAGGAATGGCGTCGAGATCTCGACGTGGTATGATGGGGTCACCGGGCCATCGTCAGGCAACTTCCACTTCTCCGCCGAATTCGCGGGCCCATTCTCGCTCGTCACTGGTTCCAACACTCTCATAGCTGAGATCTGCGACGGAGCGTATCCGACTTCATGTGGCCGCGACACGGTCACGATCACGTACACGCCGCCGCCGCCGCCGCCGCCGACGGCCAAGCCCTTGCTCACACCCATGCAGCGGTCGGACACGCGGGATCTCGATGCGGAGGCCGTCACGTACGACTACGCGACCACGCCGTACTTCACGCTGGATACACCTCGAGGAGTCGGCCTCCACTACTCGAGCGCCACGGCGCGTGCGTCCGCAGAGATCCACGTCGACGCTGTCATCCGATCGTCTCAGATTCCAAGTGTCGTCTCCGTGCGAGTGACGCGCAGCGACAACGTCGAAGTGTTCCCCGAGAAGTTCTTCGTCGGCGACACAGGTGTGCTTCGGCTCGCCGCCAAGTTTTCCGAATCCTGCGCGGGTGTGACCGCGTGTTCGAAGAGCTATCGGGTGGCAGTACGTGCGTACTACGGAAATGTCTCCACATTCGAAACGGACTCTCTCTCGTCCGTTCGCGTCCTGATCCAAGACGAAAGTGCGAGTCGCCTCGGCGCGGGGTGGACCGTCGCGGGACTAGAGCGGTTGTGGACGGACACCACCGGGATCGTCGTGACGGATGGAGCTGGGCACCTCGAGTACTTCGCCAAAGCAAGCTGCACGGGTTCGGGTGCGACGGAGACCTGCGACTACACATCTCCTATCGGCGACCTCAGCGTCCTCAAGCGGACGCCCGCGCATCCAGTGCACGGCACACGATTCTTCCGCGCCTACAAGAACGGCGACACCACGTTCTTCGACAACTCCGGGCTCGTGCGCGTAGCGCGGACGCGGTTCAGTGCCGGCACGATGCGCTTCGCGTGGTCTTCGGACGCCCTTGGCGCGCGTATCGACACCATCGTCGATCCGATGGGAAAGGCAATCCGTCTCTCCTACGAGCCGCTATCGGGGGGAACGTACCGGAACGGATCGTTGCGATGGATCACACTGCCTGACAATCGCACGACTGGAGTGCGTGTGTCGAGCGGCTTGGGCGATTTGACGCAGGTCGACGGTCCGGATGGACTCGCGGATGTCATCGCGACCTACGATGGCTCGACTCACCGCCTGAGTTCGTTCGTGCTTCGCGTTGGCGGCGGTTCGCTCGCCTACGACGCGCAAGACAAGGCCGCAAAGGTGCTGGGAGTTGCAGTGGCTCTCGAGGCGGGAGGAACCGGTGCCGACTCGGTCCTCTATCAATCGCTCACACAACGCGCCCTTGTCGGGTCGAGCTCTACCTACGCCTCAGTGACGACCAAACCGCTCCGGGCTGACAGCGCATATTCGCGATCGACGATGTCAAATGGCGCAGAAGTCAATCTGTGGCGGCATGCACTTGGCGGGGCCGCGATGGTTCGGTCGCGCGGCGCGACCGGCGACACCACGATCACGCGAAACACGTATAACGGACTCGGTCAACTCATCGCCAGTAGTGTCACCGGCCGAGCGCCGACGCTGTACGGCTACGACAACACCTACGGAACGCTGAGCACCATGGTCAATAGCGCCTCCGGTGAGATGAAGAGTGTGACGTCCGGGCCGTACGGACAGCCGATGCTGGTCCACGTGAACGGAGTCCTTCAGTCGCAAGCATTCTTCTCGGGGGCAAGCTTATCGCCAGACAGCGTGCGCGCGGACACTGCGAACACGACGCATCTCAAGTACGACGCGTACGGCCGCGTCACATCGGTTCGCGATCCGCGTCAAGCGAGCGACTCATCGATCTATGATTCCACGACGGGGAACCTTGCGTCATCGCGCTCTTCTGCGCCGGGACATTCTACGCGCGTGTCGGCAGTGACTCACGACGCGTCGGGACGGGTGATCCAATCGACCGACCACTTGGGTCGAGTGGTCACGCAGGCGTACGACGCCCTGAATCGTCCGGTGATGCAGGTCGTCATTGGAGCCGATACATCTATCTGGACCTACAACGATGTGTCGAGACTTTACACCTTTCGTGATCCGAACAGCAACGTCTATCAGACGCAGCTCAATGCGGCGGGTTGGACGTTGTCGGAGACAGACCCGTACGGGGCAACGCTGTCATTCGGATACGATCGACTCGGAAACGTCGTTCGCGCAACGGATCGCCGCGGACAGATCGTGCGCTGGTACAAGGATCTGTTGGGTCGCGATACGTTGCGCGTCGCGGGTTCCGATACCGCACGATTTGCATATGATCCCGCCAAGCGATGGGTCGCCGTGCGAAACGCCGAGAGCATTGACACAGTGGCGACTGACGCCGCCGGACGCGCGTCGTCCTGGGTCTCAGTCCGAGGGGGGATAGCATTCGTCTCGACGCGCGGATGGATCGGCTCACTTCCGGACGGCGTGACATTCCAGGCGTCGAGTGGCGGCTCGATCCTCTGGACGCGAACGATGGGCGCGACGTTTGACGCGGCGCGTCGCGCGCGTACAGTGGTGGATTTCACAGGTGGGTCGACACAGACCACTTTTGACAAGGCCGGCGCGAGGTCAACGGTGACGTTGCCAAGCAGTGCTGGCACGCGAGCGAACACCTTCAGTACGAGAAGCGAGCTCATCTACACGAGCTTCACCGGCTCGGGCGCGGCCCTCACGCGCACCTACTTCCGCGACGCGTCGAGTCGCATCGGGGAAGTGCTGCAGGGGTATCAGGGAGACAGTTACTCGCGCGTGCACAACTACGATTCGCGCGATCGTTTGATGGACTATCGCGATACGCACACCTGGACGGAGACGACGTGGGAGGCGGGAGACCCGTTCGGCGAGTGCCCGGGGTGCTTCGTCCAAGTCGACATCACGCATGTCGACACCCTTCGCTCTGGAGCGTACACGTACGACAAGATCAGCAATCTGATCGGGAGTGGCATCACCTATTCAGCGGCCGGGAGAAGCCGCCTGACGGGCTCCGGAGGCGAGACGTTCTCCTATGATGCCGAGGGCAATCTGCTTCAGCGCTCAGGCGGCGCGATGGGCACGGTGCAGTACCACTGGAACGCACTCGGTCAGCTCGACACGGTGAAGGTGATAGGTGGTGCCACCACATCGTACGGCTACGACGGGTTCGGTCAGCGGGTCCGCAAGACCGTGAACGGTTCGATGACCCGCTACCTCGTGCACGACGGGCAGCTGGCGATGGAGCTGACGTCGGGTGGAGCAATCGTCGCAGAGTACACGTATTACCCTGGCACAGACCGTCCCCACGGGATGCGCCGCGGTGGAGTCCAGTACTTCTACGCGCAAGACGCACAGGGAAACGTGATTGGGCTGCTGAACTCGAGCGGTGTGGTCGTGGAAGGGTACGTGTATACGCCGCAAGGCGTGCTCGTCGCAGGTGGCACCTCAGTTGTGAACCCCCTCCGCTACAAGGGGCGAGAGTGGGATGCCGAGGCGGGACTCTATTACATGCGAGCTCGTTACTACGATCCGGTGGTCGGGCGCTTCATTTCCGAAGATCCCATCGGCCTCGCGGGAGGCGTCAATCCATATGCATTCGCGCTGTCGGATTGGGTCAACTATGCCGATCCGACCGGACTCGATCGCTGTGATCCGGCACACGAGGCCCGTGGTTACGAGTCCATCCAGGACGAGAACGGGGAGTGGTGGTGCAGGCAGCCGCTTCCGTCGGTAACGATCGGGGGAAGCGGGCGCGTGTACTACGGGGACCTTTTCAACCTTGGGCGAGGATCGTGCGGGCTGTGCGGCGCGGGGGGACAGGAGTTCTTCCGGCAGATGGCAGGGCTGGCGCCGGCGATAGAGTACGAACTGATTATGTTCCTGCCCAGCAATGCAATCGCGGCAGCAACTGGGGTCGGGGCAACCGCGGCGCTCGATGCCGTCTCCACGCGCATCGCCGCTCGAATGGCGCTCAAGGGCCTCCCGGCGACGGTAAAGGAACTCAACAAGATCAGCCATGTCTTCCCGCGAGCGGAGAAGAATCTGGCGGCGTTAGTCAAAGCGAGCGGCGGCTCCGAACTTCGAGCACTGCGCGCGATTCAGGCAGCCGCGGATCGGGCCTTGGCTGCCGGTCGGCTCGCAACGGATGCGCGCGGAATACTTCCTGGCGGAGGCATTGGAAACATTCTCAGTGTCAATGGTGTGAGAGTACAACTAATTGGCGGCCGAGTCGTGAATGGCGCGGTTGAGCTCGGATCCTTTGCCGGACTGCCCTGATGAAAGAAATTCCAAAAACTGCCCTAGAGCGAGCGGTACTTGAGCGCTTCCATCTGCTCTACGGAGACAAAGGGTTTCCTGGAGCGAACTCGATACGCGTTCTCGGGCGCAATAACACCGGCGGTGGTCGGTACGTGCATCTTGAATGCGAGGCGCCGGTAGCGCTTGCGGATGGCTACGTCGACCTCGGTGGAAGCTACCTCGAGTCGTCGGCGGTGCCGGACGGCCTCATGGCCGTGGTTCTGGTGAAGGGTGGCCGCATCACCATGCTCGAGATAACCGTGTATGGCGGAGGCCACTGGAACGGTGAAGAGGATGAGTGGAGAATCGTGTAGCGCCGCAACAACCAGTCGGGCGGCCCCGGACTCCGCAGACTCCGGCCTGCGGTGTCCGTCGCGGAGACGGACAGAGTCGATGCGCGAACGCGATAGCTGATCTGGGACGTGCTGAGTGATTTCCGGTGCGAGTTACCTACGGTGGACGGATTCGCGACGCGAGTATCTACCTGGCGAACAAGGTCGAGGAGGGCGGTGCGGCGATGGACGTACGCATCCGATACCAAGGCGGTAGAGGGACTCATCAATCTCGACTTTGACGAAGACGGTAGATTAATCGGCGCTGAAGCACTTCACGGAAGCAGGCGCTTGCCTCGAGCGGTCCTGAACTCGAGCTCATCGGAGAGGCGATCTCATTATCTCGGTGAGCGAGCTGGGATGGCTCCGCCCATCGCTCACGGCGTACAATCGCAGGACTATCGACCGCAATGGTCGTCGAATAGCATTACATGCGACCAGTCAGTACGCGTCTCGGGGAGGCATTGTGTCGTACATCGCCCAGAAGCTCACCCCCGTCCTGATGGTCGAACGCGTGGAGCCGTGCATCCCCTTCTGGGAGAAGCTCGGCTGGATGAAGGTCGCCGAGGTGCCGCACGAGGACACGGTGGGTTTCGCGATCCTCGTGAAGGATGGCGTGGAGCTGATGTACCAGTCGCGCGCGAGCGTCGCGGCCGACATGGCCGCGCTGGCCGCGTCGCCGATGGGGGGGACCACGCTCTTCCTCGAAGTGAGCGACCTCGAGGCGGTGATCCGTGAGCTCGGCGATACGAAGGTCGTCGTGCAGCGCCGGAAGACGTTCTACGGCATGGACGAGATCGGGGTGCGCGAGCCGGGTGGGAACGTGGTGGTGTTCGCGATGAAAGTTGAAGGATGAAAGATGGAGGTTTACTGCGTTCATCCTTCAGCCTTCATCTTTCAACCTTCAGCCTTCACTCCTGCCGCAGCCCCAGCCTCACGATCCGCTCGAGCAGCTTGGGGTACGGGATCCCGTCGAAGGCCGCCGCCTGCGCGAACTCCTCCTCGCGCGCGATGTCGGGATTCGGGTTCGCCTCGAGGAACCAGGTGCGACCCTCCTCGTCGAGGCGGAAGTCGATGCGCGCGTAGCCGGTGAGCTCGAGGATCCTGTAGATGCGCTTGCTGTCGTGCAGCAGGCGCGCCTCCACCTCGGGATGCAACTGCTCGGCCGCGCGGATCTTGATGCCCTTCTTCGCCTGGTACTCGGGGTCGTGCTTCATCTTGGCCGTCGCGATGAGCGGCGCGTCGGGATCCTGCTTCTCGACGAGCAGTTCCCACGGCGTGTAGGCCGCGAGCCGGTCGTTGCCGAGCACGCTCACGTAGATCTCGCGCCCGCCGATGAACTGCTCGGCGATGGCATCGGTGTCGATGCGCTCGTGGATGAAGCGCACGCGCTCCTCGAGCTTCTCGTCGGTGTCGACGACCGACGCCTGCGAGATGCCGAGCGACGAGTGCTCGATGAGCGACTTCACGATGAGCGGGAACTGCAGGTGCCGCGGGCGCTTCACCTTGCGGCCCATCGGGAAGACCGCGAAGTCGGGCACGCGGATGCGATGATACGCCAGGAGCTTCTTCGATAGCGCCTTGCCGCGCGAGAGCATGAGCCCGCGCGGATTGCAGCCGGTGTACTTCACCTTCATGAGCTCGAGGTGGCTCACGACGTTCTGGTCGTAGATCGTCTCGCCGTGGAACTCCTCGAGCAGGTTGAAGACGATGTCGGGCTTGAGCTGCTCGACGGCATCGCGGATGGGGCGCAGCTCCCACTGCACGCCGAGCACGTGCACGTCGTGCTCGAGTTCGCGCAGCGTGGAGACGACGTCGTACTCGGTCTTGATCTCGAACGCCTCGCGCGTGGACAGCACGCCCTCCACCTCGGGGGGCACGAGGTCGGGATGCGTGAGGACGAGGATGGTCCGCTTCCTCATACGGCGATCCAGTCGCGGCGCCCCTGCCCCACGAGGAACCCCATCGTGCGCGCGGTGAGGAGCACGAGGAAGTCGGTGAGCAGCTGGCGCTCGTTGCCCACCACCCGGAGACGCAGTTCCTTGCAGCGGCCGATCATGTCGCCGAGCACCTGGTCGAGCGAGAACTGGTACTCGCCCGTCCATCGCGAGACGATGCGGCGGATGTCGCCGCGGTGCTGGCGCAGGAAGCTCGCGGCCGTCGGGCGCGCGCGGTGGCGTGGCTCATCGGAGAAGAGACGCTGCAGGTCGTCGTCGTAGGTCTTGGGGTACTCGACCGAATATACGGCGCGACGATAGGTGTAATGCTCGAAGAGCGTCGTCCTGAGCGAGCGCAGCGGATCGATCACGGAGCGATTGCGGTGCGTGGGCACGACGCCGGCGAGCTCGGTCATCAGTTCGTCGACGTACTCGAGCTTCTGCAACGCGGGCCAGCCGGCGTAGCGCTTCCGCCAATCGCCGCGCGGACGGAGCCAGACGGCGAACGTCTCCGCGAAATCCTCGTCGGGATGGCTCTGCGCGTACCAGCGGCGCAGGTGCTGCACGTAGCGCTTGCTCGCCGGGTTCGGCCGGTAGGCGTCGGGATACTTCACGCTCGACTTGCCGAAGAGCCGCTTCCACTCGCGGCGCCGGTGCAGCTGATAGCCGTGCTGGATGGCGTGACCGCATTCGTGGCGCATGATCTTCATGCACTCGTAGTGCCGGCCGCCCTCGGCGTCGATGAGCTGCGTGCGCTCGAGCTTCATGAGGCGCGGATGGAGCAGGTAGAACGGCACCGCGAAGCCGCTCACGCCGTCGGGCGAGAACCACTCGTCACTCACCCAGGCGTGCGGCTTGAGCTTGAGGCCGCGCGCCCCGAGCTCGGCGTGCAGCTCATCGACGCAGTCCTGCACCCACGTCCCCTCGAGCTTGAGGCCGAGGTCCTTGAAGCGCATCAGCATCAGGCGCTCGTCGGTCCAGTTGGCCCAGGGGTACCGGGAGTTCGGCATGGTCAGGATTGCGGGTTCAACTGCGGGACGGGTGTCGGCGCACAGCCGGGCCTCTCACACTGCGAACGACCTGCGGTCCGTCTGCCTCACACTGCGTCAGAGAGGCTGGTGAAGCTGAAGTCGCGCGCCTTGATCGCGGGCATCACCGCCCCGCCCTCGGCGACGCGCACCGTCGGTCCGATCGCCTCGACGTTGTTCAACAGGAAGAGCGGCGAGTCGTTGAAGCGGAAGTTCTTGATGCTCCGCGCGACCTTGCCGTTCTCGACGAGGAACGTGCCGTCGCGCGTGAGGCCGGTGTAGACCAGCGTGCGGTTGTCCACCACGCGCAGGTACCAGAGGCGCGTGACGAGCACGGCGCGTTCGGTGGACTGGATCATCGCGTCGAACGAGGAATCGCCGCCGAGCATCTTGAGCCCGCCGCCACCACCACCGCCGAACCCTCCGCCGCCACCACCGGTGGGCGTGACGCCCTTCTTCGCGGCCCAGAAGCGCGAGTACGAGAGCTGCTTGAGCACGCCATCCTCGACCCACACCTGCCTGCCCTGCGGCAGGCCTTCGCCGTCGAAGGGCGCGCCGAGGATCTGCGGGTCGGCGGGATCGGTGAGGAGCGTGACGCGCGTGTCCATGATCCTCTCGCCGAGCTTCGTGGCGCCGGGCGTGGGTCCGCGCACGCTGAAGGGCGAGCGGCCCTCCTCGGCGGAGCGCGCGTTCATCGCGCCGCGGACGGAGCCGATGAGATCCGAAACGGCCTGCGGCTCGAAGATCACCGTGTAGCGGCCGGGCTCGATGGCCTGCGGATTGCGCGAGGCGCGCGCCTTCTCGATCGCGCGCGTGGCGATGCCGGCGAAGTCGAGCTTGGCGAAGTCGTTCTCGTCGCCGCCGACCCAGCCCGAGCCGGTGCCGTCGTTGGTGCGCACGGTGAGCGTGTAGTTGGCGCCGGTGCTGCGGTGATACGCGAAGAGCCCCGCGCTCGTGCCGATCGCGGTGGCGTTCGCGGAGCAATCGATGAAGCCCGCGACTGTGAGGTCCTTCGCCTTGCGCGCAGGGTCGAGCGCGGTGAGCGCCGCGCGCGCGCGATCCTCCGCCGAGAGGCTCGCCGTCGAATCGAACCAGGCGGGCACCGCCGCGTACTGCTGCGCGCCGAGCTCCGGCATTCCTTCGGGATCATCAGGCGAGAGCTTCGCGAGCGCCTCCGACTGCGCGACCGCGCGCGCGAGGCCCTCTGGCGAGACGTCGTTCGTCGAGACGCTCGCGCGCTTCTTGCCGAACACGGAGCTGATGTTGATCGTCGCGTCGTCCGAGATGCCCGAGGTGGACATCTGGTTGTCGGCGAAGCGCAGGTTGGTCTGGTAGCTCGAGCCGACGTTCACGCGGCAGGCGTCGGCCTTTGAGAGCTTGAGCGCGCGCTGGACGATGTCCTCGCATTCGGCGCGCGTGAGGACGAGCGCTTCGTCGATGACGCCGTGACGGGCAGCCGCAGCATTCGCGACGAGGCGCTTGGGCGAATCGGGGATGCGATGCAGGGTGCTCACAGCGCACGCCCCGTGTTGATGACATTGATGTTCTTGAAGCGCACCGGCGGGCAGCCGTGGCTCACCGCATTCGACTGGCCGGGCTGGCCCTTGCCGTCGTTGAAGGTGCCGCCGAGTTCGTAGGCGCTCTTGCCGCCGACGATGTCGACGGCGTTCCAGAAGTCAGGGGTTCGCATGACGTACGCCACGTCGCGCAGCTGCCCGACGATCTTGCCGCCCTTCACTTCGTAGCAGACCTGCGCGCCGAACTGCGCGTTGTAGCGCTGCTGGTCGATCGAGTACGACGAGCGGCCGATCATCACGATCCCCTTGTCGGTCGCGGAAACGAGGTCGTCGAGCGAGCGGTCGTTCTTCGCGTCGGGGACGATGGAGACGTTGGGCATGCGCTGGAAGGCGACATCGCTCCAGCTCTGCGCGTAGGCGCAGCCGTGCGAGCGCACCGGCACGCGGTTCTTCTCGTACCAGGGACGCAGCCACTCGGCCTGTTCGCGCGTGGTCTGGTAGTCCCAGAAGATGCCGTTCCTGATGATGTCGAACTCGTCGGGCTTCACGCCGTCGTCGTCGTAGCCGATGGTCGCGAGGCCGTTGGGCTCGGAGCGATTGCCGCGGATGGTGAGCATGTCGGGACCGAGGCGGAGCTTGCCGAGCACGTTCTCGGGCGGGGCGATGAACGACGTGCCGGCGTAGTTGGCCTCGTAACCCATCGCGCGGTCGAGCTCGGTGGGGTGCGCGATGGATTCGTGGATGGTGAGGAAGAGCTGCGACGGATGGAGGATGAGATCCCAGCGCCCCACGTCGACGGGACGCGCGGTGAGCTTCTCCCGCGCCTGCTCGGCCCAGACGGTCGCGTTCTTCACGATGTCGTTCTCGAGCACGTACTCCCAGCCGCGGCCCATCGGCTGCACGACCTCGGGGCCGCGCGTCGCGGTCTCGGTGCGGTCATCGCTCACGGCGGTGCAGCTCATCGTGACCCAACTGCGCACGACGTCCTGCGAGATCATCGAGCCTTCGGAGTTGGCGTAGGAGCGCTCCTCCTTCACGAACGAGAGGTTCGACGTCACGAAGCGGATGTTCTTGACCTTCATCGCCTCGGCGTTGGCGGCGAAGAGCAGCGCGACCTTTTCCTCAACGGGGACGGACCACGGGTCGATCGTGTAGCTCGACTTCCAGGTCGCGTTGGGATGCACCTCGGTGGGCGCGAGCTTCACGATGCGTTCGCGCGCGACGCGGTTGGCCTTCGCGAGGGAGACCGCGCGGTGGGCAGCACGCGCGACGCCTTCCTTCGTAAGAGAGCGCGTCGCCGAGAAGCCCCAGGTGCCATCGACGATGACGCGGACGCCGCAGCCGATGGTGTCGGTGTCGGCGACGTTGGTGACCTGCTGCTCGCGCGTGCCGATGTTCTGGCGGCGCTGGCGCTGGATGCGCGCGTCGGCCCAGGAGGCGCCGGCGATCTTCGCGGCATTGAGCGCTTCGAGCAGGAGGACCTTCACCTGCGGATCGGGCTCGGTGTTCGCGGTGAGGATCGGCGAACGCGTGCCCGCGGCATCGGCGCGCCGGGCGGCGAGCGCAATGGCGCTGGCGGCGAGGCCGGTGGTGGCGAGGAAGTCGCGGCGGGTGGTCATGGGGCTCTTCGGAAGGGGCCGGCGTGGAGCGGGGGAGAATGTCGCCCGAGGGTGCGTTGATGGCAAACCACGAGTGACAAGAGGGTACGCGGGGCCGCGGGCGCGCGCTGGGCCTCCGCTGGCGCCTCGCGCGGCGCGACCGGCCGGGTTAATC